>JGI20163J15578_10000169_pt1 | contig 27250 bp, 24 predicted proteins | sample TergutCu122P1_FD_15578 | JGI IMG/M metagenome (IMG submission 15578)
ACCTGTAGCAACCATTGTTTCAATAGCAGGAGCCCAGTCACCTTCTTGAGATGTTAAATAATGCGCAACTTGTCTATAAAATTCTCTTGAAAAAGTTCCTTCAAAACTTAAGATACCTACACAAACAAAAAATATTACTATAGCTGCCAGCAACTGTTTTACTATACCTTTTGCAAAAAATCTACTAATACCACTTCGTCTAAAACCCCAATTATCCATTTGGCACACTCCCTCCTTGGACAGACAAGTTCATTAGTAAATATATTCATATCTTGGAGGAATATGCTTCAATAAATAAAAAATACAAACCTAAGAGCAATTAGTAATTAACAGTTGACAGTTGACAATTGACAGTTAAAAACAAAGGCAATTGAATCTAGTCTGACAACAGACGACCGATTACCGACTACCAACGACTGATGACTGAACAATTGACAATTTAAAAACCACTTTAGCGGCTGCTAAAGTGGTCATATCCTCTTGTAACTAGTTTTTTATATTGTCCATCAAGATTTTTTAGTTTAATTCCATGTTCTTTTGGTTTAACTTCACCGATTAAGTGTACTTCTTTGGAGAATTTCTTGGTGAAACTTTTTATCAACTCTTCAACTTTATCACTTTTACATGTAAATACCAATTGATAATCTTCTCCACCTGATAATGCCATCTCAATAGGAGAAACTGTAAGCTTATCTGCAGCCTCTAATAAAAGGCGGCTGTAAGGGATCTTTTCCTCCCAAAGTTCAATACCTACATTGCTTGCTTCTGAAATCTCCCTGATTTCTGAGGCTAAACCATCACTAATATCATTCATGGATGTCACAAAACCCGATTGTGCAAAAAACTGCCCTTCACGAACTTGCGGAATAGGCTCTATGTGTTTTTCCACCAGTTTACTCCAGTAAGGATCACCTTCTAAGCCTCTTTTTATGATTTCTAATCCGGCTCCGGAATCACCAAGAGGTCCGGTTACCATGATAATATCTCCAACACAGGCACCTGATCTTTTTATGAGATTTTCCGGTTTAACTTCTCCCAGGGCTGTTATGTTTATTGAGATAACCGGGGAAGAAACCATGTCTCCGCCCATAATATTAACCTTATACAGACTGCATATTTCTTTAATACCGATATATAAGTCTTCTACCCAGTTCACATCTGTATCTTTTGGTAAAGCCAAAGTTATAAGTATAGAAGTTGGTCTTCCTCCCATAGCAGCTATATCACTTAAATTAACCGCAACGCTTTTTTTACCTAATTGCCTAGGTGATATTCTATCAAAGAGAAAATGGACACCATCCACTAGGGCATCGCAGGTAGATAAAAGTAAATAACCCGGACTAATTTTTTCTGCTGCTGTATCGTCACCTATCCCAATAACAACCCGCTGACTATCATAGATAGTATCCTTGGCAATTTTCTCTATTAACTTAAATTCACCATACTCTGAAATTTTCATTTTTGCCTCCAATACTGCTAATTGCAGCTACAAATTATTCATGAAAATTTATTTTTTATACTTCTCCCTCGTCCTTAAATATCCAAAAATGATCCACAGGACCGCTTCCTTTTCCTATGTTTAAAGAATTAGCAAGAGCCCCTGTAATATACTGCTTTACCCTGCCCACTGCTTCTATCATAGTTATCTCCTGAGCAATACAGGCAGCTAAAGCAGCAGAGTAGGTACAGCCGGTGCCATGGGTATTATTAGTATTTATCCTCATTCCCGGAAGGTAAAAGGTTTCTTTTCCATTATACAGAATATCTGTAACATCTTCTTTTCTATGGCCACCTGTTACTATCACATATTTTGGCCCCATCTCCGCTATTTTTTTCGCTGCTATTTCCATATCATAAATAGTCTGAATAGCAATTCCTGATAAAACTTCTGCTTCATTAATATTTGGTGTAACAACCTCTGCCAAAGGCATTAGCTCATGGATTAATGTTTCAACAGCATCATTTTTTAATAAAATATCACCACTTGTTGCTACCATAACAGGGTCAACAACAAGTTTATCTATTTTATGTTCCTTAATCTTCTTGCTAACAAGAAGGATTATTTCTCTTGTAGCAAGCATTCCTGTTTTCACTGCATGTGCAGATATATCTTCCATGATTGCATCTATTTGATCCGCTATTACTTCTAAGGGTAAATTACAAACCCCTTTAACTCCAAGGGTGTTTTGCACTGTAACAGACGTGATGGCTGTAGTTCCATAAGCACCCATAGCAGCAATGGCTTTTAAATCAGCCTGTATCCCTGCCCCTGCTCCTGAATCCGAACCTGCAATGGTCATTACTTTTTTCATCTCCACATTTATGCCCCCTTTTTTTCAATATGACAGCTAACAGTTGACAGCTAAAACCTGTTTAAATAAAAACACCACAGTTCTTATGGCTGTGGTGTTAAGCTTTTTCTAACACCACTTTCCTACGCTGGTATTACCCAGTTCAGGTACAAAGGGTCAAAAACATATGTTTTTTCTCAGCCTATCGGCTCCCCTAGCGGTTAATATTTTTTTAATTTTTATCAAAAGGTAAGTTTTTTTCGCCTCATACCAATACTTAGAACTATTCCCAGAGCTAGCAGATTGGTTATCATTGAGGTACCACCATAACTAAACAAGGGTAACGGGATACCTGTTATAGGCATAATACCTATAGTCATGCCTACATTTACCAAAATGTGAAACAACAACATGGATGTGATACCGGCTACTATTAAAATACCAAACATATCTTTGGCTTGAGCCATTATATTAATACACCTATAAATTAAGAAGAAGTATAAGACCAGTATTATAACTGCTCCAATAAAACCAAGTTCCTCTCCGACTACGGAAAAAATAAAATCTGTATGATGCTCCGGTATAAAGTTTAAATGTGTCTGGGGTCCCTGAAACAGTCCTTGACCGGTTAGTCCTCCGGATCCTATAGCTATTTGAGATTGGATTATATGAAAGCCAGCACCGGCAGGATCTGCATGAGGATCTAAAAATGATGTTAATCGATCAATTTGGTAATCTCTTAAAGGTAATATACCTCTATCAAATTCCGCCAACAATCTCACATGTGCATATATCACCCCTATAGCAGCTGCCAGTCCTCCTGTAAATAATCCAACTAAAAGTTTTACATTTGCACCGGCTATAAACATCATACCAAAAAGAATAGCAATAAATACAAGAGCTGTTCCCAGATCAGGCTGCATGAATATTAACAATGTTGGTACTCCAATAAATACAAAACACGGTAAAAATTGCTTAAGATTTTCCAACTTACCTTGTCTTTTTGTAAGGAAATCAGCAAAAGCAATAATAGTTAAAAGCTTGGCTAGCTCTGATGGCTGAAACCTAAAACTTCCGATTTCCATCCATCTTTGAACCCCTCCGCCTCCCAAACCACTAAAAATTACTAAAAATAACATCATTATAGTAAATACATATAAATACTTTGAATAACTCTGCCATTGGCTATAATCCACAGCTAAAACAAATAGCATTACCACAAGACCGCCTAATATAAATCGCATGTGTAATGCTGCATGATCAGTTGCGCCTGAAACTGCTGCTGCTGCACTTGGCATTACAGCAATACTTAACCCAAGGATAGCCAATAAAGCTAAAACAAATGGATAATCTATATTTTTTAACATCTCTTTTTCCGGTAATTTCATTACTCATACCCCCACCTATATGATTATACCACATTGATAGGAATAATTAGTATTAGAAAAATTGGAATCAGAAATCCCTACACATACGCAGGGATTTAATTTGCTGTAATTATATAAATTATTGCATCTGTCTAACCTTTAGTATTGGAATATTTGCAACTAAAGCCACTGCATCTTCACTATCATCCAGACTAACATCCAGGTTATTTTCATCTATCTCCATATATTTCGAAATACATTTTATTAAATCTCCTTTAAGAGCCTCAATCACATGGGGTGGAATGCTTGTTCTATCATGGAGCAATACCAAGCGCAGCCTTTCTTTTGCAACTGTTTTGCTTGGTGATGAACCAATCCCCAATATACGCTGTAATAACTGTAACATAACCTACGCCCCCCTTTTATGTTCTTTAAAGTCCTATAAGTTTACGAAGCTTTTTCACTATTCCTACATTAGTATCTAACTGCATAAGGGGTACACTTTCATCAGTTATTCTTAATGAAATATTTCTATATGCTTGTCCTGCCATTGAGTTCTTGTCTAAAACAGCAGGTTCACCCCTATTGGTTGAAACAACTATAAATTCATCTTCCGGAACAACACCTAAAAGCTCAATTGCTAAAATTTCAATCATATCATCAATATCCATCATATCGCCTTTTTTCACCATATGGGGACGAATCCTATTAATGATCAACTTAGGATTTTTTAAATCATTGGCTTCTAATAAGCCCACTATCCTATCCGCATCTCTTACAGCTGAAACCTCGGGAGTCGTAACTACAATAGCTCTATCTGCACCTACTATGGCATTTTTAAAACCACCTTCTATGCCTGCCGGACAATCAACTAAAACATAGTCATATTCTTCTTTTAGTTCTTTACATAATTTGCGCATTTGTTCTTCATTTATTGAATTTTTATCTCTGGTCTGAGAAGCAGGCAGTAAGTGCAAGTCCTCAAAACGTTTATCTCTGATCAAAGCCTGCTTTACTCTACAATGTTCATGGACAACATCAACAATATCATAAACAATCCTGTTTTCTAATCCCATTACAACATCAAGATTACGTAGTCCAATATCAGTGTCCATCATAACAACTTTGTAACCCAAAGATGCTAACCCTGTCCCAATATTGGCAGTTGTAGTAGTTTTGCCCACTCCTCCTTTACCGGATGTTATAACTATTACTTCTCCCATAATATTTCCTCCTTAAGTTAGTAATTTAAGTTAACAAAGATTCAGGCAACGTTCACCTATTGATTGCAGCTTTTCAATAACAACTACTCCATTTTTAATTCTAGCTACCTCCGGTTGCTGAGGCTGCCACATCTCTCCATCCGGTGCTCGGGTAATATGATTGGCTATCCTAAGCTGGGTAGGTTCTAGCCTAAAAGCAGCCACAACTGCTAACTGGTTACCAAGGGCACCTGCATGAGCAACTCCCCTTAAACAACCCAAGACCATAATATTACCATCGGCAATAATCTCAGCACCAGGATTAACATCTCCCAGTATGACAATATGTCCTGAATACTGAACTGTTTGTCCAGAACGAATAGTTCTTTGTACTAAAATTGTTTCGCTTTCCGGAAAGTCACCATCATCCGTTATTTTTGCCGGTTCTTGTTTTGTGTAATCTGCTTTTTTACCTGACATAATATTTACCAGCTCCCCCAACATGAGGCCTATTACAAAGTTGTAAAGGTTCTTACCTCATGGATCATGAAACATATCTTTTTAAATGGACTACAGTAACTTTCTACGAAATAAACATTAATTCCTGCAACTTAAGGTGAAAAACAAGGAACAAAATTCCTTGCTTTTGCATCAATTTACGACTATATGAGAAATTTTCCCTATTATTTTACCAAATTCATTAAAATTCTTTATAATTCATTCATATTTTTCAGCTAACTAATATCAGCTCAATCACCCAACATCCAATTTAATTATTTAGACCAAAATATTCTCTAAATACTGCCCTTGCAACAGGTCCCGCACCACGGCCACCAGACCCGGCATATTCAACTAAAACCGCAATAGCAATTTGAGGGTTATCTACAGGAGCAAAGGCAACAAAAACACCATGGTTGCCTCGTGCCGTCTGTGCCGTTCCGGTTTTTGAAGCAACGGTAACATGGGACGGAAAATCCATAAACAAGTGGCGTGCTGTTCCCCCAGACCTATGAGAAGTATAATACATACCTCTTATAGTTTCTGTTAAAGATGCCGGTGAAACATCAAGAACTTTTGCTACTACCGGTTCGTATTGCACCACAATATCACCCTGTGCATTTTCGATCCTATCTATAAGATAAGGAACATATCTTATACCTCCGTTAGCAATAGTAGCAGTATAGTTTGCTAACTGTAATACTGTAAGAGTTACCGCACCTTGACCTATTGATGTATTAAAAGTATCATAAGGCCACCAATGGGTTTCATGGTTATACTCTCTCCTAAATCGTGTTTCTAAATTTGCAAGTTCTCTATTTCTTTGTATATCCAGTTCAGGAAGTTCTTCAAAAGTAGCTTCCCCTCTTAAATCCTGAAATCTTCTTTCTATGTCATTTCTACGATTTTCATGCCTTCTAATCAACATCTCACTTCTATCTCTTTTCCACTGGGGAGATGGTAAAATACCTGCCACCTCACCAAATAAATCCGAGGATCCACTTTCCATCCCTATCCCAAACTGCTGACCTATATCAACAATACTATCAATTCCTGCAATAAAAGCTATATCTTGTACATAAGTGTTGCAGGAAACAGCTATTGCTCTGTGAAAACCCAATCTGCCATGAACACCAATACATGATATAAAAGGACGTATCCAGTAGGCGCCACGGCAAACAATTGTATGATTAAGAGGAACTTTACCACTTTCCAAAGCTGCTATATGGGTAATCATCTTAAAGGTAGATCCGGGAGGATAAGCAGCACTAATAGCCCTATTAAATTGCGGTCTGAGCTCAGAATTTTCATAATAATATCTTCTTTCATTAAAGCTCCCATCAACAAAATCGTTAAGATTTATATATGGCTTGCTGGAAATAGCCAAAATAGCTCCTGTATTTACATCAATAGCCACGGCAGCTCCTGCAACAGCCCTAGGATTTTGTCGCTGTGCTGCTGCAATAGCCGTATTTAGAGATTCCTCCATTACTTTTTGTAAACTAACATCAATAGTTAAATGAACATTATTCCCCGGTGTTGGAGGAGCATTATAAAGTTCTCTGACCGGTCTACCTGCTCTATCAACTTCTATAATCCTTTTACCCTTTCCTCCCCTTAGCCCTATAGGTATATCATCTCTTAATTCTGCTGCTCTTTCTATCCCTATCTTGCCAATAGTATCGTACGGACTATAAGCATGGAATGGAAAGAGAGCTCTGGGAACTTTATCTCTAAAGACCTCCAGCTCTCCTTGACTAATTAGTCCTACATGACCTATGGTATGCCCGGCTAAGCTGCCAAAGGGATAATATCTCTGAGGAACTTCCTCAATCATAATTCCGGGCAAATCAGCCCTTCTTTCTTCTAATCTTGTAATAGTTTCAATACTTTGCTCATCCCAAGGTAAGGTTATTATTGGTATAGGTTCAAAAAATCTGCTTCCGTGAGCAATCACTTTTTCATTAATAGATTCTCGGTCTATTTCGGGATCATCCAGAATTTCAGCCAAGTTTGTTATTACTATACTCCGTTTTTCTCTATCAGCTAAATGAGAAAGAGATATTCTAAAAAAAGGAATACTTGTAGCTAATACTTCGCCGTCAGCACTAATTATGTCTCCTCTTTTGGCTTCCGTAAAAATCGTTCTGGTAGTTTGTCTATCTAACTGTTCCTCAAAAGCACCGGCATTTACAACCTGCAACTGAAATAACCTTGCAACAAGAATTACAAAGATTAAAAGAGCTATGCATAAAAATATTATTAGTTTTTTTTGTAATGCTCTGTGAGAAAGGTCCATTACCCCTTACCTCCTCAATTTTTTCATAAATCTTTCCATGCTGATTGCATAATACTTTCCATATAAAAAGGGAGCTAAACACCCATTATATATGGACTGTAAAGCTATAATTCTAAAGTAAGCTTCAAATTCAGAAATTGAATACAAACCAACCATCAAACCAATCACATAAGCAAAGGCTCCATATACAAAGGTTCCCACTAATAAAACAACCACCGGTACCAAGATATGATCTTTAAAAAGTTTTGGTTCCAAATATCCAACTAGTAATCCCATTAAACCTTTGGTTATAGCATTAAAACCTATAAAACGTCCGGTAAGCAAATCTTCTGCCAATCCATAAACAAAACCTAAAACCCCTGCTTTTTTTCCATAAATAAGTCCATATAAAACTATAATGATCAACAACAAATTCGGCTTTACTCCGGCAACTGTCAAGTGGTTAAAAAGAGTAGCCTGTAATACTAAACATATAACCAGCAAAGCTCCCATTAAAAATATATGCTTCACTCATCTTCACCTGCTCCCAATTCTTCATCATCTGGGAGATCCATAGCATCTGTAATAACCATTACTTCCTCTAGTGTATTAAACTCCACAGCGGGAATTATCATTACTTGTTGAAAAAGACCGGTAGGTGCCATTTCTACTTTAGCAACATAACCGATTTTTAAACCCCTTGGAAAGATGCCTCCCAAACCGGCAGTTATAATAACATCACCTACTTCTATCTCAGCATCAAGAGGTATACGAATCATTTGTAAAAGATATTCTCCTGCAGTAATCGGTTCAACCCATCCAAAAGCTCTGCTTGCTTGAATCATTGAACCAACAGCACTTTCTCTGTCTAATAAAAGCATAATCTCAGAAGTAGTTCTTGTGGTAGCAACCACCCTGCCGACCAGACCTTGGTAGTTAATCACAGCCATATCAGCTCTAATCCCATGATTTGTACCCTTATCAATAATAATCCTCTCAAACCAGTTACCAGGATCTCTACCTATTACTCTTGCAGCAACAAAGTTTAGATGATCCCTAGTTTCTTGGATATGTAAAAACTCCGTAAGTCGCTGATTTTCTAGGCGATATTCTTCCAGCATATTATTTTGCATGGCTAAAACCCTAAGTTGTTCTCTTAAAATTCTATTCTCTTCCAAAAGCTCATTGTATGAAGTTATACTATTCCTTATATTTACTACTGTATTAGAAACTTGCGTAACCCCACCATACAGTGGAGCCATTAAATCACGAAAGATAATTTCTATTTGAGTTAACTCTGCTCTATCGGCTGTTGCAGTAAATCTAATAATAATAAGGAATATAATTACAAGTATAACACCTGCAATTATACCCTTGTGTTTTGGAAGTCTTCGCATCATCTACTCACACCTACATCTCTAGCCTAGTTTTTTGTTAGGTACCAATACTTTCTTAAGTGTATCTATATCCTCCAGTACCTTTCCTGTTCCATTAGCAACAGCCAATAATGGCTCTTCAGCCATATGAACAGGCATACCGGTCTCAGAGCTGATTAGTGCATCTAACCCCCACAAGAGAGAGCCTCCACCTGCCATAACTATACCTCTTTCCATAACATCTGCTGCCAATTCAGGGGGAGTTTTTTCCAAACATGCCTTAATAGCATCAATAATAGCCGTTACAGGCTCATTTAATGCTTCTTTAATTTCTTTAGCTGTCATGTTAATGGTCTTTGGTAAACCTTCTACCAAATCTCTACCTCTTACAGGTACTACCATTTTAGCTCGTTCTTCACCACCAATTGGAGGAAAATATGCTGCTCCAACTTGGATTTTTAATTCCTCTGCTGTTCTCTCACCGATCATAAGATTGTAGTGCTTTTTTACATACTGAACGATTGCATCATCCATTTCATCTCCACCAACACGAACGGACCTGGATGTTACTATACCACCTAAAGATATAATAGCTACCTCAGTAGTACCTCCACCGATATCTACAATCATATTTCCCATAGGTTCATAAACTGACAACCCGGCTCCAATAGCTGCGGCCATTGGTTCTTCTATCAAATAAACTTCTTTGGCTCCTGCGTGTATTGCAGCTTCCTTTATTGCCCTTTCTTCAACGGCAGTAATTCCTGAAGGGATACAAACAACTACCCTTGTTCTTGTAATAAAGCTTTTACCCTCACTGCTGAGTGCTTTATTGATAAAGTAACGAAGCATCGCTGATGTTATCTCAAAATCTGCAATAACACCATCTTTCATCGGCCTAATAGCAACAATATTTCCCGGCGTTCTGCCTATCATTTTCTTGGCTTCTTCACCTACTTCTAAAACTGCTCCCGTTTCTCTTTGAATTGCTACAACAGATGGTTCTTTACTAATAATACCTTTTCCACGTAAATGAACTAGTATATTAGCTGTACCTAAATCTATTCCTAAATCTTTTGTAAAAAACATGTATATTTACTCCTCTCCAGGCAATACTCTAATATTTCACTATAAACAATAATAACAATTCAACTTGAAAGCAGTCTATAAACTGTTTTCAAGTTGATTAATTATAGTATAACATTAACTCTATTATTATCAATAGGGTAAGTTATGGTGCTATATTATTGATAACTCTTTTAAGCTTTTGTACCTGTTTGTTCCAATAATAATATGGTCAAGAACTTCTATCCCCAGTATTTCTCCTGCTTTCATAAGTCTATTAGTTGCTTGAATGTCATCTTTGCTTGGTTCAGGGTCACCACTTGGATGATTATGAACCAATATCACTGAAGCCGCATTTTTTTCAAGGGCTTTTTTAAAAACTTCTCTCGGATGAACAATAGAACTGTTTAAGCTGCCAATAAAAATATCATCGTTTCCAACAACATAGTTTTTAGTATTTAGGCTGATTAACCGAAAATGTTCTTTATCCAGAAACTGCATATCCATAACCAAATCAACCACATCTGACGGATTAGTAATTTTAGACTTATCTATATTTATTTCTTTATATATCCTATGCCCAAGCTCAATAGCTGCTTTTATCTGGGCACTTTTTGCCAAACCTATTCCTTTAAAACTACTAAGTTCTTCTATAGATATACCAGCCAGGGATTTTAAACCTCCGCAATGATGCAAAAGCCTATTGGCCATATCAATAGCTGTTTCTTTTTTATTTCCTATCCTTAAAAGAATTGCTAAAAGTTCACTAGAATTTAATGCTGTTGCCCCTTTTTGCAGTAACCGCTCTCTGGGTCGAATATCCTCAGGCATTTTTTTTAATGTCAGACGATATTCATCATTCACTAAAAATCAACCTCCAAGATTTTTATTCAAGAACGCCTCTGTTAACTGAGGTCGGGCGCCCGATGAGTCATCCATCCGGGAGATATATTAAATGCTAAAAGGTGATTTAATAACTTTGATATAGGCAAACCCACAACGTTAGAGTAATCTCCCTGAATCTTTTCAACTAATAGTGCACCATAACCTTGGATAGCATAGGAACCGGCTTTATCCATAGGTTCACCGGTAGCAACATAGTTATCAATAACTTCTTTTGTTAATTCCTTAAAGTAAACTTTAGTAATACCGTGATCAAAAACTATTTTTTTCATGTCATTCATATCCAGTAATGCAATTCCTGTTATCACTTCATGGATATCTCCACTTAGCACTTCTAACATATCACTGGCATCTTCTTTTTTAAGAGGTTTGCCCATAATCTTGCCCCTATGAAGTATTATTGTATCAGCAGCCAAAATAACACCCTTGGATATCCTTTCAGCTACCCACAATGCCTTCATGCAAGACAGCTCCCTTACATATTCTATTGGGTCCTTTATGGTTATATTCTCATTAACTTCACTAGGAAAAACCTCAAAGCTCACTCCTATTTGCTTGAGTAATTCTTGTCTCCTTGGCGAAGATGAAGCTAATACTAAATTCGCCATAAAATGTCACCATCCTGCATATATTTTTAAAAAATGGTCAACCTTTAACTCCGGATGACACAAATTTCTTCATCTCAGCACCTTTATCTCCTTGTCTTATCTTCTATTACTAGTTATATTAAAGGTTAGTATTTCCAGATTCACTGATAAATCTACATTTCTTACTATAACATTATTAGGAACAAAAAGAACCTTGGGTGCAAAATTTAAAAGAGTAGTTACTCCGCTTTCAATAAGCAGGTCTGCAATATCTTGTGCATATTCACCGGGAACTGTAATAATTCCTATCTCAACCTGGTTTTTCTTAACTATATTAGGCAATACTTTAATCGGCATGATTTCTAGGTTGTTCACTTCAGAACCAATCTTTTTAGGGTCATTATCAAAAACCCCTACTATATCAAAACCTCTTTCTTTAAAACCATCATAAATACATAATGCTTTACCTAGATTACCTGCTCCTACCAGAACGACCTTCCAGTGTTTGTTAAGTCCCAGTATTTTTAGGATATTATTATACAAATCTTCTACATTATAACCTACACCTCTCGTACCAAACTCCCCAAAATAAGCCAAGTCTTTTCTAACCTGAGCCGGGCTAACCCCAACTCCCTGGGCAATATCAATTGAAGAAGTTGTAATAACACCCTTTTTGCTAATTTGACATAAAAATCTAGAATAAATCGAAAGTCTACCTACCGTCGCTTCTGGTATTTTAAAAACTTTCATATTACAATATGCCCCCTCTTTTACAGCCATTATGTTTATATTTTATATGTTTTCTTTCAGCCACTTTCTTGCCTCACTAACCATGTAAAAAGATCCGGTAATAATAATCATTTCCTTTTGTATTGAATCCAGACCATTCAAAGCCAATTCTAAAGCAGTTCCTATGTTGGATTCAAGTAAAACTTCAGGACAATATTTTTCTGCTAGTACCTTTAATTCCTCCCAATTTCCGGCCCTTGGACTTAAAGGTTTCGTTACAACTATTTTATTTGCTATGGGTGCTATTATTGCTACTGCTTTTTCTCTTTCCTTATCAGCAAGCATCCCTAATACCAGGGTTAGCTTATAATCCGAAAAAACATTCTTTACTGTTTCCTTTAAGGTAACTATTCCATCCACATTATGTGCTACATCTATTATTACCAATGGTTCTTTTTTGAAAATTTCCAAACGCGCATCCCAAACAACCTTTTGTATACCTGCAAAAATTGCAGCTTTAGTAATTTTAGAATAACCCATATCCTGTAATAATTCTGCTGCACATACAGCCAAAACAAGATTTTTACCTTGATGCTCCCCAAGTAAAGGCAGGTTAATTCTTTCATAATTATCCCTTAATCCTTTAATAGAAAAAATTGAACCTTCTTTTCCTTGAGCATCTGTTTGGCAGCTAAAATCCCTACCTAGTATATACAATGGACTATCACATAATTTGCTTCTTTTTTCAATAGCTTCCAAGGCTTCCTCTCGGTCTGATCCGGTAATAACTGGTCTGTTCTTCTTAATAATTCCAGACTTTACTGTAGCGATTTCTTTTACCGTATCACCAAGATACTCCATATGGTCCATTCCCACATTTGTAATAATTGATATTAATGGATTATCTATGACATTTGTTGAATCTATCTCGCCACCCATACCTACTTCTAATACTAATATATCCACTTTCTTTTGGTAAAAATACTGAAATGCCATTGCCGTATTTACTTCAAACTCTGTTGGATGCTCATCACCTTCTTGAACCATTTTTTCTAAAAGAGGCTTAATCATAGTAATTAAGGCTGCTACTTCATCATGGCTTATCATCTCTCCATTTATCCTAAACCGCTCCCTGTAGGAATGAATATGTGGAGAAGTAAACAAACCTGCCTTGTAACCACTTTCAGCCAATACCGAACTCAGCATAGAAGCTGTAGAACCTTTACCATTTGTACCGCCTATATGGACAACTTTTAACTCTTTGTGCGGGTTTCCAAGCAAATCCATAAGTTTTTTGATTCGGTCAAGACCAAGATTCATACCAAATGTCGTTAAGTTTCTTAAATAATCAAGTGCCTCTTGATAATCCATCTATTATCTCACCTCCACTAACGTTGAAATATTGATAGCCTTTCTTTCAGTCCTTGATATTTTGCTGTAAGTTCTTTTTCTTTATCTCTTTCTTTGCCTACTATATCATCTGGAGCTTTGCTCAGAAATTCCTTGCTACTGAGTTTTTTTGTAACTCTTTCTAAATCATTGCTGATGTTTGTCATTTCTTTTTCCAAACGTTTTATCTCAACATCTATATCAATCAAACCTTCAAGCGGCACATATACTTCCACACCATAGGCTACAACTGCAGCAGCTTTCTCAGGCTTGTATTCCATATTATCGATTATACTTATTGGAGTGGCCCCTGCAAGGGTTTCAATATATGACAGGTTATCTTCAAGGGCATCCTTGGCCTCAGGCGACTTAATAAGTATGATAGTTTCTGCCTTTTTGCCGGGAGGTACATTCATCTCACTGCGTATATTCCTAATCCCCCTGACAATTTCCATTAACAGCTGCATTTTTGCAACATCTGACTTATCATTAACACTTTTAACTTCCGGCCAAGCTGATAGCATAATACTACCTTCTTTACCGGGCAGATGATTCCAGATTTCTTCTGTAATAAAGGGCATAAAGGGATGTAACAGCTGCATTGCTCCGGATAAAGTTTTATTTAAAACATGCTGGGCAGTTTTTTTGCTTGTATTACTAACTTTTCCAAATAATCTAGGTTTAGATATTTCTATATACCAATCACAAAGTTCATTCCAGATAAACTCGTAAATACTCCTACCTGCTTCCCCTAACTCATATTTCTCCATAGATTCAGTTACTTTATTTACTGTTTCTTGATAACGAGTTAGTATCCATTTATCTGCAAGGGTATAGTTGCTGCAATCTATCGGTTGTTCTGGATTATAGTCTTCCAAGTTCATCAAAGCAAACCTAGAAGCGTTCCAGATCTTATTGGCAAAATTTCTTGCCCCTTCCAGTCTTTCAAATTGAAATCTCAAATCATTTCCTGGGGTGTTCCCTGTTATAAGCATAAATCTAAGAGTATCTGCACCATACTTATCTATAACCTCTAGTGGGTCAACTCCGTTACCCAAACTTTTACTCATTTTTCTACCTTGACTATCCAACACCAGACCATGTATAAAGACATCTCCAAAGGGTACTTCTTTTTTAAATTCTATACCCATAAATAACATCCTTGCTACCCAAAAGAAAATAATATCTCTTCCGGTAACTAAAACATTCGTAGGATAAAAGTGTTTTAAATCTTTAGTATCCTCAGGCCATCCTAATGTTGAAAATGGCCACAATGCGGAACTAAACCATGTATCCAATACATCAGAATCTTGTGTCAGGTTTCCTCCACAGCCATCACAATTCAAAGGCTCTGTGCGACTGCATATTTCCTTACCACATTGGTCACAATACCATACGGGAATCCTATGCCCCCACCACAGCTGCCTTGAAATACACCAATCACGTATATTCTCCAACCATCCAAGGTAAACTTTGGTAAACCTTTCCGGTACAAATTTTACCTGCCCGTTTATGGCAGCTTCCATTGCAGGCTTAGCTAAAGGTTTCATTCTTACAAACCACTGTGGAGATACTAAAGGTTCTATAACAGTATCACAGCGATAACATTGACCTAATGCATATTCATGTTCTTCAATACTAACCAAGTACCCTTCCTTAGTGAGATCTTCCACTATCTGTTTTCTGCATTCATATCTATCCATTCCCTTGTAAGGACCTGCTTCTTCAGTCATTACCGCATCTTTACCTATAACAACAACATGAGGTAAATCATGTCTTAAGGCTACTTCAAAATCATTGGGATCGTGAGCCGGAGTCATCTTTACAGCACCGGAAGCAAATTCAGGATCTACATAATCATCAGCAATAATTGGTATCTCTCTGTTAATCAACGGCAATATCACACTTTTACCTATATAATCTTTATAACGTTCATCCTCAGGATGAACTGCTACAGCAGTATCACCAAGTATTGTTTCAGGCCTGGTTGTTGCAACTACTATCTGTCCACTACCATCAGCAAAGGGATAAGCAACACGATAGATCTTCCCCTGCAAATCCTTATGTTCAACTTCAATGTCTGAAATCGTAGTCTTACACTTAGGACACCAGTTTATTATATAATTTCCTCTGTATATTAAACCCTTTTCATAAAGACGTACAAAAACCTCCAACACTGCATCTGAACAACCCTCATCCATTGTAAATCTTTCTCTTTGCCAGTCACATGAAGACCCTAGTAACCTTAATTGCCTTGTGATTGTATTTCCATGTTCATGTTTCCAGTCCCATACTCTTTCCAAAAATTTTTCTCTGCCTAATTGATATTTATTCAGACCTTCCCTGGCAATATGCTCTTCGACTCTTGCTTGAGTAGCAATACCTGCATGGTCAGTTCCCGGTAACCAAAGAGCATTATATCCTTGCATTCTTTTAAATCTTATTAAGATATCCTGCAATGTATTATTAAGAGCATGTCCCAGATGTAAAGATCCTGTGACATTTGGAGGAGGCATTACTATACAGTACGGTTCTTTATCTTCCTCTGGTTCCTGGTGAAAAAATCCTTTATCCTCCCAATAGACAGACCATTTCTCTTCCACCTGCTTAGGATCATATTTGCTATCTAATGTTTTCTGCATTAAATCTTCCTCCTCTATTTTAAAAACTCTTTAAGTAATTATTTAGAAATATCAAAAAAACTCTCATCCTATTTTAAGGACGAAAGCTTCGCGGTACCACCTTAATTCCATATTAAATGACACTTACCCAGTGATAACGAACTGATCCGAAAATAAGGCAAGGAATGACTTTTCCGTCCCATTCTCCCTCGCCTTACTTAGCCTCCAGGGGAACTTCTTTATTGCCAGCTCCATGGTCTTGCAGCCAAGGACCAATTCTCTGTAGAAGCTTTAAAAATAAATACTACTCCCTATCATTGACAAATTTCCATTATTTACTTTATACTAGGTCTATATTGAAACATTTTAAATTTTAGTTGTTTGATTAAAAAACTTGTTTTTAATTGCAAATTAGTATTATATTTTTGATCATATACCTAATTAAAAAGATTGTCAAGAATATAGTCTATTCGCGACGGTGTCAAAGATGCAATATTGCAATGTTGCAGTTAACATGATATTATCATTTTTAACAATATAAGTTAGGAGGGATATTTATATGAAGAAATATTCAGCAGAATTTATAGGTACTTTTGTTTTGGTTTTTATGGGTTGCGGTAGTGCTATATTCCTTGGTGCTGCTACAGATGGTGGGCATTTAGCAGTTGCATTAGCATTTGGCCTTTCCATTATAGCAATGGCATATGTAATCGGTGGAGTTTCCGGATGCCACATAAACCCTGCAGTTTCACTGGCAATGTTTTTAGATAAACGACTATCGGCCACAGATTTTATTGGTTATGTAATATCCCAAACTGCCGGTGCGATTGCCGCTGCTGCTTGCTTGACAATGTTTGTATCATTTGGTATTCAGGATATGACAGGTGGACTTGGAACAAATGGAGTAGCAAATGCTGGTGGTATCGGTGGTGCATTTACAATTGAAGTTATTCTTACCTTTATTTTCGTTTTAACTATTTTAAGTGTTACCGCCAACGAAAAAATGGCCAGTGTAGCAGGTATCGTTATTGGCTTAACATTAGTTTTCGTACATATTGTCGGCATACCTCTTACCGGAACATCTGTTAACCCTGCTCGAAGCCTTGGTCCGGCATTATTTGTAGGTGGCGAAGCATTAGCTAATGTCTGGGTTTTTATCTTAGCTCCGATGCTTGGTTCATTACTTGCTGTCATCACTTACAAAATGTTTAAGACAAATTAATTTATACTTCTCTTAACTAAAAATCTTAGTCCAGTTGCGAGAGTAGTATTATACAACTTTCCCGCCATTCATTATAAATGGCGGAGTTTTTATTTTGGTACCAAAATAAAAACTCCGTGGAAATCACGGAGCCTCATTTAGTTCGTCTGAAATACTGTCCATTATTACATTCCATATCTCAGCCTTTCCTTCTCCATTTACTGATGAAAAAGATATGACCTTAAAACCGGATGGTAAAGCAAGTTTTTTTCTTATAATAGTTAGATGATTTATTCTTTTTCCTCTGGCTATTTTATCAGCTTTTGTAGCAACCAGTAAATAGGGAACTCCGGAGTTCTGGAGCCATGAATACATTTGTACATCAAGGATTGTAGGCTCATGGCGAATATCTACAAGCTGTATAACCAGCCGCAGTTCTTGTCTTTCATTTAAATATTTCTCAATAAATCCGCCCCATTCTTCCTTCATCCCTTTTGAAACTGCAGCATATCCATAACCCGGCAGGTCAACCATATTAAGCGTGCCATTTATATCGAAAAAGTTAATTGTACGGGTTTTTCCGGGCTTTCCACTGGTCTTTACAAGTCCTCTCCTATTTACTAAAGTATTAATAAGAGATGATTTACCTACATTAGACCTACCTACAAATGCAATCTCCGGTTTACCTTCTGAAGGATATTGCTCCTTCTTTACAGCACTCCCTATATAACTGGCACTTTTAACTTTCATCTGCTTCCCCTTTAGCAGTTGTTTTTTTCTTTTTTTTCGACGATACTTCTAATAAAGCAACAGATAAGACTTCGTCCATATGTTCTACAAGGTGAAACTCTATCTTTCTCTTTACTGATTGGGGCACATCTTCCAGGTTTTTTTCATTTTCCTTAGGAAGAACCACTTTTCGGATACCTGCCCTATGGGCAGCTATCACTTTATCTTTAATACCTCCAACTGGAAGTACCTTACCTCTTAAAGTTATTTCCCCTGTCATTGCCAAATCTTTAAGAACAGGTTTGTTTGTTAATGCAGATGCCATTGCAGTTGCAATTGTAATACCTGCTGAAGGTCCATCTTTGGGAATTGCCCCTTCAGGAACATGGATATGAATATCCTGCTTTTCAAAAATTGCAGGTTCTATTCCTAAATTTTTAGCCCTTGACTTAATATAACTTAAGGCAGCATATGCTGATTCCTTCATAACATCACCAAGCTTACCGGTTAATGTCAACTTACCCTTGCCTTCATACAAGGTAGCTTCAACAAAAAGAACATCTCCTCCTGTTTCTGTCCACGCCAAACCTGTGGAGACTCCCACTTCACTTTCTTTCTCAGCTACTCCATACCTATAACGTGGAATCCCTAAATATTTTTCTATGTTTTGAGCCGTAACTTTAGCACTTTCTTCTTTTTTAGCCACAATATCCTTTGCTGTCTTGCGACATATAGTGGCAATTTCCCTTTCCAAGTTTCTTACTCCTGCTTCCCTGGTATATTCTCTTATAACTCTACGTAAACCATTTTCAGAGATATCCAACTGTTTTTCAGTTAAACCATGCTCCTTTAACTGTTTTGGTAACAGATAAAGGCTTGCTATTTTATGCTTTTCATCTTCGGTATAACCTGAGATATAGATTATCTCCATTCTATCCAACAACGGCCTAGGTATATTGTATTGTATATTGGCTGTAGTTATAAACATAACCTTGGATAAGTCATATGCAGCTTCTATATAGTGATCACTAAATGTGGTATTTTGTTCTGGATCTAATACTTCTAAAAGTGCCGCAGAGGGATCTCCTCTAAAGTCCATACTCATTTTGTCAATTTCATCCAGTAAAAATACCGGGTTTTTTGTACCTGCCTGTTTCATACCTTGAATTATTCTACCCGGCATAGCTCCTATATAGGTTCTTCTATGTCCTCTTATTTCAGCTTCATCCCTTACACCACCCAAGGACATTCTCACAAATTTTCTTTGTAACGCCCTAGCAATAGATTTAGCTAATGATGTCTTTCCAACTCCCGGCGGACCAACAAAACATATTATAGGTCCCTTCATCTTTTTGGCAAGTTGGCGAATAGCAAGATATTCAATAATACGTTCCTTGACTTTTTCAAGTCCATAATGATCCTCGTCAAGTATTGCTTGAGCTTCGTTAATATCTAGCCTATCCTTGGTTTGTTTATGCCATGGTACAGATAACAGCCAGTCAATATAGTTTCTTACAACTGATGCCTCTGCTACCATTGGAGGCATTTTTTCCAAACGCTCCAACTCTTTTATTGCTTTTTCCTTGGCCTCTTTGGGCATACGTGCATTTTCTATCTTTTCTCTCATCTCTCCTGCTTCTGCTTTTAAATCATCTTTTTCTCCAAGTTCCTTTTGAATGGCTTTTATTTGCTCCCTTAAATAATATTCTCTTTGGGTTTTTTCCATCTGTTTTCGCACACGTGTACTTATCTTGCGTTCAAGTTCAAAGATTTCCATTTCTTTAGTGATAATCTCACATAGAAACTCTAATCGTTCAGTAATATTAATTTTTTCTAATACCAGCTGTTTATCATTAGGTTTTAGCGCCAAATGTGCTGCAACTACATCTGCAAGCCTATTAGGCTCGCTAATGGTAACAACTGATACCACAGCCTCAGGTGGTATTTTTTTGCTGATTTTTATGTAATTCTCAAATTTGTCTATCAGTGTTCTCATTAGGGCTTCTATTTCAGCGATAATTGCAGTTTCCTCGTAAAACTCTTCAGCATCAGCCTCTATGTAGTCTTCATTATCTTTGAGGCTACTTATTCTTGCCCTTGTTTTTCCTTCTACTAGTACTCTAATCGTACCACCGGGCAGTTTAAGCAATTGCTTTATTTCCGCTATAGTCCCGATATGATGAACGTCTTCGATTGTAGGCTCGTCGGTTTGGGCATCCTTTTGCATTATCAATAAAATTTCTTTATCTGTTAACATTGCTTTATCAATTGCATTAATTGATTTTTCCCTACCAACATCTAAATGGATAACCATATATGGAAATACTAAGACCCCTCTTAGCGGGAGGAGTGGGATACCTTTTCTTACATTATATACTTCAATTGTCACACAAACACCTCCTGTGAGTTCAAAACCTATAGAGCGAATACTGTTTATTAAAGATGATCGGTTATATAGATGCATCCATACATGGCTATAGCAGATGTCTGATTTTTCAATGCAATAAGCTGCCAATTGCTTCAAGCTTCAGCTGACTACCTTTGATCGACAACCTCTGTTTAATACTACTCTTAACTAAAAATAGTATAAGATAGCCATGCATATTTGGGAAAGTGATCCCACTTTTGCATGGCGTTATAATCGCAATTGGCAAGCCAATTGCCTCTAGTCCGACATCCGACCTCTGAAGACCGACCTCTACTCTATGCTGTTTCTTCCTTCTTTTCAAGTGTTAATATAGGTGGCTTTTTGCCATCTACAGCTGCTTTAGTTATGGTACACTGCTTAATGTCTTTCTTTGATGGTATATCATACATTACGTCCAGCATAGTATTTTCTAATATAGCCTTTAAGCCTCTGGCACCTGTTTCTCTCTTAATAGCTTCCTTGGCAATAGCCTCCAAAGCTTCTTTTTCAAACTCCAAACTAACGGCATCCATTTCAAAGAGCTTTTGATATTGCTTTACCAAAGCATTTCTAGGCTCAGTAAGAATTTTTACAAGAGCCGGCTCATCTAAAGCCTCTAGAGTAACAACTACAGGTAACCTACCTACAAATTCCGGTATTAACCCAAATTTCAACAGGTCCATAGGTAAAATATTGCTTAGTACCTCACCTATATTTTTATCTTTTTTACTCTTCACCTCTGAGCCAAAACCAATTCCCTTTTTACCAATTCTACTGCCAATAATTTTATCAATTCCATCGAAAGCTCCACCACAAATAAAGAGAATATTGGTTGTATCAAGTTGGATAAACTCTTGATGAGGATGTTTTCTACCACCTTGAGGCGGTACACTTGCCACTGTACCTTCCAGTATCTTCAACAAAGCTTGTTGAACACCTTCACCAGAAACATCCCTTGTTATAGATGGATTTTCAGATTTGCGAGCTATTTTGTCAACTTCATCAATATATACAATTCCTTTTTCTGCTTTTTCAACATCATAGTCTGCAGCTTGTATCAATTTTAATAAAATGTTTTCTACGTCTTCGCCAACATAACCTGCTTCTGTTAATGAAGTTGCATCTGCAATAGCAAAGGGTACATTTAGTATTTTAGCTAATGTTTGAGCTAATAAAGTTTTACCGCTACCGGTTGGACCAAGCATTATGATGTTACTTTTTTGTAACTCAACATCATCAATTTTCATCCCCATGTTTATTCGCTTGTAGTGATTATATACAGCTACAGCCAGGGATTTTTTTGCCCCTTCCTGCCCAATTACATACTGATCAAGTATTTCTTTGATCTCTTTTGGCTTGGGCACATCACCCATTTCCAGCCCCATATCTTCACTAAACTCTTCTTCAATAATTTCGTTGCAAAGCTCAATACATTCATCACAAATATATACTCCGGGTCCGGCTACAAGTTTTTTAACCTGATCTTGTAGTTTACCACAGAATGAACATTTTAGTTGCCCTTTATCATCGGTGTATTTATACATTATTTCACCTCACCAATCTTTTAGCAGATATTTGAGAGCAAACTATTTTTTGCCCACAGAATCCCTTGATACCATTACTTTATCTATTAGGCCATATTCCATTGCCTCTTCAGCAGTCATAAAATAGTCCCTGTCTGTATCTTTCTCAATTTGCTCAATTGGTTTTTTTGTAATATTAGCCAGTATGCCATTTAGTCTTTCTCTTATTTTAATAATTCTTTTGGCATGAATCTCAATATCAACCGCCTGACCTTGAGTTCCTCCCAGAGGTTGGTGAATCATTATTTCACTATTGGCCAAAGCAAATCTCTTTCCTTTAGTTCCTGCTGCAAGTAAGAAAGCTCCCATACTGGCTGCCATGCCAACACAAATTGTTTGCACATCAGGTTTAATATATGTCATTGTGTCAAAAATAGCCATGCCGGCAGTAATTGAACCACCGGGACTGTTAATATAAATATGTATATCCTTTTCCGGATCCTCTGCTTCTAAAAAAAGCAGCTGAGCTATAACCAAGTTAGCTACTTGATCATTTATTCCGCTACCCAAAAATATGATTCTATCTTTGAGCAACCTTGAATATATATCATAAGCTCTTTCTCCTCTGTTAGTATTTTCAACTACCATTGGTACGAGCATAGACATACGTATACACCTGCTTTCATCTTAGATTGTATTGCTTATATTTATGTAACTAATTATTTGCTGGTTTTTTTCTTCTTAACTTCCTCTGTTTTAGTTTTCTCAGTTTTGACTTTCTCAGTTTTAGTTTTTTCTGTTTTGGCTTTTTCAACTTGAGGTTCTACTGCCTTAGCATTTTCTGATAAGAAATTAACAGTCTTATTAATAACTAAACTTTCTCTAAGAGCATCAACTTTTCCCTGCATCATCAACAGTTGCTTGATCTGATCTGCCGGTTGATTGTTTTGTATGGCAATTTGTTCGATTTCCTTATCTACTTCTTCATCACTGACTTCAATATTTTCTGCCTTAGCAATAGCTTCTAAAACTAAATCTACTTTAACACTAGCTAAAGCATTCTCCTTATACTGTTCCCTCAATTGCTCTACACTAGTATTGGTAAACTTTAGATAGTCTTCCATGGTTAATCCTTGTTGTCTGATGCGATATTCCATATCTTTAATTAAGTCAACTGTTTTTCTTTCCACCAAAACTTCCGGAATATCAACTTGACAATTTCCGGCTACCTTGTCAACTACTTTATTTTTAATTATATGCTCATTTTCCTGTTTAGCAGATATTTTTAATCTATTCTCCACATCCTGCTTTAATTCCTCTAAGGTCTCAAATTCACTGATATCTTTCGCAAATTCATCATCAATCGACATTAATTTTTTTATTTTAACTTCGTTAAGTTTAACCTTAAATATAGCTTCTTTACCTTTTAAATCTTCGTTTTGATAGTCTTCGGGGAAAGTTACTACAATTTCTCTTTCTCCCCCGGGACTCATTCCAATTAATTGTTCTTCAAAACCGGGAATAAAGGTTTTTGAGCCAATAACTAAGTCATGATTTTCACTCTTGCCACCTTCAAAGGGCACTCCGTTTAAGAAACCTTCAAAATCTATAACTGCAGTATCCCCTTCTTCTAGAGCTTTGCTTGGAACAGACTCAATTTGAGCATGTCGTTGTTGCATTGCACCAAGATAGTTTTCTACTTCTTTTTCAGTTACTTCTATATTTTTATGCTCAACTTCAACTCCCTTATATTCCCCTAATTCCACATCAGGTTTCACCGGAATTTCAGCTTTAAATATCATTGGTTTTCCTTCTTCAAATTGAACCATATCTATATTTGGCTGGTCAATTGGTTCGATTTTTTCTTGTTCAAGTGCTTTTGTGTAAACATCCGGTAACATATCATCAACTGCTTCTGCACACATAGCTTCGATGCCAATAAATTGCTTAAGAATATTTTTCGGTATCTTACCTTTTCTAAAACCAGGTATATTAACTTTGCCTGCTAATTTTTTAGCAGCTTTGTCTATTGCAACTTGAAATTCCGAAGCTTCTACTTCAACCTCCAACGTAATTTTGCCATTTGTTTTTTCTTTAATACTAGTTTTCATCTTGCTCCCCCTTAATTCTGTTACTTTATTTTTTATGAAATACAGCGAAACAGTATTAACACAGTTATATTATAAACAACTGCTATCAAAGCAAACATTGTACATCCAAATTTGCCTTAAATATATCAACACCTCGGTTTGTATAATAACACAAAACCGAGGTAACAGTCTACTTTTTTGGAGCGGGAAATGGGATTCGAACCCACGACTTCAACCTTGGCAAGGTTGCACTCTACCACTGAGTTATTCCCGCAATTATTATAAAATAAGTGTGGCTTCATATATGATGGTTAAATTACAATAATTATAAATATTACCTAAAGATATTAGCATTATATATGATTTTTGTCAAGCAAATTCAGGTTGCTATTTCGTGTTTTTTGTGAGTTTTTGTGAGTGTTAATTGAAAAAGTAAAATCCAAACCAACTCTGCACTGATTCCAAAAAATTAGCAAATATATGGTAGATTTTTTTAACAAGGCTTGATGTAAAAGATCACGAAAACCTTTTACATCAGCCTTATTTTTTATGCAAACATTATCTGAAATTTGTTCTTAGTTCAAAATATCCTGTGGATTAGAGTCCGGTCTTTCTAACACTACCCAGTTTCTAGGAGTTTTAAGTTCTGTCCATCTTTCATGTACTCCATCAGTACATTACTTGTACACATTATCAATATACACATTTATAATACTATTTAATTCTTTTTGTTGAAGCCTATAAATAGTACTGACCATCTAAATCATAAAGTTTTTTTCTGGACACCTTCAAAAATGCTTATAAGTAAGTTTATGAAGTATAACAAAAAAACCGAACCTATCTCCTTTTAGGAAGATATGATTCGGATTATACTTGGTTTGGGCTTTTAGGTGATTTTATATATTTTTTTAAAATTTTTGCAGAAGCGATTTGAAATTTTAATTCGGTTGAAATACCAATACAACTTTTTGCAAAAGTTCTTTAATAATCGTTGCTGATACACTTTCGATAAATCTAAAATCCCTGGCGTTATAGTCAATCGTAACAAGTTGGTCTAATAGCACTATATAATTTTACCCTTTATAAATCCGAATGGGCAGGTGTTGTGCATAATATTCAAAATCCTTATCTGCTGTGAATATAAGAAGGTTATTATTTACGGCAACGGCACATATTAGAAAATCAACATGGGAACCTTGTATACCATGTGAGCGACATAGGTTATAATATTGTGCTGCAGTTTCATAGTCTGATTTGGTAATTGGTGAATCGTCAAAATGTTCCAATCTAGACTTTAAATCCTCATAAACTTTTTTGCTTGATATGCCTGATAAAAGTTCCTGGCGTATAGGACCAATCATCACTACTTGTGAAGATAAAATTAGATCTGTCAATTTTTCGACATAGTCACTTTGTTGGTTTCGGCGCAGAACCAAAGACCATATAGAGGTATCTACTAATATTTTCATGCTCTTTTCTGCCGTCCCTCTTTGTAATCGTAATCTGCATCGTAATCCACCTTGCCAAACATCTCAATAATATCCGATGTCTTACGTCTTTTAATGAACTCACATAGAGCTTGATTTACAGTTTCTTTTTTACTTTTTAATCCGCCTACTTTAAGTGCGGTATCCAGAAGTTCATTGTCAATAGCTAAATTAGTTGCCATAGTAGTCACCCTTTCTTTTTTTAATTTGCATATGGTATATTTAGATTCGCATATTTTACATGAGCATGATAATATATTTTGTATAGCAAAAACACACATTGTTATGTGTGATATTTTACACAATATGCGCTCAAATGTCAAGTGATTAATGGAAGTTATTGGGCTGCGCTCATATTATAAGTTTTTATTTTGTAATAACACCACAAATTGTTTCTCCAGTATCAGAATATTCCTTTCCTGCAACATCGCCGTAAAATTCAAACACACTAAATCCTATAGGCTGAATTTCTGATAGCAAAGATTCCTTAGTGAAAAAATGATTTTGCACAATGTAACACTTTACATCTTCATTGGTTACTACGATATGCTGGTGTAGTTCAGTTTTGTCATCATCATCATATTGATAATCTGCTTCCAAAAGAAGATGGGGTTTTTCACTAAAAAATCCACCGTTTTTACTGTATTGCCAAGAATTTTTTTCTTTTCTTCGCATTTTCGGTGTAAATACATCGAATATAAATTTTCCATTTGGTTTTAACGCTTGATACACTTTTTTGAGCAACGTCAATCTGTCGGTGATTGATAAGGGTGCGTAATCACAATAAATTAAGGTAATGATATCAAAATGCTGTCTATAATCCATTGTTAAATAGTTTTGATAATGGTACTCAACACCACTGCCGTTAAGGACGGCTTGCTCTTTTGCATATTGAATTGAGCGTTTTGAAAAATCTACACCGGTAACTGAATACCCTGCTCCTGTAAATCGTTCAGCGTATAAACCGGGACCGCATCCTAAATCAAGTAGTTTTGCATATTGCGATGGCGGAGCAAGCTCGGCAATCCAATTCACAGATTTATCAAGGAAAGCATAGTTACGAGATGCAGCATCCTCATTTGGGTTTAGATGTGCTTCCAACATACCCTTTGAGATATGCTCATCATCCCATAAAGCATGATATAAGCTGTTTGCGCTCACATTGCTAAGCTCTGGTTTGCTTGTTAAAGTTATAAGTTTTGTATACATACAAAATCCTCCATAATTTTTATTTGTGATAGTATGAATGTGAAATAAAAAAAGCTGTGGATATCATCCCACAGCTTCAAATAAGCTAATAACTATTACATACGGAATGATAGATTAAAACATAAATTGCACACAAAAATAAACAGTCGTAAACGACTGTAATTCTCATGTTTAATTATGCTTCTTCTATCTTTTCCGCGCCTCACTTATATTACCGATTGTGCAATATCAAGTGTTGCCGAATAGCATCTACTCCTTATAATTCATACAATCACGCTTATTATTATACCACAATGAC
>JGI20163J15578_10000175_pt1 | contig 26822 bp, 22 predicted proteins | sample TergutCu122P1_FD_15578 | JGI IMG/M metagenome (IMG submission 15578)
TGCAGGTATCGTATTGTCATAGCAGCCGTGAACGCGTCTCCTGCTGCTGTTGGGTCAATTGCTGTAACTTCATATGCAGGTATGTGCTTAATATTTTTCCCGTCATACAAATACGCACCATGTTCACCTGATTTAATAACAATATACTTTGCTTTTGATCTCTCCATAAGAATTCGTGCGGCAGCCTCAGCCGTATGAATATCTTTCACCGAAAGTTTGCACATTGCATATGTTTCTGTTTCGTTTGGGGATAGTATTTCAGCACCGGGTATCTCCTCTATCGGAAAATCCATTGCAGGTCCTGCATCCACAAAAAACGGCAGATTTTTTTCACGAGCAACGTGACATGCGTATATCACTATATCTCTTGGAATTTCCAACTGTATAATCATTGCGTCATATTTCTCACGCATTGCCGCGTCAATATCTTCCTTGCTCAATTTCATATTGCTTTCGGGATAAACGAGCATCCTGTTTTGTCCGTTATCCTCAATAATCACTATGACAAAACCTGTTTTGATGCCATCTTCTTTGTGCAAATAATCAGTGCGCACTCCAATATCGCTCAGCGCTTTGGTCAGCTCATTTCCAAATGTATCATTTCCTACCTTGCCCACAAAAGTCGCTTCCGCACCCAATCGCATTGCAGCAACTGCTTGATTCGCCCCTTTTCCGCCGTTGATGTAATTGTATTCCTTGCTGCACATCAGAGCCTCTCCGGGCGCAGGAACCCTATCTGTCTCAAGGCATAAATCCATATTTATACTGCCGACAACCAAAATTCTCAACTGTTTCATAAGCACATGTCCTCAAACTAAATTATTGTTTATTTCAACAATGTCAAAACTCTGCCTTATTGCTCGACGTGCATCATCAACTCCGGTAAAATATCCGTAATTAATCATTTGTGAAACTATATTCCCCAATGCAGTGCCCTCTGACGGACCTGCGTAAACCGGTAATCCGCAAGCTACAGCGGTCAGTTCATTCAGGAACATATTATTACTGCCGCCACCTATTATGTTGACGCTGTCATATTTTTTATCGGTAATTTTTTCCAAATCCTTGGCAGTTTGAGCATACGACAACGCCAAACTGCGATAAATACAACTTGCTAAATCGCCAATTGTTTTCGGCTTACTGAATCCATCCTCACGACAGACTGTTCNAATTGTTTCAACCATACTCTCAGGCGCAAAAAAACGTTTNTCATCCACATCAACAATCCCTTGATAATCGGATTTTTTGGCCAATTCGACCAGNTTTCCGAAGTCGATTCCATCNCCCATTTCTCTGTGGACTGATTGAATCATCCAAAGNCCCATGATATTTTTTAAATATCTGTAGCGATATTCGTATCCACCTTCATTTGTGAGATTGGCGTCTCGGCCTTCTTTCGATGTGATAGGTTCTGCAAGTTCTACACCCATGAGCGACCATGTTCCGCTGGAAATATAAATTGCATTTTCCGATTTTGTCGGTACTGCAAGAAATGCGCTTGCAGTATCGTGACTTGTCGGCATTATGACCTCGCAATCATAGCCAACTTCATTTTTGATTTCATCGCTCAATTTACCCAAACTTGTTCCGGCAGGCACCACCTCACAGAATAGTTCACGCGGAAAACCGCATTTAGCTATGACTTCTTCATCCCATGTTTTCGAACCAGCATTTAAAAGTCCTGATGTTGAAGCGATAGTATACTCTGTTTTTTTGACGCCGCTTAAACGATAATGAAGATAGTCAGGCATAAATAACAAATGTGCCGCATTTTCAAAATATTCCGGTGTTTTGGTTTTGATCGCCATCAATTGAAATATTGTATTAAATAACTGTTTTTGGATGCCGGTACGAGAATATAATTCAAATTCCGATATGTACTTGAAGGTTTCCTCAAACATGCCTTCTGTGCGACGATCACGATATCCAATGGTTGGCGCAGCTAAATTTCCTGCTGCATCTATTAATATAAAGTCAACGCCCCAAGTATCAATTCCTACACTAACAGGTATTTTCCCTATTTGAGCACATTTTTTCATACCTGTAATTATCGCCGAAAAAAGAGCTTCAGTATCCCAGCAAAGACTGCCATTACGATTTACCATACCGTTGGGAAAGCGATGCACCTCCGATAAATGAATAATGCCATCCTCTCTCCAGCCTAAAATATGCCGTCCGTTAGATGCACCAATGTCAATAGCTAAATGATAATCAGTTTTCATTTGAGAAAATTCCTCCCTAAAAATTTTTCAGCAAATCTATCAACGTAATAATATTCTCATTACTTACATCGTCGGTAACTTGNTGTGTCGGAGCTGCGATGTATCCGCCATCTTTTGACATTATTTCAATAGTCCTGCTTACTGTGTTCGTAATTTCCGACTTATTCGCAAACGGAAGTAATCGTTGAGTAGAAATCGCTCCCCAAAAACACAACTCCTTACCAAACTCTTTTTTAAGCGTCTGCAAATCATAAATCTCCGGTTGTACCGTCTGATAAATATCTAACCCAATATCAATAAGGTCACCCAAAATAAGGGTAATATTACCGCAAGAATGCAAAGCAGTAATTTTACCTTTACTCTTTATTTTGTCAAACATAATTTTATAATACGGCTTTATGTATTCGCGCCATGTGTCGGGATTCATAATCAGGTTTTCCTGAGTTCCGAAATCATCGCCAAAGTATATTCCGTCAATATCGTATGCAAGAGCAATTTCAATTATTTTCATGTTATAGTCGTGTATTTGCGCAAACAGGTGTTCCACAATCTCAGGATTCTCATAAAAATCCATAAGAAATTCTTCTATACCACCTCTGAGACTCCATGCACGTTCAAAAAGCGTCATGCTGATTTTTCCCAATTTAAGGGTATCAGACTTGCCGCTCAGCATAGTTTCGGTAACATCTTTAATATGCCGGGAATTAACATCCGGACGTCGATAATTTAGATAATTATCTTCATCTACAAGCCTTTCTTCTACGACTCCTATATCCTTATCAATTCCGGTGCGATTCCAGACCACACCAAAATTATCTCTGTAGAATCCGGGCTTGATATTCTCTCCGGTATTATAGTCAAATTTTTCAATATGATTCCCTGCCCAAGAAAAGTAATCTTTTTCATCAATACCGATTTCTTCGCATAACTTTTTACGTTTTTCGGATGTCAATTCCACATTATACGGAATTTTTTTACTCTGAATATGATTTACAGCATCAATAACAGCTTGTCTCAAAACTTACAGCCCTCCAAATTATTAACTCATCACACTTCAAATTACCGAATCAACCCTATCTTGCTATTTAACACATTCTCTTAATTTTTTCGTATTTTCTTCCAAATTACCCGATTGCGCAAAAATGCTTGAAGACCCTGCCACAAAAATATCCGCGCCCGCAGCTTTCATTTTAATTGCATTTTCAAAACTGACATTACCATCTACTTCAATTTCAACCTGCGGATACATTTGCCTTAAACGTTTTATTTTATCAATGGTTTGAGGTATAAGTTCTTGCCCGGCGTAACCCGGATTTACAGTCATAATCAGCACAGCATCCAAATCACAAACTACATCCTCTAAAACACATAACGGTGTCGCCGGATTAAGCGCAAGCATTGTCTTAGCTCCCCGCTCCTTAATTTTTGCGATAGTTCTTTGCACGTGATTTGTCGCCTCATAATGAAAGGAAACATAATCATTTTTTCCAAACTCAAACCACTTGAGCTTATCTTCCGGACGATCAATCATCAAATGTATATCGACGGGAATTTTTGTCGTTTCTTTTAACTTTTTAATATAGTCCGTACCCAACGTATAGTTTGGTACAAAACTTCCATCCATTATATCGATATGCAAATATTCAATATCAAGAGCTTCCAACTTTTTTATATCTTCGCCGAGATTAAGAAAATCCGCGCACATCATGGATGGTGATATTTTACCACTCACGGATTAACCACCACCCTAAGTCCACTGTGATTCTCAGCTGTTTCAAACGCTGTCATTATTTCATCGAGCGGATATGTGTGTGTCAGGAATTTTTTCACATTAATTCTACCTGAGGCAATCAAATCAACAGCTTTTTGATGATGTATCGGCATAGCTCCATGTGCGCCGCTGATGAATAATTCTTTGTAATGAATGATGTTTGTGTCCAATGTAACCATTGACTTATCCTTAGGGAGTCCACCGAAGAAATTCACATGTGCTCTGTTTTTAGCCATATAAATTGCATCAACTTGAGCCTGCGGTGATGGGTTCGAGGTGAAAATCACATCAGCACCCAGCATTTGAGTTTCTTCCAAAACTCTTTCCACGGCATTTTCGTCACTCATGCAAACAAACACGTCGGCAACTCCAAGTTTTTTCGCCATTTCAAGTCTCGGAGCAGAACGGTTTACCAAAATCACTTTTGAAGCCCCCATTGCCTTTGTTACCTCACACACCATCATTCCAATTGGTCCCGCCCCTATAACAACAACAACGTCATTAAGTTTTACGGGAGCGAGTTCAAGTGCGTTGAGTACGCAACCCAGAGGCTCTGCCAAAGCCGCCTCATCATACGACACATTATCCGGAATAATTTGAACAGGACCATAGTTTACAACAGTTTTATTCAATAAAACATACTCTGCAAAACCACCTGCAAATTGATATCCCATGGCATAGTTAATTTGGCAGTTGTTTCCTATTCCGGCTTTGCAAAATACGCAATCACCGCAAGGAACATCCGCGCCAATCGCTACCCTATCTCCGACTTTGAATTTATCAACATATTTTCCGACCTTCGCAACTTGTCCGGAAATCTCATGTCCTAAAATCTGCGGCGGTTTCACTCGATCATTTCCATAATGAAAAATCCGAATGTCACTACCACATACCGCACATGCTTTTACTCTAACAAGTACGCTATTGTCGTCACACTCAGGTGTTTCAACTTCCTTGAGCGTCATTTTGTCAAAATCTTCGTATATCGCTGCCTTCATATTTTTCCTTCTTTCATATTAATTTATTTTAGTAGAATCAGTTACTTATCGCTCGCAGCACACATGCATTCATTCTTTCACCCACGTTCTCCAGTATTTTACACTTTCAGCAAGATCCTGTATGACCCTAAAATCGGTATCCCAATGCTCTCTATGACTGATTTCTAACAATAAAATTGACTCTTCGCAACCGGATTTTTCCAGTGCTTTCATTACCTTCTCACCTTGTATAAGACCGTTTTTGTTGAATTCCTCGGTAAACGGCGAGTGATTTGATTTGTGCAACACTGTTTGATGGATGTGTATGATTGGTGAAACCGAACCAAGCTGCTCTATCCACGGATACGGGTCTCTTTCATCAGGATGAGGTGCATGAGCAATATCAAGACAAACTTTCAAGGGTATGCCGCAATTTGCGTTTACTCTGGCGAGCAAATCCTTAGTTTCTTGAACAGTATTAGCCATTTCACGAGGAACACTCATTGGTTCAAAAATCAAACCTTCATAGCCCAGTTCTTTTGCAAAAAATGTCAGCCTTTGCCAGTTTTTCACACCCTCTTCAACCAAATATTCATAATTGTTTTCATAGGAATCAAATGTCAAAATCCCAAAGTGGCTTCCACCTGTTTTAGCCCCAAGTTTACTGCCGATAAGAAACAGTTTTTCAAACCATTTGTACCATATCTCACGCGCTTCTTTATCAGGATGCATCAAATGGTTTACTCTGGTAAACGTAGAAGTCATGATGCAATCTACCGAAATATCATATTTTTTTGTTGCGTCTTGAATTCGTTTTATTTGCGAAGCGATATAGTCATCCGGCAAAAACGGATTAAGTAAATCCGCGACAAACTGAACACTTGCTAAACCTAAGTCTTCTCGTACAATTTTTGTCCAAACTTCCGGTTCAATATACCTGTTTGTCGCAAAACCCAGATTGGTTCCCAATTTTAATTTCACTATCTGTTTTCCTCCCTTTGCTTTTTGACTTTCTCGAAATTTTTGCAAATCAAATTAAAATAGATTTACAAAAATCTCGCATGTTGTTAAAATACATTATACAATAATGATTCCGATCCAACAATCATTATAGTCGTGAAATCATAAAAAATCAAGAAATCAGAATAATTTTTGAAGATGCATGTCATAAAATGCATCTTTATTTCATTTATACTATTAAGTTGTTGACTAAGCTTTACTTAATGTTGTAGAATAACATCAAGAGTCACATATGATGCAAAATAATCTTTTGATACTGTGTTGATAAGTTTTGCAAACAAACATAAGGAGAAAAAAATGTTAGCGTATTTCTTAGATACTGATGGATTGGCAACGCTAAAAAGTATTTCTGATCCGGTTCCAACTGAGCAAAATGCGATACTTCAAGTTAAGGCTGCCTCAATTTGCGGAACTGACTTTAGAACTTTCATGCATGGAAATGTCAAAATAACACCACCTTGCGTATTAGGACATGAAAGCGCCGGTACAATCGTTCATGCGGGAGCCTTTGCAAAAGAGCATGGACTTAGTGAAGGGCTTGATGTAACCGTTGCACCTGCTATAGGCTGTGGCGAATGTTGGCCTTGCAGTACAGGGCACACCAACATGTGCGACAAGCTATCAACCTTGGGGTTTCAGTATGATGGCGCTTTCGCTGAGTACATGGAAATACCTATGCAAGCTATAAAAATGGGCAACGTTCTGCCGATTCCGGAAGGCATGGACTTTGATGATGCTGTACTTATCGAACCGGCTGCCTGTGCCCTCAATGCACAAGCTTATCTAAACATTACAAGTGATGATTATGTCGTTATTTACGGCAGTGGCTTCATTGGTTGCGTGCATGCCGAACTCGCCAAAATTGCCGGTGCTCAAAAAATCATCATGGTGGAGATATCTCCTTCAAGATTGGAAACTGCCGGAAAAATGGTTCCCGGCATTGAACTAATTAACCCCAATAACACAGACACTGTTTCTTACATTGCAGATGCAACAGCGGGACGAGGAGCTAATGTCGTAATCACTGCGCTTTCTGTCCCCGCCATCCATACGCAAGCACTGGAAATTGCCTCCAAGATGGGGCGAATAAGTCTGTTTGGTGGAATTCCGGGAGATGGAAAAGGATATCTTGACAGCAACCTAATCCACTACAATGAACTATGTGTATATGGTGCTCATGCAACACCGCCTTCGATGATGAAAGGTATTATGGAGCTTGTGCACACAGGCAAAATGGATTTAAAAAAGTACATTTCTAACAAGGTTTCTCTTGCCGATATTGAAAAAGGCTTTATAGCTCTGCGCGATGAAGACGCTATGAAAGTCGTTGTCTCTCCATAGACGCAAGATAGTAGACGCGAACTAACAGTACATACACAAAAATGAATATTTAGGAACGAAGATAGGAACAAAGACGTTTGATGAATTATCAGTTTCCTACACCATGAAAATCTGCCGGGAATCGAAAATCAGTCGGTTCCCGGCAGTGTTACCCAAAATATCAATTATTAATCATCACCAAAGCTGCCTATAACACCTTTTTTCAAAATCATGCAGGCATAGAGAGCAGGTTCACTTGTCTGAACAGTCACAAAACTATTTTTTGCTCTGTCATAAAAATCAAAACGATCAATCTTTGTTAGTTCCTTATAGGCACCGCAAAAATCGTGTTTCTTGATTATCTTATCATAATCATCCCAAATTGGGGGTGTTCCTTTGAATAAATCTCCGGGTTGCATAACAACAACAGGATCCTCTACAAAAACATCCAACGGGAAAAATTGTAAAATAGCGTCCAGTAAATCTGTAGCCATAATGCCTTTTGCATACACGCATCGATTGGACATAGTTTTTGACGGAAAATTAATATCTCCGATAACAATGTCATCACCATGACCCATCTCCATAAGGGCAAGCATAAGTTCCGGTGGAATAACTTCCGGAATATTTCTAAGCATAACTTTTCTCCTCTCAGTCATTTTGTTTTTATTTTGCGATGTCTGATAAACTCTCGGATTTAAGTTTAAAAATCTCTTTAAGACTTTCAGTAAAAGGCGGTCGCGCAATGCCGTACTCTGTTATAATAGCGGTAATGAGCTCGTTGTCAGCAAAATCGAAGGCAGGGTTATATACCTTTACTCCCTTCGGTGCCATGCGCTCTTTGTACCACATTTCAGTAATCTCTTCGTCAGGTCGCTCTTCAATCGGTATATCTTTACCGAAAGGTGTGTTCATGTCAATTGAAGAAGTCGGTGCGCACACATAAAACGGTACGTTATAGTACTTCGCAAGTATCGCTACGGCTGATGTACCGATTTTATTGCATGCATCACCATTTGCGGCAACTCGGTCGGCACCCACAAAAACAGCTTGAATCCAACCATTCTTCATAACTTGCGAAGCCATATTGTCGCATATGACTGTCGTATCTACTCCGCTTGAATGTAGCTCAAAGGCAGATAATCTGGCACCTTGCAAAAGAGGGCGTGTTTCATCGGTAAACACTTTAAACCGATAGCCCTTTTCATGGCCGAGATGAATGGGTGCAAGCGCCGTACCATACTTCGCTGTGGCAAGCTGCCCCGCATTACAATGGGTCAATATGCCATCGCCATCTTTAATCAATGAAAGGCCATACTCGCCAATCGTCCTGCAAACACGAATATCTTCCTCTCTAATTTTTATCGCCTCGTCACGCAGCAGAGATTTAATCTCGTCCACTGATTTATTTTTATTTTTCAAAACCGTATCTTCCATGCGATCCAGTGCCCAAAATAAATTTACAGCCGTTGGTCTGGAAGATGCCAAATATTCTTTGGCGGCTTTGAACTGCGCGTAAAATCCATCAAAATCATCTTTAGCTATTTCTTTAGCGGCAAGATATACTCCAATTGCAGCAGCAACGCCAATTGCAGGAGCGCCACGTACCTTTAGTAGATAAATTGCATCCCAAATGTCCTTTTGCTTTGTGAGCGAAAGGACTTCAATCTCATACGGCAGCCTTGTCTGGTCCAATATTAAGAGCGCGCTATTTTTGTCATCCAGCGTGACGGTATCATAATTCATTATATTGTCGTTCATTACACTACTCCATAACCTTTACTAATTAACAGATTCGACTGCACGGAATAATGCCGCTACAAAATCTTCACCTGTTTTATAACCCTTGCGATTCATAATCATATCTTTTGCGCAAATAATGTTTATTCGTTCGGCTCGGGCACGTTTTTCTTCATCGGCAATGGTTGTAATATCCTTAACCTGTGCCAACCCCACAGTGCGTCTAACGAGCTCCGTGCCTGCGTATGCTGCGGTATCCTCAAGGATTGTCCCCAGATAGTATTCTTTGAATCCTTCTGTTTTCGCCATGTGGTCGGTAACATGCTCGTCAAATCTCTTTAGGAATTTTTTGTTAAATAAGTCTATGACCTCGATTATTGTTTTAATAATCCAATCACAAAACTCTTTTTCACCCGCAGCATCGCCACGATTCCACGCAAATATCAGATTTGCGATAACATTACCCACATCATAGCCCATAGGTCCATAAAATGCGAATTCCGGATCAAATATGATTGTACTGTCTTGTTTAACAAAAATGGAACCCGTATGCAAATCTCCATGTATAAGAGCTTGTGCGTTATTCATGAAGTTAAACTTCAATTTCGCAATTTCAAGATGCAACGCCTTATCCTCATAAAGTTCCTTTTTCACAAACTCTACATTGGATTTTAGCACTATATTGCGTCCATTTACATCATTGTATGGCTCTGTGAGAACCAAATCTTCGGTTATTTCACATAATTCCGGATTAATAAAACTCTTTACCGCAGCCTTTTTCTCTTTATGCTCCATAACGACATCTGTTGAATCCAACAGCGTGTTAACCATATACGTGGTAACATCTTCGGCAAAAAGCGGAAATGTCTCAAAATCCATCAGCGCATATCGCATGAGTCGATGGTCGGACAAATCTTCCATGATACAAGCACACATGACAGTATCATAGCAATAAATCTTAGGAACCAGACCCGGTGCCAGCTCGTGCTGCAATTGCAGAATCTCAGATTCAATACGGTTTCTGTCGGTCGATACGAGCATCTGCGCAGAAATTCTGAGCGCAAGACCTGCATGTTTTACAATGACTGACTTGCCGGAACTTTCTTCTTTTACCAAAAATACATAATTTAAATTACCATCGCCGATTTCCTTTACCAGAAGCTCTGCGTCCGGCGCAAAAACATCAAGTTTTTCCTTGACATAGTCGGCGATATCCGTATCTTTCATTAAGAAATAGCTATCAAACTTGGACATCTCGTGAGTTCCTTTCAATAATTATTTTGCATTCGACTTATTCATTAAATTCTTCAATACTTCTTTCGTGATATACTCGACATCATCCGCAATTTCGTTTTTTTGCGGCAAACATCCACAAGGTCCTTTTACATCCATCTTTTCAAGACTGCGCGGACATACATCTGCAAAGCCACCGACTACTACATCCTTGAGATTGCCGGCATGGTTGGCGCAACGTGGTACCCCTCCGGCAGTAATCCCGAGTTGTTCGCGTATTTTCAACAATTCCTGAACTTGGTCGCAGCTCAGAACGTTCGCTTTGCCGATTACATTTCCGGTATACATTAGTATCATAGCATAGTGCTCTAATGCCTCAAGACGGAAAAATGCTTCCATGAGAGATTTCCCCCAAGTCAGCGCACCATGGTTAGCAAGCAAGAGGGCGTGATAATCCTTGCAATACGGCGCTATGGAATCCGGTATTCCTTGTGAACCCGGTGTTTCATAATGCACACATGGTACAGTACCCAAATTCACCAGAGCTTCGGGATAAATGGCTTTGTCAAGTCCCATGCCGGCAATTGCATAAGACGTGCTGATTGGCGGATGAGCATGAGTCACACCCATGACCTCAGCGTTTTCCTCATATATGCGNAAATGCATTTTTATCTCGGACGACGGCTTCATTGTTCCGGAAGACATAATCGTGCCATCCATCCGCATTTTAACGAGCATATCTTCTGTCATGAAACCTTTGGAAACACCGGTGGGCGTAGCCCAAATAATATCCTCACTCACCTTGCAGCTTATATTTCCGTCATTTGCAGCCACAAAATTCTTCAAGTACATACGCTTTCCGATTTCAATAATTTCTTGTTTCGCTTCGCGATCATTTGGATATTTCTGTGTCTGCATATTGACTCTCTCCTCTTGTTTAGTAAAGCCCATGAAAACTTTTGTCCTCATGGGCTTTAATACTTACTTAGTTGAAATTAATCATTTAAGACAAGTCGGTTATTTAGCTGGCAGCTATGCCCCAATGCCAATCTTCACCTGCATTTGAAAAGTCAATTACATAGTGAGCTTGGTCAACTTGAGTTGGAACTGATTCGCCGCGAAGAACGCTCAGTGCCAGTCTCACAGCATTTACGCCCATGCCGATTGGATCTTGAGAAATTGTAACAGCTTTGCCGCCTTCTCTGATTGCATAGATTGCATCAGCAATTCCATCGATACCGACTATGAAGATATAGTCATCATCGCCCGGTTCTCTAAGAAGGCCTGCGCCTTCAATCGCGCCAAGTGCACCGAGAGTGTTGTCGTCATTATGCCCGAATACAGCATCAATGTCAGGGTTCGCCAGGAGAATATCTTGCATTACATTGAAAGCAATGTCTTGACGGAAGTCACCCGGTTGACGCGCTACGATTTCGATGTCAGGATAGTTTTCCATAAAGGCATTGAAGCCGTCGCCTCTGTCTCTGGCTGCTGAAGTTCCGATGAGTCCTTGAATTTCAACTACGCGACCTCTAGGTTCGCCATATCTCTCAATCAAGAAGTCACGAATCAATTCGCCGCCCAATGCACCCATGGCTACGTTGTCTGTTGCAACAAATGAGTCATATCCGGGTGCTGAAGCACCTCTGTCGCAATAAACAATCGGAATACCCGCTGCGATGAGAAGTTCTTGTGCTGATACTATTGCATCACTGTCGATTGGTGTGATGATTACAGCATCTACTCCAAGAGTAATCAGGTCTTCGATTTGAGACATTTGTAATGCCACGTCTCCATCTGCATTACGTACTTCCAGGCGCACACCATAAAGTTCTGCACCTTCTTCAAAGCCCATGTTCATTCCGACGAAGAATGCATTTCCTAATGTGGGTAGGCTTACTCCTATAACAATCTCTTCACCGTCATTTGCAGGAGGTGCAGGATCGTCTGCCGGTGGTGGTGCGGGATCGTCCGCTACCGGTGGTGCAGGATCATCTGCCGGTGGTTCGACAACAGGATCATCCCCGTTACATGCTGCGGCTACCACAAAAATCAATGTGAGAGCCAAGAGAATCGCGATAATTTTTTTCATAATATTCTACCTCTTTTTTTTATTTTAATATATGAAATTTCATATATTAAGACTTTTTAAATGTGTCAATCAACACAGCTATCAAAATGACAGCACCTCTTACGATTCCCGAGGCAAACGGATCGACATTCAACAGGTTAAGCGCATTGCTGAGTACACCCAAAACCAGTACTCCAATCAATGTTCCGAATATGGTTCCTCGACCTCCCGACAAACTGGCACCACCTATAACAACAGCACCAATTACGTCAAGCTCAAGCCCCTCGCCCCCTGTTGGAAGCGCGGTTCCAATTCTCGCCAGTAGAACAGCAGCACCCAACCCCGCTGTTAAACCGGATATACCGTACGCAACTGCTTCGACATTTTTTGTGTTTATGCCGGATAGTCTTGTTGCTTCACGGTTGCCGCCAAGGGCATATACTGAACGACCGTACGCTGTATACTTGAGTATATAGAAAGCAATTAGAAAAACAACTGCCATAATAACCACTGCAACCGGAATGACTTCGAAGAAGTGACCGTTTCCGATAAATCTAAACTCTGACGGCATGCCGGATATTGTTCGACCCTGCATAAAAACCATCGTCATACCACGTCCTATGGACATTCCGCCCAATGTTGCAATAAATGCAGGCAATCTCAGTCTGCTGATTAGTAGTCCCTGTGAAAATCCAAATCCGGTAGATACACAAAGCATAATCAAAATCGAGGGTACAATCGGAAAGTCTGCGCTCATGAGACTTGCCCCAACTGCCGAAGAAAACGCTAAAACCGATCCAACCGAAAGATCAATTCCTCCGGTAATGATGACATAGGTCATACCAATCGCGACAATTCCCAAAGGCGCCGATTGCAAAACTATATTCATCAGATTCCTAAACGTTAAGAAATGGGGCGACAAAATGGATAGTATTACGCATAATAGCACTAGCACTACCAACATAATGTTTTTTGCCAAAAATCTCATTACCGGGGTTTGTCCTAAACGCTTTAAACCACTTACCGCCAACATGATGTATTTTGCCAAAAATCTCATTACTGGGGTTTGTCTTAAATTTTTCACACTACTAACCACCGACATTTCCTCCTATGGCATACTTGATAACGCGCTCTTGAGTCAGGTTCTCGCTATCTAAAATAACTTTTAGTTCGCCGTTGTGTATGACTGCGACTCGATCACTCATTTTGATAACTTCCGGTAGTTCTGAAGAAATCATAATAATCGTCTTGCCTTTTACTGTGAGCTCGTTAATTAGATTGTAGATTTCTGTCTTTGTTCCTACGTCTATCCCTCTTGTAGGTTCATCAAGTATCATAATCTCAGGTTCTGTCAAAACACATTTTCCAAGTACTACTTTTTGCTGGTTTCCACCTGAGAGAGTCACTGCTCTCTGCCCTCTGCCCGTGCATCTGATGTCAAGCTGCTTAATTTGCTCGTCCGAGAGAATCCGTTGCCTTTTGATATCGATATAAGCGAGTATTCTTTTTAGTTTGCCGAGGATTGACAAAACGGTATTGTATTCAATGTCTTGAATCAGCACCAAACCTTCCTTTTTCCGATCCTCAGGCACTAAATAAATTCCGTGTTTGATTGCTTTCTTCGGACTTCTGAGATTTACTTTGCGTCCATTTATTAAGACTTCCCCACTGCTTCTTTTGTCTGCGCCGAAAATAAGCCTGACAATTTCACTTCTGCCCGCGCCTACAAGACCTGCAATGCCAAAAACTTCACCCTTGCGTACCGAAAAACTCACGTCTTTGACAGCTTCTCCACGAGTGAGGTTACGCACTTCCAGAACAACATCCCCCGGCGTATTTGTCTTGGTTGGAAATTTCTGAGATATGTCACGACCAATCATCATGTTTACCAGCATATCTTCATCAACTTCACTGACTAATTTTTCACCAATATCTCTTCCGTCTCTCAAAACCTGGACTCTATCACAAATAGTAAAAATTTCTTCCAATTTATGAGAAATAAAGACGATGCCAACGCCGTTCTTTTTTAGTTTTTCAATCGTATCAAACAAAATCGTTGTCTCTTCGTTAGTCAGCGAAGAAGTCGGCTCATCCATCAGAATTACTTTCGCGTTATAAGACAACGCTTTTGTAATCTCTACCATCTGCTGTTCAGCAATCGACAGATATCGCACTTCCTGCCTCGGATCAATTTTGAAACCAAAAGAATCCAAGAGTTCTTCAGTCTGCTTAAACAATCGGCGGTATTGTACCTTTCCGATTTTGTTTTTTGGCAAGCGTCCCATAAATACATTTTCTGCAACACTCAAATTATTGTGCAGCATCAGCTCTTGATGCACTATTGCGATTCCGAGCTCAAACGCATGCTTAACACCTTGAATACTCAACTCTTGCCCATTAACTACAATCGCACCTTGATCAGGCTTGTAATTACCACATAAAATATTCAACAACGTGGATTTACCTGCCCCATTTTCGCCCAGTATGCCCAAAACCTCTCCGGCACGAATTGTGAAGTTGACATCTTCAAGCGCTTTAACGCCGGGAAAATATTTTGAGATGTTTCTTGCGTGCAAAAGTTCAGCCAAACGTCTCTCCTCCTGCTATAATGTAAACAACTAATCCTTTATTTCAAAACTGCCTGAAATCCCTTGTGGAATAGTGGATATCTTAAGTATTCCGAAAGTGCTTTTCCGCACTTTTTTAACATAAAATCACTCAAAGATATGCACGATTATAACACCTTTCATAGAGCAATGTCAACACAAAAATGAGGGATTCTTTTTACCTTCATTAGAATCCCCCATAATACAGACTTAATATTTACTTAATATTTACTTAATATTTTCTAAAATTTTCTTAAAACCTTTTGCACTTACTTAAAAATTGCTTCTCTCACTGTTTTTACTGTTTTGATGGGACAGCCTTCTTCAACTAAGTTGCCCAGCGTTTCAAATCCAATGAGATCTATTGCACGATCGAATGTCTTCATCATCATTACACTTTCTCTCGTACACTCATATGAATTTTCACGATATGGGAATATGTCAATTGACATAAAGCCATCATATCCAACCTTGCGCAACGCATAGAACATTTCGATGTACTCCATGTACCTCAGTGAACCTGCAATCATGTCGTCATCCCAAAGGTTATAGTTATCATTCACATGCATCATAAACAGCTTATTATGTCTTGCAGCGACCTCAATGTTCTGGGCTACATTTTGTTGGGTATAGAACACATGCCCTGTATCAATCGCCACACCAACATTATCTCTGTCCACTTCCAGACACATAAGCACAGCAGTCAGAGTGGTGTCAACAAGGCAACGCTGACGCGGTTCGCGAATCTTGCCTTCCAGTGTCAGTTTGACATCAGGATTGTAGTCTGCCAATTCTCTTACGTTTTTAATAAGATAATCATACTGCTTTGCATAATCGGTTTGCAGAGGATAATCAAAGCCATCTTGCCCAAGCCATAGGTTCACGCTTGGCGATCCGATTAGTTTAGCATTGAAATCAATATTTTGCTTTATGAGCTTCATAGCATCGGCGCGTATCTCAGGGTCGGCAGCGGTAATTGAGCCCTTTTGCCATTTTCTTTCACCAAAGACCAACGGTAAAACCGATGATGCAACTAATCCGCCTTTTGTCAGAATTTCATTTACTGTGTCCGGATCGGAAAGCGGTCCTGTAGGAGCTTGATAAAGATCTGCACCTTCAAGACATTCCATTTTTTTCAAATTATCGATAACTTCGGGAAATTCAACTTTATCGAGCTCCGGATCCTTATAACCATCTTTCATAAATCTGTCATAAGTTTGTCCTAAAGAGCCAATAATTGCACTGTACTTAATCATTATAAAATATTCTCCTTTGATAATTTATTTTCTTAAATCGACTAAAATTTCGATACCTTTTCTTTTAAAGCCTCTTCACAAGTTCATCAAGCCTCATGCCATCTTCCGGCACAAATTCTCGCCAATACGAAAGTGTTTGTTTTAGCCCATTTATAGTGTCTCGATTCCTGTCGACATTAGCGGCAAAAATTTCAAAACTGAGGTATATGTCCTCAACCGGAGCTTGAATCTCATGTTCGTCTTCATAGGAATGCATAATCGCCTTTAGTAACTTCTCCCCCGTAATGATGCCTGTTTTATTTGTCTCGGGCGTAAACGGCGCATGGGCGGATTTAGTTCCATCTGTTTGTTGCATATGGAAAATCGGCGAATACTTAGCAAGCGCTCTTATCCACTCATATGTGTCGGCATCTCGCTCCTCGGCAAACATATATGGATATTTTTCCATTTCACGCATCACGACATCTGCACCTTCCGCAAAATTGCCGTTTGCCTTATATTCTTCCCAAAGCTTATGAACACTTTCCCCGCCCAGCCATATTTCAGGCTCAGATGACGAAAAGCTCTTTTCAACCTCTTGCGCGGAAGGTTTGAAAAACCTATGCTGACCGACCATATGCCCTGTATCGAGAGTGATATACAGTGGGTTTCCCGCACGCTCCAAAACATTTTTCATATACGCCTCGGAATCAGAAATTGTAAAAGGCGGCTGGTGTGGGGCATACATTTGTTCAATGCTGATTTTCACTCCATTTTGCTCATACGCAAATCGAACAATATCACTCATTTCATCATATAATTTTTCAACAAGTTTCTTGTGCTCTTGCGGGTTTTGCAGTACTCTGTCCGGAATGGCAAAAAAGCAAAAGCCCAATCCATAGGCGCCGCATTTTCCGATTCTTTCTATTATGTTGAAAAGCCAATTTTCTTTGAGTTGCTTCACCATTCTCTCATCATGATGCGCGAGCCCCACCGTTCTGTAGGTCTGATACCCCGTGTAGAAGTTGACTACCTTTACTCCCGTTTTTTTACTGCAACGCTCAACTTCCGCAAACCAGTCGTCCATATAATCTTGCGCTGAAAAGAGTGGATCTATTTCGTTATCTGTGCTTGCTTCAACATAACTAAACCCAATTTCTTTTGCTAACTCCATCCACTGCTCAGGTTTAACCCAGCGTTTTATCGCAAAACAATTGTCCAAAACAAGATATATCCTCGGGTATGTCATAATTACTCCCCTTTTAATATTTTCATATATTTTTCATAGTATTGTTCCCATTTGCCGACATCACCTTTTTGGTAATATTCGATGGTTTCCGACTCTGCAGATTTAGCCGATATCACACGACCTTCACTTAGCGAAGAAATCACACCATTACCCTTCATCTGCATTAGTACATTCCCAACAGAAGTGGTTTCCGCAGGTCCCGCCTTAACTTGCACTTTCAAAGCATCGGCAATCCATTGACAGAGCACTCTGTTTTTTGAACCGCCACCAAATACATGCAGTATTTCAATTTCTTTCCCTGTAATACTCTGCACGTCATGGAAACATTTTTTTATTTTCAAAACCAAACTTTCGAAAATGCATGTCGCAATCTCACCCATTCCCTGTGGAACAGGCATACCGCGTTTTTTGCAGTACTCTTGAACAACATGCGGCATATTCGAATTCGGCTGAGCAAACTCGGGAGCATCCGGATCAATAAATGCGCGCTCGCCACTCATGCTGTTTTGCGCTTGTTCAACTGCTTTAACAACCGCATCCCACCCTATTTTTTCACCGGCTTCATAATTCCAGCGCTCATAGCATTGCTGGATTACCCACAAACCCGTGAATAGATTTACAAAATTATTCTTTCCTTCGCATCCACCTTGATTTCCAAGACCCGTAGAGAATGTTCTTTCATCCAAATACGCTACATCACTCTCAACACCAAAAATCGCCCAAGTTCCCAGACTTAAGAAGGCCCAATTATCCTCTTTGGTACTCAGCGGAACTCCTGCAATTGCGCTGGATGTATCATGAGTTGCCACACCGATAACAGAAAGCGCAGGTACTTCGAGTTCCTCAAGAACTCTCTTTTGTATGCCGGCAATCTGAGTGCCCGGCATCAAAAGTTCTCCAAACAACTTATCCGGTAGTTCAAGACGATTAATAAATTCTTTTTCCCATTTTTTATTCTTTTGATCAACCATCAAAGTCATTGTTGCATTTGTATATTCATTTGTCGGGATTCCCGTTAAGTAATAGTTGAGCAAATCCGGCATCATCAAGAACCTTTCGGCTCTATCCAAAGCCGAAGAATCTTCACGCTTATTGGCATAAAACTCATAAAGACTCATTATATTATTTGTGTTTGCGCCACCTAATTTGAACACTTCATACTCTCCGCCGAACAGAGCATCTAAATCGTTCTTATAGCGGTATCTCGCTTCATCACGATAGTTTACCGGGTTTGCCAATAGTTTGCCATACTTGTCTATGTACGCAAAGTCACAGCCCCAAGTATCTATACCAATTGAAACTGCATCNGGATAAAGCTTGCACGCTTTTTGTATGCCAATCTTTAGTTCATTTACAAGACGCAGAATATCCCAGTACAAGACGCCGGCGTAATTAACAGGAACATTATCAAACCCATGAATCTCTTCCATAGTAATTCGCTCACCGTCAAACCCAGCGACCATGCATCGCCCATTGCTGGCACCAAAGTCAAATAATATATATTTTTGTTCAGCCATTAATAACCGCTCCTTAGCCTTTATGTATAAATAATTAGGTTTTTATAGAGTACTATTTTTAGCTCTTCATTAACATTTACTTCCACTATTATTTACTTGCTGAATTTTTTGATAAAAGCTTCTTAATTCAACAATATAATCGCGATAAAGATTAAGATATTTTTCATAAGCCTTAGTCATCTCGGCGTTTGGAGTGTACTCTTTTTTGTCAGACACATATTTCTTTGCAGTCTGCTTCAAATCACTATACAGCCCTATTGCATTACCTGCCAATATGCTGGCACCCCACATAGCACAGTCATTACGATTAACTGTATAGTAGGTTCGATCCGAAACATCCGCGCTCATTTGCACCCACAAATCATTCTTTGCGCCGCCGCCTATAATTCTCACAGGTGCTTTGGCATACTCGGGATAATTTTTATCCATACTTTCATGAGCAAGAGCATAATCATAGCTGAAACTTTCCAGTAAAGCTTTGTAAAAATGTTCGATGCCATGACTCCAGTTATGCCCCATCCACATTCCGCGCAAATCTCCGTCTGAAGGCATCGCACTCCCTCCAAGCAGTCCGATAGCCATCAAACCTTCACATCCGGGTGGTATCGACTCAGCCTTTTTGCTGAGTTCGTTGAATATCAAACCAATATCTCTATCATCCTTACCGCGCGCGAAATTGTTGACAAACCAATCCAAGGTTATTCCGGAACCGGGAACAAAATTAACAACGTAGAATTCTCCCGGTATTGCAGATGACATTGCATCATATCTTCTGTCTACAAGATCGGGACGATAATCAGGCACACACAGAGCAACTTCTCCATATGACGATGCTTCAAAATTAGCATCACCTAAATTCACTGTGCCCGAACCTAATAAACCCGCAGCTTTGTCTCCCGCACCCGAAACAAGAGCAATGCCTTCTTTTAATCCGGTTTGTCTTGCAGCAGTTGCAGATAGCTTACCGCAAAGGGTGTTGGAATTGACTATGCGCGGAAGGAATTTTTGATCCAAACCGATTTCATTGCAAATCTCGTCAGACCAAGAGTCTCTTTGCACATCGGTAAGCCCTGTCCACGCGGCGAACGTGCGATCCATGACAGCATCTTCAATATTCAGCTCTCCAAGTTTACCAATGACATAACCGGAAATCATCAAGTACTTAGCTATTTTTTTTGATTCATCGGGAAACTCATTTTTAAACCATTCAAACTTCGGAGCCATTTGAGGAAAGTTGGTTCCGGCTACACTGAGAAATTTATCTTTTAGTGTTAACATCTGCCGCTCGGCATAAGGCATGTAGCGGGTATCAAGCGAACACGACCATGTCGTTATGTCATTCCAATCCTTGTCGACACCCATAAAGCCTGACATTTGTCCGGTGAAAGAGATTGCGGCGATATCCCCCGCTCTATCTCCAAGTTGCTCGGCAGCAGATTTCATGCAAGCGACTACCGAAGCAAGCAATTCTTCACCCTTTTGAATGAAAACACCCGGACTCGGACGATAGTCCTTAACAGGCTCCATCGCCTCCGTGATACACTTACTTTCACTGTCAAAAACTGCCACTTTAATAAAACTTGTACCTAAATCAATTGCCATTAATAATTCCTTAGCCATAATTACCCGCCTTTCTACGATAAGAATTTTTTATAAATAAGTCTTTGTATTTTATCATAGTGAATAACTGAACACAAGGTTCCTTTTGATTCAAAATTATTCTGTTTACTTATTTGATTTTTTCCGGCATTCCGCAATTCGGGCCGAAATGCTTTAATATTACAAGGGGTTCATGCTGCGCAGTATTCACAATTTTAACGCCTTGCTTTGCAGCATCTTCGCTCACGAAATACTCATCTGCAGAAAACTGATCATAGCGCAGCATATTACCTGTTTCACAACTGAAAGCACCAAACTGACCGTAACCCTGTATCAGTATGCAGCCGTAAGCCGCCTTATCTTTTGAAATATATTCCTTACCCGGCATAATTGTTAGTTCCTTGGCGCCGATGTAGTCGTTACCGTAGCTAATCCATTTTTCAACATGCGCTGAATCTTCTGAACAAACTATCGGAGGACGGAAATAATGTTCTCTAAAGTCGGCACGAATATTTTCTTCCCAATTCATCAGACCAAAAATGAAGTCAATGTCATCATGTTTATCTTCAGGCACGCACCCTGTCAGCAAACCTTTGCCCATAACTTCTCCCGCAACAACATTTTCCCAAATGCACATGATATCACTGTTCCACTGCGGTTCATATGTTAATAATGACCCGGGTGCATGCAAAATCATAGGAGGAATAAACCAACCCGTATCCAGTTGAAGTCTGAAAGCCCTCGATAATTCTGTTATCCGCGTATCGTGATTCATATAATTTTTCAGACAGTCCTTGACCTCTTCTTTGCTCACACTTGGATCAAAACCAAAATAAGTCACCGGAAATTCACCCGGATGATTGTTATACTGCGCCGGGAAATAATAGCTCTCGGGTTTTGGGTTCATGTTCACAAGAGCAGCATCTTCTTCACCTTGATGGAGATGATGAAATAACGGCAAATTATAATCAAAAAACTTCGCGTACATCGGAAATGTTCCATATTTTGATTTAAGTTCCTCACCGATTAAAGCCGCACCCAATTCATCAATGAATTCTTTGAAAAGAACTTTGCCTTCATTTGTACCATCGGTATTTACATAGCTCATCCCTTCATCTTCCGGAGCGTTTGGTGTAGTGACACTGGCAACCGATGAAAACCATCTCTCAACAATGGCCCCTCTTTCCATACCCAATGCATAGTAATCATCAGGATGAAGTTTCAGACGCTTCCCCGGTTTATTAAACAGTCTCGGTACCCAGCAAGGTTTAAACTGAAGAACTCCCTCACCTTTGTTAAAAGTACTTTGAATTTTTGACATTTTCATCTCTCCTTTATAAAAATATATTTGTTTTATTTTCGTATAAGCAATTGTTGCTCTTGCACGAATGCCCGCAAACCCATGATGGCTTGCGGGCATTCGAGTGAAATCTCAATCAGTACCCTTCACTCTTATCTCCGGTTAAAACCTTGATAGCAGAACTCATTCCAATACGATCACATCCAACCCGGATAAAAGCTACCATATCCTCTCCGGTACGAATTCCACCGGCAGCTTTGAGTTTAACATTGGGACCAACGTGCAGTTTGAATAACTCTATATCTTCAATAGTAGCACCGCCCGGTCCCAGACCTGTGGAGGTCTTGATGTAATCCGCCTTCGCATCAGTCACAACATGGCAAAGAGCAACTTTTTCAGTCTCTGTAAGATAACAAGTTTCTACAATAACCTTGAGGATTTTTGACCCGGCAATTGCTTTAATCGCTACTATTTCAGCGCGAATTGCTTCAAAGTCACCGTTTTTTACATCTGTTAGGTTAATAAGCATATCAAGTTCATCAGCACCGACCTCAACTGCATATTGTGCCTCAGCAAACTTCGCGAATGTGGAATCATACCCAAACGGAAACCCAATTGGCGTACCAAGGTTGATGGTTGGAAAAGCATTCCGAACACGTTTAACATAACAAGGCGGAACAATAACAGAAGCAGTCTGAAATTCGAGTGCTTCTTTACAAAGCATCTCAATCTCAGACCATGTGGCTGTAGGTGTCAAGATTGTATGATCGACATGCCGCAGAATCGAAGTATTGTCCACAAAAACCTCCTAATAAAACAAATTTTTGTGATGACTTTACTAAATCACAGTCTTTGCGCAGTATATCATAAGGGGATTAAAAGTGCAATGAAAAAATGCTGAAAATTAATAGTTTTCAGCTAGTGTGTATTGATTAATTGTTGGAGTTATTGTACAATTTGTCAGGAAAATCCATAAAAATAAAAATGCGAAACAGAAAGAGTGGTCATAAAAATATGAAGTTTTTAATGTATGGTGCAGGAAGCATTGGGCGGGGCTTCATTGGTCCGCTATTTGCCAATGCGGGGTACGAAGTAATTTTTGTGGACATCAGCCAATCATTAATAGACGAATTTAATAATCAAGATAGTTATTCTTATACAGTCGCGACAGAATCTCCTTATGATGTTTCCGTTTCAAACTTTCGTGGTATAAATGCTGCAGACGAGAAATCAATAATTACAGAAATAGCCGATTGTGATTTGATGGCGGTATCCGTAGGTAGCAGTAACCTTAAAAAAATCGCACCCTCAATTGCAAAAGGTTTTTCTTTGCGGATGGAGCAAAAAGGGTTGCCGCTAAACATACTCATCTGCGAAAATTTAATGGACTCTTCACAGTATTTGGGTGATTTGCTGTTAAATGAATTGCCAAGTGAATACAAGCCTTTGCTGGACAAAAAATGCGGTTTGGTTAGAACAGTGATTGGACGCAGAGCTCACACGATTCCGCTAAACCAAAATAGCCTACTGCACCTTACAGTAGATGAATATAATTATCTACCTGTCGATAAGGACGCTTTTATTGGCGAACCCCCATCGGTAGAAGGCTTAATTCCTTACTCATCTTTTTCCTTTTATGAAGAGCGAAAGTTATATTTGCACAATATGTCTCATGCTGTTTGTTCTTACCTGGGGCTGCTAAAAGGTTACGAAACAATGGATCAGTCCATACATGATCCTTTCATACGCATTTTTATACAAAGTGCAATGATTGAATCTGCTGCCATGTTGTCAATAAAGTATAACATCCCGTTTAATCAAATTTTTGATTATGCTGAGGAGTTACTGTTGCGATTTGGCAACACCGCCCTTGGTGACACATGCGAGCAAGTATGTCGTGAACCAATGCGAAAATTGCACTCAAATGATCGATTGGCAGGAGTGCTTCGCCAATGTCCGACATATGGTGTTCATCCTGTATATATTTCCCTCGGATATGCAGCAGTGCTTCGACATGTCACCTGCGATTGGGAACACGCAGAAAAATTAGCTCGAGAAACCGGTCAACTATCTGTTCAGCAATCAAATCTTGTAATGAAACTTTTCCATGCCCTTTCATTATCTACCGAGGAGCTTCTGGAAACTGCTGAAACTCTAAAAAAAGACCTTCGAGGTAGCATTGTATAACCGAATGGCAGCCTCACCAAACTTCATCATCACTCGCATATTGCTCGTGAAGTTTAAGCATATCTTCAGCCGTACCGACACCATCAGTACCACTTTCAGAAGAAAGGCATCCCGCGGCTGCTGAATTACCAAGTCTCAAAAGTTCCTCAGGTGACATATCGTTGTAAAGACCCAGCAGCGCGCCCGCACAAAATGCATCACCGGCACCCACACTACCCTTAATATACCCTTCCGGCAAAGTAAGTGAGCGTACACCTACCCATTTTTTGCTCTTATCCATATAGATACCCGTTTCGGGACAATGAATGATTACACAACATGACACGCCCAAATCTAAAAGTTTTTCGCATATTACCGGTAAACTTTCATATATGAGTGTTCCATCGGGGTTTCGGGGAGAAATCCCGACTGTTCTGCCCGCTTCAATTTCATTAATAATTAAATAATCCGTATACTTTAGTGCCGGCGAAACTATGCCCTGAAAACGGTCGCTATCTTCACTTACTATGTCAACAGAGGTTTTAATGCCTCGTTTTTGAAGCTCAAACAATGCTCGTGCCATGACGGTTCCATATTCGCTATCATGAGAGTCCATTTTATTCATTAATAATATATATCCCAGATGAGCCATTTTTGTATCAATATTGTCAAAATCAATATATTTTAGGTCGTATATAGCATTTGTGCCTTGGTTTACAAAAAATGTACGAGTACCTTTTTTTGTCGCAAAGACATCAGTATATCCTGTTGGTAACGAATCTATCTTGACTATTCGTGAAGTATCAAGTTTATTAAATTTGAAAGTATCAAGTATAAATTTTCCGGCTTCATCATTACCGATACAACCTGATACTTTAACCGCAAGTGAAGGGCCAAGACGCTTTAGGCTGATACCTGTGTTCGAAACACAACCACCTAGAGCTCTGGCTTCCGATTGAATCGGCATAAGCATTCCTTCACCCGGGTATAAGTCGATTTGCTTAAGGTAATCAACAAATATATTACCTCCGATTGTTACTCCATTTTTCATGTTTTCCCCTCTCCAACTCAGATTGACTGTTTTTGGCATTGTAGGGGATGCCGTATCTTCAGCATCCCCTACAATAAAAACTTTATATATTCGCTTATTATGCTTTTGCCGTTTCTGCTCGTCTTCTTCTTATAACATCTGCGTATACAGCCGCCAGAATAACTATGCCCTTAACTACATCTTGCCAGAATGAACTTACACCCATCAAGTTAAGACCGTTATTAAGTACGCCAATAACCAACGCTCCGACAACCGTACCGCCGATAGTTCCGATACCGCCTCTCATACTGGTTCCGCCAAGTACAACGGCGGCTATGGCATCTAACTCTGCGCCCTGACCGGCTGTAGGTTGCCCTGAAAACATACGCGAAGCAAGCACAACACCGGCAAAACCTGCCATAAACCCACTAAAAGTAAAAGCAAACATTTTTACTCTTTTTATATTTATTCCGGAAAACCTTGCCGCTTCTACATTACCGCCAACCGCGTAGATATGTCTGCCCAGTTTTGTTTTGTTCATTATAAAAACGCATATAACAATTAATATTATAAGATAAACTACCGGAATCGGGATAAACCAAATAAAACCTGAGCCTATAAAGTTAAACGTAGGATCCATAACTCTGACAGGCGCACCTTCTGTTAATATGAAAGCAATACCCCTGGCAATATTCATCATTGCCAAAGTAATAATGAACGGTGGGATTGTTGTAGTTGCGGCAAAAACACCGTTTAATGCACCAAATGCAACTCCTAAAAGTATCCCGCAAGCAACAGCCAACGCAATCGGAAATCCTAAAATAGCAATAGACATGGCTGTGACAACTCCAACCACAGCAACTATGGAACCTACAGAAAGATCAATGCCGCCTATTATTATTACCATGGTCATAGCCATAGCCAAATATAAGTTGGTTGTGATCTGCCTTAATACGTTAAGCATGTTAGTCGATGACAAAAACACAGGATTTACAACGGACACAATAATGCACAGCACTAAAAAGCCAATTAAAATACCTGCGTTAGCTCTTACGAAGTTTACAATTGGAGCCAGAGGTCTCGGAATCGAACTTTTCCTTTTCATAGCTTTTTTTTCACCGGATTTTTGTTTTGTCATTAATCGTTCCTCCCCGTTGCATATTGCATTATCGTTTCTTGATCGAATTGCTCTTTGTCAAGTATTTTTTGAACAGTACCGTTATACATGACCGCTATACGGTCGCTCATATTAATAACTTCAGGAAGTTCAGAAGAAATCATAATGATTGAAACTCCCTCTTTTACCAACTGATTCATTATGGCATATATCTCTGCCTTTGCTCCAACATCAACGCCTCTTGTCGGCTCATCCAAAATCAATATCTTTGGATTAGTTGCCAGCCACTTTGAAATGAGCGTTTTTTGTTGATTGCCTCCGCTCAAAGCCCGCACCATTTGTGCAGAACTTGGCGTCCTGATAGATAATTTAGCTATATAGCTATCAACAATTTCATTTTCCGCGGCATTGTTCGATTTGAATAATTTAATGAATCTTTCCAGCACGTTCAGTGTCACGTTGTATTTGACGGGTTTGTCCAAAAACAGTCCTTCTTCTTTGCGGTTTTCTGTTACATAAACTATACCGTCTTTTATTGCATCATTTGGATTAGAAATTACTTTTTTTTCATTGTTTACATATATGTCGCCACTATCAAATTGAACGAGTCCGAAAATGCATTGCATTAACTCCGAACGCTGTGCTCCCA
>JGI20163J15578_10000176_pt1 | contig 26707 bp, 19 predicted proteins | sample TergutCu122P1_FD_15578 | JGI IMG/M metagenome (IMG submission 15578)
TGGGAATGATTTAGTAACTACACATCCTGCACCAACTACACAATGGTGTCCAATAGACACTCCTTTAAGAAATATACATCCCGGACCTATATGGCAATTATCTCCAATAGAGGTAGAGGCACGCTCTACTTCAAGCTTATTGCCAGAAAGTGCTCGCTTCACGGCATCATGAGAGTACATTTGTACTCCTGCCCCTATATTGCAATTATCCCCTATTGATAGCCCACCACTTCCGTCAAGTAAAGTAAATGGTCCAATCCAAACACTCTCCCCTACATTGACTTGACCTAACACCACACAAGAATCATAAACACTAGTGCCTTCACCAAATCCAAGCATTTTTGCTTTCTCCCATCGATCAATAAATAACTCTGATGTAGGTAACATTCGGTTCCACTGCTTTATCATTTCCGTATGTGTCTCTTTAATAGAGTTCTTTAGTTCATCCATTCATCTTCTCCTCATACCAATCAAGGGTCATCTTCAAACCGTTTTTAAACTCAACTTCTGGAACAAATCCAAGCACTTCTCGTGAAAGTTCTGAAGAAGCACATAATCGTTTTACATCTGCTGGTCTTGGAGCACGGTAGTCAATTTCACCATCGTATCCATAATAATTACATATTTCTGTAATCAAGTCCTTTATGGATAGTTCAATACCTGTTCCAAGATTGATTACTTTTCTCCTGCTCTCTTCCTTCTCATAAGCTAACAGCAAGGCTTTTACAGTATCACTTACATAGACAAAATCTCTTGTTTGAGAGCCGTCCCCTTCTATAATCGGTCGTTCTCCAGTTTTAATGCGACGAGCTGTAACAGGTATGATTGCAGCCAATTGCCCTTCTGAATTTTGTCTTGGTCCGTAGTTATTAAAAGGGCGTACAATGGATATATCTAAAGGCTCCATATTATAAAAGGATTGTATCATCAAATCTCCGGCAGCCTTACCAGCTGCATATGGGGTGGTTGGAAATAGAGGGTGAATCTCATCCATAGGTGAGTACATCACTGAGCCATATGCTTCAGAAGAACTAACGTGCATCAAAGTCTCATAAGCACCCTCTCTTAATAACCTTAAGGCCGTATCTGCTAAATTCACATTCACCATATATGCCGTATAAGGGTTAAAGAAGGAATAATTAAGTGCAATCGTAGCAAGATTATACACAACATCTATCTTCTCATCCTTAATGATTGCATTCATGGTGCCCCAATCGCTGGCATCGTCTCGATAAAATACAATCTCATCTTTAGCCTGCTCTAAATTCTCTTCTTTTCCTAAGAACAGATTATCAACTACTACTACATGATTAGCTCCAGCTTCCAGCAAACCATCCACCAGATGGCTACCGATGAAACCTGCCCCTCCTGTTACTAAGAATCTTTTATTTTTGATTATAGACATATATAAGCCTCCTTCAGTTGCTTGACTACATAATCTTGCTCTTCCTCCGTCATCTGAACATAGAGTGGCAATGTTAATGTTAATCGATCACATGCATAAGAGTTAGGTAATGCTTCAAAATCTATATTATAGAGCTTCTGATAACACTCCAGTGTGTGTGAAGCATGAGTTCCTTGACGAGTGGCTATTCCTTTTTCCTCTAACAAAGTGAGTAGTTGATCTCTTTTCTCGCCACCTTCTGATATTGATAATCCTTCAAATTGAAGTTTACAAACATAACTTTGATAAGTATGAAAATATCCTTCTGGTTCTATTGGAGTGACTATCCAGTTTAAGCCTTGAAGTAGTTCATTGTATCTTGCTACCTTTTTTCTTCGAGTAGCGATAATGAGGTCTAATTTCTCCATTTGGGCAACTCCCATTGCCCCTTGAATATCTGTCATACGATAATTATATCCCACCTCATCAAAAGAAGGGAGTAAAAATCCTTTGGAATTGTGACGAGCAATCTCACTTACAGAAGCACCATGACTACGAAGTCCCCTAAGACGTGTTGCCAACTCATCATCGTCTGTGAGTACCATTCCCCCTTCCCCTGTGGTAATGGATTTCCTTGGGTGGAAGCTAAGACAAGATGGATTGCCAAACCCTCCTTGATGGGTATCACCAATCTTTGCACCAAGAGCACAAGCCGCATCTTCAACGATCTGCAGACCATATTCTTTCACCAGAGCCATCAATGCAGGCATATCTGCACATAAGCCAAATTGATGAACCACCAATATTGCAGTAAGCACATTGTTTTCAGTATTGTGAATCCATTTCCCGTCTCTTTTTGTGTAATTCTCCACAATATAATTTCTTGCAGATACAGGATCGATACAGAATGTTTCGGGTAAAACATCTACAAATCTTGGCTTTGCACCCGTGTGAGCAATGGAATTGGCACTTGCTACAAATGTAAAAGAAGGGACAAGTACATCTTGACCTTTCCCAATCCCCAAGGCAAACATCACTAAGTGCAAAGCAGTTGTACATGAGGTTGTAGCAATTCCATGCTTAATCCCTTCATGTGTAGCCACAACATTTTCAAACTCTGCCACTTTTGGCCCCTGTGCTACCCAACCACTTTTTACAATTTTTGCCATCTCTTCAATTTCACGTTCATCTGTATAAGGAATAATTACTGGAATATTCAACTTTCTTCACCTCCACTTAACTCTTCAACATCATCAATGATAAATACAGGCCGCCCACGAGCAGCATCAAGAGTTCTCCACAGATATTCTGCCACAACAGCAATGGAAAAATTAGTAACCCCAAACCCTAGTAGCAATACACTTATAATGGTAGGAAACCCTGGGTTAAACCAAATGATGCCTGTTATACTTGTAATAAAGATGAATAGCGCATAAAGTACTCCTAGTACTAAAAGAACAATCCCTATGATACTAATTCCACGTATAGGAGCATAAGAAAAAGCCAGAAAAGAATCAATAAACAACTTGATTTTTTTTGATAGTGTCCACTTTGACTTCCCATGACTCCGTTCGTTCAAAGATACATCAATGGTTGTACGGCGAAAACCCATATCTATAATCTGCATATGTATGGAAGAATTCGCCTCTATATTTTTACAAAGTTCGTCTTTTACCTTGGAGCTGAACATAAAGTTATTCGCTCCACCTTTTGGGTAATCTTTAATTGCAAAGGTTCTCACCAATGAAGTATAGAGATTAGAAAACCGCTTCTCTGAAGACGACACTTGAACCTCTGCTTTTCTGGCCACCACTACATCGTAACCTTCGCAACCCTTAGCATACATTTCCCCAATCATTGAAAAAGGCTCTTGAAGATCTGCAGAGAAAAACATCACGTATCTTCCCGTGGTTTTAGTGATTCCCGCCCGTATGGCAGCATGAGAACCATAGTTTTTTGACAAGCGAACCAAGCGTAATGGAACTTTTGACTCGGCCATTCTAAGGACGGTCACAGAATCATCTGTAGAACCGTCATCTACAAAAACTACCTCCATAGAAAACCGTTGATTCTTCCCATATTCATTTAATTGAATGATAAGCTCTCTTAAGTTCTCCTCTTCATTTAGAAAAGGAATAACCAGTGATACATCTACCATATTTTATCTTGCCTCTTCTCTTTAAATATTAAGTGCACTCTGAACAAATATTATCTTTTACACGAGTCCCACACTTACATACCTGCCCTATTTGTTTTGCCGGATTTCCAACCATTAGTGCGTAAGGAGGAACATCTCTTGTTACTACACTTCCAGCACCTATCATACAATACTCACCAAGAGTATGTCCACATACAATCGTCGCATTCGCTCCTATGGATGCTCCCTTTTCAATTTTGGTTTTCGTTATCTTCCACTCTCCATTGAAAGCTCGTGGAAAGATGTCATTTGTAAAGCATGCATTGGGACCAATGAACACATCATCTGCAATGGTTACCCCTTGATATATAGATACTCCATTTTGAATCTTAACCCCGTTACCAATGGATACACCTGTGTCAATATAAGTGTCTTTACTGATGATACAATTCGTTCCAATCGTTACTTTCTCCCTGATTTGAGAGTTAATCCAAACTTTTGTACCTTCTCCAATCACTGCTCCTTCTGAAACATGGGCAGAAGGATGAATAAATATATTGCTCATTAACTCTCACCTACAAAAGAGTTAATCACCGACACCACTTCTTCCAATTCTACTTCTGTTAATCCTGGGTGTATGGGGAGACTAACTACTTCTTTCTTTAACATATCTGCCACCGGATACTCTGTTTTAAAACCATAAGGAACATAACATTTTTGTTCTGGCATAGTTAATGGATAAAAGATTCCATAACCTATTTTATGTTCTTCAAGATGCTTAACAAAAGCATCTCTTAACCCATCTTTCGCTCTAATTGTATACTGATGGTAAGCATGCCCTTCTACTGGCTCAGGAGTTATGATTAAATCATTTTTAATATTGGCATCATAGAAAGCTGCTGTTTTCTTTCGCTTTCCATTCATTCCTGGAAGCCTGTCCAACTGACACAGACCGATGGCACCTGCCAGGTTTGTCATACGATAATTATAGCCAATAATATCATGATAGTAGCGGATTTCCATTCCATGGTTAATCAACAACTTACACATATCAGCGATTTCTTTGTTGTCAGTTACTACCATTCCGCCTTCTCCAGTTGCCATGTTCTTGGTTGGATAAAAGCTAAAACAAGCTGCGTCACCAAATGAACCCGTAAGCTTTCCATTCCAAGTAGATCCATGACATTGTGCACAATCCTCCACAAGATATACGTTATACTTTTTGGCAAGCGCCATGTAAGCATCCATATCACAACTGCGCCCAAAAAGGTGCACTACCAAAATTGCTCTAATGTCTGGATTCTCTTTTAATATCTCTTCTGCTTCCTTCGGATCAATATTAAAGGAGCTCTCTTCAATATCTGCAAAGATAGGAGTTCCACCGGTATAAACAATGGAATTTGCTGTTGCAATAAAGGAATATGCAGTGGTTAAAACTTTATCTCCAGGCCCAACACCAAGTGCTCGAAATGCTACCTCCAGAGCCGTTGTTCCAGAAGTAGTAGCAATGCCATACTTCACACCAACATAATCCGCAAACTTTTGCTCAAATTCATGTACCACAGCGCCATTGGCAATCATGCCTGAATCAATAACTTTGCAAATCGCCTCCTTTTCTTCGTTCCCCAATAAAGGTTTTGCCATTATTACCATCTTTTTACCCTTCTTTCTCTTGTTGTGCCAGATCATTCTGTGCAACTTCAAGAATCTGCATCACTCGCAAGGAAGCCTCTGGCCCTGAAATGGATTGTTGATTATTTACCACACAGTTTTCAAAATACTCTAAGCTGTTTTGTAGAGAGTCTTCAAACTCGATCTGAGGAATGTGAATATCTCCTTTTCTTGTAAGAAAAGCATACTCATTGTAATCTTCTTTGGGGACTACGTCAATTCCCGAATCATATACCCGCAACTTTTCATCGCTTTTCATGTCGTCAAAAATGACCATCTTCTTCGTTCCTGCAACAATGGTTTTTCTTACTTTCACTGGTGATATCCAGCTGGAATTAATATTCACAATAAAGCTATCATACTTCAGATTTAAAAAGGTTAAAGTTTCTTGTTCCCCTACTGATGCATATCCAACAGCTGTTACACTTTTAGGAGTTTTGCCATTAGAAAACCAATCTACTGCTGCAACATCATGAACGGCAAGATCCATCAAAGCATTCACATCCATACGAATGGGACCTAGATTCAGCTTCTGAACATCAACATAAATCAAATCTCCAAGCTCGCCACTGTCAATCAGCTTTTTTATATAGCGATAATAAGGATTATACAAAAGCAAATGATCACAATGTAGAATTACATCCATTTCAGCGGCTTTAGCATTTAGCTTCTGTGTTCGTTCTACTGTTGTAGCAATAGGCTTTTCAATAAACACATGCTTTCTTGCTGACATAGCATTCATAGCAATTTCAAAACTTCTCTCTGTTTGTGTAGCGATGATAAACCCTGCAATAGAATCGTCCTCTAAAAATCGGTGATAATCTTCAGAAACTACCACCGATTCAGACATCGCTACCCTCGCCTTCACCTGTAATTGTGGTGTAATGTCACATACTGCTACTAATTCAAACTTTGATGACCGGAGAAGCTTGTTGGCAATATTAGCCCCCCAATATCCATATCCTACTTGTACTACTCGCATTGTCTAAACCTCCTAACAAGTTTATAATGTAAATCCAATTTCTGCTACTGCATAACACATCTATCCGTAGGATTTTATATCAATTATTGTCTACATATCTTACGAGATTAGTATACTCTCCAATTTTTATAAGAATGAAATCACCTGCGTCTATAATATATCCATCCTGTGGAAAAGCAGGCATTGATTCAAATAGCTCAAATAATAACTCGTTTTCTGGTATTGGAGATAAGGTGAAATGATTGTTATACCCCATAAAATCCCAAAATGCCAATACCTCTCTGGAGTGAAGCTCTGAGTGAAGAAACGCTGCTCGGTTCCACCAAAAGATTGAATTCCCAACAAAATCAAAGCCACCATAAGGGTGATTAGCGTTCATTACACCTAGTATTAATATTGGCTTGTTTTCTGTATTTACCCTGTTTATATCAGTTATGATTGTTTGACTAACATGTCTATCAAATTGATAACGTTGATAGTCAATATAAAAGATTAAATTCATTTGTATCACTTGATTTAATATTACAATTGCAATTATGATTCCACTGCAGTATTTCAAAATTATCCCTGCTATTGGGATACGCCTTAAAGTATCATAGATGTAAAATAAAGCAAATCCAAATAGTAGTGCGATGTGAAGACGTGTCCTTAATGGTAGGTTCATATTGCCTAATAGCACCGCCAACAGGAAGGGAGATAAACACAACAAAACCGCTACAACAAAAATCATAACTTTTCTTTTTCTTATACTATTAATTGTAGCGGCTACAAGTAGAATAACACTGATAACAAATATTGTCCTCATCGTATCATCCCCTTGATACAGATTTCGGATGCCTTGTACTACATGAGCTAGTACTGCATCAGCACCTTGACTGAAATCATGTTGGAAAAAACCTGCAGTGTATGGTTTCTGTCCAACTCCATATATTCTTTGAAGCAATCTGCCTATTCCAAAATATCCTATTATTGATAGGACAGTCAACCCTGTAAAGAATAGTGTGGCTAAGAAGGTTTTTCTTAATGTCAGTACTCTCTCATCATCAAAAGTTAACATTAAAAGCAAAAGAACAAATAATGCTACTACAATAAATTGATAGCCATAGTCATTAGCCATCATTCCCATAAAAATAAAGATTATGCTACCGATAACCTTGTTTAACTCATTTTTCCACATTTTGTAAAATACTAGCATGCATATGGATGTTAACAAAAATACGGGCATTACGTTTATATTTGCAGTCATAAAAACAAATAAATGCGCAGTATAAGAGAAGCTTATAATTCCGCATGAAAAGATAATCTTCCCAACTTCATTAACTTGATTTCTTGAAACCAAATCTAATATGTGGGCATAAATTATTGCAGAAATGTATAAACTTATAACAACAATAAAATCTGTAGACATGGGTAGAAATCTCAAAGTTCCAAAAACCCACATCCATACTATATATGTCCATCTACCTGTCATTAATGATACATGATTACAGAAATAAATATCGAAGTCAAAATCATCAATCCCCATAGATGGGTTCGCCAAGGTAAACAAATAGCAGCCAATCAACACTATCAGCGTAGTTATGTAGAACCACTTTGAATGCTTAAAGATGGATTGAATACTTGTTAATAATTTCTTTTCTTTTTCATGAATTTCTGACCACTTTTTTATTATGTTAGAGCTTACAATTATCCCATAGATTTTTTTAACTCTGGGTATTTTCTCGTTGCCTATATATAAACAAACAAGTATCAACAACAAAAGTATGCCCACGTTTGTTGCCCAAAATCTTACCCAATTATATTGGTAGTTGTCGACAATAACGTCTACAACTACCATACTTTCATCTGGCCTATTCGTCAAGTCTAAGCGTAAGTAATCATAAGAAGAGATGGGCTCTTGTATAACATTCAATCCATTGTGTAAGTAAAACCAAAAAGACCTCTCTTCGGAAAATTGACCTGCACTTCTTCTATAAAAAATTTGTGAATTTAATACTTGTTCTTCTTCTAGAACAAGGTTGATGTACATCCTTAGGCCAAGCCTTGTTTCTCCCATGGAAATATCTATCCAAGGATCATAATGTAATGAGGTGATCGTTTCACCATCCAGTTCAAATCCATGTAGGTTTTGGTAAAGTTCCTCTTGGGAAAATTCTACAGGCTGCTTTTGCAAACTGTTAATAACAAGTATTGGATTTAAACTTCCCGTCATACTTGATAATGTAATTATAAATGTTACAAAGCAAGCAATTATTGAAACCACAATTGCTATAGCTAGTTTAATATGTTTTTTCATCCCCTATGCTACATGATATTGCGATATCTATATCACATTTCCCTTTCTATAACTTATAATTAGTATATATCGTTATGAATTTAGCAATACCCTTATAGCAGCTGCAAGTGCTGCTCCATAATTTCGATCAGCTGCCCAGAATCCTGGGTGGTTGGGGTTCTCTCCTTGACCTAACCAGTTTACATAAGGTGAAATCCCCCTAGTAACGAAATGGAATCTGGGGCTTTCTGTGCCGTTAACTACGGTTTGACCTGTTGGTCCCCACGGTGGTGATGTTCTCATCACTGGATGTTCTCTATTAGATGGATTCCTCACAGGCGCTGTAGTTGCATAAGCTATTAGATGATGAACTTGCGCTCGCAATCCTATCTGAACAGATGGGAATGAATGTCCTGGATTACCTCCTCCAGTTGCACCAAGACCGCCGAAGTTAAATTGTTCAATCCTTACACAGCCCCCAAACTGTAACCATCCTGTTTCTCTCATTATCTGTGTCCATAACACTTCTCCGCGAACACCTTCTCTGTTGGCTTCATCTATTACCAACTGTGCAAAAGCCTCTAGAGACATCCCTAAAGCTGCCGATGGGAAGGTATGTCCTGTATTTCTATAATTTCTAGCCATTTGAGCTACATTGGTTTGAGTAGCTCCCATGATTCGCTCTAAATTTGGGGTTGTTACAATTATTATTGCAGTAGTGCCCGCAATTTGGAACAAGCCATTATTACTTGTTGTATGAACATGAATATTAAAATTAGGCGTGTGGTTTGGATGTCTATCCACATTAACAGTAGTTCTAAAAGTTCCATCATTAAACCTTGTGGCCGTATACCATACTATATCCGCTTGATTTGCTCTACTCCAGACTGGTACATGCACCATTGAAATTCCTGACGGATGATTTAAGTTTGATATNATCACCTCAAAGCTTCCAGAATTAGGTGTTTGCTGTGTTACAGTTATTCTTGGCGTACTTATAGGGCTTACATTAAACGTAGTATTCCCCACCATAACCTTGCTGCCATCTTGTCTAACTCCCCACACATGAACTTGATATCTTCCCACTTCTCGATGATTGCGAACATCCGCTGCGGCTGTCCATGATCCGTCTGCACCTCTAGTCCCTCCATACCAGTTCAAATCATTTTGACCATTTACTTCACCCCACACTGCAAACAGCACTTGAGTAAAGTTTCCAAATACTTCCGCATTTGTTACCCTCAAGTCAAAGAATGTTTCTGTGCCTCCTCTGTTCGTGGCAGTAACATTAACTTGTGGTCGCGTTGTCACATTATGGGTAGTTCCTCCTATAATTCGTTGACCGTTACCCGATACAATATGCGCATGAACTTGATACAATCCTATATTAAAATTATGATTTGATATTCTAACAGTAGTCCTAAAGCTTCCATCGTTCTGTCTGGTTCCAATATACCACATAATATCACTTTGGTCTGGCCTACTCCATACCGGTATATATACTCTATTCACTCCTGAAGGCGAACTGATTCCTGAAACTAACACATCGAAAGTTCCTGCAGATGGATTGCTATTAAGTACTTGAACCGCTCTAACCGTTGGGGTTGCCACATTAAACGTAGTACTTCCCAACATAGCCATACTCCCGTCTTGCCTTGTCCCCCAAACATGAACATGATATCTTCCCGTGTATCTATGATTATGAATTTCAGCAGTTGCAGTCCACTCCCCACCATTCAACACTCCACTATACCATACCAAATCATTTTGACCATTTCGTTCACTCCAAACGGCAAAATGAACCTGTTGGAGCGTTCCATGTAATGCAGCATTGGTTAATCTTAAATCAAAGAAAGTGTCTGTATTCCCTCTATTGACAGCGGTCACCGTAGCTTGAGGTACATTGGGAACATTATGAGTCGCCCCTCGAATCAAAAACTGACCATTACCTGTAGTAATATGAGCATGTATATGATAAACACCTACATGAAAACCATGATCTGAAATATTAATCGTTGCTCTAAAACTCCCATCATTTTGACGAGTAGCAACATTCCATCTTATATCACTTTGATTTGCTCTAGTCCAAACTGGCACTTGTACCTGACTAATACCTGAAGGAGAATTCACTCCACTAACCACTACATCAAAGATCCCTGCGCTTAGATTGGCATTTACTATTTGAACAGTACCTCCCGTTGCTGGTCTCACATTGAATGTAGTCACTGATGTAAGAGCATTTTGTCCTGCTGTTGTTGTAACCCAAGCATGTACTTGATATCTTCCAGTCTCACGATGATTTCTTACATCAACCCTTGCAGTCCAAGAGCCATCTGCATTTCTCGTACCATTAATCCATCTTAAATCATTTTGCCCGTTCACTTCACCCCAAACGGCAAATCTTACCTGGCTGACTTGTGCACCACCACTACTAAATGTAGTACGTAGGTCAAACAATGTCTCTTGTCCATCTGCATCTCTAGCCGTAGTAGTAGAAACTATGGGTTCTGGAGGTCTACCAATATTACTTATATCAATCGCCGCAATTCCCCTGGCTATTTCCAATCCCATCTGGTGACGGAAGTTCGGGTCACGAAGACGATTGGCATCTCCTGTATTGGTTAAGAAGCCACCCTCAACAAGAATGCCTAACATGCCTAATTCTCTGGCAATCCGTACAGATGCAAACTCTGTATCTCCAACCGCATGCATCCGATGACCTCTATTATGCATTCCTAATGCACTTAGCCTTCTTAATATTTCATCACTCATCTGACGCCCTACTTGATGCATCCCATCATCTCTTGAAGTGTTTGGAATCCAAACTTCTGCACCGTGAGCTGCAGAATTTGTGGACGCATTAAAGTGAATATCTACAAAAACACTGGCTCCATCTCTACTTGCTTGATGAACCCTCTCTGTAACACAACGTTGCCAACCGCCACCTGGCCAACGACAAGCAATTGTTGGGCGATCCCTAATGGCTGTTATACCTGGGAATCTATTCAGCTCATCAACCACTACTCCTGCCACATGCCAGGTTAGTTCATGCTCTAACAACCCATTGCCAGGAGCTCCTGTATGAGTAGAGCAATGTCCAGCACTGACTACGATAATACGATTGCCACTATGAGGTGTAACCCCTGATGTTGGAGCAACTCCTGCTACTGCAGCTGATGTTGGAGCAATCCCTGTTGCTACAGATGACATAGGAGCAATCCCTACTGGTGCGTAGGAATAATCTGTTGCGTCTTCATCAATGGCATAGATTATTTCTTCGATGGTTTCGCTTAAGCTCTCTATATCAGCAGTTTCTGTAATTATCTCTCCATCTTCAGCAATCCCATGAACGACAATTCCAGACTCTTCACTTCCTGGCATCGGCTCATTGGTCACGGTATAACTTGTCTCTATCCCATGATCAGAGAACTCTAATACAACAGGCTCTTCATGTCCTTCAAAGGTATACTCTATGCTCACTAAGAGGATTTCATCTTCACCACTTCCCTCTGGGTGATCGATCACAAAGGAGACGGTATTCTCTATGATCATATAATAAGGGTGAGCAAACTCTTCCCCAGTGATTAAAGAACGTGTGTGAAGAATCGCTTCTGTTAACACCATGTCCTCCTCAAAAAACACAGCAATCAACTGTTCGTCGGGCGTGTGAAGAACTGGCGAAGCAATGAAGAAAAGTTCCATTTTTTCATAATCTTCCAAATCCAACTCTTCCACATTGATTTCATTAATGTCAGCTTCCTCTAAATTTAGCTCAACCCCCTCATCCTCACAACAGCCAAGAATATCTCTTAAGGCACAATAAGAGTCATCTGCATCACATAAACTCTCTTGCGGTGCATCTAACTCTTCTCCTGAATTGCCCAGACCTTCCTCTATCTCATGCTGTTCCCCGTCACTAAGAGGTGGAAGATGATGATTCTCATCAGCAAGAACATGAACTGCTGACATGGAGATTAAGACCAATACCAAAATCCCTGCTAATATTTTTTTTGTAATTTTCATTTGAAACAAACCCCTTTTCTATTGATTTGATTGTGTTAACTTAACATTTGTCTTATTATTATTTTTCGTTAAATGCACTGCTCCCTATTGTAAAAATTTAATCGTTATCCATCATTCTATCATTTATATTACCTTTTTTCAACTTTTTCTTTATTTTATCCCACTATATCGTAATCAAATCATGTTTCCTTTAAAAATCATATTTCATTATAAGCACTGACTTTATAGCATTCTAAGCCAGTTTGAATAATATTAAGAAAACGGTAATAATTCATTATCCACACACAACCAAAATTATAAAGAAATAGGAGATTCCAGTTCATACAACTCTTGCAAGTTATCTATTTCAACCAAATCATTTGAGTTAATTCTTCTAATCTTCAAATTATACTCTTGCTTATAGTAAAACATGGGTATATCGTCCCAGTAGATATCTGTTACTTTTTCCTTTTCAAAAAGTTCCTCTAGATGAAGGTGTAGCTTGCTACTGTCCTCCTGACTCCAAAAGGAGATGGAATATAGCTGCCACCCTTTTTTTCCACCTGTTCTACTACAGGTTTTAACATAATCGCGACTATCTACCTCTTGCAACCATTCATCTGTTTCATCTGCCCAAGAACTGCAATATCCAGAGGCTTCAAAATAAGGCTGGAGTATATCCGGATTGTGGACAATAATATCTCCATCAGTAATGATTGAATTCTTCAAATATTCACGAGCTACATACAGAGATGAAATGTTGTTGCAAGTATCATAATGAGGATTAGTGACTAAAGTGATATTCACGTCTCGGTATTTCTCAGGCAAGTAATCAAATTGCTCTTTTAGGTGGCCTACAACCACAACGATTTCTTCTATCCCATTTTTTATCAAAGCCTGGATCAGACTTTCAATCATTCGCCTTCCTTGCACTTCTATTAAGGGTTTCGGAGTAGTTTCTGTAATTGGAAACATCCTTTCCCCTACACCTGCTGCCACAATGATTGCATTTTCGGCTTTGTAATTCTTAGATAGTTCCATGGCTTTTCTCTGTCTCCTTGAATATGGCATAATATTCTTTAGCAAATGAATACTGTTTCAAAGCATACTCTCCAAAATCAACTCCAATTTGTAACTTAAACTCGCACCAGTTGCTCCACAACAAACCACACATGGCAATATAAGCATATATTTTTCTACGGACTATGTCTTCACACCCTTCCATAAAATAAGCATCGATTAGCTCATCAACCTTGTTACGCTCATACATAGAGTATACTGCAAACATAGCAATGTCCAGATGAGGATCCTGCATGGCAGAATACTCCCAATCAATAAGTCTAATTTCAGAATCTTCTTTGCTACCATCAATAAACAAGAAGTTATCTGGAACAGCATCAATATGGGTTAAAGCATAATCAATGGACAAGGTGTCTACGTAATCCTTCAACTGAGAAACATTTGATTTTGTTGTATGATAATCATCATACTTTGAGGGCGCCCCCTGCCATAGTCTTTCGTAAAAGTTAATTCTCTCCCAAAGATCAAAAGTCTGTTGTACTTTCAGACCAGAAGCATGAAATCTACGTAGCAATTTCATACATGCTTTTACATCATCTTTGTTAAACGGGTCACATACTCTAGCATCTTTCCAGTAAACAGTAATTTTGATGCCTGTTTCAGGGTTCATATAGATTACATCGTCACATATGTTAAGGGGCTCTATAATCTTATATACTTCGTATTCCCTCTTTCTAAGAATTAACTTTTCTGTCCCCTCACCAGGAGTGCGGGCAATATATTGCTTGCCTCTGTAAGTAAACAAATACGAACGATTAGTCATCCCACGCTCCATATCCTTCACATCTAATATCTCGTCCCCTTGACACCCCATGATTGTTGCAATTTTCTCTTCAATCTTCTTTCTAGTCTTTTCTTCCATCTTCTTTTCACTCATTATCATTACCCTCTTAAACGTCTTATGATATACTTCCCACCTGCTTCACCACTGCGTCCTGGATAGTAAAGGTATTCCTTTACTACACTCTTAATCTGTTCTGTATAAATATCTTTTTCTTCTAACATATGAGTTACAATATCATTCACTTCTCCCACATTCTCTGGGTCTATAGACTGTCCAATCTTATCTCGCAATAAAATCTCCAGTGCTACCATTCCATGTTCTTCATAGCTTGGATTAAGTATTTTTGGCGGTGTATTGATGAAAATACTTGGTTTTAATCCACAATAGGAAAATTCAAAAGCAATATTGGACCAATCTGTAATCACAATATCTGCTGTCAAAATGTTCTCATTGCTAAGAAAGTCAACATCAAATATTAGCTCATTGTTTTCCACATATTGGGAATATTTTTTCCTTAACCTTTCTAGTCGATCGGAAAACATTCGTACATATTGAGGGTGTGGACGGATAACAATGTTATAATGATTACCAAACAGCCCTTCAAGAAGGGGCTCAATGCAACAATCTAAGATATTATCTTGCTGCCAAGAAGGCGCAATGAGTATCTTAGGCTTATCCTTTGCTGTCACTTCTGAGTTACTGTATACCTGAACCAATTGGTCATACAGCACATAACCTGACTTCACCAAATTCTTATTGGGTAAGCCTTTCATCTCCTCGTGACGTCGCAATTCTTTTACTTGATGTTCTCCTACACAGAATATGGTGTCAAAATGGTCATGGGCTTCCTCTCGGGCTGCAAAGTGGGTACTTCCAAGGCCATGCTGAACATAGACATACTCGATATCATCACGAACAATGGAACGCTTCATGTGATAGACCTGTAGGTCAGGTACTGTGGTAACCAACATCTTTGCATCCAACTTTAAGAGTAACATTGTAGTCTTTCTCTGACTTATATAGTAAGGAATTAATCTTGCCTGTTCCATCTGGAAAATTTCATCATCAGGATCGTTGGTGAGGTAATGTATCATAAGCTCCGAATGTTGGAGTATATATTCAATAATTGTTTTATAGTATTTATATTGACCGCCAGATAGAGCATAGAAGACCAGCTCCTTTTTAGCTTGCTTAAATCTCGCTACCTCTAACTTCTCCCTAGCGGCGAGAATCTTTTTATTCTTTTTCTCCTCTGCCAATTCTTGGGGCGTTTTTTTGTTAGCCTCTAGATAGGCAATGGCTTCTGGTGCAAGCTTTTTCGGATTGTATAGTTTATCCAGTATGAATATGACAGCAGTACCAAATATATTTCGGAGTATCCAGTATATCCCTACCCCTAAAGGAGTCACAAAGGCAAAGTAGATGGAGAAAACTACTGTAAATATCGTGAGACCCATATTCGTCTTGTTACTTTGACTTAAGGCACCTGGACTTATCCCACTTTGAGCAACACAAAAGATAAGTGCTGTAATGCCTGATATTGCAGGAACTGCCAATACGAAAAGAGGTGCACCAAAGGAAGGAATCACACTTAAGTTCAGACCGATAAAGTTAAAATCAAACTCCATAATGGAGGCGGGAATCGTTCCATCAAAGATAGGACTAAACAGTTGATAGTTTGCAGGGTTTTGCAAGACCTCTAAAGCCCTTAATTGTTCTCCGAACCCTCCATGTACACCTGTAATATAACGTGCCGTTTCTACCACCTGCTGGATAACTTCAGGCCTTAGCCTCATAATGTGTTGCAAGGGGTGATACATCACCTGCAACATACCTATAATAAGAAAAAGCTGAGCCAGCAGAGGAATCAACCCTACAAAGGGGCTGTACCTTTCACTTTTAAAAAGGTTATATTGTTCCTCATTAAGCCTGCTTTTATCTCCCCCATGGAGCTTCTTAATGGCATTAAGTGACGGCTGTAATTGCAGGAGTCGAATAGAATTCTTATGAGCCAACACATTCACAGGGTACAGTACCATACTTACCAAGACAGTAAAGATGAATATGGCAATTCCATAACTATTGGTTATGGTGTACGCAAAATACATAATGAATCCCAGTGGGATTCCTAAAACAATGTTAATAAAATTAAACAGTTTCAATCACCTCGTCACTTTTTTCTTCATCATCTTTATCTTCTTCAACAATCTCATTAACTTCATCCATCTCATCAATTGCATCGATTGCGCCAAGAGTGTTGTCAGATGCTGATTGCTCTCCTACTTTCTTTGTCTCGTTTTTATTCTTCGAGAAAAAGGCCTTGATTTTTCTTCTAAAAGAGTAGACGATTCCACCACCTACAGCAACAATAGCAATAATAACTTGTAACAACATTCCTCCAAATGCGGGATCTAAATACATGGGTTTACCTCCTCATACTATTGTCAAATAAAAAAATCATATTTTTCAATGTTTTTCACATGACTTCGTTTTATAAAATTTCATTAAATTAATAGTAATGGCTCTAACTAAAGTCCGAATGTTATTGTAATACGCATTTACTTACTGTGTCAATATATTTCATGCCTCAAGGAAGTAGTTCATAGTTTTGCCCCACAAATCGATTAATCAACTCCCGGGTGATATTCAAGGGAGCAATGGGCGCTTCTATTCCTCCATATTCTGGTGGAATGCGTACAGCACTCATTACGGAGAAATTCAGCCTCATCAAATCTTCCTCGGTGTAACCTATTTCAAACAGTTCGAGATGAACACTTGGGTCGTGTATCCCGTGATCTGCTTGAATGACTATGACAGCTTTTGGATTTCTCTCAAGGATTACATCAATTAGGTTCATCATTACAAGAACAGAATATTCATGTGCCCGCTGATATCTGTCAAGAGAGTTTTGTTGCAAATCATACTCTTCCGTCTCCTGGGGAAACCACGGCCAACCTACAGGATGGGTAAGCTCCAGTGCCCCATAGACGATTTTAGGGCTAGGAAGGTCAAGTGCATCTATAGTAAATCGATACAACTCCCGCTCTGGAGAAATACCTTTTGTATTTTCAGTTAGACGTTCAACAGCTTCTAGATGTGCCGAAACTGGTTGCCAATAATAGTTACTGCAAATGGACGGAAGAAAATAACCTAATGGAGTAGACACTCTCAATAGATTGATTAAACTGGCATTTCTTGTTAAAAGTCTAAAACCCTGACTATGATCACTTGCTGTTGTCAGAGGGTTGGTCTGCATAAAAAGAAGTTCAATAGGGTCGACTCCATAACATGGCAAACGATAAAAAATGTCTGTCACTTGATAGATACTTCCATGTGGGGCAATATGTACAGCTGTATAATCTGCTGCCATGAAGCCAAGAAACAACTCCCAATAAGGCAAAATATCCAAATGTAAGTTAATATTGTTGCTTCGCAACACGTTTACTGCAGCCTCATGAAATAATCGAGGGCTGGTAATATCTTCCAACTCCTCTACAATCGGCCTGAAAATATTATCATAATAACTAGGAGATAGAATCGTTGGCAATGAAAGATAGGTATTGGTTCCAACACTTCGTCCGTCTTCATAAATCAAAAATCCCCGTTCTTCTAAAAAGCCTTTAAACAAGTGTTGAGAGTCATCAAAATAGGTTTCGTAATCTACGAAGCTAATCATGCCATCTGGCATAAGCCAAAAAATATCTGGACTGGGCAACCCTTCATCTATATAAAAATCTTTCTGTATGAAAAACTCTCTTTCTGTATCAATCTCTAAAGAAATTCTCTCTGACCCAAAACCAATGCTTGAGGCAGTTACAAAAAAGTTATACAAAAAAAGTAAACTTATCACAAAGGATAGCCATTTGAAAATAAACTTCCTCTCCTGAAATAAAACTTTTCGTAAACGTAAAAACAAAATCAAAGCACTAGCCAAAGCAAATAACCCTACAAATAAAACTCTCAAACGCATGGTTGGAAAATACCTTTGCAAGATTGAAAACATGGAATTAAACCACCAAAAAGATAGCCAACAAAGAATTAGCACAAGTAAAGCTCCTTCAAAGCTACCAACCAATAATCGTAAAAGCAAGAATGCCAGAATACTGACCATAGAAAAAAAGAATGCAAATAAAATGATACTACTCCATGGCACCCATACCTCTAGTCGATTTTGATTATACAAGTAAAAGAAAAATATATTGGGAAACAAAATCGTAGCCATTGAGTATAAAATAGCTTCTGCATATTTACTTTTAATAAAGCAATTCATAGTTCTCCCCCACAAAGCGATTCACCAATACCCGAGTAATATTCAGTGGAGCAACTGGCTCTTCTAGCCCCCCATACTCATCAGGTATCCGCACTGCACTAAACACAGAATGGGTAAGTTCTAGAACCTGTTCCATGGTATATCCCTGCTCTAACAAGTGATACTGAGTGCTATCTAAGTGGAATCCATGATCCGACTGCAGCACAATTACTGCATTGGGATTTCTTGCAATAATCCCATCGATTTCATTCATCACTCTCCAGAAAACATACTCAAACCCTAAGGCTGGATACAGATCATATCTCAGAGAACCAGGTACTTCTGTATGCTCTACCACTCGATGTTTTACGCTTCCCATATGGCCATCCATAATCTCAAACCAGGTAAAGTTTGCCACTGGCTCTATGTTTTCTAAATGCCTTATCAAAGCAACATCATATCCTACAGGCTCATGTGGGAAATATGGTAAGGGTGTTGCCATTGACAGCAAACCTGGCAAATAAGTCCTTGTAAAATGTTGCCATCTTCCACCTAAATATCTTGGCTCCCCAAGCAAATGTTCAAAAGACGTAGGTAAATATTCATAATAAGTATAAATAATTAGCTTATACCCTCCAGCAAAAAAAGCACCAAATAACTCAAAGTAAGAGGCCAAATAATCAAATCCTTCAAATCCTATACTTAAAATAGCCTGTCGAAACAAATGATTCACTCTATCATCAGTTAGTAATGTGTCTGCATGATTCAATTGTTCTCCCCAGAAACTATCATAAAATGCTGGAGAAAGAAGAGCAGGCATTGCAGAGGTTGTAAATCCTGCGTTTAATTCTGCATTTCCATAGATTAAAAATCCCCGACGGTGTAATTCCTCACGCAAATGGCTATAATCCAGTCCCCAGAATCTCTCTATCATTTCCATACTCATCAATCCATCTACATGAAACCAATAGATATCAGGATTTGGCAAATTGGGGTTGACATAAAATTCTTGTTTCATCTGGAAAGGTCTTTCGTCATATTCTAGCTGTGGGATTTCAGCTCTTACCCTAGCAAGAGCAATCTGTTGGTTCATCCCAGGGGTAAAGTTAAATAAAAACATTACAATTAAGCATACTGCTAATATATTAAAAGCAGGTTCTATCTTCTCAAAAGGTGGACTTTTTTTTCTAAATATAAACGCTACTAATCCTACGATAATCAATAATAGCAAAGCAAACACTCTCGAGGGCAGGAATAAAACTGGAATCAATCCTCTCACAAATCCAAGGATGGATTCGTATGTCCAGAATGACAGCCAACACAGCAAGGACAACAATAAGGCTCCTTCCATACTCTTTGTTATTCTCTCGAGAACAACAAAAAGTAAGAACCCAGCCACTGCTAAAATCCCTGTAATGATGAGAACATGGGAGAAAAGCATATAATTCCTTCCATGGTTACGATTAAAAAGATCAAACAACAATATACTAGGCATTAAAGCAGATGCTAGATAATAACTCACCTTCTTAAACTTATTTTTGAATCCGCGATTTTCCATTTCAAAATTCCTCTCTCAATCATGGAACCTTCGTTAGAATGCGTAAAACTATTCACGAAAGGTTGCACTAGGCACTAGCTGATAATTTTCCCCTATAAAACGATTCACCAGTACACGAGTAATATTCAGGGGGGCAATAGGCTCTTCCAAACCTCCATATTCATCAGGTATGCGCACTGCACTAAGCACAGAATGGGTAAGTTCCAGAACTTGTTCTAAAGAATACCCTTTCTCCAGCAAATGACGTTGCACTTCATCTAAGTGGAATCCATGATCGGATTGTAGCACAATCACCGCATTGGGATTTCTTTCAAGAATCACATCAACTTCATTAATCATTCTCCAGAAAGAAAACTCAAACCCCAAAGAAGGATACAGGTCATATCTCATGTGATTGGGCACTTCAGAAGGCTCCGTTACTCTATGTTCCATGGAAAGCATGTGTGCATCCATCAACTCAAACCAGGTCAAGCTTGCTACAGGTTCAATATTCTCTAGATGTCTTACCCGAACAGCATCAACCCCTAAAGATTCATGCCAAATCATAGGGATGGGTGTTGTCATTGCTAGCAAACCTGGCAACTGACTTCTTGTATACAACTGCCAACCTCTACTGCCAATTCGCTGCCCTCCAATCAGATGATCAAAAGACGTAGGTAAATACTCAAAATAGGTGTGAACAATCAGCTCATACCCTCCAGCAAAAAAGGCATTGAACAGCTCAAAATAGGAAGAAAGGTCATCATATCCTCCAAGGCCAACACTTGCAAGAGACTGGCGAAACAGGTAGGTTTCTCTTTCATCAACTAGCATTGTTTCAACATGATTTAACTGTTCTCCCCAAAAACTATCATAAAATGCTGGGGAAAGTAATGCAGGCATTGCAGAAGTTGTAAAACCACCATTCAATTCTGCATTTTCATAAACTAAAAACCCTCGAGCCTGAAGAGCTTCACGAAAATGGTCGTAATTCAACCCCCAAAATCTCTCTACTGTCTCTATACTCATTAACCCATCCATGTGAAACCAATAAATATCTGGATGTGATAAGGTTGGATCAATGTTAAACTCTCTTTTAATGTGAAATGGCCTTTCATCAACCTCTAACCTTGCGATTTCAGCCCTTACCCTAACAATGGCCATGTGGTGGCTCATATTAGGGACAGCATTAACCAAAAACATTGCAATTAAGCATATCACTAACATATTAAAAGCAGGACGTATCTTTTCAAAAGACGGCTTCTTTCGTCTGAAAAGGATTGCCACGAACCCTATGATTGCCAACAAGAGTAATGCATACACTCTTGAGGGTATAAAAAACATGGTGAGCAGCCTTCTCACAAATCCAAGCATGGGTTCATATAGCCAGAAAGATAACCAACAGAGCAAGACTACAATTAAAGCACCCTCCATACTCCCTGCAATAAATTTAAAGAGAATGAAAAGCAGGAGCCCAAATATCGCCAATATCCCAGCCAAAATAAGTACATGGGAGAATTCAATATGATTTCGCCCTTGATTGCGATTATAAAGTTGAAACAACAATATGCTAGGCATCAGTACAGATGCAAGATAATACAACCCCTTGATTAAGTAAGATTTGTCTAGTTTGTTTTTCCCTATTAACATTATATCCTCATTCCTTTTCCCCTTTAAACTCACACCTCTATCATTTTTATCACCCAATAAAGTAGCTTCGAATCCCCTAGATTTGTCAGGCTAATCATTTTATCCCAGTAGAATATACACTAAGATACCACTAACAATAAAACCAACCCCTAACCATTGAATCTTATTCAACCTTTCTTTGAAGAAGAACCAGCTCAAAGTAGGGATAAAAATATAACTAAAAGACTCTAAGAGTGCTCCTGTTGAAAGAGCCAAATGACGATAGATAAAAGTTACACACAAGGTCATCGCAAAAAATATACCATAACCAATGATTGTCTCTTTATTAAGATAAATCTTTAGCCCTTTATAGTTTCGATTGGCGGACCTCTTCAGTAATATCTGGGAGCAGGAGCTTACAAACACACATAAAACAAACAACAACATATAAAATAATCTATTATCCATTGGCCTTACCTAAGATTACTATGCCAGTTACAATCAAAACTGCTGCAAGTACCTTTCCAAAAGTAATCCGTTCTCCAAAGATAATCATCCCCCATAGGATTCCCCACACTACCACTATGCCTCGATTGGCAAATGCTGTAGACAAGGGGAACTTCTGTAAGATAATCTGCCACAACATAGCGTAAAGGAACAGGATAAATAAGGCTAAGCCCCAGAAAAACAAAAAAGGAACGGAGAAATCTTCATGACCTGACGCAGCTTTTAAAGAAACTGCGCTAAAAGAAAACAAAAAGAAGCCTCCATGAAGAAGGAAGTAGTACTTCTTATGTATTTTCTCTTTTATCACGTCTGTAGACATTACCTAAACCCTTCATCCTCTTTTTATTGAATTGCGACTTCTCTATGTGTTCCTTATCCGAGCTACTCCATTTCGCCTTTATTCTTCTCCACTTCCTCATATCCCACACGCTCTTCCTCAATTACTAAAGGTCGATTCATCACTCTTGAATTAATGCTCATAATATATTCCCCTAGCAAACCAGTGAAAAAGAGCTGTATTGAGCCAAAGGTAAACAGCCCAATTAAGATTGGTGCTGTCCCTCCTGGAAAGTCATCCCAGTTGGTTAGTTTAAGAACCAAGTATACAAAGGCAACAATCAAGCATATCACAGACATAAAGAAACCACCAATGGACATGATCCTAAGTCCAAACTTCGTATAAGAGGTAAATGCAAGCATGGCATAGTCGTACAAAGTATACAGGTTATGCTTTGATTTCCCACCTCGTCTTTTTTCTTGTTTATATTCAATCACCTTCCTATCAGGGCCCAACTCTGCCACAAGGCCACGTAAGAAAGGTGCTGGGTCATCTAGATCACGTAATACTTTTATAAAACTTTTATCGTATAGCCCAAACCCTGTAAAGTGTTCAATTTGCTCCACTCGACTCATGGCCTTAATGAGTCTATAGTAGGTTGAGCGTAAGAAGTACATCAGCCTACGCTCTGCACTTTTGGTCTTCACCCCACAGACGATTCCATAGCCATTCTCCCATTCTTCAACCATCTTAGGAATCAAATAAACAGGGTCTTGAAAATCTGCGCATAGTAAAATGGCGCAGTCACCACTGGCACTTAAGATTCCATAATAGGGGGAGTTGGTGTGCCCAAAATTCTTTGCATTGAAAATTGCTCGAGTATTTTTGTTTTGTGAGCAAAGAAACCGTATTTTATCACGAGTGGTATCTTTAGACTTATTGTCAATAAAGAGAATTTCATAATCATAAAGTGGTAGGGATTCCTCAAACATCTTTACCACTTCTCCATGTAAGGGAATCACATTCTCCTCTTCGTTGTAAGTTGGAATTACAATTGATACGATCTTTCTCATCTCCACACCTCTTTTCCTACACCTTTGTAGAATTCTAATATGCGTCCAAACCCACTTCTTATATCCACTTCAAAGGCAACTCCTAATTCCTTCACCTTTTCATTGGAATATAATAACGTATCTGGGCTTGTATCTTGCAAATAATTCTCCTTTTCACTGCGCTTTACCTGAATCAACTCTACATTGCCTAATTCTGCAATAATCTGGCCTAACTCTTTGATGCTCACGGTTTGTTCCGTATTGCACACATTATAGGCTTCTCCAGGTTTTCCATCCAATAGCAATTTAAAGTAAGCAGTGGTTGCATCTGAGAGATAACAGAAGGAACGCTTGGCCAAGCCGTCACTTTTCATCTCTATATTCTCGCCAGCCAATGCATTTTTTATAAAAGATGCAAATACTCGTGGATCTTTCTCTATATCCATTGTAGGCCCATAGTTGTGGGCGATTCTTGCTATCACAGTTTCTACACCTTTTTGTTTATAATAAGCAGCGCAAAGGGTTTCTCCTGCTCTTTTGCTTTCATCATAGCAACTATGGGAAGAAAGAGGATCCATAGAACCAAAATCTGATTCCTTCACTGTACGTCCCTCTCCTTTGAAATCTCCGTACACACAACTTGTACTGAAAAACAGGAATCTTGCTTTATATCTATCTGCGAGTTCCAATAAGTGATAAGTTCCTAAGATATTAGGCAGAGCCACATCCACTGGATACTTTTCATAAACATCTGGTGATGCTAAGCTTGCTGCATGGATGATGTAGTCACATGGAACATCTAATTTCTCATTAACGGACTGGTTGATGTTATGTATCTTCTCCGCATGAACACCAAAGCGTTGGTTAAACATCTTGGTGTTTCGTGAAACGGATATCACTTTAATATCATAGTCGTGTACTTCATTTAAATACAACAGAAAAAACATCACATAGGAGGCCAGCATTCCATATGGGCCTGTTACTAAAACTGCTTTCCCCTTTAACCTTTCATAGTTCCCTGCAGAGAATATATTGTCCATATCCTCTCGAATGATACTATTTTTTAAAAATTCCATCTCTCTTCCTCAGCTAGATATCCTGCTTTCTTTCACTCTTTTGTATTAATGATGTAAGCATTCATTTGTATGACTTCGGGACGCTTGTATCATTATATAATTATTATAAAATATTCTTTTCATTTGTTTTTCATACATCTTATAACTGCTTTTATTCCCTCTGGGTCAAAACCAAAATGTTGATACAAAACATAAGGCTCTGCTGAATGAGGAAAGTCATCATCTGGAACTCCCATCCTACAAAATGGGATGCTTATCCCCTCATCTGCAAGAACTTCTGCCACTGCACTACCCAATCCACCTGTTACAAAATGGTCCTCAACAGTTATAATGCCCTTTGTCTCTTTTGTAGCAGCCAGTATAGCCTCTTTGTCAAGAGGACGAATGGTATGCATGTCTAATACTCTGACTTCTATCCCTTCTGATGCTAAACCATTGGAGGCAGAAATTGCAAATGCCACTCCTATGCCTGTGGCTATGATGGTAAGGTCATCACCTGGCCTAGCTGTGACAGCCTTGCCAATTTCAAATTCATAGTCCTGTGTGGTATATACGATTGGCTCCATGGCACGCCCAATGCGAATAAACATAGGTCCTGGATATTTGATGGATTCATGAATCAATCTAGCACATTGTACTGGATCACTAGGGGCCACCACCGTCATATTAGGCAGGTTTCGCATGACCGCAAGATCCATTAAGTTATAGTGTGTGGCTCCCCCTGCGGATGTAAGACCACCGTGAGTATCAATCAAGCGAACAGGAACATCGTTGTAGGCAATATCCGTATGAACTTGATCCAAACACCTAAGGGCAAGAAAAGTACCAAAAAACTGGGCAAATACCATCTTTCCAGAAAGTCCCAGCCCTGCTGCGATTCCTACTTGGTTAGGCTCTGCAATACCCACCTCAACTACCCTGTCTGGATGTGCCTCTCGAAATTTACCAATGGCTCTTGCTGTGCCGTTGTCAGACAGCATCAGGACAATATCTTTTCCCTCATTAGCTATCTTTAACAGCTCTTCTACATAGGTTTCTCTCATGGATCCCATCTCTATGCCTTCCAAAGATAAAGGTGTAAGAGTTATTTCATTTTCAAAAGTGATTCTCTTGCTCATGCTTTACCTCAATATTGTTCTTTCAATATTTTCTCTCATTATTTTCCCAATATTTCTCTTATTCTTCTTTTAATTTATCTCTCACTAATTTCTCATTTTTTCTCTCGTTGCCTTCATAACATTTCTAAATTTATCTTCCTTTATTCGTCGTGCTTCCTCATTGATTCAATAGAGTCCAAACACTCCTGTAGGTTATGATCACCTAGGGTTCCTACGTGCCAACCATTACCCTCTTCTGCAGCCTTGATTCCTTTGCCTTTAATGGTGTGAGAAATGATACAAATTGGCTTTCTTTTTATGGTGGAGTCTGATGGTGGCAGAGATTCTAATACTTCAACTACTTCACTCATCTCATTCCCATTAATCTCGATCACATCCCAGTTAAAGGCACGAAACTTATCTCCAAGAGGATCTAAATCCATAATCTCTTTGGTGGAGCCTTGTACTTGCCGTTTATTATAATCTACAATATTCACTAGGTTCCCTAATTTATAATGACCAGCCGCCATAATCGCTTCCCAGTTGCTTCCTTCGTTCAACTCACCATCTCCCGTAATACAGAATACCCGGTGATTCTTTTTATCTATTCTCCCCGCTATAGCCATTCCTACTGCGATAGAAAGCCCATGACCTAAGGAACCCAAGGATGCTTCTATCCCATCTACCATCTTACGGTTGGGATGCATCCCAAAAGGACTGTCCATCTGATTATAGCCTCTATGGAGTTCTTCTTTGGAATACATGCCTAAATCCACAAATATATTGTAAAGACACATAGTACAATGTGCTTTACTAAGAATCACTCTATCTCTGTCTTCCCATTCTGGTTCTTTAGGGTCAAACTTTAAAAAGTGATAATACAAAGCCACAGCAACATCTGTCATTGACATGGTTCCTCCTATATGGCAATGACCTGCTGCCGCTGTTGCATAGCATATATCTTTTCT
>JGI20163J15578_10000177_pt1 | contig 26649 bp, 20 predicted proteins | sample TergutCu122P1_FD_15578 | JGI IMG/M metagenome (IMG submission 15578)
TTTGAACCATATTAGTAGAGGGTAAAGCCATTAAGTTGCACCCTCTAGTATGTACCGCTTACAATGCAGACTTTGATGGGGATCAGATGGCAGTTCATGTGCCTTTATCTACAGAGGCGCAAGCAGAATGTCGTTTCTTGTTATTGTCCCCCAATAACTTGTTGAAACCATCAGATGGTGGACCGGTAGCCGTTCCTTCTCAAGATATGGTTCTAGGGATTTATTATTTGACCCAAATCAGACCAGGAGAAAAAGGAGAAGGGAAGTTCTTCAAGAACGCAAATGAAGCCATATTGGCTTACGAGAATGATTACATTTCACTTCACTCTAAGGTAAATGTAAGAATGACCAAGAAGACAGAGGAAGGAGAAATTTTGTCTACTGTCATTGAAGCTACCCCAGGAAGGTTGTTGTTTAATGAAATCATTCCTCAAGATTTAGGCTTTGTTGATCGAACTGTGCCAGGGAATGAGTTGCTTCTAGAAATTGATTTTCATGTGGGCAAAAGTCAGTTAAAAGAGATACTGGAAAAGGTAATTAACACTCACGGCTCTACATTAACCGCTGAGGTTCTTGATGATGTTAAAACCATAGGATATAAGTTTTCTACCAAAGCAGCCATGACGGTTTCTATCTCTGACATGACCGTTCCACCTGACAAGCCAAAGATGATTCGTGAAGCTCAAAATACCGTAGACGTAATCACAAAGAACTATAAACATGGATTGATTACAGAAGAAGAGCGTTACAAAGCTGTGGTTAAAACTTGGAAAGATACGGATGAGAAGCTGACGGAAGCTTTGCTGGAAGGTCTTGACGAGTATAACAATATCTATATGATGGCGATTTCAGGGGCTCGTGGTTCTGACAAGCAGATCAAACAGCTTGCCGGAATGCGTGGGTTAATGGCAGACACATCAGGCCGTACCATTGAGCTACCCATTAAGTCGAACTTCCGTGAGGGTCTGGACGTATTGGAGTATTTTATGTCCGCTCATGGAGCGAGAAAAGGTTTATCCGATACTGCTCTTAGAACCGCTGACTCTGGTTACTTAACCAGACGTTTGGTTGACGTTTCTCAAGAATTGATTATTCACGAAAGTGACTGTCAAGGGGAGGATGAGGTGATTCCAGGGATGTTTGTGAAAGCATTTATGGATGGACCTGAAGAAATCGAAAGTCTAAGAGAGCGGATAACCGGACGTGTTGCTTGTGAAGATATTGTTGACAAAAAGGGCAATATCCTTGTAAAAGCCAACCATATGATTACTCCTAATCTTGCAGAAATCGTAATCAATACAGCGGTTGATGAGAAGAAAAAGCCCATTGAGGGCATTAGAATCAGAACCATTCTTACCTGTAAATGTCGTAAAGGTGTTTGCTCTAAGTGTTATGGAGCAAATATGGCCACAAGCGATACGGTTCAGGTTGGAGAGGCTGTAGGAATTATTGCTGCTCAATCTATTGGTGAGCCAGGAACTCAATTGACCATGAGAACATTCCACGTAGGTGGGATTGCTGGGGATGATATTACTCAAGGTTTGCCTCGTATTGAAGAGTTATTTGAGGCGAGAAAACCTAAGGGTCTAGCGATTATTACAGAGTTTGCAGGTACTGCAATCATTAAAGATACCAAGAAGAAGCGTGAGATTATTGTAACCAACGATGAGACCGGAGAATCTAAAGTCTATTTGATTCCTTATGGGTCTAGAATAAAGATTCAAGATGGTGATGTGCTAGAGGCTGGAGATGAACTAACAGAAGGTAGTGTGAATCCACACGATATCTTGAAGATTAAAGGGCTAAGAGCGGTTCAAGATTATATGATTCAAGAAGTGCAACGTGTGTACCGTCTGCAAGGGGTTGAGATCAATGACAAGCACATTGAGGTCATCGTCCGTCAGATGCTAAAGAAGATAAGAGTAGAAGACAAAGGTGATTCTAAGTTCTTGCCAGGTACTTTAGCGGATGTTCTAGATTATAACCAGGTGAACGAACAATTGGAAGAAGAAGGAAAAAAACCAGCAGTTGGTGAGCAGATTATGTTGGGGATAACAAAAGCCTCTTTGGCAACAGATTCTTTCTTGTCTGCAGCTTCATTCCAAGAGACCACAAAGGTATTAACAGAAGCCGCTATAAAGGGTAAGATTGACCAATTGATTGGCTTAAAGGAGAATGTAATCATTGGTAAACACATTCCAGCAGGAACAGGAATGCGTAAGTATCGTGATATCATGTTGAACACAGAATTAATGCCTGAAGTGGAAGAAGAGATTGATGATTCAGAATCCCCAGAGGATAATGAAGAAATAGACGATATCCTTTATGATGACTTTGAAGACGAAGATGACTTCGAAGATGAAGATGACTTTGAAGACGAAGATGACTTTGAAGACGAAGATGACTTTGAAGATGAAGATGACTTTGAAGATTTTGATGATGAGCTTGATGAAGAAATTTTTAAGGAAGAAGGGGTGGATTTGTCAGAGGTAGTCAAAGAAGTGTTGGTAGGTGAATAGGAATTGATTATCTGAATAAAGGAAATGAAAAAACTCCCCTGTCTTTCAATCTTGATAGACAAGGGAGTTGTTTATGTACACAGAGTGCTACAGTTCACATCTTCGGAGTGGCTTAGAATTTAATCGACTAAATTTCTTCACCTCGTTGGTATTTGTTTACCACGTTTTGGATTCGCTCGTATGGGTTCAGGTAGCTACTGAGTGAGCCATCATGATTTAAGGTGTCAATGATAAGGGCAATGTACTTGCTCATGTCACAATTAATGTAGTAAGGTCTCTCTAGCAGTTCCGGAGTTTGGTAGATTAAATTCGTGGTGAGTATCTTCGTGATTATCCCCTCTTCAAAAGCTTTATCAAAGGCATTAAGTCCATGAGTGAATAGTCCAAATGTTGCAGCTGCAAATATCCGTCTGGCCTTTCTCTTTTTAAGTTGTCTAGCCACATCAAGGATACTTTCTCCAGAGGAGATAATGTCATCTACGATAATTACGTCTTTTCCTTCTACAGAACTCCCTAAGAATTCATGGGCAACAATAGGGTTACGTCCATCAACAATCTGAGTATAATCTCTCCGCTTATAGAACATTCCCATGTTTATTCCAAGAACGTTGGAGATATATATGGCACGACTGGTAGCCCCCTCATCTGGGCTGATGGTCATCATGTTCTGACTTCCAATTTCTAAGTCCTTTACATGACGCAATAGCCCTTTGATAAATTGGTAGGTGGGAGAAACAGTTTCAAAACCACTAAGAGGAATGGCATTTTGAACCCTTGGGTCATGAGCATCAAAGGTTATAATATTAGTGACTCCCATACGCACCAGCTCTTGCAGGGCGATGGCACAATCTAAAGATTCACGACCTGTTTTTTTGTGTTGTCGGCTTTCATACAAGTAAGGCATAATCACGTTAATGCGACGGCTCTTTCCCTCTACTGCCGCAATGATTCTCTTAAGGTTCTGAAAATGATCGTCTGGTGACATTCGATTTTGATTGCCCGTTAAAGAATATTTAACACTATAGTTGCAAACGTCTACCATAAGGAACAAATCTCGCCCTCTGACAGATTCATTGATAATTCCTTTGGCTTCACCTGAGCCAAATCGTGGAACTTTGGCATCGATAATAAAATCATTTCGTACGTAACCGTTAAAAGCGGGGTCATCCTTATGCTTGATTGTGGTTTCATTACGCCATTTTACAAGAAAGTCATTTACCTTTCTACCTAACTCTTCACAGCCTATGATAGGGATAAGCCCTAGACCTCCAATAGGAATGTTTTCCAAACTACTTTCTACTCGTGGATTCATAATGTTTAGGCAAGGAAACACAGGTGTTTAACCCGTGGAAAACTGCCCCCTCCTTTCTGATCTTTGTTTATACGCTACTGTTTTGTTACTATAATTTAACTAAGAATCTGTCTCATTATGGCAATCAGAGTGAAGCATTCTCTTTTTTTGAACTCGAATGTCCTCGCCAATAATTTTAATGATTTGATAATTGCCGCTAATTCGTGAAGCGATTCTTTCGTCATATCTCTCCCTGATGTGGTTGAGGGATAAGTTAGAGGAGATGATTACGGGTTTTTTACTTTGCAACCTTTCGTTGATACAGATGAAAAGTTGGGTATCCACTGCAGAGTTAGTGATTTCCGTTCCTAGATCATCAACGATTAAGCATTCACAACTGTAGATGAGTTCCCGTAAGTTGTTGGAATCCAAATCATTTTTATTGAAGGCACTGGTAATGAGGATATTTAACAAATCCGTTGCTGTAAAGTACAAAACAGAATGTTCTCTTTGAAGAAGTTCTTTTGCAATGCAGTTTAACAAGAATGTTTTCCCTATTCCTACATTTCCATAAATGTAAATGTTCTGGAAGCTTTTGTTGAATTGATGAATAAAATTTTTGCAACCAAAAACAGCATCTTCAACCAACTCTCTAGCGCTGAGGTTAGACTTTGTATCGATGGTTTCTTTGGAATAATAATCATATGAAAAGGTGCTAAAGTTTTCTTTTTGTAAGACTTCTTCAAGGTTTGATTGCTTGTATAAAAGGTTAATGGTAGCGTTTTTGAAACAGTGGCATTTTTGATGGTCAATGTAACCAGTATCCCTACAATCATTACAAACATAAATAGGGTCTAAATAATAATCTGGAAAACCACCAGTTTTCAAAAGGTTATTTTTTTTCATGATTAAAAAGTCAAGCTCTTTGTTGTACTTGACTAAAACATCTTTGTCACCATGAAGGAGTTTCTTACCACTTTCTACAGATAAGGTGGCAATCTCCTTCTCGATGAGAGGGTAATCAGGAAGTTTGTTGCAAACCTCCATATAACGACTTGCACTTTCCTCTCTGCAAGCATTTTGACGTTGTTCATATTCTCTTATGATGGCTTGATGTTGTGAGTTGTTAAGTCCCAAAGGGTGCTCCTTATATTCCCTTGTTTTGGCGATAGAAAAATCTCTTGATGGATAGGCCAAAATACCCAAGGGGCTTGTTTGTGGGGTTGAAGATTCTTTTGTCTACAAGGTAAATCACTAAGAATTCCTTGCCGCTTTTCGAGCCTTTATCTGATCATCTGTAAAAGTGTCATAATCAAACTCTCTTTTTTCGTAATTGCTTTTTGTCTTCGAACTATTTTTGGGTGAGGATTTGCTGTTATACTTTCCTGTGGCAACTTGCTCATTCAAACCCTCTTTAGAATGTTGCTTGTCTAGTTTATGAACATCCTCAAGGGATGCAACGCCACTATTGTGCCAGCTTTTTAAGATGCCATCTAAGTATTTAAATCTAGGTTGACTAGTATTTTCAATTGTTCTGTTGCATGCCTCCTCAATGATTTCTATACAAAAATTATAATGGTTAATCCATTTATCGATGTAGTTAATCTCTCGTTTAGTAAGGCCTCTATTTATGATTCCCAGAGCTTTTATTACAGTGGAGTAGATTTTATTAAATTTCATAGATTCGAACTTGGCTTCTTCTACCGTTCGAATTCCCTTGTCGTGCCATTCCAGAGCTACCTTGTAGATATATGCGAAGCTTCTATTGCCGTTATCCACACAGCTTCCTACAAGGTATTCAAATAAATCAGAGCTCATGTCCAAGTCATAAAAAAGATAACTAATGCTCTCTGTCTCAGAACTGGTTATCGACCTACCAAGAACCATTTCAGTAAAATGTACAACTGCTTTATACTCCTCTGCCGTTTTCTTCGCTTTATAAGGCTTGAAAGGAATTGGAGGCTCTGGTGCAGCAGAGGGTGGAGGAGTGGCAGGGGTAGGAGTAATTGGGGTAGTGGCAACAGGTGCAGGAGCAGTAGGCATGGGAGTAGCAGAAGTAGGAGTAACAGAAATTGTTTCTATTACTTTCTCGCTTTGCGGTATAATAGGACCAGGAGAGAACTCCAGATTAACAATATTTTCATCACTGTCACGGACGAGACTAAGTAATCCTTGATTCTCCCAATATTTAATGGCACGAATAATGTCTTTTTCGGTGTTGTTTAACCGATCTGCTATGGTAGGAACAGAAATTATAGAGTCTAAATTGTCAATATGTCTTAATAAAAATAAATAGACCTTTACGAACTCTCCATTTGCTTTTGGCATATGTACATCAATAAAATCGTTGGTGAGTAGTGTAGCATTGGATCTAAACTTATTTTTTAAAATTAAAGTGTTCATATTGCTGTCCTCGTCTCTATAATTCTTGTAATGATGAATATGCAAAGCCTTTTTTAGAAAGAAAAAGAATGGAAACTTTGCACTAGCATGACACGCTAGGTAGTTATTATAGCATCTTTACAAGAAGTGAAAAAGAAAAATTTTGTAGATAACTTTACCCAAATCATGTTGATAGTGTGAATAACTTTTATTTGAGAAGATTCTCTCCAATATCTACAACATTTCCGGCTCCCATAGTTATCAACAAATCCCCTGAAAGACAATTTTTTTGGAGAAATTCCTCTGCTTTTTCGAAGGAAGAAAAGTAGTGTGCGTCGGTGCCTTTTTCTTTGATTTTTTCTAATAAATCCTTTGAAGTTATGCCGATGGTATTCTTCTCCCTGGCAGCATAGATGTCTGTAAGGACAAGGTGGTCAACACAAGATAAGACTTCCACAAAATCATCAAATAAGGCTTTGGTTCGAGTGTAAGTGTGAGGCTGGAAAACACACCACAGCTCTCGATGAGGATAGTGTTTTGCAGCACCTAGAGTAACGGCTACTTCTGTTGGGTGATGGGCATAGTCATCGATGACATGAACCCCATCAAAACTGCCTTTGTATTCAAAGCGCCTGAGGGTTCCTGTAAAGTCTACAATCGTTGATTGAATATGGTCTATGGTTAGCCCCAAAGTGACACCTGTTGCAATGGCGGCAAGAGCGTTGGAGACATTGTGATCCCCAGGGACACTAAGGTGGATGCGTTCTACCTTATGGCCGTCGATGAATAAGTCAAATGAAACGTGCCCTTTTTCGTTGTGTGTAATGTTAGAGGCTACATAGTTGAAACTGTTAAGGGGGTTTTCATTAACAATGCCGTAGGTTAAGACCTTGCACCTTAAATTATCCGTAATCTTCCGAAGGTTCGGAATCTCGCCATTGATTACAAGGGTTCCGTCTTTGGGAAGCAGTTGCGCAAATCTTTTGAATGAATTCATGATATCGTCTATGTCTTTAAAGAAGTCCAAATGATCTTCCTCTATGTTAAGAATAATGCTAATCTTAGGATTGAAATCCAAGAAACTATTGGTGTACTCACAAGCTTCAGTGATAAAAAAGTCAGATTGACCCACTCGAATGTTTCCACCAATTAAAGGCAGGATTCCCCCTACGGAAATGGTGGGGTCTAAGTTATTCTGTAGCAGAAGGGTAGAAACCATGGATGTGGTAGTGGTTTTCCCGTGAGTTCCAGATACAGCAATGGGGAATTTGTAGTTGCTCATCACCTGCCCGAGTAATTGGGAGCGAGTTAATAAAGGAATGTTGTGTTCCTTGGCAGATAATAGCTCTTCGTTATGGGGGGCAATGGCAGCAGTATAAACCACACAATCCGTCTTGGGATTGATGTTTGAGGCGACCTGTTGGTAGTGAATAAGAGCACCTAAATTTTCAAGTTCTTCAGTAATTGGAGAAGGGCTCACGTCAGAGCCAGAGATACGAAACCCCTCCATCAGTAGAACTTGGGCTAGCCCACTCATGCTAATGCCACCAATCCCAATGAAGTGGACGTGGATGGGGGTGTTGAAGTTGATTTTGTACATAGTGTTCTCCTTGTATATTTTACCTTCTGTAAATATAATATCATCGCCCAATACATATTTATATAACACGAATTATACAAGCAAGCTTCTATAATTCGCATTCTATAAATATATGCTCGGCTAAAATGTGTAGTAGTTTGGCGCGCGAGCATCTCAAAAAACTACGTTTTTTTCGATTGGGCTAAACGCCCAATACACATTTATATAACACGAATTATACAAGCAAGCTTCTATAATTCGCATTCTATAAATATATGCTCGGCTAACTAGGTAACAACATCATACCACATATTTGCAGAAAATAAAGTAAGCCTTTTAATGAAGATGTGTTATATTTTCAATTATTTGCTCCTGAGTTTGGCGAAAATTCTAAAGATAGGGGAGGTAAACTTGTGTATTTTATTAAATTGCACAATAATAAGAAAGTGTGGTATAATACACGAAGGTATAACTTATTAAGGTATAACTTATTAAGGTATAACTCTTTGATGCTTGCATCAGAGTTTTATCGCACATTGATGCTTGCATCAGAGTTCTACCGTAAAAAGTTAATTAAATTGAGCGAGGTGGCAGCATGATTAAAAAAGAGATGATTGCCATGTTATTAGCAGGTGGGCAAGGGAGTCGCCTAGGGGTTTTGACCTCCAAAGTGGCTAAGCCTGCAGTGGCATTTGGAGGAAAGTATCGTATTATTGATTTCCCTTTGAGCAACTGTATTAATTCAGGGGTGGATACTGTAGGGGTGTTGACCCAATATCAGCCTTTAAAGTTGAATTCCCATATTGGGATTGGTATTCCCTGGGATTTGGATCGGAATGTTGGAGGAGTGACCATATTGCCTCCTCATGAGAAGAGTACCAGTAGTGAATGGTATTCAGGTACTGCCAATGCAATTTTCCAAAATATGGATTACATGGAGAGTTTTAATCCAGACTATGTGTTGATTCTTGGTGGGGATCATATTTATAAGATGGACTATGAGGTTCTTCTTGATTACCACAAGGCCAATGAGGCAGATATTACTTTGGCCACCATGCCAGTGCCTATAGAAGAAGCAAGTCGATTCGGTATCGTTGTTACGGATGAGAAAAATAGAGTAGTTAATTTTGAAGAAAAGCCAGAAAACCCTAGTAGTAATCTGGCCTCCATGGGGATATATATCTTCAGCTGGAATATACTCAAAGATGCCCTGTATAAGCTTTCAGATATTCCCAATTGCGATTTTGGAAAACATATTGTTCCTTATTGTCATGGAGAAAATATGAATCTAATGGCCTATGAATTTAACGGATACTGGAAAGATGTAGGGACTTTGTCTTCTTACTGGGAAGCCAATATGGAGCTTATTGACATTATTCCTGAATTTAATCTGTACGAAGAGTTTTGGAAGATTTATACCAATAATATTAACATTTACCCTCAGTATATAGCCCCAGAAGCTACCGTGGAACGTAGTCTTGTAAGTAATGGTTCGGAGATCTATGGAGAGGTTCACAACTCCGTGCTCAGTGGTGGTGTAAGAGTGGGCAAGGGATCGATTGTTCGTGATTCTATCCTCATGGGGAATGTGGTGATTGGGGAGAATTGTATTATTGACCGTGGAATTATTGATGAAGACGTGGTGATAGAAGATGATGTGGTAATCGGAATGGGAGGAGAAGAACCCAATCGATACAAGCCAGATGTTTACGATGGAGGATTGGTAACCATTAGTTCAGGAAGTACCATTCCCAGTGGAGTGAAGATAGGCAAGAATACGGTAATCTGTGGTGTGACAACAAAATCTGATTATAATGACAGTGTTTTAGAAAGTGGAGAAGCGCTGATAAAGGCAGGTGATCATTAAATGCGAGCAGTTGGAATAATTTTAGCAGGTGGGAACAACAAGAGGATGAGGGAGTTAGCAACCCGTAGAGCGGCGGCAGCGATGCCTATTGCCAGTAGTTATAGGGCGATAGATTTTTCCCTAAGTAATATGACGAATTCAAATATACAAAAAGTGGCGGTGTTAACTCAATACAATGCTCGTTCTTTGAATGCTCATTTGAATTCATCAAAGTGGTGGAATTTTGGACGAAAACAAGGGGGCTTATTTGTTTTTACTCCCATATTAACGATTGATAATGGATTCTGGTACCGTGGTACTGCCGACGCCATTTACCAGAATTTGGATTTCTTAAAAAAATCCCATGAACCTTATGTGATTATCGCCTCAGGAGATGGGGTTTATAAGCTAGACTACAACAAAGTATTGGAGTATCATATTGGGAAGAAGGCAGATATTACTGTTGTGTGTAAGGAGCTACCAGCAGAAGTGGATACCACAAGATTTGGCACGGTGAAGATGGAGGAATCTGGACAAATTATTGATTATGAAGAAAAGCCAGTGGTTTCTACTTCACAGATTATTTCTACTGGTATTTACGTTCTTCGGAGGAGGCAGCTTATTGAATATATTGAAAGAAGCAATGACGAAGAGCGTTTTGATTTTGTAAAGGATATCATTATTCGTTATAAAAATATTAAAAAAGTGTACGGTTATAAGATGACGGGATATTGGAATAATATCTCCACCATCGATTCATATTACAAGACAAACATGGATTTTCTTAATCCGGAAGTACAAAGTTACTTCTTTAAAGAGAGACCTCAGGTGTATTCTAAGGTAAGTGATTATCCTCCTGTGAAGTACAATCCAGGAGCTGTTGTGAAAAAAAGTTTGGTAGGTAGTGGAACCATCATTAATGGGACAGTGGAGAATTCAGTGATTTTTAAAAAGATATTTGTGGGGAATGATTGTGTGATTAAAAACTCCATTATTCTTAATGATGTGTATATAGGAGACCACACCTATATTGAAAACTGCATTATTGAATCGGGAGAGACCATTCGTGGGAACTCAAGGTTAGTTGGAGAAGGTGGTATCAAGGTAGTAATGGAACAAAACAGTCGATTTACTCTGGAGGGATGAGAACAGCTAAAGTTGAAACTCTAAAGTTGAAGTGATAACAGGGACTTGGCTGATGGAGGGCTGGTTAGCGAACAAAACAGAAACTCTAAGGTTGAAACTACAAGATGGAAACTACAAGGCGAAACCTATAAGACTGAAACCATATGAAATGAGGTTTTAACAACCGATCCATGAAGTGTGCGAGCATAAAAGACAGAGATAAGTTTAGCACACTTGCACAAAGGAGGCTAGTTCCATGAACATTACAGATGTGCGAGTAAGAAAGGTAGCAAAAGAAGGGAAACTAAAGGCAGTGGTGTCCATTACAATTGATGATGAGTTTGTGGTTCATGATATTAAGGTGATTGAGGGAGAGAAAGGGTTGTTTATTGCTATGCCAAGCAAAAAAACCTTGAGTGGTGAATATCGGGACATTGCTCACCCTATCAACTCTAATACAAGAGAGCAAATTCAAAGGATGATCCTTACTCGATATGAAGAACTTTTAGAAGAAGGGGAGTTTGATGAGGTAGAGGAGAGTTTGTAAAGGGCGATATAGAATAAGAATATTCTTAAGGGGTGTACGGACTAGTGGTGCATAACGGTTAAAGATTTAGCTGTTGTGTGCCACTAACTTTGTTATATGCCGATTCCGAAGGTGTGAACCGTTGCTAGCTTTCGCATATTTGAAACATTTTATAAATTAACCTGCAAAAATACTTGATTTTTCTTTTGGAATAGGGTATGCTATACAAAGTTATGAAATCACAAATGAATTGATACAGTAGCTACACAGTGTACTGAAGAGTGGAAGCTGTGATTTTTACAAAGGGTTAAAGGTGATATTGGTGAGAATAATTTTGCAAGATTGAAATTGAAAACTTGCAAAATTGACATAATTAACAAAGAAAGGTGTAGGATTTATGTTGAAAAAAGAGATTTATACCAACGAGTTACTTCGTCGTGACATCAGATTACTGGGGAATATGCTAGGTGAAGTACTGGTCAACCAAGAAAGCATGGAGTTAGTGGATACCGTAGAGCGAATTCGCAAGATGGCCAAGTCTTTGCGGGAGAATTACAGCGATGAATTGCATGAAAACTTGAAGGCAGAAGTTGCCGCTTTAGATGGGCCAGCCAGGAAACAGGTGATTAGAGCTTTTACAGTGTTTTTTCATTTGATTAATGTGGCGGAGCAGAACTTTAGAATTCGTAGGAGAAGACAGTATCAGCTAGAAGATGATTGGGTAACTCAGCCCCTTTCTATTGAGAATGCGGTAGAATCTTTAAAAGAGAATGAAGTGGATGTGGACTCTATTAACAAGGTGTTGAATACCTTATCTTTAGAGCTTATAACCACCGCTCACCCCACAGAGTCTACTAAGCGAGAAATACTTGACATTAAGAAGCGTATTGCAGACATTCTTAAAAAGTTAGATCAACAATTGCTGACCAAAAGAGAGAGAAAGATATTGGAAGAAAGTCTCTTTAATGAGGTGGCTATTCTGTGGCAAACCGATGAGTTACGTACTCATAAGCCTACGGTTTCTGATGAAGTGCAAAGTGGTCTTTACTATTTTGACAAAACTTTATTTGACATACTGCCTGAAATACATGATGAATTAGAGGTAAACCTATCTGAGGTATATCCAGAAGAGGATTGGCAGGTTCCTAACTTCCTTACTTTTGGTTCTTGGATTGGTGGAGACCGAGATGGTAATCCATTTGTAACTCATGATGTAACATGGAATACCATGGTAGAGCACCGAGAATTAGTCATCAAAAAATATCTTGGTGTATTAGAGGACTTGAAACATCGTTATAGTCATGCCACAACCAGAATGAAGGTTACCGATGATTTCATGAAGCGTCTGGAAGAGATGGAGTGCAGATATCTGGAGCAAGAAGAGAGATGGCCTGTTGCAGTAGAGGTCTATCGTCGTTTCTTTACAGTAGTTATTGAGAGAGTTCGTCAGGTTGGGAAGTCTGAAAAAGGGTATAAAACAGACAAGGAATTGTTGGAGGATATTCGGTTTGTTTATGAAAGCTTGAATCTTCATCATTCTGCTAAGCATGAATTGAAAACCATTCAAAAGTTGATTCGTCAGGTACAGCTCTTTGGCTTCCATCTGGCTTCCTTAGATGTAAGAAATCATAGTGGTGAGCACGAGGCTGCCATGACAGAAATTTTTCAAAAGGTAGGGCTTTCTGAAGATTATGGTGGATGCCAAGAAGAGGAGAAGGTACAATTGCTGTTGGCGGCATTGTCGGATCCTCGTCGTGTATTGCTAGGAATCGAGGATTACTCAAAAGAAACTCAAGAGATGATCAAGACATTCCAGATCATTAAAGCAATCCATGATGAGTTTGGTCGGCGTGCCATTCAGGTATATTTGATTAGTATGACAAAGTCTCCAAGTGATGTGTTGGAGGTATTGTTGCTTGCTAAAGAGGCAGGTTTGTATCGCCTTCATGCAGACGGAAGAGTGGAAAGTCATCTGAACATTTCTCCTTTGTTTGAGACCATTGAGGATCTAAAGGCAGCACCGGGAATTATGGAAACCTTATTTAATATGCCATTGTATCGTCATCATTTGCACATTTTGAAAGATCATCAGGAGGTGATGTTTGGATATTCCGATAGTAGTAAGGATGGTGGGACATTAGCAGCCAACTGGAGATTATATTATGCTCAGATGGAGATTCATAATATGGCTGCTCAATATGATATTAGTTTGAAGTTCTTCCACGGTCGAGGGGGTTCTCTAGGACGTGGTGGTGGTCCTTTGCACAAGAGCTTGTTGTCACAACCGGCGGAGACCATTGATGATGGAGTGAAGATTACTGAGCAAGGAGAAGTTCTCTCTTATCGCTATCTCACAGAAGAGATTGCTTACCGAAGTTTGGAACAAGCCGTTGGAGCCTTGTTGCAGATTTCTACCAATGTATTGAAAGAAGCGGATCGAGGAGCTCTTCGTAAGGATTCTTGGGTGGATGCTCTTGAAGAGATTGCTATCGTTTCCCATGACAAATACCGTGCCTTGGTCTTTGAAGACCCAGGATTTATGGATTACTTCTATGAATCCACTCCTCTTGCAGAGTTTGGGCAGTTAAACATCGGTTCTCGTCCAATGGTGCGAAGAAGTGGTAGACGTTTTGAATATTTAAGAGCAATTCCCTGGGTGTTTGCCTGGACTCAAAGTCGTCAGTTGATTCCGGCCTGGTATGCGGCGGGAACAGGGCTTACCAGGTTTGCTAGTAAAAAGCCTGAAAATATAGAGCTGATGAAAGAGATGTATGAGGAGTGGCCATTCTTTAGAAACACTATTGACAATTTGGAGTTGGCTTTAACCAGAGCAGACATGATGACTGCTAGAGAATATGCAGGATTAGTAAATGACAAAGAAGCTGCTAAGAGAATTTTTAGTAATATCGAAGAAGAGTATGAGAAAACTCTAAAGATTGTGTTGGAAGTATCTGGAGACAGTGTGCTTTTAGAGAAAGCAGCCAATGTGAGAGATTCTTCACAAAAGCGTAACCCATACATGGATCCTCTGAATCTACTCCAGGTGAAGTTGATCAAAGAAGCTCGAGCTAAAGAAGAACCCGATGAGGAGTTAGTGATACAGACGTTGCTTACTGTAAGTGGGATTTCAGCAGGGCTTAGGAATACAGGTTAAAACATCGAATCTGTAATCGGCTGTTGATTGCTTTTATGAGTTATGTTATAATGTTCTATAGATGTAGGAAAGAGTTAGTAAATCATAATAAGTTAATGAAAGGACGATTGATTATGAGCAAACTAGAAGGACTATTAGCAGAATCAAGATTAAAAGAAATATTAACTAAAAATGGGGAAAGAGATTGCAAAAAGATGATTCTCTGGACTCTGGCAATCATTGGAGCTATCGCTGCAGTGGCAGTAATTGCCTATCTTGTATATCGTTATACTGCACCTGATTACTTAGAGGACTTTGACGAAGATTTCGATGATGCATTTGAAGATTACTTTGCAGAGGAAAATGAGTAGTTATAAGCTGAAACAATTATATTAAAATGACAGGTTGTGGAGAAATCTCTGCAACCTGTTTTTCCCATAGATGGGTCTTTCCTGATGTAGCACTGTCCCTAAGCTGGGAAAAATGCCGAGAAAAACATCACTAAGTTTAGTAAGACGGATAAAGTATCTCTTTTGGAGAGCGATTACATAAAGCGTAAAGGATTTAAGAAGCATGAAAAAAGGCAATGTATACGAGGGAATTGTGGAGAAAGTAGAGTTTCTTAACTTAGGCAAGGTATTTATCCCTGAAGAGAATGAATATATTATAACCAAGAATGTAATTCCAGGGCAAAGGGTAAAGGTTGCTTTATTGAAATATAGAAAAGGGGTAGGGCGAGGACGCTTGATGGAAGTTCTTGAATCTTCTCCTTTAGAAACACGAGAAAAGGTATGCAATATCTTTCCAGATTGTGGCGGTTGCTTATATCAAACCATGGATTACGGTGCTCAGTTACAGATGAAAAGGACTCAGATAAAAGAGGTTTTGGATAAAATAGCAATTGACGAGTATGAGTTTGAGGGGATAATTCCTAACCCAAAAGAATTTGAATATAGAAATAAAATGGAGTTTTCCTTTGGAGATGATCGAAAAGGTGGTCCATTGACTTTGGGGTTACATAAGAGAGGAAGCACTTATGACGTGCTTACAGCGAATGATTGTAAGTTGGTCCATCCTGATGTAACAAAAATTCTACAGTGCGTGCTAGAGTTTTTTCAAGAGAGAAATGTCGGATATTATCGGAAGATGCAGCACACAGGGTATCTACGTCACCTACTGATTCGAAGAGGTGAAAGGACTAGAGAGTTGCTGGTGAATCTGGTGACCACAACCCAGGAGGATTACGATTTATCACCTCTAGTTTCCAAGCTTAAGAATCTAGAATTAGAAGGGGAGATTGTTGGGATTTTGCATATCTTAAATGACTCCTTATCGGATGTGGTGAAGTGTGATGAACTTCGTATTTTGGCTGGACGTGATTATCTCAATGAAGAATTAATGGGATTATCATTTAAGGTGACACCCTTTTCATTTTTCCAACCCAATACTTTGGGAGCAGAAGTCATCTATGAGAAGGTAAGGGAGTATTTGAGGGATATGAAAGATAAGGTGATATTTGACTTGTTCAGCGGAACGGGAACCATCTCTCAAGTGGTTGCATCCAAAGCAAAGAAAGTAATCGGGGTGGAACTGGTAGAAGAGGCAGTGTTGGCTGCTAGAGAAAATGCTATTGGAAATGGGTTGAATAATTGTGAGTTTATCGCAGGGGATGTGTTTGCTGTACTTGATGAGATAGAAGAAAAACCAGATGTTATTATCCTAGATCCCCCAAGAGATGGGGTACATCCAAGGGCATTGCCAAAGATACTGGAATATGAAGTGGAGAAAATTGTATACGTCTCTTGTAAGATTACAAGTTTTGCAAGGGATTTGGAAGTGATGCAGGCAGCAGGCTATCGACTGGAAAGATGTGTAGGGATTGATCAGTTTTCGAATACACCACATGTGGAGGTGGTAATGTTGCTACAAAAATCTGCCCAGTTACTGCAATAACTGGGGCTGAGGTTTCCTTTTTGTTATACTATTTGCTATAATATCTTTAGGCGTTGTTGTTAATAGGGAAGTAGCTAGCCATTTGCAGCTAGATGGGGTTGTCTAAGAAAGATAGAAACAATAGACTGGAACCCCAATGATTAGAAATGGAGAATTTGAAAAATGAGCGAGAAAAAACCAATTATCGAAATTAGAAACTTTAGCAAAAGCTATGACAAGAAGAAAAATGCAGTTGAAAACTTGAATCTTCAGGTAGAAGCAGGTGACATTTATGGCTTCTTAGGTAGTAATGGAGCTGGGAAAACCACCACCATTAAAGCTCTTGTAGGGGTGATGGACTTTACAGAAGGAGAGATGTACATTGATGGACATAATGTTAAAACCGAAGATGTTGCTTGCAAAACAATCACCTCCTATGTTCCTGACAACAATACAGTCTACGAATTTTTAACAGGAAAGCAATATTTAGATTATATTGCGGATTTATATCAGGTTCCTGAGGAAGAACGGTTTAATCGAATCAAAAAATACGGTGACTTATTTGAAATTACCAATCGCCTGGGGGATTTGATTTCTTCTTATTCTCACGGAATGAAGCAGAAAATCATCCTTTTAGGAGCCTTAATTCATAAACCTAAACTACTGGTTCTTGATGAGCCATTTATTGGTCTTGACCCTCAGTCATCCTTTAACCTTAAGCAGATTATGACGGAGTTATGCAATGATGGTGGTGCTATATTCTTCTCCACTCATATTTTAGAAGTTGCAGAGAAAATGTGTAATAAGATCGCCATCATTAAAGATGGAAAATTAGTGAAGGATGGGTTAACCGAAGAAATACTAGGAGACAATAGTTTGGAAGAAGTATTTCTTGATATTGCAAGAAAGAGTGAGGTGAACCAGTGAATAAAATTCGTATCTTGCTCCGAATACAATTTATGGGGCTTTTTGGCATTAACAAATTGTTACAATCAAAGAATAAAATTGATCGCTTAAAATTAGTGGGATTAGTATTATTAATTCTAAGTATTGCTGGTATGGCTGGGCTTTACTTTTTTATGTCTGTATATGGCATGTTTTATATGGGCTTAACAGATGCGGTTCCTGCCGCGTTGGTGCTGATAGCATCTGTAATCATTCTGGTATTTACATTTTTTAGATCCAATGGTTTTCTATATGGAGCCAAGGATTATAACCATCTCATGTCTTCTCCCGTTTCCATCCGTCAGATTGTGATCAGTCGTCTGGTAATGGTTTATTTGAACAATTTGGCTCTTGTGATGGTAGTCATGCTGCCAGGAATGATTCTCTATCTTGTACATGCTGGAGCCAGCATCTCGCGGATTGTCATGCTGATATTGGTGATCATGATTATGCCCTGTATCCCCATGATAGCAGCTATGTTTATTGGTTTTTTCATTACTTTTATTGCGGTTCGTTTTCGTTATCGTAACCTGGTTTCCACCATCATTCAATTGGTTTTAGTTCTTGGAGTATTGATTTTAAGCTTTGGAGCAGCCAATATAGCTGAAGAGTTGGATATTGGCCAAATGCTGCATAATGTCGAGGGTCAGATTGTAGAGGCTTATGTTGTTGCGGGCTGGATCAATCATTCATTTGTCTATGAGAGCTGGCTCACCCTATTGCTTGTGATTGCAATATCACTGGTGATGTTATTCCTGTTCTCCTTAATCGTGATTAAAACTTACAGAAAAATAAATACTTCACTGATGACGACTATAGGTCGCAAAGGCTATTCTCTACAGGAAGATAGTATCAAAAGTTCTAGTCCTTTTCAGGCATTATATCGAAAAGAAATCAAATGCTTTTTCTCAAGCTCTGTCTATATCTTAAATAGTGGAATAGGAGCCATTATGGTAGTTGCTGCTGCGATTGTGCTCATTTTTGTTGATTTGGAGACCATGGTGGCAGCTATGGGGTTTGATGCTTCTAACATGGAAAATATTGTGGCTTTTTTGCCCTTTATATCATTTTTTATACTGGGGATTACAAACACCACCACCGCCTCTATATCCATAGAAGGGAAGCAAAACTGGATTATGTGTACCATACCTGTTAAAGCCATGACTATTTACCTGTCAAAAATGGCAGTGGCATTTACGCTTCTTGTTCCTGCGGCTGTTATTTTTGGGCTATGTATTGTGATTAGCCAACGGATAACTGGAATGTCCGCTGTTTTTACAATTTTTATGCCAGCAGTGTATGTTGTTTTTCTCTCTTACTTGGGGATTTTGCTAAATCGCAGATGGCCACGGTACGATTGGACACACGAAACGGATGTGATTAAAAATGGAGCACCTGTTTTGATTCTTTTGTTCGTTGGACTTATCTCTGGTTTTGTTTCATTAGGGTTAGGCTTTCTATTTATGGAGCAGATTGTAACAGTAAAGGCTATCATTACAGTGGTGCTGGCAGTTGGGACTGGTCTATTGCATCTGAAATTATCTCAGTCAAGGATATATATTTGAAAAATGTTTCACCTGAGGGAGTTGATGAAGTCACAAGTCGAAATGCAAAACTACTTTTAGAATCAATTAAATCTTGTGACGTTAATAAGGTACTAGAAGAAAAAACGCCAAATGTCATCTAAAAGATACAGCGGTTAATACTAATGTATGTAGAGGGATTTGAAAAATGGACAAGGAGAAAAGGAATAGAACAAAAAAATATAGGATTAGCGTTTTAGTATGTATACTACTTCTTCTTTTATACAGAGTTCCACAAAGTATTACGTTGAGTTCTCACACCTGGTGTTTGGCAAGTGATATGGTCCTGATAGGTGAAGTGGAGCCTCCTTTTGTTGATGAGGAAGTAGTTGAACAGGTTCTCTTGAGACTTCCTGTAACTTTTGAAGGGTTTTATCAAGAGCAGATGAGTATTTGGAGTTCGTGGGTGTTGAGTCCATCAAATACCAATACATTGAGGGTATTCTACCATCCTATTGGTTGGGAGGTAGACACTTCACCATTAGACAATAATGACTGGATAGATGGCTTTATAGAAAATGCCATGTTTCTGTTTGAACAGATTGAGGAGTTGGAGGAAGTGAGTTTTTCTTTTTTCTTTACACCCTTAGGCGAGGTGTTGAAATTTGATGGATTTGATTTCCGATTCACTACTTCACGGTTGGGTGTTGCAGAAGGAGAGATGCTCATTGAAAGAAGCGATCAATACAATGAGTTTGAGTTGGAATAAGGATTTAAAAAGCAAAATATTATTCGAATAGTATATGAGAAGAGGTGACAGATGAACATAACATTTAGACTTGAACAACCCGAAGATTATTACATTGTGGAGGCTCTTACAAGAGATGCCTTTTGGAATACCCATTGGGGAGGAGATGCTAAGATTTGTGATGTACACCTATTGGTGGCGAAACTACGCGATTGTTCATCACTTGTGCCAGAGCTGAATATTGTGGCAGTGGTTGATGATGAAATTGTGGGTCATATTATTTTTACAAAAGCGAAAATCATTGATGAAGATGGAAAAGCGTCGGAGATATTAACCTTTGGCCCTTTAACGGTAGCACCTGATTTTCAAGGAAAAGGAATAGGCAGAAGGTTAATGGAATACACCTTTAAACTTGCAGAAGACTTAGGGTATAAAGGGATTCTTATCTTCGGACATCCCGATTATTATCCAAGAGTTGGATTTAGACGAGCGTCGGAATTTGGAATCACTACATCAGAGGGAGAGTCCTTTGATCCTCTGATGGTTTATCCTCTATATGAAGAGGCTCTTGATGGCGTATCTGGTAGGGTCTATCTGGATGAAGAGTATGAGAATCTTACTCAGGAAGAAGCATTAGCGTTTGATAAGAAGTTCCCATCAAGAGAATTTTTTGTTCCCATTTCTATTGATGTATTGTTAGAACAACTGGAACCAAAAGCAAGAGAGGCGATAAAGTTGCTGGAGATTGATAATCTGAATCTTTTTAGCACAAAAAGTGAAAGAGAAATCCGTCAGTTGGAAGGTATTGATGATGTGGCAGTGGAGGTTATCCGTGATGTAATGAAAGAGAATGGGGTGAAATGGGGAAGATAAAGTGCTTTGACAGAATGCCTGACGATATGTGAAGGAGAAAGTATTGGAGATGATGGATTAATCCGTCCCAAGCAAAAACGAAATTAAAACGATTATTAAGCAATGTATAAAATGGAGCATATTCATGAGCAAAACACAGATGACTTTAGACATTGAAGAGGCATTATATTTTTATGGAATAGAACATGGCGAGGTGATTGTGGAAGAAGTATCTATGCCTGATGATTGGGGGCGAGTAGATACGCTTGCTTGTCGCACAATGCCAGACGGCTCCCATCAGTGGCGCTGCTACGAAGTGAAGGTATCCAAAGGGGATTTCAGATCGAAAGCCAAGACCAGTTTTGTTGGTCATTACAATTACTTTGTTATGCCAAATAATCTTTATGAAGCATGCGTCGATGAAATACCCACTTACATCGGAGTGATGGTTTATATGTCTTATGAAAAAGACGCTGTATCTGAGAGACTAGGCAAGGGTACATTAAATATTGTGAAAAAAGCAAAAAAGCAAAAGTTGGGAGTAGATGAAGGGCAGCTAATGAACGCATTTCTACACTCCCTTTTCCGAGAAGTGAAAAAGGCAAAGAGAGTAGACAAAGGAATGCACCTGTATTCCAGTAGAGAGTTGTATAAAGAATTATCCAAACGTAGTAAAGAGGATTCTACTCAGAATGTAGGAACGTCAAGTAAAGAGAACTTATACGATAAATTAGTAGATGAAATGGAGCAGCAGGTGGTTTGGGAGTTGCGGGAAGAACTGGAAGCGTTGAAAGAAGAAAACCATGAGCTGAGGGAGAAGATGAGGAATAAAAGAAGAGAGACTGAACCATATAATTTAGTAGGAGAAGAAGAGGAATAAGATGAAGAGGTTGAACCTTGCAGTCTATTATGAAGGCGAGAGATAAAAAGAGACTTGGCTTAAAACCTAAAAAAAGAAGAATTAGAGAGAAGGAATGACATGTATATCCCTTACTTTAGAGGAAAACAATTTGATTTAATAGGGCTTAGAGAAAGCCTTTCCATGGGTTTGCTTGGGAAAAATACGGTTCCCTTGATTGAACCTGTAAGAGATTCTAAGCAGTTGCTAAAAACCATAGAAGAATTTGCCAAGAAGCAACAAGAGATTTTAGTGGTGGCGAATCCAGAGGTGGGTCAGGTTCAAAAAGGAATGTCAAAACTCCATGAATGGGAAGGATTTTATGATTGTCCCTATGTTACTCTGGTTTATCTTATTAACCAGATTTTAGAGTCAGAGGACATACAAGGGAGTGAATACGTGTTTCTTTCGAAAAACTATGTTGGAGACAAGTTGGAGGAATTGGCAGAAATACATCAGCCTAAATATCACATAATCTCTGATAGTGCCAGATTAAGGCGACAGGTGAAAAGGAACCGGGTTCTATTGACAGACCCTTTTACAAAATTAAATCATGGTGCCGATTATCTGGAATTAGAAGATGAATTTTACTGTGATGACTATAAGTTTATGAAAGAGGATGGATACGTTGGATTCTCAAATTATGGAATAGACGGAGAGCATTATTACGATAAAGGCTATCCGTCAAGGACGGTGGTTTTGCATATATTATACTCGGATTGTTACAATAGCATTCGAATAAAACATTTTGCAAGTGATTCCAACGAATCCCATGACAATCCAAAGATAAAGTTTTATGAAGCACTAGGGAAACTTGTGAAGTGGCAAAGCCATTTTAACAAAGAGGTTCCTTTGACTGTGGGATTAAATGAATTGATAGGCTATTATTTTAGTGGAGAATACCCAGGTCCAGGAACAATAAAGAAGTTGTTGGTGATGCACCAACTGGAGCTTATGGGGCGCTTATGCGGCTAAAACTTCCTGTTCATCCATCTCTTCTTGCTCTCGTAGCATCCGTTTGAAACGATCCCGTTCATAACGAGACTTTCTTCTCCGTCTTGCTCTTTCTCGTCGTACAACCACTGTTCTTCGGAAGAGGGCAAGGACTATTGACGCAGCAAATGCTACAATCATGATGTTGCGAAGAGTGGTGGAAAGCAATCCCTGGGAAGAGAAAGAGGGCTGATGTGGGACGATTTGCGCAATAGTACCAAGATAATAGGAAGTATACTCTTCTACTGAGGAGCCCATTTGTCCTTCTGTGGATGCATTTATTGGTACTTCCGCTGATCCAACCATTTGTCCTTCTGGGGACGCACTTATTGGTACTTCCGCTGACCCAACCATTTGTCCTTCTAGGGACGCACCTATTGGTACTTCCGCTGATGCAGCCATAGGTACTTCTGCTGATGTAGCCATAGGCACTTCTGTTTGATAAAGACGGTGCATGCGCACTCCATTGTTCACCACTGTTACGGAAGCAACAAATATTCCAGGTTCTATTTCCACAATAGATTCGGGTTCATTCCAAGTTACCGTATCTTCAAAACCAAAATCCACTGGTGTTGCCGCCACAAGTTCGCCGCGCTCTAAACAAAATACCATTATATGGTTGTCTACCTCAGTTCCAAGAACTAAAGGCCAATTAAGCACATAATTGCCGGTTACAATAAGATCTTGATAATTTCTCCCTACATTCACATCTTTGAATTCACCAATGAACTCGATAATTTCAAAATCAGAATTTAAAATCATGATGGCATAATTTGCTTCATGATTGGTTTGGATGATATAACGGTCATTAATATAATCATATCCAATCCCTAGAATATTAAAATCATCAGACACATGAACCGTACGAACATAACTTAAAGTCAAGGGGTCCATAATGAATAGGCTTCCCCTTGTCTCAGGTCGTGAGTGGGTGTACAACGCCACAGCAACCTCACCAGTGTTGGGATTGTATGCCATTCCATTTCCGTGTTCCCAGTTCATGTCATCTACCTGCATAGCTAAAGAAAACCGCTCTACAGGATTACCAAACCGGTCTACATCATGAAGATGGTATGCTTTGATGATGTTGTTCATGGGAGGATTGGAGCGCATATTCTCTATAGAAAGAAGATAATAAGAAGTAAGTGTAATGGACTGAACGATTCCATTGGGTAATTCAATATAATCTTCCAAGATCAATTCCCAGACTGCCCCTTCAAAGGCATAATCACAAGCCAAGTCTGCGTGACTTGGATGTGGCAATAAAATCGAACAAACCAGAATCAGACCAATCAGCCTGAAACCTCCCCTTAGTTTTTTCATGTAATGATACTCCCCTTTGTCCCCTTATGGATTGAAAGGTTCAACCTTTATCAATCCCTCTTTCAAAGATTCTATCTTCCCCTTTTGAATCTGAAAAAGTTTAGCTTTGCTCATGAAAATGATACACGGTATTTTTTTCATGAGTATCTCCTTTATTTTAACAAAAATAGGGATTAAGTCAACATTTTTTTATCATTCTTCGGGTTCTCGTGAAAGCCTTCTCGTAAAAGAGGTTGAAGTGGCTGATTAATATTTGAAGTTCTACTTGTTTACAGTTGGAGTGGTTAACCATGGAAATTAAGGAAATGGGAACTTGCCTTGAAAACTAACAATTGTGTGATAGAGTATGATATGATGATAAGAGCGACAAAAGGTCTCGTTTCACATGCTTGGCTTCCTGCACCCGAAAGGGTGTGAAAACACGACTTTGGGTCGCAAAAAACATGAAAAAGTAGCCCGAATAGGGCGGATTTTGAATGTTTTTAGGATTACATGAAGGTACAACTGCTGTAAGCAGTTGTACCGCCTGAGAGCACGTAGTGCGTGATAATCCGTATCATATTATATGGATATAAAGGATGAAATATAGAACGATAATTGCAAAAGGAGAAATCGTGAAAATAAGGAAAATAGGGTTAATTGTTGTTGTGGTACTATTATTAATGGGGATTGGTGGCATTGTTCTCCATGGAATGGGGCAACAAAGTTCACAAGTGGAGAATCTCACAGGGGAAAACATCACAGGAGATGAAAATGAAGATGCTCACCAGGCAGTGGTGATGGACTGGGAAGATGGAGAGGAAGGCGTTTTGCTGTGGTCTTTAAAAGAAGATCAGGCAGTTCAAAGCATGGAAATCGGTGAATATTGGGTGGGATATGATTTTGATGGCATCAGTTCAGTTTTAATCGTATCAGGTGGCCCTGTGGTTACCGCTGTGCCTCATGTTACCCAGGAAGGTCAGATTAGCCTTGAATTAAGTAATCGAGGGGAAAATTGGCATACCCTTGACATTACTTTCTCGGGAGTAGGCGTTGTTTCTGGTGGGAGCTATCGTTTTGTGGCACAGGGACGGATAGAGGGTGAGGATGTACGGGAGAATCCCAGCATCAATTGGAATCAAACGGACGCTCCTTGGTCAGTCATGGAGGGTTCTTCTATGAGAATACACCAGCAAGTCGACACCTGGATGGTGGACATTACTTTGGATCGTAATCAGATTAATGCTGTTTTAAATGCTGGCCAAAGGGGCGTGCGCTTACAAACAGAAGGTGCTCCAGCTGCGATTCTAACAGTGGATGAGATGTTTGTTTATCAAGTGGGAGAAGTTGACCTGGAGGGCTTAGCAGATAAACCAGAGTGGGATTTAGACCTGCCCAGTTTGGCGACTTTATTTGAACCCTACTTTGCTGTGGGTAATATTTACTCAACACAGAGTTTGATGGAAGCCTTTGATACACAAACTGCTTTTTTGCATCATTTTAATGCCGTTACAGCAGAAAACGCTCACAAACCAGACCATATTGCAGGGCCAGGGAGTCGAAGTGACGTTCCTACTCCAGAAGAATTTGACTTTACGGATGTGGATCGAATTGTAAATTGGGCCGTAGACCATGAACTTCAGTTGATAGGTCATGCCTTGGTGTGGCACGGGCAAAGTCCCGATTGGTTGTACCGAAATCCTGATGGAAGTCCTCTTTACCGAGAGGAAGCCATGGAGCGTATGGAATTCTACATGAGAACTCTTTCGGAGCATTTTGCCTCTCAGGGGACGTTAGGGGCTTTTTATAGCTGGGATGTAGTCAATGAAGCCATTGCAAGTGATGGGGGGAGTTGGAGAGAGGAACCAGGAAATTGGAGAAATCAAATGCGTACAAACTCTCCTTGGATGTTGGCCTTTGCCAATGGGGCAGATATAGAAGCAGGGGAAGATGGAAGTGATTATATCTGGTATGCATTCTACTTTGCTCGGAAGTATTTCCCTTACTCCATCTTGTATTACAATGATTACAACGAGGAAGTACCCAGCAAGCGTAATGCCATCGCCCAGATGGTAGAAGAAATCAATGAGAAATGGGAAGCTCATCCCAGTTATGATGGGCGTTTGTTAATAGAAGCCATAGGGATGCAAAGTCATTATCATTTGGAGGGATGGACAACAAACTTGGAACTTGTTCCCGTGGCATTGGATCGCTTTATTGAAACAGGAGCACGAGTAAGTATTACTGAACTTGATATTACTGTAGGAGGTTTGGGAAGCGTTGCCCATCCTTATTTAAATGAAGAACAATTGCAGCGTCAGGGAAATGCATTTGAAAGAATTTTCAGGTATTATTTAGAGCGTGCCCACTCCCTTAGTCGGGTATCCATCTGGGGGATGGCGGATCATAAAAGTTGGAGAAGTAACGGGTTTCCAGTACTATTCGATGATCGGTTTGAGGCAAAACCAGCTTTTTATGCCATCGTCAATTTAGTGGAAAATTGGGAAACTCCAGATGTGACACCTCCAATGTTAGTGGAAAGAGAATTTGAACCCATGGAAGTTGGTGAATCTATCTTTACCCAGTTAGAGATTATTCGTGAATGTAATGCACCCGTATGGTTTTCGATGGTTGGTGGAGATCTTCCTCCAGGTGTTATTCTACATTCTAGAACTGGGGTTTTAGAAGGGGTGTTGGGTACAGAAGGGGAGTTTACCTTTGTTGTGGAAGTGAGAAATTATGGGGGAAGTACCACTAGGGAAATGAGGATACAAGTTTCACCGTAGCCACAGCAGGGTTGCAAAAACTTGTCAAGTGCTGTAAGATAATACTTGAGTAATTAAAGTAACAAAACCTAGTTGCACTAACTAAAGTGACAACTATAAATGATGAAAAGGAGAAAAAATGATGAATTGGCTAAAGAAATTAGCAATAGTAATGGCAATAGTAATGGCAACAACCTTACTGTTAACTGGATGTGGTGGTAGAGAGTCAACGACTGTCCTAGAGGAACCAGGAACAGGTACACCTATTTCTGGAAGAACGGTACACACTC
>JGI20163J15578_10000178_pt1 | contig 26642 bp, 29 predicted proteins | sample TergutCu122P1_FD_15578 | JGI IMG/M metagenome (IMG submission 15578)
GTTCATCCGCCCCAGATGCACTTTACTTCTCCGCCGGCACAGGTTGCGATGCAGGCTCCTCCGCACCGGACTCCTCCGCCAAATGTGCAGCCTCTCCGGATAATACCAAGATTGCCGGATCAATCCAGTGACAGGTTTTATAATCTGCAGGTGGGCGCCTATTTATCTCCTTACGGTGCGGCTGAAGCTTACCAGTTGGTTCGCAGTGCAGGATTTGATGCAGTTTTTGCGCGTACGGATAAATTTTACCGTGTATTTGCTGTTGGCATTTCCGCAGATCTCGTTTATCACGCCGCCCAGCGCTTAAATGTTATGGGTTTCAATGAAATTTGGGTGCAGAGGCAGTGAGTGCCGGTTTGGCGAGTGAATGTGTTTTATAAAGATACTGATCCAGCAAAACCTGTTCAGGAAAAGAACCGGAGGACCTAAGGAGCAGATCATATTCGGCGCATAATGCAAGGCAGGCTTCGGCACCGGCCGAATCGTACCGCCTGCCTGCTGCGCCGTAATCTCTTTTGGCGCCGGGAGAAGATATTCCGATTTTACGTAATTCCCATTCGTTGTTATTCCCGGCTTCTTTAAGCTGAAGATAGCTTTGAAGTTTTCTGAAACACGATGCCAGAGCAGCAAAAATTGCCGGAGTTGTTTCTTTTGCCGCCAAAAGCATTCTTGAAGATTCAAGGCTTCGGGAAAGATCTCCGGCCGCAATCCTGGAAAAGAGGATAAATGCTGATTCTTCACGGGTATGGGAAAGCCATTTTTCTGCGTCTTCGGCGCTTATTTCCCTGTTTTTGTCCAAAAAAAGGGTAAGACGTAAACATTCCTGCTTTAAAGCGGCGGTATTGTTCTCCACCAGTTCCAGAATTGTATCAATTCCCGCAGGGCTGATTTTATAGCCTTCCCGGCTGAAAAAGTTTTTTACCCATTCGGATTTTTTGCTGTCAAGAAGTTCCCAAAAAATGCGTTTATTGGCCTGTGGAATGGCTTTTTCGAGCCCTTTGGCCAGACTTGTCTCTTCGGTTATCAAAATGATAAAAGTGTCTTCCGGTGGGGAGGAAATACAGGAAGAAAGTAAGTCGATATCTTCTTTTTTTTTGACGCCCTCCGCGTTTTTAATAAAAAAAAGCCTTTTGTCAGCAAAAAGAGAGCCATTCAAAATATTGCTTACAATTTTGGAAACATCTGTTTCTCCAGCGTAGTAAACAGTTTCTTCAAGTCCGGTATGTTCCTTCCCGTTGGAAAGCTTATTCCTGATTTCATCTATGGCAGCCTGTTTTTCGCCAATTTCAGGACCCATAAAAAGCCAGGATTGAAAAGCTGGATCGGGTTTTTTATCCATCATAGGAACGGTAAATATGGCTTAACTTTCCCAGAATACGCACATCCTTGCTGCAATAAGTGGGAGAATACTTCGAATTTTCGGGTTGAAGCTTGATTCTGGCGCTTTCCAGGTAAAAGGTTTTAAGGGTTACTGCATCGTCAAGCATTACAACAGCAATTTCACCGTTTTTGACAGTATTTTGATGCTCGATAATGGCGGTATCTCCGTCCATTATGCCCGCGTCTGTCATGGAATCACCCATAACACGCAATGCAAAATACTGTTTGTTTTTTTTGAGCAGTGTCCGGTGAAATTTGATTGAACCGTCCATGTTTTCAACGGCCATTATGGGCTGCCCTGCGGCCACATTTCCAAGAATTGGGATTTCCGCAAAAGCCTCACTTTCATCATCCTTGTTTTTAAGGAGTTCCAGGGTCCGGGGTTTTTTATCACCCTGTTTAAGCAGGCCTTTTTTTCTCAGGGCTGTAAGATGATCATGGGCGCCTTTTATCGAGATGGAGAAAAAACCGGCTATTTCGCGAATTGTTGGCGGATACGTATGGGTTTTTATATACCCGGCGATGAAATCCAAAACTTGCTTTTGGCGCTCTGTTGCTTCTTTCATCACTCATTCCTCCTCGAATTTTGACTCAAAAAGACGGGTTAGAGCTTCAACCGCCTGTTCTTCGTCTTCACCTTCGGCGATAATTTTTAACTTCGTGTTATATGCTGCTGCCAGGGTCAGTATTCCCATGATGGATTTGGCGTTGATTCGGCTATTTTCTTTTTCAAGATAAATATTGGCCTTAAAATCCTTTGCTGCCTGTACCAAAACGGCAGCCGGGCGGGCATGTATTCCCGCTCTGTTGGAAATGGTGATCTCTTTCTCTGTCATTTTCTTCCCTCAGATAACATCTTCACTGCCAAAATATACCGCTTTTGCACTGTCGCTCTCAATCCATCTGAGAACGTTTTTGTTAAACTCTTTTGCGGCATGATACCCCATTTTTTTCAGCCTTTCGTTCATTGCCGCCGCCTCGATTATGATGGGCACATTTCGTCCTGGTTTCACAGGGATTTCAAGTTTGGGAATATTGACCCCCAAAAGCTGTAAATACTGTTCTTCAATGCCGATGCGATCGTAATTCTTTTTCGAATCCCATTCTTCCAGTTTGACCACCAGCTGAATCTGCTTTCGTTCCCGAATGGCCCTAACTCCATAATGATGGGCTATATTTATAATACCCATGCCGCGAATTTCCATATGATGAGCTATTATTTTGTTGGCGCCGGTGCCAATGAGAGTATTGCCGGTTACACAATGAATATCAACCACATCATCTGCTACAAGAAGGTGACCGTACCTGACAAGTTCCAGGGCGGTTTCACTTTTTCCCACCCCGGAATCTCCAAGAATAAGGACGCCAAGGCCGTAAACCTCAACCAGAACCCCGTGGATACTTTGCCGGGGAGCGAAAATTTCCGAAAGAATGCGCATAATACGCGCGCTGAATTCCGCAGAAGGAAGATCTGTCTGTAAAATGGGGCAATGAGCCTTCTCGGCGATTTCTGTCAGGATATTACCCGGAGAAAGGTCATGCGTGAAAATGCAGCACGGAATTAAATAGGTAAACATCTGGCTGATGGTGCCGGTCTTGTTTTCTTCTTCCAGTTTTCTCAGGTAAGCTGTTTCGCCGCGGCCAAAAATTTGCAGCCTTTCATAGGCAAAAGAGTCAAAAAAACCGGACAGGGCAAGCCCCGGGCGGTTAATATCAAGACTTTTTATTTCCCGGTTGAGACCTTTACGGCCCGCAATACATTTAAGATTAAGGGAATTGTGGTCTTTTAAATCGATATCGATCAAATCCAGAACGGTAAAGCTCTTCTCCCCCATGTCCCCATAATAAACCATAATTCCGTAAGCTGCAACTCATATTTGCAGCCGTTTCCGCATGGCTAATGCACTGCGTTATATCCTTTACGGGATCAATACCACTTTTAGGAGATTGTCTTCCCGGTTATAAAGTTTATTCATCCATTTTTCCCCTTCGCTCAGGGGAACCGTTGCGCTTAACAGGGATTTAACATCGATTTTTTTCCGTGCCATTAGATCAAGGGTGATGGGATATTCCCCTGAAATTGCGCAGGAGCCCTGAAGCTTGAGCTGGCGGCTGACCACGGCCTGAAGCGGTATTTCTACATTGGGGCTGACATTGCCAACCAGAGTGACGGAGCCCCCTTTCCGGACAATGGAAATTGCGGTTTTGATGGCCGCCGTATTGCCAACAACCTCTATGACACGATCTGCTCCGCGGCCGCAGGTAATTTCTTTTATCTTGCCGTTCAAATCGGGGTCTGCGGGGTCAAGGGAAATATCTGCGCCGGAAGATACCGCAAAATTCCGCCTTGCGGGGTCTGTGTCCAGAGCAATTATTTTCCCCGATGTTGAAACCCTTAAAAGCTGAATTACGAGGTTTCCGATGAGTCCCGAACCAACCACCGCTACGGTATCATTTAACTCAACCGGTGTTAAACGCAAAGCGTGAGCTGCTACAGCCGCTGGTTCTGTACAGGCAGCTTCCTCATAAGAAAGGCCTTCTGGTACAGGTACGGCAATACGTTCCGGAATTACAACGTATTCCGCATAAGCGCCATGCCTGCGGTATTCATCGCAGGAAACCCCCAATACCATCCGGTTGTCGCAGAGATTAACCAGCGATTCCCGGCAGAAGAAACATTCACCGCAGTAAATGGTAGAATCAAAAGTAACCCTGTCACTTTTTTTGAATGTTTTAACCGCGCTGCCGGTTTCCAGAACTTCCCCTGCTGCTTCATGTCCCATAACAATGGGAGGTTTTCGCCGTCCGGTTGAGCCGTCAAAGCCATGTACATCAGAACCGCAAATGGCGGCCGCTTTGACCCTTACCAGCATATCATGGGAGTTTTCGAGCTTTGGATCAGGGAAATCCGTGAACTTGAGTTTTTTGTATTCTTCCATCAAAAGGGCTTTCATGATTTATTTTCCTTTAACCGAATATCATATTTGGCAGCCACAAACTTATCCTGGGGGCATAAGTCAGAATAAACAGAAGAATTAACAACGGGATATAAAACGGCACTGTTGCCTTGAGCATTTTGTCAAATGGCAGCTTTCCAATCCGCGCCGATACAAAAAGCAGCATCCCTACAGGAGGCGTAACCAGCCCGATTAAAAGGTTAAAAACCATAACCACGCCAAAGTGAACAGGGTCAATTCCAAGGCTTGTAACCACTGGCAGCACAATAGGAGTTAAAATTATGATTGCCGAATTTGTTTCCATAAACAATCCGAAAATCAACAGAACGATATTAATCAAAAGAAGAACCAGAAGAGGGTCTGTTGTTACAGAAAGAACCATGTTCATGGCTATAGACGGAACCTGTGATCTAATTACAAGAAAGCCGTAGAGTGAAGCAACTGAAACAATCATCATTATTGCCGCAGTTTCACGTACAACTTCCTTAAAAATGGTAAACATTTCGCGTAATTTTACTTCTCTGTATATAAAAACTGTAAGGATAAAGGCATAAAGCGAAGCTACTGCTGAGGCTTCTGTCGCTGTAAATACGCCGGCAATAATTCCGCCCATTAGAATAACCACAGTTAAAGCAGGAAAAAAAGCGTCCAATCCGGCTTTTACAAAAACTTTCAGTCCGGGGAAGCGTGTGCGCGGGTAGTTGCGTCTGAAGGAAAGTATAAAAACCGTAAGCATAAGAATGGCGGTAAGCATTAAGCCGGGGACAATTCCAGCCATAAACAGCCTGTTTATTGACACCCCTCCTGCGACCCCAAAAACAACAAGAGGTATGCTTGGAGGCGTAAGGGGCGACACAAGCGAAGATGTTGCCGTAACAGCACATGTAAAATCAGTCCTAAAACCGGCATTTTTCATTGCTTTTAGCTGTATTGGGCCAAGCGCTACTACATCGGATACAGCCGCACCGCTCTGCCCTGCATGTATCAAACTGCCAAATATATTCGCATGGGCAAGGCCGCCCGGAATCCAGCCTACAATATAATTGGCAAAGGTAAATATTCTCGTGGCTATAGTACCCCTGTTCATCAGTTTTCCGGCTAACAGAAAAAACGGTATGGCAAGCAAGGTAAAGCTGTTTACTCCCGATACCATTCTTTGCGCAATTAACCCAAATTGAAGATTTGCGAGACCTGTTTCAAGTAACATAAAAATAAGGGAAGTGCCGCCCAGTGCAAACGGAATGCTTATTCCCAAAAGAAGCAAAGCGACTAATACGACTACAAATACAGTTAATATCATGTTAGGTCTTCCTTAATGAACGTTGCTGTTGCTTTGAACGCTGCTGTCCTGGGTTATGTCATCCGGGTCTTCGAACTTTCTGACTTCGAATTTCACCAATTGCCGGATAAGATAAAAAATAGTCATTGGGCAGGCGATGATTAGCGGGATATATAATATGGACACATTTAAAAATGGCAAGGTGCCAAAAATTAACACATTTGCGTTTCTGTACATAATAATAGAGCCAATAAAAAGGCAAACCAGAAAAAATATTGCAAAAGCATTTAATACTGCCTGGAGTATTAAACGCGGCCTATACGGCAGCATGTCGACCAGAAAGGTTACTTTTATACTATTGTCTTCTGATTCAAGCAGGATAAATCCAAGAAATATAATATACACATAAAGAATTCTGGAAAGCTCTTCTGTCCATGGGACAGATATTCGCAGTACAAAGCGAAATAAAATTTGCAATAGAACTGTTGTTAACATACCAAAAAACAGTAAGGCAGTAACGGCATCAATCAGCTTATGAAACGGACCTGATTTAAACTTGGATGTTCCTAACATATAAACCCCTTCTATCGGACAGTTTTGCTGTCCGATAGTTCACTTGTTTTTAGAAGAACTGGTGCATTATTTCCCGTGCCAATGGAGCCATTCCCTCGGCAAGCTGTTCAAGATGCGGCCGTGCAGCATCTATGAATAATTGCCTGTCAACATCAACAAAAGTTACACCCTGTCTTGTAAGTTCGCCGATAAGCATGGCTTCATTTGCATCAACTTGCGCGTCACCCCATTCTATCGCCACCCTGGCCGATTCGAAAATAAGCTCCCGAAGTTCAGGTGACAGGGAATTCAGAAAATCAATGTTGATCGTCCAATGATATTTGGTATGAACATGGTTGGTGTTAATAATGTGGTTGTTAACTTCGAAGAACCTGAACACATTGATTAACGAAACCGGGTTCTCCTGGGCATCAACAACGCCTGTTTGCAAGGCAGTATAAACTTCAGCAAGTGCTACCGGTGTAGGTACAGCGCCAAGACCGCCCCAAATTACAACCCATGAAGGGACTTCCGGTATACGAAGTCTAAGCCCTGAAAGTTCTGCCGGGGTCCGTATAGGATGGTTAGCAGTTAGCCTTCGTGCGCCCCTTTTTTGTATACCAAGCAAATACTGGTTGCCCCGCTCAAGCAAAGCGCCCTGTATTAAATCGCCCAGCGGCCCTGCCCATGCTTCTGCAACATCATCATAGGTTGGGAAGACAAAAGGAATGACAGTTGCATCATATTCGGCTGCAAGCTGCGAGGTGAGGACATCACCGAAAACGGCCATTTGAACCAGGCCAGATCTTACCTGCTCAATGTTATCCATCTCCGATCCAAGAGCAGCGCCGGGGAATAATCTTACATTAATACGGCCATCGCTTCCTTCCTGCACCAATCTTTGAAACTCAACAACCGCATAGTATTCGATTGTCCCGGCACTAAAATGCATTGCAACATCAATTACAATGGGTCTTTCCCCGTCCCTCCTGCATGTCGCCAGTGCAAAAATGCACAAAACTGCAATTGGTATCCAGAGCATTTTTTTCATAAACTGTACCTCCAAAATATATAATTAGGTCATTTTAACCCGCCAATAGCGGATTTGTCAATTTTTTTTAATATATCAGGATAAAGCCTATTAAGACATTACTTTACTGTTTTTACGCTCTATTGTATCCTTCTACAATAACAGGGAGCCTATGTTTAATGAGGAGCTGAGGTCGCTGATTTTCCAGGTTATCACTTCCTGGCAGGTTATTGCGGTGACCATTGTTATTATCCTTTATATCATTCTCGTAAATTATGTTGCCAGAACACATAAAAACTGGCGTTATAAGGCTTCAGTGTCGAAGCGTAAAAAAGAAATGGCTGATGTTATAAGCGCCCCGGAAGATGACGATCTGGGTCTGGAAGAAAAGTCCGGAGATTAACACTTTTGCAGTTTTGCAGCGCTGAAGCTGGCTGCAGCTGATTTTTATGGAACAAAATTTTAATTTTTAAAAGCAAAATCACCTCCTCACGCAATAATATAATATGACAGACGAACAATATGACCCCCTCAGCCATGCCGTAAAAGAGCTGTTTGGCCTTTCCTACCTATTCCCGTACCAGCGCCTGGTAGTGGCGAATATCCTGGAAGCAGCCCAGGCAGCGGGCTTGAGAATTCTCTGGCCGGGTGACGCTGAAAACTACCGCGAAATAGCCAGTGACCGCGAAGAGGACGGCTTTTCCGACAGGGAGAGCTGCGGCCGGCAGATTGTAATACTTCCTACAGGCGCGGGGAAATCTCTCTGTTTCCAGCTTCCTGCGATGCTTATTGAGGGGCCAACACTGGTTATTTACCCCATTTTGGGCCTGATGGCGGATCAGGAGCGCCGTCTGGCGGAGCGCGGGTTTTCGCCAGTGATAATCCGGGGCGGTCAGAGTAAAGAAGAGCGTGACCTTATTTGGCAGAAACTGCGCAGCGGGCAGAGTAAGTTTGTTATCGCCAACCCTGAAGTTTTGCTAACCTCCCAGGTAATGATGCGGCTGAAAGAAATGAACATTGTTCACATTGTAATTGACGAAGCCCATTGCGTAAGTGAATGGGGGGAAACTTTCAGGCCTGCTTACCTGGAAATAAAAAAAATAATTGAAACTGCCGCCCCTCCGCTTGTAACCGCCTTTACCGCTACCGCTGGCGCTTCAGTATTGGAAAAAATAGAAAAGCATATTTTCGGGGACGGCGGCGCCGGCCGAATTGTGGGAAACCCCGACCGGAAAAACATCAGTTATTCTGCAAAGGGCTGCATACTGCGAAACCTGGCCGTTAGAGATCTGATTTTGGCAAACCAGCGGCCGGCTATTGTGTTCTGTTCTTCCAGGCCGGGAACCGAAAACCTTGCCCGTTATCTTCGAAACGAAATGATGGAAAAAAATATATCCTGGCAGAAAGAAATCCGGTTTTATCACGCGGGATTAAACAGGGAAGAAAAAAAAGAAACCGAGGACTGGTTTCTGCATAACAGCGAGGCGATTCTTACCGCAACCTGCGCTTATGGGCTTGGAATCGACAAGTCCGACATTCGCACGGTGATACACCGCGACTGCCCTCCCTCGGTGGAAGCATATTTGCAGGAATCCGGAAGAGCCGGCAGGGACGGAAACCCGTCTGCGGCAATACTCCTTTGGGGGCCGGAAGATGAGGGATATTTATCAAGAGCCAAAAGTGAAGCGGAGAAAAAGCGAATAACGAAGCTTCTGGCTTATGCCAATGATGTTGATCATTGCAGAAGGGAGGCGCTTTTGGAGCTCCTTGATTATGAAGGAGAGAAAGACAGTCCCGGCTCCCGGTGCTGCGATGTATGTGAAAATGCTGCGTTTAACGGGCTGCGGGAAGAACGTTGCCTTGAGGATTTTTTCAGGCGGAACAGGCGCTCATATACTGCCGCTGAAGCATCAAGGGTTTTATCCCGCGCGGAAAATATACGCTGGTCTGAAGAAGAAGCCGGAGAGGCAATCAACTATCTGCTGAAAAAAGGAAAACTTAAAAAATTGAAAAATCCGTTTTGGAGAAATAAGCTTGTCAACGCTCGTTTTTGGGGTGCACATTTTTTTTAAGATTGTATAAAACCGGGCATGAAAAATGTACAATGTTTCAAAATTGAAGTTTCAGAACCCTCAATCTTTTAACAAATCTGCTTCTTCTGAAATTTTTGTTGCAGCGCCGTGACCCGGGCAAACAATGATATCGGCATCCATAACCAGAAGCCGTTTGAGGCTTTGCTCCAATTGCTCCTCGTTGCCTCCGGGAAGATCCGTGCGCCCCCAGGTGCCTTTAAAAAGGGTGTCTCCGCTGAAAAGAACGGCTGTCTTTTCATCATAAAACGCCGCGCTTCCCTGGGTGTGTCCGGGAATGTGCAGGACTTTTAACGGGCCGGCTGTATCCCCTTCTTCAAATAAAATGTCAACTTCCGGCATGGGTTTCCAGAGGGCATCAATATAGGCGGGATTTCCTCCGATAGAGGAGAAGCTGTCCCGGTGTACTGCAAGGGCATCTTTTCCGGTGTAATGGGAATCAGAGCGGTGAATGCCTGTTTTTGGGAGAGGGCTCTGCCCAAAAGCGCCTTTAGCGAAAGCCTCGATCAGACCCGGCAGGGCAGCCAAATGGTCAAAATGCCCGTGCGTAAGAAGAATGTAAGCGGGAACCCAGTTTAAACTCTTTAGCCGGGAAATTATCAGCTCAGCTTCGTCTCCCGGATCGATAACAACACAGGAACGCCGCCCTGCCTGTTCAGTTTCCAGAGGGTAGAGCCAGCAGTTTGTTGCAATATCACCGACAATAACGCAGTCAATTTCCTTATTGATAAGGTCTCTGCACATTATTCGAATCTATCAGTTATACGGAATTTATGAAAGCGTCTTCCGTGCCCCACTTGCACCGCGAGCCCCCAATGGCTACTATTTCCGTATGGAAGCGATGAAACGAACAGCAAAATGCGGCGATCTCAGAAAGGCCGATGAGGGCAAAAAAGTAATCCTTAACGGATGGGTAAACCGGAAGCGGGATCACGGCGGGATTTCCTTTATAAATTTAAGGGATCGATACGGGATTACCCAGGTGGTCGTGGATCCGGGGACTTTTCCCGGCGAAGCTGTGCCTGCGGAACTTGCGCAAATTTGCGCAGAGCTGCGTAATGAATTCTGTCTGGCTGTAGAAGGGACGGTGAGAGTGCGGCCTGATACGATGGTGAACAAAGATATGCCCACAGGCGAAATCGAAGTGGCCGCGGAAAAAATTCTCATCTTAAGCCGCTGTGATACGCTTCCGTTTCAGATCGATGAAGAACCGCGGGAAGAGCTGCGCCTGAAGTACCGCTATCTTGACCTTCGTTCCGCTTCCATGCAGCGAAAATTAAAACTGCGGAACGAGGTTGCCTTTGCTGTAAGGGAGTATTTTATTGGGGAGGGTTTTTACGAAATTGAAACCCCCACTTTTATCCGTTCAACTCCCGAAGGCGCAAGGGATTATCTTGTTCCTTCCCGGCTCTATCCGGGGAAATTTTACGCCCTGCCCCAGTCGCCTCAGATTTTCAAACAATTGCTGATGGTTTCCGGTTATGACAAGTATTTTCAGCTCGCCCGCTGTTACCGTGACGAAGATGCCCGCGGGGACAGACAGCCGGAGTTTACCCAAATCGACATTGAAATGTCTTTTATTGGCCGGGAGGATGTGCTTGCCATGACCGAGGGCCTTATGAGGCATGTTTTCAAAAGTCAAAACATAGAGCTGCCCGCCCAATTCAAGCGCCTCTCTTATCATGACGCAATGGAATTTTACGGCACTGATAAACCTGATACACGTTATGAAATGTTATTGAAAGATTTCTCCCCCTGGGCGGAAAAGGGAGAATTTCAGGCTTTTAAGGATGCTCTTGCATCAGGCGAAGGTGCGGTCAAGGCCCTGGTGGTTTCCGGCGAATTTTCGCGCAAGCAGATTGAAGAGCTCGAAGCGGCGGCAAAAATTTACAAGGCAAAGGGCCTTGCCTGGATGAAAGTTGCCGCAGGCGGCGTACTTGAAGGCGGGGTGTCAAAGTATTTCACTTCGCAGGCAGCCGATATTTTAAGCGGCCTCGATGCAAAACAGGGAGATGTCATCCTCATTGTTGCTGACGGTAAACGACGAATTACAAATACCGCCCTTGGAGCGGTGCGCTCCAAACTTGGCAAAGATTTGGGTCTCTGTGATCCCAAAAAATTCGAGTTTGTCTACATTCTGGATTTCCCGCTCTTTGAATACAACGAAGATAAAAATCGCTGGGAGCCGGCGCATCACATGTTCACTTATCCGCAGGAGCAGTTCCACAGCGTTCTCGAAACAGATCCTGGCGCTGTAAGAGGCGACCTTTACGACATGGTTCTAAACGGGTATGAGCTGGCATCAGGTTCCATCAGAATCCACGATTCTGATTTGCAAAAACGGGTCTTTAAGGTTTTGGGTTTTGACCCGGCAGAGGCAGAATCGAAATTCGGCTTTCTTACCGAAGCTTTCAAATACGGGCCGCCTCCGCATGGCGGCATAGCCTTCGGCTTTGACAGGCTTGTGATGCTTATGGCCGGTGAAACTTCCATCAAGGAAGTTATTGCCTTTCCGAAAAATTCTTTTGCCGAAGGTCTTATGGACAACTGCCCCAACTTGGTCAGCGATGAACAGCTTGAGGAGCTGCACCTTAAAATTATTCCGGCAAAAAAAGAGTAAGAATCAAGCTCAATGACTGAATATCTGAAAATCCTCTGCGCTTTTTTACGGGTTGGTTTATTCACATTTGGCGGCGGTTACGTTATTATCCCCGTCATTGAACGAGAGCTTATCAAAAAAAGAGCCTGGGTCAGTATGGAGGAGGTTCTCAATTTTTATACCGTCTCCCAGATAATGCCGGGTTTGATAGGTGTAAACCTTTCGATTTTTATTGGCACCAGGCAAAAGGGACCTTTTGCCGGTTTTCTTGCCGCATTGGGATTCATGCTCCCCGGTGTTTCGCTCATTTTGGCTTTGGCCCTTTTTATCAGCAATTTTATGGATTTTGCCCCTGTTCAGCACGCTTTTGCCGGGATTCGCATTGCTGTGGCAGCCCTGATTTTGGATACTGTGATTAAACTGGTAAAAGGGGCTTATGCTGAAGCAAAAGCTTCCGGCGAGCAGAAAGTAGCCCTCGCGCTTTATGTTTTTGTTTTTAAANTTTCCGTGTTTCCCTCCGGTTTGATACCGGCTTTTATTCAATCGCCGGCTTTTCTTGTACTGGTATCGGGTTTCGCCGGTTTTGTTTTTTTCAGGAAGAAGCCATGAGGCTCCTCTTTTTGTTTGGCAATTTTTTCAAAATAGGCCTTTTCTCGGTGGGCGGCGGGTATGCAATTCTGCCCTTTCTTTTTGATTTGGCAGACCGCTCAATCAACATGGACCCGCCAGGCTGGCTGACAAGAGAATTAATTGGAAACATGCTGGCAGTAGCCCAGTCTTTGCCGGGCGCCATCGGCGCAAATCTGGCGGCTTATACAGGTTTTCAGTATGCGGGAATTGGCGGCGGATTTGTGTCTGCACTTGGCCTTGCAGCCCCGGCAATTATCATCATCACGATTGTTGCCAGAACACTCCAGGCTTTCAGGGAAAGTGCGGCCGTAAAAAATGTTTTATCCGGTTTGCGCCCCGCTGCAGCCGGCCTGCTTTCCGCAGCGGCTTTTGGGGCTGTCTCTCTTTCAATCTGGAACGCCGCCGCTCCGGTTTGGTACGAGTTTTTGCGCTTAAAGGAAACCTTGATCTTTCTGGTTATCTTTTTTCTGATTTATAAATTCAAAAAACACCCCATTATTTATATTGTTGCTGCCGGTGCGGCCGGACTTGTTCTCAAGCTATAAGCAGCCTATAATTAAATTAAACAGAAATTGCCGGACTGAAGGCTCGCGCTCTATAGAAGCCTTAACAGAAGCCTTAAAGGGAGAAATTTATGAGCGATACATTTAATTTTACAATTGAAAATCTGGGGAAACGAAATATAAAGTCGCCGATTGTCATGTCCGGTATTGAGGGCAGTAAAACTGTCAATTTTGCTACAGATGACCAGTTTATCCGGCTTAATACAGATGTAAAACCTGGTGCGCAGATGCCTGTCAAGAAAACCCAGATTCTGGAACGTGCAGGGCCTCGCGAGATGATTTATTTTACTCCAGCTCATGTTCACGCAGGAATAGTCACTTGCGGAGGGCTTTGCCCGGGTCTTAATGATGTAATCCGTGCGATAACGCGCTGCCTCTGGTTTAGATACGGAGTTCGCCGAATTTCCGGCATTCAGTACGGTTATAAGGGATTTTTGCCTGAATATCAGTTCGGGGTAAAAGAACTGCGCCCGGATACAATAGATTTCATTCATAAGCTTGGGGGTTCATTTCTTGGAAGCGCACGCGGGGGCGGCAACGAGGTTGGTAAAATTGTAGACGCCATGCAGCAGCTCAATATGAATATGCTTTTTACGATTGGAGGGGATGGGACCCAGCGCGGCGCTCTGTCAATTGCCGAAGAAATTGAAAAACGCAATCTCAAAATAGCCGTGATAGGCATTCCTAAAACAGTAGACAATGATTTTATTTTGATTCAGAAATCCTTCGGTTTTGATACCGCTGTTGACAAAGCTGTGGAAGTGGTAACTGCAGCACACATGGAAGCTTCTTCTGCAATCAATGGCATAGGGCTGGTAAAGGTGATGGGACGGGAATCAGGTTATATTGCAGCCCATACCGCCCTCGCCAGCCACGAGGTTAATTTTGTTCTTATCCCCGAAGTGCCCTTTAATCTGGAAGGTTATAACGGATTCCTTAAACACCTGGAAGAGCGGCTAAAAAAACGGGGGCATGCGGTTATTGTGGTAGCCGAGGGGGTTATGCAGGATTATCTCATTACAGATAAAAAATTTGATGAGGGCGGAAATATCAAAATGGTTGATGTGGGCATCTATTTGCGTAACAGAATAATCAAGTATTTTGACGAAAAAAAGATGGAGATTAACTTAAAGTACATTGATCCCAGTTATGTTATACGTTCCGCGCCGGCAAATCCCTCCGACTCAATTTACTGTGAACGTCTGGGCAATGCCGCTGCCCATGCTGCAATGGCAGGGAAAACAAAGCTCATAATTGGTCTTGTGAATAACGAGTTTGTGCATCTGCCCACAAAAGCGGTTATTACCACCCGCAACCATGTTGACCCGGAAGGACATCTCTGGAGGGATACTCTGGATGCAACACTTCAGCCTGCCCTCATGGTCAACACTTTTGGCGGAGGCGGTGTTAAAGCTTTTTCTCAATAAAAACAGGTCTGAATTCCTCTAATTTACTATTGTTATCAAGCTCGATAATAATGCTCCATTGCGCCATATCTGCGGTGCCCATTTCCGCCGGTATCAGCCTGTTAATAACAATATCACCATTGTCATAAACCCCTCTCACTTGATGTCTGTTGGAGCCGCTGTTTTCGTGAAGCAGAACAATTACAAGAAAATTGTTTGCGAAAAAGTCATCCGAGTAATCTTTTATCGCTTCTGCAAATGCAATAGGTGTATATGACTGGCCTTGCGATATCTCAAAATTAAACAAAGCTTTATAATTGTTAAAATAGCTATCAAGTTCGCTTTTTGAAGATATAACAGTTAATTTTGGAAGTGAAATACTATAAACGAATGTGCCGCGTATATACTGCGTGTGAATGTATTGTTGCTGAAAACTGACCCGGCTAATACCCGAATTTGGCGGGTGAAAAGGCGGATAGGAATTGCTTGGGTTTTCACAAGCTGTGAATGCTCCCAAAATGGCCAACCATGCTAAACTGAACAAAATCTTCATCTTTTTTCTTCCTTTCTGTTAAATGTTTTTTGTGGCGCGCCATGCGCTGCCTGACATCATGATGTCTTTACCAAGTCTAGCTTAAAAGCATTTCCCGTGCGGGAACTTGCAGTAATTAGTACAGTTTCTGAAGGAATTAGTTTTGGTAAACACCGGTTAAAAACTCATATTATACGAAATTCTAAAACCATTAATATTTTGACCGCTTGACGATACAAGCTCCAGGCCAAATGGGAAATTGATTTGGGCAGCACGGGTATCGCCGGCGTTCTGATGAAAAAACGGGATGACAAATCCTACAACTACACCTGCGGCCAGTGCAGTACAACCGGCTGTAATTAATGCCCTTCTTAAAGCTTCGTTGTTTACAACATTGGTACCGGGGGGTGCCTCGGAGGGGTCGGAGGGGGGAACGAAGAACAGCCCTCCCAGAATGGAAAGCAGCCCAAGACCCTGAATCCCGGGGACTAACCAGCCGGTACGCTCCCCTCTTATAATTGATCCGGCCCCGCCAAAAATATTAAGGGCTCCAATTCCCAAACGTTCGCCAATAGTATAGTTTTGATTTAATTCACCTTCTCTTTCGGCTCGATTCGGAACGTTTTCCGCCGGAACACTTTTCGGGGTTTCATTTGTAGAATTTGAAACGGCAGTATCGTTTATGGGAGCTGTGCAAATTTCTGCCGTCTGCGCAAATACTGCATTGCTCGTAACCAATGCAAAAAACGCAAAAAATATGATTTTTTTGAGCATAAAGTTCCTTTAAACGAAGCCCTATGCAGCAAGATTAACAGAAAAATTCACTTCCTGCAAGGAGTTGCAGTAATTACTATAGTTTTTGCAGTAATTAACAAATCGCTTGTTTTCAGCCGAATTAAAAGTATATAATCATACCATGCTGATGATTGCAGTTTGCGATGATGAACAAAAAATAGCCGGGGAACTGGAAACCGCATTAATAGATATATTCGCCAGGCTGCAAATTAAATATGAAATTGACGTTTATTTTGCCGGAGATGCTCTTAATAAACAGATGAAAGCCGGAGCTTACTACGATTTAATTTTCCTTGACATCGAGTTTGCCAGGAATGAAATTAACGGCGTGGAGCTTGGCCGTCTTATCCGTGATGCGCACCAAAATAATACGGTTTCCATCGTTTATATTTCCTGGGAAATGAAATATTCAATGGAGTTATTTGATATACGCCCATTAAACTTTCTTATAAAGCCGCTGGAATATGATAAAATCGAAAAAGCTGTCAGAACATATCTTAAAATTGCGGGGCTTTGGGCGGGGGAGTTTACCTACAAAATCGGGCATAACACTTTCAAAGTGCAGGTTAAGGATATAATTTATCTGGAAAGCCGCGACAGAAAACTGATCCTTTATTTGACAGACGGCAGAAAAGAAGAATTTTACGGTTCATTAAAAGATGTGTATACCGAACAGCTTGAAAGATATGATTTTCTTTATATTCATGCTTCCTATGTTGTTAACTATGACTATATAACTTCGATAAAGTATAACCAGCTTTTCATGACAAACAGTGCCGCATCTACTGGATGCGCAACCCCCTTGCCAATCAGTCAAAACAAGAGAAATGAGGTAAGAGAAAGCTATTATGCGATAATGAAAAGGCGAAGGGCATGACGTGAATTTTTATATAACGGCTGTATACCTTATGTCCAGCGTCCTGGTTGTTTTTGCAACTGAGCGGATTATGGGAGTTTTCTTTGAAAAAAGAAAAACATCCTTTCCGGTTTTGGCCGCTTCCTATTTGCTTTATTTTATCTCAACCAGCCTAGCGTTTTTATTGCTCAATATTCCAATAGTTGTTTTGTTGATTTATTTATCATTGTTGTTTGTCATAACGCTGAATTATGAATCATCAATGATAAGAAGAATCACTGCCACAACCTGCACATATCTTTTTATCATTTTTGTTGATTTTTTTATATACTTTATTTTTGCAGACTTTCCTATACAGCTTTTTGATTCAATAGGGCAGCCGGAATTATTTGCCTACCCAATCGGTGCACTGTTGTTATATTCGGCAGGGATATTGCTGCGGCGTTTCAAAAATATCAGAAAAAATATAATTGTTTTGCCTGTATTCTGGATTTCTGCTTTGTTTATTCCGGTTTTGTCGATTGTTATGATTATTGTAACAAGTATGTACTTGCCGCAAAATGCCGCAATCGCGGTTGTTTTTATCACCTTTACGATCAACGTGTTTGCTTTCTATTTTCACGACATCCTTGTTGCAGCATACGAGGATAAGCTTAAATCGATGCTTCACGCGCAGGAAAAAGAATATTATTTTGCGCAATGCCAGGTAATGCAGGAATCGGTGGACAAGGTAAAATCCATACGCCATGACATGAAGCTGCATTTAGCCGCATTAAAGGGTTATACGGCGGACAACAAAGCGGCTGCGGATTATCTCAGCCGCCTGCTTGGAGATATAGAAGAAAGCGAAGTTTACAGCGACACCGGAAATATCGCTTTTGACAGTATTATCAATTATAAACTCAAAAATGCAAAAAAAGACAATATCAAACTGGATATAAAAATTTTTATTCCCCCGGCGCTAAATATCGAAGTTGCTGATGTTGTTACCATACTTGGCAACCTCCTGGACAATGCGCTTAACGCTGCGGCGGAAGCTGAAGATAAATTTATCGCTCTGGATATAGCTTTTGACAAGGGTTGCCTTTTTATAAAAGTGGACAATAGCTTTGACGGCCGATTTGAACACCAGGCTGAACAAAGCCCGGCAGGGGATCGCGGCCACGGTCTTAAAAACATTCGTAAATCGGTGGAAAAGTACAACGGGTTTTTTGATATGAGTCATGAAGAAAATATTTTTTCTGTGGGTATTCTGCTTTATGTTGATGGTGTATACTTTAAACAGAAGGTTTTATGAAAAGTAAAATTCTTGCTATTTATATTTGTTTCTTCTCTATTTCCTCGGGTTTTGCACATAATTGGTTTGTTGGCGGCAGCTTTGCTCTTGATTTTTTTTCTGAAGAATCTAATCATACCGGAACAACATCAAATATATGGGGTATTGAAAAAATTACTTTTTCTCCAACAGTTGGTTATAAATTTGACAGGTTCGATTTCGGTATTAATCCTATATTTCGATTTACACGGTCAGTGGGATGGGTTGCCGCCGGCTCTGCTCTAAGAAGCTGGGAGATAGGAACAGGCTTGTTTTCCCGCTTCAACTTTGTTTCTTTTGGCAATTTTTCGATACTTGGAAACCTTAGTCTTGATTATTTATACTCAATTTCACACTTCTTTGAATTTGCAGAAAACACTCATAGAATAGGTATAAATTTGAAACCGGTTTTTGAGTATAGATTAACAGATCGTATATCGTTGTTTACTGATTTTGGTATTGGTGGAATTGGAGGCTCATATAGAAATTATTCAAGGACGCCTTGGACACCTGAATTTTCTGAATCAGATAATTATCCTCAAAATAGAAGAGTTTTTTCTATACATGCTCCTACAATTTTTAATGTGAATATAACAGAATTTGCATTAGGGTTCCATGTGCATTTTTGATAAATTATACACAAAGGGCGGACAGCGCATAACGTTATGCGTAACAAGGAATCAAAACCCGCGTCCAGGGTTTGCCTGCTGGGTGGAACGTGCCTTTGAGATTCCCCTCGCCGCAGACAAACAGCTTTGTTGTCATGCCGTCATTGTGCCGGACAGAAATATTGGCAAGGCTTGAAACAAAGAGGGGGAAAAACGTTTTAATTTCCGGAAGTATGATATTTTCCCCGGCAAAATCTTGAAGCTTTTCAATTTCCGCCTGAATTTCTTCCGGCGTAAACAACGCTGTTTCTTCAAGAGATGTATCCAAAGTCCGCATAATTGAAAGGATTAGCGAGTTTTCCCGCTGTATTTTATAAAGCCCCTCATTTTTTTTATAGCTGGTTTCGATTACGGATTTTACCTCTCCCCTGTCAAGGCTGAAGTTTTTCGTAAAAAATGAATCGTCAAAATCGCTCAAGCCTTCCAGAAAAAAATCTTCAAAATGTTTTTCCTCGATTTCGCGGTAAGGGGAAAAGTCGGTTTGGGAAAAAACGAAATCTTCGAGTGAAAACCCAAAGGCAGAGCCTGTGTTTTTGCCTGGGGCTGCTTTTTTGAAATCCAGCCGCCCCAGGTCGTTTTGTACGCGGCAAAGCCTAAAATAGCGGCGCTCAATTTTTTTTTCTGTCATGGGCATAATAGAAGGCCCAAGCAGGCTAAGTAATTCAGAACTGTTCACTGGTATGGTGTTCCCTGAATTAAAAGTATCAGGTATAAATAAAAGATGGACAAGTCCTCGTTTAAAAAAGGTATTTTTTTCGCTGTTTCAGCCTATGTGATGTGGGGAAGCCTTCCCGTATACTGGAAAGCGATTTCTGCGGTAAATTCCCTGCACCTTTTTAGTTTTAGAATTCTCTTTTCCATGCTGCTCGTCTGCAGTATTCTTATTGCGCAAAAAAATATTAATTGGCTGACTATTTTTAAGGACAGGAAAAAAGCGCTTCTGATGGTTTTAGAGTCTTTTGCCATCAGTTTTAATCTGGGACTCTTTGTCTGGGCTGTCCACAACGGGTTCACCATACAAACGTCTCTTGGCAATTTTATTGCTCCATTAATTGCGGTTATGATGGGGCTTTGCTTTTTTAAGGAAAAGCTGAATGTTTTGCAGTGGATTGCCTTTGCCATGGCCCTGACAGGTGTGTTGATTCTTTCTTTTTTCACCGGTGCGCCGCCCTGGGTTTCACTGGGCCTGGCATTTAGTTTTGCCCTTTACGGTTTGCTGAAAAAAAGCGTAACTCTTTCGGCCATGGAATCCCTGGGGGCCGAAATGCTGATAGCTTCCCCGGTTTCCCTTGTAATACTCCTTATTCCTCTTGCGGCAAGCCAGGGCAGATTTCCGGATTTTCATGGACTGCTTTACCTGGCAGAACTGCCGCTTTTTACCATGATCCTGTTTCTGCTCTGTGGGGCAGTAACCATATTTCCGATGTACTTGTTTTCAAAGGGCGCAAAACTGCTTCCTCTTTCAACCCTGGGGTTCATCAAATATATAAACCCAACCCTGACTTTTTTAACAGGAGTTTTTATTTTCCGCGAGCCTTTTCCTCTTCGTAATCTTATACCTTTTGGCTTTATTTGGGCTGCGGTGATCCTCTACATCATTTCCCTCAAATTTGTGCCCAAGCTGAAATAAAGCGTAACGGTGTTTTATGGAAAAAAGGCACGAATCAATGGTTCCCTGGGGAATTCCTGTTACTTCAGAAATCATCTTGTTTGATGCGCTCATCCGAATTCCGCCAAGCCGCTTTTTCATGGTATAAAATCTTTTTCTGGCACGTTCGTAACGCATTATCATCTTCTTGTTGTACTCACTTTCAGGCTGGGAGCTACATACCCGTTTCTGGTATGCCAAACAGCGGTAGTACTGGCAATGAAGGCGCTCTCTTAGGGCCAGGAATTCATCATCCCTGCCGGAACGTTTAATATGCAATTCATCAATCATTTTTTGTATTTCACAGCTTTCCAGGCCGATAGTCTGTGCAACCAGGTTTATCATAGGTTCAGTTGCAAAATAATACGACTTTAGGAGAAGAAGCAGAATTTGCTTTGGTTTGACAAAATTTGGAATCGAATGTTTTTTCCCGGTTGTACAATAATCGGGCTCTTCTTCGTGAAGCATCATTTCTTCCGCTTTGGCCTGCCAGCAAACATATTCGGTTATATAGTGCTCGGACTCTCTGTACTGGTATTCCCTGGAACCGCCGTGGATGAGACTTGTAATATAGGCATCGAAAGATGAGCCAAGATCCTGGTAGCGGTCAATGGCAGTGACAAGCCGGGGATAAAGCCAGGAAAGAAAGTCATCCCAGCGATCCCGGTTATCATCAAAAATCCGGTACCTTTCAAAATTGTCGAGCAGGAATCTGAATATACTGCCCTCAAAATCTTTTTTTGACAGCTCACCCGTTGCGTAAAGCTGATACAAATCCGACAGGGATGTTTTGCACTTCATGAACTGCTCCTTATTACCGGGTGTTTTCCGGTTTTGTTTCGTACATAAGGAATATGGAGCTTTTATGGGATTTTGCTTCGTATTGGATTATATTTGTCACTCAATGCAGGAGATGCTTGAGTCAAAGTAATACTATTGGCGGTTAAATGTCTCTATTGGGCTTATTTTCCCTAAAGCCAGAGATAAATCCGGTGCAGCCNGGAACAGACTAACCAGGCGCCTATAAAAAGAAACAGAAGTCCCGTAATAGGGGTAATCCAGGTATCGGAGGCGAGTAATATGTTTCTGCCGGCAACAGCCAGAAATATCCCAATTCCGATGGTTATATAATTCCGGGAACTGCGGGAATAGGCGGAAACAAAAAAAGTAATCACTGTAATAACCAAAATTGTAATTTCCACTATAGTGAACATTGTTTTGTAAACGTTGAGCATTTTCAGGGAAGAATCCCAAACAAGGCTGTCAACGGGAATATTCAGGGCAATTATCAGGGCGGCCACAGTCATCATAAAGAAAATATTTAGCTGCTTTTGGGCATCAAGACCTGCGGCGTATATGCTGACAGCAAAAAGCGAAAACAGGCCCAGAAAGCGGCCAAAAAGCAGAATCCGGGCAGCAGTGATAAGGTACATGGAGGAAAACGGAAAAACCGCCTGAAGGGGTATTATTAGTCTGGCAATTTCAAACGACAGGGAAATGATAAAACATCCGAAAAAAAAGATTTCCGGCGACAGGGTTTTTTCGAAAAAATAATAAATCAGGATTATGCTGATTAGGGAAAAAACCGCCGCGCTTAACATGGTCAAAAAGGGAATAACTGCCAAAGGTTCGGCGAAACCTTCGATGAATTTTTGTATTATTCCCCATGAACGAAAGGAAGATGACTCCAATGCAGTTGGATAAGCCGAAAAGGCAAACCGCCCCCCTATGGCGATAAGCCCCACGGAAAGGGCGGCGAGGATTATCCCTCCCCTGAAAAAACCATTCCGAACCGACAGTGTCAAGTTTCCCTCCGGGCTGCCGGTTAAACGGCAGCGGTTAAGCTTAGACCATAGAGGCCGCCAGCCTCAAGACTTATGTTTAGCGGCCGATATTATTAAAGAGGTATAGACCATGTTTCATACAAAAAAAATTTGTGCCCTCGTTATTACCCTGTTTTTATTTGTATCAGGTCTTAAGGCGGGGGATGTTGCAACTTTTGTTGATCTTGGCTTTTCTCCCGATGGAAAGGTCTATATGTTTGCCCAATACGGGGTTCAGTCAAGAACACTCAGGCCCTGGGCAGAATTATTTATAGTTGATGTCGCCCGAAACAACTTTGTCAGCGGCGGGAGATTTTCTTTTGTTGGCGACAGGCCGGTCGTTTTCGGTCAGGACGGCTCCGAAACCCTTCCCCGCCTGATAGCCGAAAGCGCTGTCCTGGCAGAGAGGCACGGAATCGATAACAGGCTGCAGGGACAGCCCCTTTTCATTGCCGTGGACAGAATGGCTCCCGATGCAGCGAGATATGCCCCAATTGTGTTCAGGGACTTTGATGCGGGCATAACATACCGGGCGTCCCTGATTTCCCAAATTGAAGGCTCAGGAAATAACCTGAGGTCTTCGTTTTTTATTAACCTGGAAAAAATTGCCCCGGACGGCACAAGAAGAACCTATACTGTCGGAACTCCGCAATTCAGGCGTCCTCTTATCTCTTCCTATCGTATTCGCAAGGTTTTGATAGACCCTGCCGATGAATCCATGATCTTTGTAATTGAAATGAGAAGGCCGGCCGGCACAGGTTTTGATATCCGCTATATGGTGGAGGCTGTGCGGCTTTAAGCGGAAACCGGCCTGAAAAGCTGAGTGACCCATTTTCCGTCTTCGAACAAATAACGAAGATAAAGCCTTCTTCCCGGTTTTAGCCGCTGCCAAAGTCCTTCCTGCTGAATTTCAACGGCCATCGAAACAATTTGTTCCCGGTTTAATAATTCCCGTTTTTGTGAAAAAAGGTATTTCCCCTGCGGGAGTTCCAGGAGCGCAGCCGGCTCTTTTTCAGCCGGTTCTCCCGCGGCTTCTCCACAAAAAACCAAATGCCCAAAAAGTTTCTCTTTGCCGGGGTTAAAACTTTCACACTCAGTCTCGTCAAGCTCAAAACAAAAAAGCGTTTCCCTGCCCCGGCGGGTTATAATGTCATGGCTATCAAAAGGATCAAGCGTTTCCGCCGGGGAATTACCCCGCGGAATATAGTAAAGGGAAGAAAGCAGATTAAGGTGAAGAATATCAAACTTCATGTGAGTCTAAAAGTTTAAGTTTTCTATTTGCTCTGTCAAAAGAGGCAAAAGCTGTTTTTTTCTGGATAAAATGTCATGTAAAAGATAGACACCCTCATCCTGGCGGGGAAATCCAAAATGCTGGAGAAAACTTGGTTTGCCGGCAATCATTAGAATGCTGGTAAGTTCTGTTATATCTGTTACCATCAGTGCGCAGAAAAGGGCTTTTCTGGATCTGTATTCAACTTCAAGCTCGTCGAGAAATTCCTTCTTTCTGGACAGGATTTCAGCCGGATTAGCCACTTCTATCTGGCTTACGGTAAAGTGTTGGCCTGCCTCATTGTACTCTTTTATGTCCTGATGCACCACTTCACCTGCGTTCCGGCTGCCAATTTTGCAGGCCGCAGCCATAATATCTTTGCCAAGCTGCTCAACATCCAAATTGGTAACATTGGATAAATATTCCACGGTATCACGGTCTTCATCTGTTGTAGTTGCTGACTGCAAAACAAGAGTATCCGCAAGAATGGCGCATAATAAAATGGCTGCAATTTCTTTTTGAATGGGGATTTTGTTCTGCCGGTAAAGCGATACAATAATGGTTGATGTTGCCCCGACCGGACGGTTTATAAACATGATCGGATTCCTGGTGGTTAAACTCCCCAGCCGGTGATGGTCAATTATTTCCCTGATGGTATAGGTCTCAATCCCTTCCACCGCCTGGGACATTTCATTATGATCAAGCAAAATAAGCTCCACATTGGGTTCCCTGAGAAGATCGTTTTCGGAGATAATGCCGACCAGTTTGCGGTTGTCATCGATGACCGGCAGCGTTCTGCTTACCGACTCAAATAAACGGGGCCGTATCTTCCGTATGGTTTCCGAGACATTAACCGGCTGGGTTTCCAAATCTGCCATTGTTGAAACTGGTGCGGAATACATTACCAGCATTGCGGTTTCCGCCGAACGGTACGGGCTAATCAATACAGAAATCTTTTTCTCCTCAGCTTTTTCCCTTAGTTTTTTATCCATTGAAATTCCGGAAGATAAAACCACAGCCCTCACATTGTTTTCGATGCAGTATTCCTGAATATCAAGTCTGTCACCAGCAACCACAACAGCGTTTTCCGGCGTATGCAGGGCCAGGGTTTTTTTGAAGGTTTCAAAACTGTCAGCCACAACAATAATTACGCACTTAAACAATTCATCTGTGTTAAACGAAAGAATTGTCTGGGCGGAAAGTGTTTCGCTTATGAGCCGGATGCTGGTGGAAAAAAGCGTTGCAGTTTGTGGGTTCAATACCCGCAAAATGTTATGCGCAAAGGCATTATAATGAAGCAGCGAGCTGTAAGTGCCGTCCGCATTAACTACAGGCAGCACTTTTGTGCTCGTTTCTTCCATCCTGGCAATTGCTTCCCAAAGTGATGTATCACCGCTTACAGGTTTTTCGCTGGAATTCATATAATACGAAACTTTTGGAATCATATCCGGAAGATAGGCCGGTATTGGAACCTTGAACCGGTTAAAAATATATTCGGTCTGCGGTGTGATTTTACCTCCGCGCATGGCAACACATTCAGTTTCGCCCAGGCTGTGTTTTAGCCGGGCATAGGCAGCGGCCGCGACAACTGAGTCCGTATCAGGGTTTTTGTGGCCTAAAATATACACATTCTTTTTTGTCCGCGGGGGAATCTTCGCAATTTCGCTATTTTTATTGTCCATCCAATAATTATAACCCAAAAAACGAAAAAAAACGAATCAGCTTTCATCCTCGCGCAATAATAGTAACAGAAATAATAGAGCTGTTCGGAAACCATAGGGGTTCCCGAACAAGTCTAATGATTAGGAGGATTGAATGATGAAGAAGGTTCGTTTTGGTTTTACAGTGCTGGTTATTTTGGCTTTTTCCCTGATTTCCTGTTCGAGTGAGGGGGATATCAAGCAGATTCTGGGAAAAACCGCCATAGCCCCGGTTTTTCTGGATTGCCGGCCGGTTTCGCCCACGGAAATAGCTTTTACGTTTTCCCGGCCGGTCCGTGTGCTCTCCCTTAATTTTGATACTCAACTGGAAACCAAGTCCATTGGGGAAGGAGAGGAAGTAAGAATTAGCTTTACCCGCCCCCTTGAAGAAGGGAAAAAGATAACCGCAGATATTCTTGTGGAAGACGCGGACAGGAACAGCCTAAATGTGATTGTCCCCTTCAGAGCAAGAAATGACCGTACGCCGGCGCTGGTTTTTAATGAAATTCGCACCGATTACTCAAATCCCAGGGTGGAATTTGTTGAGTTTCTTGCCCTTGGACCGGGAAACCTGGGCGCAATGAGGCTTTTTATCGCACACCAATCGCTTGATGTGCCGGTTTATGAATTTCAGCCCATAGAAGTAAAGGGCGGGGAATACATCGTGCTTCATCTGCGGACAGTCGAAGAAGGCTGTGTGGATGAAACCGGCACGGATCTCACTCTTTCACGCGGGGCCAATGCCTCAGATACCGCGCGAGATCTCTGGGTGCCCGGTAACAGGAAGATAATCCACAGAACCAACGGTCTTTGGCTTCTTGATCAGGATGACCGTATTATTGACGCAATTCTTATGAGCGAGAACCCCGATACTGACGCCGCCAATAAAACCTTCGCTGCGGCCGCTGAATTTCTTGGCCGGGAAAATGCCTGGCTGCCCCGCACAGGGCCGCGGCCTCATGATGGCTGGGTGCCCGATCCGGCAAGCGCAGTTCATACAAGGGGAACCACCAATACCAGAACAATCAACCGGGATGAAAGTCTTCCTCCGGAGCGCCGTGCCGGAAACTGGTATATAGCCGCCACAGGCAGCGCCAGTCCCGGGGGGCCGAACAGCACGAGGAGGCATGTTGTGAATTAGTGCGTAGAGAGCGGCTTACAAAAAATCCTTAAAAAGGGCTTCGATGCCTTGTTTGGGAAGGGCGCCTGCAAAGTTGTTTACAATTTCGCCATCCTTGAAGACCAGCAGCATTGGAATTGTGGCAACGCTGTAACGCTCTGCAAGGCTTCCTTCCTCATCCACATTTATTTTGCACACTTTAAGACGGCCCTGGTATTCCTCTGCAAGCTGTTCAACTATTGGCCCAATCATCCTGCAGGGGCCGCACCAGGGCGCCCAGAAATCGGCCAAAACCGGAACCGTAGACTGGAGAACTTCTGCATCAAAATTGCCGTTAGTTATATCAATGTGTTTACTCATAAAAAAATCCTTTCAGTTTATTGCTTTTTTGAAGCAGTATATATTGTAAAAGAGATTTATAATGCCTTG
>JGI20163J15578_10000179_pt1 | contig 26605 bp, 18 predicted proteins | sample TergutCu122P1_FD_15578 | JGI IMG/M metagenome (IMG submission 15578)
GCAAAGTTAAAGCGTGGATATGGTGATATTGAACTTGGAAATACAAAGCCTGCTAATGAAGTTTTTGCGAAATTCCGGGAGGAAAAAACTAATCCAGCTAAAAATGGGAATTACATATGAAGTAGCAAATGATATGGGGCAATTTTATAATCATATTGCGATAAATCTACTTTCCCAGAAACTGCTTTTGAAAAGTAGAGGTGATTTTAGTAGATAAGAGGGGATAGAAAGGAAAGCTTAGATATACAGATTTGGCGGCGATTTGTTTTTGGGTGTGGAAGGTGATGGAAATGTTTCTGGTTTGCCAAAGCATGCTGTATCTGACATGGTGAAAAACTTTATAAGTGTTGTAGGGAATCCGGATGTGTTGTCACCAACAGTCTATCTTGCGCCAGAGGTAATGGAGCATAAAGGGAAATTTATTATCTATGTTCGGGTGCCACCAAGTTCAGAGGTTCATAGCTACAAGAAAGTAATCTATGATCGTGTAGATGATTCGGATGTAAAAGTGACTGCCACTAACCAGATTGCGGCAATGTATATTCGTAAGCAGAATATTTTCACAGAAAAGCGTGTCTATCCGTACATAAAAAAGGAAGATTTGAGGTTGGATTTATTGCCTAGCGTGCGTCGATTGGCTGTTAATAATGCCAGCGGAAAACATCCTTGGGAAAAGATGACAGATGATGAATTGTTGAAGAGTGCAGGGCTTTATGGTGTTGACAGAGCAGCAGGAACGGAAGGTTTTAATCTTGCAGCTGCAATGCTACTAGGAAGAGATGATTTGATTCAAGATATATCACCAGCTTATGAGACGGATGCGCTTGTTCGGAAGGTCAATGTTGACCGTTATGATGACAGGGAAATAATTAAACCAACTTAATCGAAAGTTTTGATCATCTATTTGCTTTTGCAGAAAAACATTTGCCTGATAAGTTTTATTTAGAAGATGAATCGCGTATCAGCATAAGAAATATCATCGTTCGTAAGATGCTTGTAAATACCTTGATACATCGTGAGTATTCAAGCTCCTATATTGCCAAATTCATAATTGAGAAGAATCGTATGCTGGTTGAAAATGCCAATAGGGCTACAGGAAGCGGGTTCATCACCCTTGATACTCTAGAACCGAATCCTAAAAATCCGACGATAGCTTCTTTTTTCAGGAATATCGGTCGATCCGATAGATTAGGGTCTGGAGTAAGGAATCTTTTTAAGTATAGTAAGATTTATTCTGGAGGAGATCCAGAATTCATAGATGGTGATGTGTTTAGGATCATTGTGCCCTTGGATGAAGATTATTCTTATGATTTTGAGTTGACAAATAATATGGCAGGACAAGTCACAGGGCAAGATACAAGGCATGATGCCGAGCATGATACCGAGCATGATGCCGAGCATGATGAGCGTATGTTGGATTTACTGGATTTTTGTTCCACACCAAGAACTAGAGAAGAGATGCAATTGCACATTGGGATAAGCCATCGAGAGTATTTCAGGTCGACATTCTTAAAACCTCTTTTGGAATCTGGGAAGTTAAAAATGACTATACCCGATAAGCCGAAAAGTAAAAAGCAAAAATATGTTAGAGAGTAAGAGCATTTGTCCTCCTAAAGTAGGCATGATAGAAAGGTCAATTCAATAACAGCATATGTACCTGAACTTTTCCTTTCCTAGTTTAAGTTGGTTCCATTTTGGTTCCATAGTGGGTTTTCGGGTGGAAAATGCCTAGTTTATAGGTTTTGCGAATTTTGTGCATTTGGTCTCGCCCCTTCAAAAATATCAAAACCACCCTAGTCCGTCAGTTGGAGGGTGGTTTTAATATGAAAGAGCAAGAATGCCTATCCTTTGTAAATGGTGGGAGCATATTGCCGTATTAGCTACATCCTGTAGTGCTGCCACAGGTGATACAAACTTTACAGGTTCCACTTTTTACCATTTTATTGCTTTGACATTCTGGGCAGACTTCTCCGTAAAGGTAGTCTGCAGCACTATATTCTTCTTGCTCTTTTGAGAGGCTTTTGGGTTCATGGGTCTTTCTTAATTCTGTCTCTTCTGGTTTCACTTGACAGTAAGTATAGTCCCCCATCTCAATATCGATAATCTTACTGATCAAGTCCGAAATGGAGTCGATGTGCTTGATATAGGGATGTCCTGTTACAAATCCATAAGGCTCAAATTTCTGGCTTCGATACATACTTGCAATATCCTTTGGTGGGATACCATATTGAAGCATCTTAGAGATTGTAATAGACAGACTTTCTAATAAGCCTTTCACAAGAGAACCTTGTCGTCCAGTAGAGGCAAATACCTCCGCCAAACCACCGTCATCATAATAACTTGCAGTAATGTACAGGGTCAGACCATTGATGTCTGCTTTATGAACATTGGCAGTTCGTATTCCTGTCGGTTTTATTCGCTTTGGTGTGCTTTGATGTTCTTTTGCGTTGATGTAATCGATGAGTTCCTGGTAGGTGTAATCCGTTAACAAACGCTCTTGCTTGCCTTCTTTGGTAACACTTAGCACCTGGTTTACTTTACAACCGTCTCGATATAAAGCGATGGCTTTCACGCCTAGTTGCCAAGAGAGCTTGTAAATATCTTTTACGTTCTCTATGGTAGATTCTTTAGGCAGGTTAACGGTTTTGCTAATGGCTCCTGTAATATGTGGAGTCAAAGCGGCCATCATCTTTACGTGCCCCTCTGGTTGGATGTATCGCTTCCCTGTTCCGCATCTGCTGGCAGTATCAAAAACGGATAAATGCTCCTCTTTTAAGAAAGGGGCTCCCTCTATCTTACCATCTTTAACAAAGCCATTTTTATCTTTAGCCATCACGTATTCTACAATCGCCTCTATCTCTTCTTCTGGATAACCTAGCTTCTTTAGAGCCGTGGGTATTGCCGAGTTTACCAAGGTGATGTGCTCTCCACCAATTAGTTTTTTATATACCACATGACTAAAAAATGGTTCACTTGAAGTGGTTGCACAGTCCATAGCAAAGGCAATGGTTCCTGTTGGTGCAAGAACACTTACTTGTGCGTTACGGTAACCATACTCTTCTCCAGCTTCAATGGTATCCTTCCACACTTTGCATAAAGCATCAGAGAGAGCTTCGGCACCTAATTCCTTTAATATAGAGTGGTTGATGATGCTAGGAGAGTAAGGAATATCCTCCATCTCTATATCTGTCATGTCATAAGATGCTGCTCTAGCATGATTACGTATCACTTTGTTCATATGACCTCTATTTATATTATAACATGCAAAAGCTCCCACCTTTTCTGCCATCAACGCAGAGATATAGTAAGAATATCCTGTCATCAAAGAGCATAGAGCTGCTCCAATCTGTCTGGCTTCCTCGGAATCATAAGATAGCCCCATGGACATAAAAAGATTCCCTAGATTGGTCAATCCCAAACCAGTAGTACGGAAAAGGTAAGTCTTGCGAGCCACATCTTCCGTTGGCAGCTGTCCCCAGTGGATAGTTGCTTCCAGTACCAGCTGAATGAGCTTGATGGCGTGAAGATACCCTTCAATATCAAAGGTTCCCTCTTCTTGGTTGTAGAAGCGTGAAATATTTATACTTGCCAGATTGCAAGCTGTGTCATCTAAGAACATGTACTCTGAGCATGGATTTGAGGCATTGATTCGATTGTGAGGCGTCCTTGAATCTCCATCTTCCCCAGCTGGACAGGTGTGCCAAGCATTAATGGTATCATCGAATTGTACCCCTGGGTCGCCACAGCGCCAAGCGGCTTTAGCTAAAGAGTCCCACAACTCAGATACCTGGATGCTTCTTCCCACGGCCTCATCTGTTCGTCCTTTTGTATGCCACTCCCTAGGGGGTGATTGCTCCAAGGCCTCCATAAAAGAATTAGGGATACGGATAGAGTTGTTCGCATTTTGGCCGGATACGGATTCATAAGCCTCGCCGTCTATAGAGGTAGAGTAACCCATCTTGCCAAGAGCCACTGCCTTATCTTCTTCCAAGGATTTCCAGTTGATAAACTCCAGAATGTCAGGATGATCTAAATTTAGGATATTCATCTTGGCGGCACGACGAGTAGTTCCCCCAGACTTTATAGCACCTGCATTTCGATCAGATACTTTAAGAAAACTAAGAAGTCCTGAAGACTTCCCACCACCAGACAATCTTTCGTCTTTGGCGCGAATGGAAGACCAGTTGGTTCCTACTCCTGAGCCATACTTGAACAAAAGTGTTTCTGTGATTAACTGATCTGTCAAGGATTTTTTGCCCACTAAAGAGTCTTCTACACTCAAGATAAAACAGGCGGACCCCTGGGTTCTGGTGTAAGCATCTTCTGCTTGTAGAACCTTTTCTTTTATAGGATCATAATAATAGTGCCCCTGTTTTGTGCCATGAATTCCATAAGCATGAAACAGTCCAGTATTGAACCACTGGGGCGAGTTAGGTGCCCACATTTGAGCTAGCATCATATAAGCCAGTTCGTCGTAAACGATTTGGCTTTGTTCTTTATTCAGTAGTCCTTCGTCCTCTAAAGCTAAAGTCCAAAAGTTGACCATTCGATGAACCAGTTGTCTCATGGAATGCTCCCCTTCTTGCTCTCCAGGAACGCCTGCTTTTCTGAAATACTTGCTAGCGATAATGTCACAGGCGGCTTGAGAGTAATGAGCGGGAAATTCTAGGCCTTCCATCTCCAAAATCGATTCACCAGTTTTATGGTTTATCAGTTGAACAGAAACTTTCTTCCACTCAAAAAGATCGTAAACACCTTTATCTCCTGACTCTAAAGGTTTTGTGAAAAAACGTACAATGTTATGATCAAAATTCATCTGTACTACTCCTTATTTTTGTTATTATGGTGCAGATATTACTCTACAACACTTGGAGCTTTCTGTCAACACAAAAATCAATATATTGTATATGTTCTTATGAGTCTCTACCATATATTGTTTTTGCTGGTGGGGAACTTTTCCAGAATTTCTTGTTATGCAAAAATCTCAAATCGTCTTTAAAAGCAACGAAGGGGCGAAATACCTAGGTATCCCACCCCAACATTTAGTATTTAATCGTATATTATTATATCACTTCTAATTCTTCATTCCAGTCATTACAATTCCTTCTACTAGGTATTTTTGTCCGATAATGTACACAAGAAGACCAGGGATGATGGAAAGCACTGTTGCTACCATTGTCAGATGCCACTCTGTGCCATAAGAGCCTGAGAAAACACGAAGTCCCATTGCCATGGTATGCATACTTTCATCGTGTAAATAAACGGTTTGTGTAAGCAGGTCATTCCAAATCAGCATGAAAATGAAGATTGCCACAACCATAATTGCGGGCTTTAATGACGGGAGGAGAATTTGAACCAAAATACGCAACCGTCCAGCACCATCAATCATTGCTGCCTCATCTAGCTCTGTTGGAAGGGTTAAGAAAAATTGACGTAAAAGGAAGATGTTAAATGCACCGCCGCCACATATCCATGGAAGGATCAGTGGTAAAAAGGAGTTGGTGAGCCCAAAAAAGTTAGTAAACATAATAAAAAGTGGAATCAGTGTCACTACTGGTGGCAATAACATTGAGGCTATACAAAGCCCAAATAGAAACTTCTTACCTCTGAATCTAAGCCTTGCAAAGGAGTAAGCACATAGGATTGCCGTGCTTGTGCCCAATGTAACCGCTGGAACTGCAATAATCAAAGTATTCCGAAGATAAGTGAAGTAATGGAAGCGCTCAAGAGCCCTTGGATAATTAGAAAAAACCCAGTTGGTGGGGAAAAATCTCATGCTAGGAACTTCGTGTAGGTACATAAGAGATGAGCGAATGATCCACCAAAGAGGGAAAAGGACGATAAGGGCTAAAACCATCAGAATACTAAAGATTATGATGATGGACGTTTTTCGATTATTCTTAAACACGCCGTAAATATAGGCAATAGGTAAGACCACAGAAGGTAGAAAGAATAGAAACACCTCATAGCCTAAAACATCAACGGCAGATAAAATGAGCACCGCTATACCTACAAAACTTATAATTCCAAAAACTCCCAGCAAGTGCATTTTTCTGATTTTGTCACTGAATTTCAATGCCAAAGTTCCTGAGACAGCTAGAATTACAGCCAAAAATATTAGGTACATAAAGAAGATGGACACTGTTCGACCGTCTGGCAGAAAGGCAGCCACCTCCATGTCAGCAAATGCTTCCGAAGGCATCATATTTTCAATGGCATAACGTAGATTAACGTATGCTTCATTAATCTGTTCTTGGGTTGAAGCTCTGTCATTAATCACCGTCCTTCCTTCGACAAGTCTCTCCTGCAGGTTCCCCCAGGATTCTTCTGTCCACATAGGAACCCCATCAAGGTTGGCGTTAAGGGTTCTTGCTTCGGCGATTGCATTATCCAAATAGAAGGTGTCGGTAAGCCCAACCCCCATTAGACCCAGAATACCAAAAATCAGGCATCCTATGGCAGCCACAATGTAAACCATGCCAGTTATTCTAAGCACTGGCTTTCCTGGAGTAGGAACAATGCCTCCTTGCTCTATGTTGGTTTCTGTTGTCTTCACTTTACTAATCATGCCGGACCACCTCCCTCATAAAACAGCCAAGATTTGGATGTTGCAAATAGTATGGCTGTGAAGATACCAATAAGAACAAACAAAGCAAAAGAGAGTGCACCCGCTCGCCCTAAGAAACCACCACGACCAAAGGCGGTGGTATACAATTCGAATGCCACAAATCTAAATGACTGAGGGATAACGGTAGCTCCAGCTTGACCGCCTGCAGCAAGCATGAGAGAAGGTATAACTACCTGCATGTGTGTAATCAAACTCATCAGCAGGTTGTAGAAAATAATAGGAGTCATACAAGGTATGGTTATCCTCCAGAAACGATGCCAGGCATTGGCTCCATCGATTTCTGCCGACTCAAGGTATGTCCGAGGAACATTAGCAAGTCCAGCCATTTTAATTACGATGGTATTGCCACTTGCCCACACAGCAATAATTGCAATTGCAGGAATAATGGTTGCATTGTCCAAAAGGAAATGAACACGGCTACCACCAAACATATTGATGATGTTGTTGATGATTCCACCATGGGAATAGATAAGGCTAAAAATCAACATCGAACTTACAACAGGGATAACGAAAGGTAAGTAAAACACTGTTCGAAAAAATGCTCTTCCTGGAATCCTACGATTGAGCAACAAAGCAATAGCCATGGAGTAAACCATTGCCATAATTACTGCCAAAAATGCATACGCTATAGTCACTCGAACGGAATCCCAAAAGAAAGAGTCTGGTGATAAAAGGTTGATTAGATTGGTCAGTCCTGCAAATTCTGGTGCAAATGGAATCTGCCAGTCGAACAGGGAGATTACAAACACCGCCGTAAGTGGAATATAGGTCATAAAAGAAAGCCCTAAAAAAGCAGGAATCAAAAATATCTTTGCTGTCCTAGCTTCTTTTCTTGCTGCCCGGCCTGGTCGATTATCCAGCTTAGCAGAGCCGCTTAAAAGTAATATAGTGGGAATCAGTGAAAGGATTGGATACCATACAAATCCAAAGCCATCCACAAAGAAAACGGCAAAAAGTCCAATGGCAATCACAAATCCCAAATCAATCTTGCCCAAAAGACCTAAAAGAGCTCCTCTTTTGGGGGTTTTCCCAAAGACAATCGTCAACACTCCAATCATCATTCGAAATAGAAAGAAGAGGATTAAGAGGTTATAAAATATCGGCATGGCGCTCATGGGCATGGCATAGTTTCGAACTGCATTTAAAAATACAAAGCTACGAGGCATATATTGGAATAGTAACCAAGCTCCTGTAAAGTAATTTACAGCCACCCCTAGGGTAAGTACAGAAAAAAGGATATACAAAATGCTTGTTGTTTTCAGGGTATTGACTATTTTGAAGATTTTTGTAAGTATCATACTTGATGTTATCAGGATTTTCTTGATAAATTCTATCAATCTCTTCGCTTTTCCCTGTGGAATATCTAGTTTAGCCAAGCCATCCAAAAGTAGCATAGCAGGGATAAGTGAAAAGACAGGGAACCATACAAACCCAAAGCCATCTACAAAGAAAATTGCAAAGACTCCAATAAAAACAACAATCCCTAAATCAATCATAGCAAAAAGACTTAAAAGAGCTCCTTTTTCGGGAGTTTTCCTAAGTGCAAGGGTCATCATACCAATGATGAATCGAAAAATTAAAAAAAGTATCAGGAAATTATAAAATAGAGGCAAGACGTTCATAGGCAATACATAACTCTGAAGAGAATTCAAAAATACGAAACTTCGAGCCATGTACTCAAAGAACAACCAGGCTCCTGAAAAGTAGTTTACAGTCACCGCTAGGGTAAGTAGAGAAAAAAAGAAGTATAGAATACCCGTTATTTTCAAGGTGTTGAGTATTTTGTTGAGTTCTATAGTTCCTTTTTGCTGCGTATTATTCAACTCTTGTTTGTCCATACAAATTCACACAACTTTCTTAGATTGGGGTAATATCATACTCTAATATAGTAGGTCTCGTCAATATCTTCTACGGGTATTAAATCTGTGCCCACCAGTCGGTGGACACAGACATTTCAGCTACAACCGCTTCGTTTATATGTTTTATGCTTCTTCTAATCTGCTCCGATTGCCCTTACAAAGGCAGGTCTGGCAGCATCTAACGCTTCTTGAGCAGTAGTGTCTCCTGACCATACATCGGCCAGTACAGTTGCCAATTCTGGTAAAAAGGCGTCAAAACCTGGTACCCAGTGCCATCCAAAGGATCTTGCATAATTCAGTGAATACTCAATAACTGCGCTACGGAAATCCTCGAAAGGTGGGTGATTTTCATTATCTGCCCATTCACGCATCATAGCTTCATCTCTATACCAGCTTTCATAACGTGGCATCCAGATACCCCCTTCGATAAGACCCCAGTTGTTTTCTGTTGCTGCAAACCATGCAAGGAATTCAGCAGCTGCCTCAGGATGTGCCGAACCTTCGTACTGAACAGCAAGACCTGCAGTGGCAAGAGTGAGAGGTGTTCCCATGCTTGGAAGAACGCCTACGCTGTAGTTAAGACCATGATTGTTCATCGCATCAGAAAGCCAAACACCGATTGACCAGGTGCCGTTGATTGCCATGGCTACGTTATGCTCTAAGAACCAGGCATCAATTGTGCCGTCAAGGGAGCCCCAACGAGGCATTACGCCATACACAAGATAAAGGTCAGCAATTCTTTGAATCGCTTCTGCTGATTCTGGACTGTTGATGATTACATCTGACCAATCATCGGGATTGAAGAAGCCGCCGCCATTTGAAATTGTCCAAACTTCCAATTGAAATACAGCAGGCTCCATGTAGATACCGTATTGTTCGATATTGTTACGATCGAAATCAGGGCTGTGGGCATTGTTTCCATTTACGTCAATAGTTAGAGTTCTTGCTACGTCTACAAACTCATCCCAGCTCCATGCATCTGCTGCTGCTTTTGGTGCGTAGTCAACACCTGCTGCATCAAATAAGTCTCTGTTGTAGTACAGCGCAAGTTGAACAACACAAGATGAATAAGCTACAATCTCCCCTTCCCAGCGGAAAGAAATAATATCACGAGGTGCCTCTCCAACAATTTGTGGTGCTTGGATAAATCCAGCTCTTGCCCAGTTAATGGCCATCTCTTCTGTCATAAATCCAGTATCAGGAAGCTCACCGGCAGCTGCCAATGTGGTTAGAATCTCAGTGATATCATCACGGTCCACTGGCCAGGGTGAAACATAGATGTGTGGGTGAGCTGCATTGAATGCGTCAAGTGTGCTTTGTACATTTGCGATTTCCGCTTCATCTCCCCAGAACATGTAGGTGATGTGAGCAACGCCGTCGTCTACATCAGGTACATCTTCATCTTCGTCTTCATCTGGGTCTGGTGTTGGTGTGGGAGCCTCTGGTGCCGGGGTTTCTGGCGCTGGAGCCTCTGGTGCCGCACAAGCAGCAACGCCTGCGATCATAAGTAGGCAAAGAGCAAGTGCGAGAATAAATTTTACCTTTTTCTTCATTGTGATTTCCTCCTATAACTTTTTGTTTTATATTTTATTGCGTTATGTTACGCAACGAGTTCCAAATCAACGGGTTTCAAATCACGAGTTCAAAATAGTGAGATTGCGTAAAGCTTTTGATACTTGTTGTTCATCTTCTAATCTCCTAAAGTCATAATGGACTCACATCCGTTGCCGGGCAGTACCACCAGTTCCCCTTGCTCTAACAGGAAAATACGTTTAGGATAAGGGGCATAACTTATAATTCTAACCTTATTACCATGGATTTCAAGGTGACAATTTACTCCTTTAAGTTTCCCTTGTCCATCAAAATAACAATAGGCATCTTGGCCAAAGCGATCCAGATAAGCCACTAGTTCTTGGCCCATATCCCAGTCACTGGTCTGGGTATCTTCCTTTGAAAATAACTTTGCAAATATACCACCATCTTGAGCAAATACTTCTTGACCAAAGCGTGTTTTTGATAAGTCAAGGCGATTATAATGAGGGCTTGGGACAGCATAAGTAGATACTGCTTCACCTGGATTTAAGGAGACGGTTGTTGTTGAATGAGTGTCATAGCAGTAGAGAACACCCACAAAGGCTCGGTAACTGGCCTCCAGGTAGCGGGGATCTTTTATCCGATGAAAAACATCCAGTGCCGCCGCCGCAGTAATGCCACCCCAAAGAGAATGAATCATGTAGGATAGTGCTTCCCACCAGCGGTCGGGATTCTGACCACGAAAATCATTGCTAAAACCAATGTTGGCCAGCACCAGATCACCATACCAGAGACATTCCTTACCATATCCACCATTGGCCAGTGCCGCCGCTGCCGGTCCAAAGCCTGCATTATCATAATAATGCTCTGTCATGGCAACTGTTAAATTATCTTTATCATTTATAATCCTTTGTAGGTTATCCCTCCAAAGTGCTTCCAGATGTTCGTAATCTTTAATTTGTTTATGTTTTAATGCTTTTAACAAGTCGTCTATGTATAGGAAGAAAACCCCTAACATTCTCGTCTCTTCTTTTGCTCTTTGACTGGTATGTAGGGCGGGATTAATTCTTAGTTCAACCACTTGGGTGGCCCATAATAGATAAGTTTTGGAGCTTTGTAATCTGAGCACCTCATCTGGTAGCTGGGACAATAAGAAAAGCACATGTCCAATATACTCAAAATCCATCACTCGGTAAAAATCCCCGTAAAGTTTCCGAGGTTTTAGAAAGTCTCCATCTCTAAACCATTTATCTAACAAGTAATTGTTTACACTTTTTTCTATTTTGTATATTTGTGTTGGATTAGGAAGAGTATCCAACAAATTTTTCTTTAGAACTAAGCTCATTTTGCCAACAGATTCACCCTGACGATGAACGGGTCGGAATGCGTGAGGATTGGCTTTATCTTCTTCTTGATAGGAAGTGTTACACAAATAATCCACTCTTTCGTTAATCATCTTTTTAATATCTTTGACTACGTTAATGATAAGCCAGTCTTCTTTGCCATCAACAAAGGTAAGTATGATTTTGTGTTCACCCGCTGTAGTAAAACTACCGATTACTGATCTTTCTGATTCCACTGTTAAAAAGTCAGACCGCAATTCCCCTTGCTCTTTCCACCACGCTTGTGCTTTAGAAACTTTACCATTTGTTATATGAATTTCAATGGGTTGCCCTACAGTTGCTATGGTAGGAGCCTCTATGACGGGATGCCCCACTTCTATTGATTTAAGATAAAAATCCTCCTTATCTGCCACTGGTTTAATTTGATAAGACCAGCAGTGGGTTTCACCTGGGTCCATCTGTACTTGCTCATCAGAATATATCCAATCATTTTCATTACTGTGTTCTCCTGAAAGGATAAGTTGGTGATAGATAATCCCATCTAAAGAAGGAGAGCAATTTTCTAGAAACCGATTATTAAAGTCACAATAAGAACCAATAGAATTCGTAGTTCCTTTTATCTGATACATCCCTAAACTACTTTCACGTCCAGTTCTTCTCATCACTGCGATTTTTGTAAAATCTTTCGATAGCGATGGAAATAAAGCCGCGGAATGAAAGGTATTCCTTGAAACATCCATATCCCGAAACATAATATAACTAAATGATGCCCACAGGCCAAAATGCTGTAGTTTAATTGGAATGGACATTCTATTTTCAAAGTAAATATTCCAAGTCATCCCATGATTATCAGACAAATCAAAGACAAGGGACACTTGGTATTGCTTATAATCATAGTCAACAACAAACTTGCTCTTTTCAACTCTAATTTCAGGTGTTATTGTAGTGCTGCTATATACTTTATCCTCTACTTTAAACTCAAAATTTCCCATTAACTTATCTGTTGAATAATAATTGGCTTTCTCTAAATAAGCCCTGTCAATTACCCAATTCATTCTTTTTGAATCGTTTAACAAAACAAGACTATCCACAATTCCATTTTCGTTTACGTTTAATGAAAAATATTGATTTTCTATTATCATCTCAATTTCTCCTTGAACAAATCACGGAGGTATAACCCATGAAGATATAACGATTGAAAATAGTTATACTGCCTTGAAGCAGTTCCACAACCTTCAAAGGCACTTCTATCCTTTTGAAAATCATTCTACCTCATAGAAGATTCTGCTTCTCGGGGGGGGGAGAAGTCATATACAGCGACTATTAAACGTTTAACTATTTCCATCATTGTTGCATACTTTGAATAAAAATGCAAGTAGAAGTTTAACACTAAAATTTGTGGAATTTGCACAAATTTTTTGAAACTAGTCCATTACCCTTGTAACAGATTTCCGCACCAGCAATTCACATTTAATGAGACATACTCCGTCACTATTAATATCTTCTCCTAAGGTTTGCCTTTTTAAGAGGAGTTGCATAATTTCACTGGCTCGATATCCGATGTCATGAAGAGGAAGTTTTACAGTGGTTAAAGGGGGTTTATAATACTCAGATAACTCACGACTGTCGAATCCAACGATTGAGATGTCCTTTCCAACAATCATCTTCCTTTCTTCTAATCGGTCGTAGACCCCACCAGCCATTAAGTCATTCATACAGAATATAGCTGTCACTCCTTGATTGATCAGTTCATCTGCACTTTGATAACCCGACTCACGCAACCAATCTCCTGTAACTACCAAAGAGGTGTCATGTAAGATGCCGCTTTCAAATAACGCCTTTTGATATCCCACCAAACGCGCTTGTGTATGAAGAGAGTCTCGTTTACCAGTGATTACCCCTATCTTCTTATGTCCTTGAAGAATCATGTGATTCACTAACTGAAAAGCAGCTTCTTTATCGTTTACTACAACAGAGGGGGTCTTGACACTGCCACTATACCCATAAGCCATAACCGTTGGTATTGGTAAATTGTCAGGAATACATTTAATCTCCCTTTCGTGGGCAGCAACATAAATAATACCTTCAACCTGCTTTGCCATTAAATCACGCATTCCACCTTGAGCTTTGCCATAAAAATCCGTAGATTGATAGTAGGTATCATGATATTTTTTATACAGGCGTAGATTAAATAAAAGGATTTGATAATCCTCTTCTTCACAATGCTTAGTTATCCCATCAATGATATCTGGAATATTGAAAATTGTCATATCTTCAGCAATAACCCCAATACTTCGGGTATGTCGCATCTTTAAGTTTTTGGCCACATAATTTGGGATGAATTCTAACTCCTCCATGACCTTTAGGATTCTTTGTCTTGTCTCCTCACTTACGTTAGGCTTGTCATTAATAACATTTGAAACGGTAGCAACTGATACGTCACACATTTTTGCGATTTCTTTGATCGTAGACATGGTTTTACCCTTCTCTTTATTTCATATATTCTTTTCATCAGATTCTTATAATTCATAGTTAGTAAAACGTTTAGCTTATAATTATCATTAATGCAAATTTTTCTAGTAATGTCAACAGTTAATTGAGGATTAGTCTCACGATTCATGGATTTTTATTGACTTACCAATAGATTACATATTACAATAGGGCAACAAGGTATTTAATTTACCTTGTAGTTAGTGTGTGTAAAGAACGATTTGGTATGTTTTTAGATAGATGTGCAGATGTTTTCTTGATGAGATATGGTTCGTTAACCCTAGGAGGTAATAGTAATGTTGGAATCAAAATGCCCAAATTGTAACAGTGCTGTAAAAGTAGAAGATAAGGGCTTCCAAAAAGAAATTGACAAAATCAAAGAACAGCTTGATGAAAAAGAAAGAGAATATTTCGATAAACTGGGTGAAAAAGACCTTGAGATTATTGTACTTAAAGTTCAATTGGAAGGCCTTGAGCTTGACAATAAATATCATGTAGAAAAGCTAATCAATGATAACGAAGAACAAAACAAGCAGGAGCTAGAAAAGCTTAAGAAAGAGCTTGAACGAAGTGCTGAAAAAGCCATGGCAAGAATGAAAGAGGCTGAGAAGGAAAAAGATGAGGAGATTGCCAGACTTAGAAAAGACAATGAGTCAAATACAAAGAATGCACATAAAGCTTTGTTGGAAGCTCAAGAAGCTAAAAAACAAAGAGATGAGGAAATTGCAAAACTTAAGAAAGATCATGAGTTAAATGTACAAAGAGCCATGGCAGGCTCTATAGAAGCTGAGAAACGGGTAAGGATTGAAGTAGAAAAAATCAGAAAAGAAATTGAATCAAAGGCACAAAGAATATCAATAGAATCTCAAAAACTTCTACTAGAGGCTGAAGAGAAATATGAAACACTAAAGGAAGAAAAAGAGCAAGAGTTAAACAAGCTTAATCAAGAGTTGAACAAACTTAATCAAGAGTTAGGTAAGCTTGAGAAGGATAATGGAGAACTAGCGGTTCTACATGAGCAAACAAAGAAGGCTGTTTCAGAAAAAGAGCAAAAAAGGCTCTTGGAAATAGAAGATAAATATGAAACGTTAAAAGAAGAAACCGTTAAGGAGATAGACAAGCTCAATCAAGAAATAAGCAAGCTAAGGGCAGATAAAAAAGAGCTAACTATTCAATTGGAGCAAGCAAAGAAAGGGTTATCCGAAGGGGCGAATGGTTTCAGTCAAGTGGTAGATAGGCTTGAAGCGGAAAAAAAAGAGTTAGCGAATCAGTTAGAAGAAGAGAAGAAGAAGGCGGCAGAGCAAGAGCAAAAAATCCTCTTTGAAGTAAAAGAAAAATATGAAACCATAAAAGAAAAAAATGACCAAGAGTTAAAGATACTTAGCCAGGAAATAAATAGATTGGGAGTAGAAAAGGAAAAGCTAACCAACCAATTAAACCAAGCAAGCATTCAATTGGAGCAGTCAAAGAAAACAATATCAGAGAAAGAGTTGAAGACTTTACAAGAGCTAGAAGAAAAATACCAAGACTTAACCAAACAAAATATTGATAGGTTGAAAGTATTAAGTAATGAAATAGAGAAGCAAAAGCAGGAAAAAGAAGAGGTAAGTCGCAAGCTAGAAAACCTTGAAAAAAAATACTTGGAGAAAGAACAAAAGGCTTTATCTGACGTTGAGTTGAAGGCACAAAAGGTAATCTCTGAGATGCAAGACGTGTTATCAGAAGAAGAGCTAAAGTATGAAGAGTTAAAACGACAAAACGAAAATGAGTCTAAAAGGCTGCGAGATGAAATCAATCGGTTGAAAACGGAGAAGAGAGAGTTAGAGAATCTTGTAAAAACTACGAAAGTAGAATTTGATTTGAAAGAAGAAAAGATATGGGCTGACTTCAACTTGCAAAAAGAAAAGATTTTGTCTGAAGTGGCTTTAAAGGAACAAAAGATTATCCTAGAGGCAGAACAAAAGAGAGATGAGATAGAGAAACAAGGAAGTCTAAAAATAGAAAGGCTCCTAGAAGATATTAACTCAATAAGGAAAGATAAAGAAAATTTAGAAAAACAATTGAATATCGTGAAAGAGGAGAAAGCACAACTTGTTTCTAGTGAGAGGCATGAAGAGCTTAAAAAGCAAAGTGTACTTAAAATAAAGGAGCTTAATGAGAAGATAAATCAGTTAGAAACAGATCGAAACCTTTTAGAGCTTCAGTTAAGCAATACTAAGGCAGAATATGAGATTAAAGAGCAAAAATTGCTGTCAGAAGCTGAGATTAGAAAGCAAAAGCTGTTATCTGATCTTGAGATGAGAAAGCAGAGATTTTTAACAGAAGTAGAAAAAAAATGTATTGATTTGAAGAATCGTTATGCAAAGGAGGTAGAAAAGCTTAACGAAGCAAATGCTAGAGAAATAGAAAAGTTAAAAGAAACAAGTGCTAGAGAAGAGGAATTTCGACGTCAGAAGCTCTCAAGGCTTATTGGGGAAGGTTTAGGTAAATATATAGAAACAGAGGTTGAGAAGGTTCGCACTTATGGGCTTTCCAACATAATATTTGAAAAGGATGGATTGGAAAGGCTTGGAGGAAGCAAAAATTACATTCTCAGAGAGCAGGATGAAGAAGGTCTAGAGATTTTCTCCATTATGTTTGAATTAAGAGATGGAACAGAGGCTCCAATAGGAAAAGAAAAGAATGAGGATTTCTTTAAAAAATTAGATAAAAAGCGAACTGGAAAAGGCTGTGAATACGCAGTGTTGGTTTCTATGTTGGAAATGGAAAACGAGTATTATGATACGGGTATAGTGGATATAAGTCATAAGTTTCCAAAGATGTACGTTATTCGACCCAACTTCTTCATTTCTCTTATTGGCTTGCTGAGAAATGCAGCATTGGATTCAGTAAAATACAGACAAGAACTGAATCGGTTGCATAAGCGAAATGTAGAGGTTTCTAAGGTGGAAAGGGAACTCCTTGATCTGAAAGAAAAGTTTGAGCAGAACCAACGCTTGGCAAATGAGAAGTATCAAACGTCAATCAGTGAAGTTGACCAAGCCATTCGTAGTTTGCAAGTGGGCAAAGATTAAGTTGAAAAGATAGTGTAAAGGGAACAGTAAGGTTAGAGAGGAAGAGGAGGATAGCGAAATAGCATGAAATGTCCATATTGCGGCAGTGACGATACGAGAGTGTCGGATTCAAGACCAGTTGAAGAGAATAATTCTATACGCAGACGTAGAGTATGTGATGGTTGTGGCAAACGTTTTACAACTTTTGAGAAGATAGAGTCTGTTCATATGATTATTATTAAAAAAGATAATAATCGAGAGCAGTATGATCGTTTGAAAATAGAGTCAGGGATTCTCAGAGCGTGTTATAAGCGTCCTGTTTCTGCTGACCAGATTCAAAAATTAATCAATGAAGTAGAACGAGAAATTTTCTATCAAGAGATGAATGAGATTCCTAGCAGTAGAATAGGAGAGATGGTGATGAGTAAGTTAAAAGATGTGGATCCCGTAGCTTATGTTCGTTTTGCTTCAGTGTATCGAGAGTTTAAAGACGTGAATACTTTTATGGATGAGTTGAAGACATTTTTGAAGTGATAACTCTCCTAACAAAAGTTCAGACTTTGTTAGAATCAAATAGACGACTTTGCCATTTTCACTCTAGTGAGTTAGGAAGGTATCCCTTTGAATGGTGAAGTATTATGGCACCTGTGATAAAAAACTTCGTAAATCGAGACCGTAAAATGCCTTGATTTGCGAAGTTTTGTTGTTAGGTGAAATCTAAATCAAAGGGTTAACTCAAAGGTATAACTTTTGGATACGATAATTGATTTTGTTGTTAATAATATAATCGCGAACACTCTTGGGAACATGCAACTGCCAATTACTGTCATTAAACTGAATCATCTGGCGAATCTCACTGGCGGTTACTCCGATTTCGCTAATGTCCTTTTCCCAAATGACTTCAGTTTTCAATCCTAGAAGCTCAAGAATCCTCCGGCGCTCTTTATCCCAAGGGGTGATGATGCTCATGTAATAAGTGGCGTCCATAGGAATATAACCTAACAGTATCTCAGGATGACTAATCGGGAAAGGAATAATCTCAAAAGCCTCTCTTTTAATCTTGAACTCTTCAAAAACATTTAGTAGCATTTCATAACGCTCAAAGAATGACATGGGATTATCTTTTTTGGTTATACCACTGGTATCTAACGTAGATGTGGCAGCGAAATTCACTATATCTGGGTGTGTAATGCCAAGATATAATTTGCTACATCGCATTTTAGCAGCCAAAATATATTCCATCTGTTTCATTGTTAGAATTTGAAATCTGCCGTGAATGACTCCTATATTACTCATAATTGATAATCTCTCCTAATGGGGACCTATATTTATATTTCCATTCTACACTATTTTACTGGCCTTGACAAATATAAGATGAAAAAGGTTTGGGCAGTTGTTTCATTTGATGCATTTCTATTTTTCTAATTTCTATCTTTGGCAATGGCGGCTTTGACCTCTTTAACAGTAGTAGCACGAGCCTTAAAGGCTAAGATGACGGGAACGAGAAGTATAGCTACAAATCCAGCGGCAAGACCATTGTTATAGAGGTTAATTCCTCCTGATGGATAGGCCAAGCTGGTTACCAAATGGATATGAAGGATTCCAGCGATTACACCCCAGTGCAAACCAAACTTAGAAGGGATAGGGCATAAGCTGAGTACAAAAAAGAATGCAGTGATTACTCCAGGATCCCACAAATTCATAGGGCTTAATATGGTGCCAATGGATACGCCTAACATAAGGGAGGCACCACTGGGGATATTCTTGCCGTTGGCACCAAAGCCTATAATAGTTAGAATCGCCCCAAAGGCCAAGCCACTAATTTCCATTCTCATAACATTGGCGACTGTAATACAAAAGATACCTAAAAGTCCCATGTTAATATAGCAAAAGGTTCCAAAATCTGGATAATAGTCAGCTTTAGTGTGAGAGATTTCTTTTAGCTTTTCCCAAATGCCCTTCAATCTTAATTGTTTCCAATTCATATAAAGACCGACAAAAACTAGCCATAGGCTAACGATTACAGTAATAATGGTGATGGATAGGTTATTTCCGCTACTCCATGCATCATTCATCTGGTAAAAGATACCAAAGCTACTCATGGTTGAGGTGATGAAAATAGCAATGATCCCAGCAGTTAATCCGCCATTATAAAGGTTAAAACCATCGTGAGCTTTTTTGATGTTAGAGGCCAGTGGTTCAAAAACAAAACCAATGGCAACTCCCATACCGATGGCAGCCAAATAACCTAGAAAAACAGGCTCGATACCAATGAAAAGTTGTTGACTAACGGCAGGTGCTAATGATGAGGCTACCAGAATCGTCATAATAGTATTGCTAAAAGGTTGTCTTCTGAACTTGGCATATAATAATCCACCCAAATAGATAGGGATAACATTAAAGATATTCTTGCCAAAAAGGGCGAATCCTACCAGTAGCCATAAGCCACCGATGGTACCACTTTGGGGTTCGTGCTTAAAGAGCAGTAGCATTCCCACAGAAGCCAATGATAAGATACCTGCATTGACAAGAGCTGGACCAAGCCCTGCAATGGCAATATAGTCTGTTACAAGGATATTAGGAGCTCTAAAGATAATAAGCAAGCCTTCAATAAGCTCCTTAGGAGGCTGCAGTGTCAATCCAAAAACAACTAGAATAAGTACGGTAATGGTAAATACTTTGTAGATGTCGTTAAATGTTTTAGCCATGTTAATATAAAATCCTTCCTGATGTACAATGTATGTTAGTAAAAAAATGTAACACTCATAATGAAGATAGTGTTACCTCAATCATACTCCAGGAACAAAAAAAACATGTTCCTATCGTTAGATTGACGAGGCAAAATACGCCTCTTTTATAAGCAGTTCATTCAGAACTTCTTATAAGCTGTCTATACTATAACATATTAAGAAAACTTTGCCAAACATTTTTTGAGGAAAACAAAAAAAAATTTAGCAAAAATAAAGAAAAGGTTAACGACCCATCTTAGATTCCCTTAGAACTTAAAAAATCTTTTAGCAAATTCATAGCTACGTCCTTTCGGTATTCGATACTTACTCTTCCCCGAATGGGTACAATGGCCTCCCTCATAGCTTTAAGGTAGTCACCCTTAAGTTCTTTTGCCTGAGTTAGTGTTTTGCCGATAAGCATTTCATCCACTTCTATCGGTCGTAGAATCACATCGGCTACAGCACCAAACGCTGTGGCCAGGTGTCTGATTACATTGCCTTCCATTTCTATAATCCCTGCAAAAGATAAGCGAGAGATTGCCAACGCGTCTCTGGCTCCTACTTTCTTATAATAGTAGTTATCTATTCCAAATCTGGGGATGATTATCTCTACTATAAGCTCATCTGGCTTTAAGTCTAGTTTTTTTCGGCCTTGGTAGAAGTCCTTTATAGGGAGAAGCCTTTCCTCTTTTGCATTTGCCAATCGAAGTGTAGCATCTAAAACCATGAAGATGAGGGCACTGTCTGCTTTGGCAGAGCCATTGCCAATATTGCCTCCAACGCTTCCCTTGTTCCGAATGGCAGGAGCGGCAATCTGTCTACAGGCTTCCTTTAGAATTTCTGGTGTATCCCTATGATGAATAATCTCTACAAAAGTAACAGTAGCACCAATCGTTAATGAGTCATCAGTAGCTACGATTCTCCTCATCTCTGGAACTTTGTTTAAAAAGAGATAAGAAGCGTCTATCTTGCCCTCAACCATTAAGTCTGTGCCGCCAATATAAGGAATAAGCTCTGGATTCTGGCGAGCTTTTAAAGCTTCTTCTAGGGAAGTTGCGAAAATACTCGAGGTCATAAACATTCTCCTTTACTATTAAGTGATATTCGTGCTTTATTGAAGGGCGAAAGAAGGTGCAGGTAGAACCGGCTTACCAAACTCCTTCTCCTTTTCTAGCAGCAATAAATATTGCTTCTACAATGGAATTATACCCTGTACAACGACAAAGATTTCCAGAGATGCCTACTCGAATCTCATCTAAAGTAGGGTTGGGGTTAGCTGCCAGCAAACACTGAGTGGCCAGTACCATTCCTGGAATACAGAATCCACATTGAACAGCAGAGACCTCCTGGTATGCTTTTTCAATGACTTGGAAAGCTTCTGTTTTAGCAAAACCTTCAATGGTGGTGACATGGGAACCTTCTAGTGAACCCATTGCCACAAGGCAAGAGTTGACCAGTTGACCATCAATGATTACTGAGCATGCTCCGCATTCCCCTTCTTTGCAGCTGCATTTGGTGCCAGTGAGATGAAGGTCATTTCGAAGGGCATCCAATAGCCTTTTATTGCAGTTGCCACTGTATTCAATCTTCTGACCGTTTAATCGAAAGTTAGTTTTTTTTGTCATTTATCTGCCCTCCCTGAGCGTGCTCATGATATCTTCTGCAAGAATAGGGATTTTGTTTAAGTTGACATCAAGGGCATTTTGTATGGCATCAATGGTTGCTGGTGCAGGTCCAACATTAGGAAGTTCACCTGCTCCTTTGGCGCCGAAAGGACCGTTTGGATAATCCACTACGTGAAGTTTTACTTGGATCCTAGGGAAATCTACAGCTGTAGGGATAATATAATCGCTAAAAGTATTGTTCCGTATCCAGCCCTCATGAGAATCCATCTTCTCCATTACAGCATAACCTAAACTTTGAACGAGCCCTCCTTCCATCTGACCGATAACAATCTGTTCATCAATAGGGGTGCCAACATCATAGTTGCCCCAAGCACCGACAACTTTAACATAGCCTGTATAAGTATCTACTTCAACCTCTATTACGTTGGTTGACCATGCAAAGGTAGGGTAAGCATCTCCAGTGAAAGCTTCATTGTCAAAAGGAATCATAAATTCGGGGTGGGTGTATCTCTCTTCAATAAGTTGCTCCTCCCCATCCCGCCATTCTTCTTTGAGTCTTAGGGCAGCACGGCGGATTAATTCACCAACAATCATAATCGAACGTGAAGCGATAGTAGGCCCTGAGTCAGGAACGTAGTTGGTATCAGGAAGGTTAATCATTACCTTGCCCATAGGAATATCCAAGGTATGGGCAATAATCTTTGAAAATGTAGTGAATAGCCCTTGCCCCATGTCTGTGTTAGCGGTAAGGATAGTAATCAATCCCTCTGATGATTTGTGTAACTGAACCACAGATTTGATCTTGTCTCGCTCTCCATTGCCAGTAAATCCACAACCGTGGAACACCATAGAGAGTCCAATGCCCTTTTTGAAACGACCAGATTGATCCTTGTATCGTTGTCTTTTATTATAGTAGTCACTGTCTGTCAGAATCTCATCAACCATAGAACTTAGGGGAACAGGAAAGTGGTAACGACCGCTGGTAGAGGTAATGTCTCCTTGTTTAGCCAGATGGCCTAGTTTGAATTGTACTTCGTCTATTCCCAGATCTTTGGCGATGTGAGTCATCATCATCTCCACAGCAAAAAAGGTTTGAGGACCACCAAAGCCACGAAAAGCACCGCTGGGAACCATATTGGTTTTGTTGGCTCGTCCATGAACTTTTAAGTTTTCTACGTTATAAACACCACAAGCTGCAATCACTCCACGTTGGAGTACTACCAGAGATAATGTAGTATAGGCTCCTGCATCATAAATGACATCAATATCCATTCCCACAACTTTCTTATCCTTTACTGCTACTTTGTAAGTGCAGTGGGAAGGGTGACGCTTGCTTGTTCCTAAAATGTCCTCTTGTCGATTAAAGATAACTCGCACTGGTTTCTTGCAATGATAAGTAGCAACAGCGGCTTGGCAAGATAAGATGCTTGGAAAATCTTCTTTGCCACCAAAGCCGCCGCCTGTAATCTCTTGAATCACACGGATATCCTTTGGAGCCATTCCCATTACTCTGGCCACAGCTCCGTGAATGTAGTAAGGGCATTGAAGAGAGCCTCTGATAACAATTTGACCATTTTCGTAACTTGCGATTACCCCATTGGTTTCCATATAGGCTTGCTCTTGAAGGCCTGTATTAAAAGTTTCCTCATATACTTTGTCGGCAGTAGCAAAAGCAGCTTCAACATTGCCTTTGCTGATGTGTATGTTAAAAAAAGTATCTGAGGTAAGAGGATCAAAAAGAGGTTTTATACATTCGTAATCAACTTTAATCTGTTCCACCAACTGAGCAACTGTACTTTCGCAAGGGCCTACTAAGATTCCAATAGGATCACCAATGTATTCTACAGTATCTCCTGCAAATACAGGAGTATCATCAAAGACGATGTTTACGTTATTATCACCAGGAACATCAGAAGCTCCATAGAAGAAGTATTCAGAAGGTAATGGGGGTAGGTGAATGGAGCCAAGCCTAGCTCTGGCCACAGTAGAGCGAAGCAAGCAACCAAAATACATTCCTTTGGAGGGTAGGTCTGCTATGTATTTGGCGTTGCCTGATATTTTTTCAAAATGGTCAACTTTTGAAATGGATTTACTTATAGATTTCATCTTAATCTTCTCTCTATTCTTTCTTTGATTGTCATGATACAAAAACTCACTTGCACCTTCTTGGATACAGATGCCTATGAAAGGTTTGGTTCCTTCCCGTTAAATTTTTTAACTTTATGCCCTTTAATATATTTTTCGTATATCTGTTGTTCGTCCCCTAGGTAGATAAGACGCTCTAGGCGGTTTTCTATAGTGAACCCTTCAGTGTTATGGAAGTTACTGTCATCAATGATAATGGCATCGAACTCAAAGCCATCATCAAAACTTCCCACCTGTCCAAAAAAACTACCTCCTCCTTGGGTTGCCATATATAAAACTTCTGGAACAGTAAGAGGTGCATCCTCTGGATCTACTAATCGCCAGTACATCTTTGACATCTGGATAGCATCTGCCATAGTTCGTAGAATGTTGGTTCCTGTGCCCCCAGCAATGTCGCTGGCTAAACCAACCTTAATTCCTTTGTTTAGGAAGCGTCTAATAGGAGCTATTCCAGAAGATAGATGAGAGTTGGAACCCGGACAATGGGCAACATAGACACCATTATCTTTTAGCATCTGTTCTTCAAGTTCCACAGGCCATACGCAGTGAGCCATAATAGTTGGGACACCCTCTCCACCAAATAGACCATATCTGTCGTAGGAGTCCCCATAACATCTTGTTCCTGGACAAAGCTCTTCCACCCAAGCAATCTCTTTTGGATTTTCTGATAGATGAGATTGAACAGGAATGTTGTATTTACGTTGCAGCTTCCCTAGTCCTTCCATCAACTCATCGCTACAACTGGGGGTAAATCTGGGAGTGAGTATGGGCTTGGAATGGGAAAACCTTACAAATGCTTCTTCAATAAACTTTTCAGTTTCTCTTAGACTTTCTGTGGCATTTTTTTCTATATAGTAGAAAGGGCTGTTTCTGTCCATATTCACCTTGCCTACATAAGAGACCATGCCAGCTCTTTCAAGCTTTTCCATCAGTAACAAAGTGGCAGAAGTGTGAATGGTTCCAAAAACAGCCGCTCTTGTTGTGCCACCTCTGACCATGTCCTTTACGAAAAGGTTATAAGCAGTGTGGGCATAATCTAGGGCTTTGTATTTGGACTCTTCCTTAAAGGTGTAGGTGTTTAACCAATCTAATAATTCCAAATCCATGCCCATTCCTCTGAAAGTATATTGAGGAGCATGAAGATGCAAATCAACAAGGCCAGGAAGAATGAGTTTGTCTCCATAGTCAACCAGTGGATAATCCATATAATTTGGGGGTATTTCAATAAAAACTCCTCTGGACATTCCCTCTTCACAAACAAGGTATCCTTTGGGGGTAATGTTCAAGGAGTTGAGGGTCTTGTTATAGATGATGTTGCCTTTTAAGATGAATTTCATGATGTTTTCCTTTTATTATTTTATCTCTAGGCTGACCATTCAGTTTCCAAACTCAGCAGGGAGTAGTTTATCATCACTTTTTGTCCTCATAAACACTTCCTACAGCCTATGGACATATTATACAGGAAACCTATAGAAAGTCAATGAGGACACAGAGTTTGGTGAATGGGGAAAATTAGCTTGGAAGAGGGATTGCTCATCCTTTGGCCAATTTAGATCTTTATAAATTCTTTACAGAATTTTTATAAAATTCTCAGTCTCAATCCTCCTAAAACCTTGAAAACCCCTTAAAATGGAACAAAAGTTCTGTGAATAATGACGAATTTGTCCTTAATTCCATGAAATGGACATTTTTTTCTTGTCAACAAAGAAAAACACTTGTAGAATGAATCCAAGTGGTAAAAAAAGGGTAGAAAGTGGTAAAAGGTGGAGCGCGATGTTACAAGGTGAATATAACCATAACATTGATGAAAAAGGTCGCTTAATCGTCCCGGCCAAATTACGTAACGAAATTGGAGACAGTTACATGATTTGCAAAGGCATGGACGGTAATCTTTTAATGTACTCAGTTACAGAATGGAACAAGTTTGCTTCCAATCTAGAAAAGTTACCACGAATGAATGCAAATGCTAGAAAACTAGTACGTCATTTTCTGGGTAGTGCCCATGAAGGAAGCTTTGATAAGCAAGGAAGAGTTCTAGTGCCACAGGCTCTACGTACTTATGCAAACCTAGATAAGGAAATCGTTTTACTAGGAATGCAAGACAAAGTGGAGATATGGGATAGGGCTCTTCGAGAAGAAGAAGAGATTACCAAGGAAGAGTTTTACGAGATTTCAGAAAGTATGGAGGGATTGGAGAACTTTTTCTAAGGCGGGGAATGGATATGGTTTTTAATCATCAGTCAGTGTTGTTAGAAGAGGCAATCCAAGGTCTAAATATTAAGCCAGATGGCATCTATGTTGATGGAACATTAGGTGGTGGCGGCCATAGTTTTGAAATTTGTAAAAGGTTAACCACAGGTAGTCTTGTTGGCATTGATCAAGATGAGTCAGCCATAGAGGCTGCTACAAGTAGACTGAGTGCTTTCGGAGATAAGGTTACGATTGTTCGTAGCAATTTTGGTGATTTTGAGAAAGTTCTCTATGATTTAGGAATCCTTAGTGTAGATGGAATACTTTTAGATTTGGGAGTTTCTTCTCACCAATTGGATGTGGCAGAACGAGGATTTTCTTATATGGTAGATGCCTCTCTTGATATGAGAATGGACAGAAGAAAGGAGCTAACCGCCAAAGATATTGTCAATAATTATAGTGAGCTCCATTTGTATGGCATCATTCGAGACTATGGGGAAGACAAGTTTGCAAAGAATATTGCAAAACATATTGTGATAGAAAGGCAAAAAGAGGAAATCACCACTACATTCCAATTGAATAATGTAATCAAGCAAGCAATTCCCATGAAGATCCAAAAGAGTCTTGGACATCCTTCCAAGAAAACTTATCAAGCCATAAGGATTGAATTAAATGGAGAATTAGAAATTCTTAAAAGGTCAATTGATGCCTTGATTAGGGTACTTCGTTCACAAGGTAGACTTTGCATTATTACCTTTCATTCTTTAGAAGATAGAATAGTGAAGAATATTTTTAAAGAGAATGAAAACCCATGTATATGCCCCCCTAGTTTTCCGATCTGTAATTGTGGAAATAAGCCAAAGGGGAAGATTATCACAAGAAAGCCGATTTTGCCTACTACTAGAGAGTGTAGTGAAAACTCTCGAGCAAAAAGTGCAAAACTTCGGATTTTTGAAAAGTTCTAATTTGCTTAGGAGCTGTATTAATAAGCTAATAAGGGCGAGTATATT
>JGI20163J15578_10000180_pt1 | contig 26583 bp, 29 predicted proteins | sample TergutCu122P1_FD_15578 | JGI IMG/M metagenome (IMG submission 15578)
CTTTTGATTTATTTTTGATTTTTTTTGATTTTTGCCAAAATCAAAACTCTAGCGGCTGTCCTCGCCCATGGCTTGCCGAAAACCTTCTATCCATGGGGTATCGCTTGGCCTACTTTGCCCATCATCGCATCTGGCCGCACTGGACGGTTTGATTTTTTTTGATTTTTGATTTCTGAAAAATTCACACGGTTTACCGGGCGCGGTGGCGGGTCCCTTACTGGTAGAGATGGATACCGCCCCTCCCCTTTACCACTGGCATTTGATTTCCACTTTTGATTTCCCACACTGCCAAATCAAACAATCAAAAGTAATCACCCTCCTTGGCATGGAGCCTGCTATGACATGAACCACATAAAGCCTGCAGATTCTCCCAGTCGTTAGTACCTCCATCTGCAACCTTCTTCTTGTGGTGTGCTTGGGTGGATGGTGTAAGGATGCCTTCTTCCAAACATATCTCGCATAAAGGATTTGCTTTCATAAAGGCATTTCTAATTTTTCTCCATGAACTCCCATAGCGTTTCTTATGACTTGGGCTGCGTCTATATTTATCATATTGCTTCGCTTCTAACTTTTTATGACTTCCACAGTACCGTTCACTAGTTAACTCACGACACCCACGGTAAGCACACGGTTTTTTTGCTTTGTAAGGCATGATGTGTCTCCTACATTTAGACATCAAAAAAGCCCCCTAAGGTTTTATCCTTAAAAGGCTTGCTTTAGCGTACTTCTGTTTTCTTAATCGACTTTACAAAGTATAAAGTCTTTTATTCCTTCTGAAATTGCAAAGGCTTCTGCTGTTTCGTAGTCTGGTGCAGTTATGTCTCCAATATAAATCGCTTGTTCGTTTTGGTTTTCATAAACCTTGTAAGTAATGCTTTCCATCTCTCTTTCCCCTCCCCTTTTGGTATTGTCATATTACCATTAGGTGGGCAGTATATCCAGTTATATCTTCCCATATAGTACACAAATTTTTGCTGTAAAGGAGGCTTTGTTTGGTTTCCCGATTCTACCGCCAGACGAGGTTTGCAAAAATCCAATATAGAGTGATGGAAATAGTGCCACCAAGTAACATACATATCAAAACATACAAAACTAATTGATACATCCTTTTCCCACTTTCTCTTGCTTTTTCTATTTCATCAAGAGTTTCCCCCTTCATAAAGGCACATATTTCACGATAAGTAACTACATCATATTGAATCTTGATGCATTTAACTTTGTAAGCAGCAGTGCATGCTCCAACAAAAACAATTATTCCGATAACAAAACCAGGTATAAAACCTGCATACCAAGAGGCTGACATGACTACCGCCGATACCGCTATTCCTATTCGCATTAACCACGAGTATTTTTTTATTTTAGCAATATCACTTGATTCAATTTTTTGTTTCATAATCTCTAAATCTCCTTTAATCAAATTATCGATGGTTATATTAAAGGCTTTAGATAACAAGATAAGACTGTTGATATCAGGATAGTTTTTATCTGTCTCCCATTTAGATATTGTTTGCCTGGTAACATAAACTAACTCAGCTAAATCCTCTTGAGAATAGTTATGTTTTGCTCTTAATTCTTTGATATTCTTTCCTAATTCCATGTTTGCCTCCATAGTCCTTGCTAATATATTGCCTTTCATCGACAAACCAAAGGTAACTCAGATTTAGATTTTCGTCTAGCAACATGTTCTTGCATAGCTATATTTCACTATGCAAGCAAATGGTTGCAATGTTGTAAGTCCCTTTATTATAAGCAAATTCTAGAAAAGTATCAAGAACTAGTCTTGCCAAAACCTCTGCTTTATGTAGCAGTTATGACTACAATATTTTCGCATTTTATTCCCATAAGAAATAAAATCAACACCACATCTCTCACATCTTATCAAGTACTTGGCAGACTCTTTCCTTTGATGAGCCTCTGGATTCTTCTGCCACCAGTTCCTTCTACAGGAATCATTGCAAAATCTTCTTGGCCTTCCAGTACTGGCATTCTCATATGTCTTACCACAGTATTGACAGCACTGACGGTTCTTTAATAACTCTTCTACATTAACCCTAGGATTAGTACCAAACCCTCCAAGATTATGTCTTACACTATAATTTCTCACTTGATCACGAGTCAGCCCAATGGCTTTTGCAATCGCCATGTAACCAACACCTTGAACTCTCAACTCTCTAACTAAACTTTCTTGTTCTTGTGTCATAAACTCACACCTTTCTTCTAAAACAAACTACCAAAGGAAGGGAGGAGCATGGCGAAAGGAGTAAGACCATGCCCCAACAAAGATAAAGAACTATAGACAATGCCACAGCTCTTAAATCTTCCTCACCATAACACTATCAAACATTTCCTTGGACATCTACGGACATTTACGGACATATTGCAGGAACTTCTATTTTATTTAACGCTACTGGATGCATCCTACGGATGTGCCTCTCATTGTAACCAATCGCTATAGCAATTCCCTCCCACGTCATAAAACCCAGATACCGAAGTTCAAGTAATGTGCGAAGCTCTATATTATCCACTCCAGAAATCACTTCCTGTATTTCTGCCTTCAAATCGATAAGTATATCAATCTCGTTATTGATATCATTTTCCATATCAATCATTTTTGCAATGATTCCTTCCATTCGATGAGGATCCCTAAGTGGACTTCCTGGCATATCTGATATGGTATAAGTTGCCTTGGTTGACAAACTTCTAAGAGAAGCCACTTGTTCCAACTTACAATTTATTCTCTGGTCGATGCGATACGCTTGACCTAAATACTCCTTCGCTGTCATTTATATTCCACTTCCTCCTTAATTTTGCTCATTATAAATTGTGGATCCACATTTGTAATCATCCTATAAAAGTCTGAAAGGAAAAATCGCTCCACTTCATCTTTTGTATAAGTTGATGCAGTATTACTTGGGGTGTTCTTAAGCCTCTTTAGTGCTACACGATAATCCTTTACAGCTTGCACGATAATGGCATGACCTAATCGTTCATAAGAATCCTCCGAACTGAATCCATACATGTCATTTTTTAAGTGCATCACTACTCCTTCCCAAGAGACTGAATTATGGCTTGGACTTCCTCTTTGCTCCTTACCACTGTGGCAACCCCACCACACTTATTTATTTTCCGAATTGTTGCCTCCTGCAGTTTGGTAACCTTTCCTTTTTCAGTCTTCACTTCAAAAGCCACAAATCTTCCACCAATACAGCAAATGATGTCAGGGATTCCTGCTGTTCCATATATTCCACCATGCTCTTTCCAAAAGAAACAATCGGGCACCTTCTTAAGGTATCTTTTTATCTGATTTACAATATCAATCTCTTTCATCTGTCAAATGACCTCCTGTATTTCTATGGGTTTTGACACATCCTACACGTAAAAAAGCATTATAACGAAAACTGATTCGAAAAAATATGTAAGTATGTATAAATAAGTTCTAATATATAAGATAATGGATTTTACGTGTCAACTCCTGTCAAAAAGTGGCTTTGTTAACGAATCTCGCCCAACGAAATCCCTGTTATTATTCGTCTTTTTCCTAGCTTATCAACACTTCTATCAACTTCTGACACATTAATTACTAGATGCCGGACGAACGATTTCTGTGAGTATGGTCTTAATCCACTCTCATCGCAATAGCTTTTATAAGCATTGAATAGTTCTGTGGATCCAATCTCCTTACCAGCATCCACAACACAGCATTCCTTTACGAAAGATAAAACGCTATCGCTTTCTTCCCGGTATTGTTGCAATTCTTCTGTGTTAGCTTCGGTCAAGGAAAAACGATAATCCCTGCCTAATAACCGCTTCAACCCCTCTAAAGCAAAGAGAAAAATACCATCGGCCTCTGCCTGAAACTTGTCTTGTAAGTTTGGATCCTTCTTATCTTCTGGCACAGCATGACAAAAACGAATGATTATCAACCTTCTATAAAATCCTTCTGACTTATCCCCATAATTTCTTGGAATGGTGTTACAGGAGAAAAGGAGCCTGGCACTGGACTGAAAGGAAAATGGATTCTTATTCTTCTTTTCTACGGTCAAATAATCCTCACCCACTAATGCCTTAAAGATGCCATTATCATCTATGTTCTTTGTTGGAAGGTCAGCAAAAATATTTGCTAATTTGCCAAACAACTCCGCTGTCTTAAATCGCTCATTCAATGCTTGCCATGATACATTTGACACATTCTCTTTGCCAAGAAGTATTTCATTTAAAACCAGTAGTAGCTGGGATTTCCCGGCTCCGCCTTCACCTACAATCACAAAACATTTCTGAGCACGAGTTATAGGTACAAGAAAATATCCTAATATCTCTTGGATTAAGGGTACTTGGTCTTTGTCTAGCACTTCCAGTAGATATTGCCTAAACCTCTTACAGGTTGCACTTGCCTCAAAGCACACATTCAACTGCACTGTAGAATAATAATCTGCTGTATGTTCAGCCAGAGTTCCATCAAGAACATTGTACAAACCATTCCTTACATTGATTACATACGGGTTTGCATTCAACTCTCGTATATCTTTTTGAATGATTAACTTCCATTGACCTGTCGCATCGGCAATCTGACTCATCTTCACCTCTCTGGACAACATCTTATCTCGAATCATTCTTTGAGCCTCAAGCTCTGACATTTCTTGATAGACTCCATTCTGGTACACATAGAACTGCTCGGCAGCATAGAATACTTTTTCTTCCTTAGCCATGTGCTCCGCCAAAACCCCCGGCAGAAATCGTACTCCCCGATCCGTTGGCTCATACCACTCAGCAAACTCTGATTCCAAGCGATTTTTTTTAACTTTCAAACCAGCTAGGTATTCCTTATTCAGCATCTTGTAAAGAGCCAGCAAAGGCTTTAAATCTACTGCCTTAAAATTAAATTTTCCTTTTATCTCATAATTGATAATGGTCTCAGCAGTTACAGTATCTGCAGTGTACAAGTAATCCTCTATGAACTTTCTAGCTGATTGGATATCCTCCACCACCAGATTCTTAACAGGTAATCCTTGTAAGATTCCTCGTAATCCTTCTAAAGATAAAGGTTGAAAACTAAGTGCTGCAGGTGCTTTGCTCTTACATTCTCCGGTTCCCATCTTCGGACACTTGAACCCTTTTTCTGCGATGGTACTACATTTGATAGGCTTAGTCCCACTACTAAGGAAATGGTTGATTTTCTTCTGGGTGTTTATTTCACTGTAGCCTTGATAAGGCTTCGACAACTCATGGATTAGTGGAGTTCCACCTTCAAAGGGAGCAAGGTTCGTAATCATTGCGTACCAGTCATGTTCGGATAAGTTTGTAGCGTTTTCCTTACAGTGCTTGATAAAGTCACAGGATGCCAGCACAATCTTTAATCCAACTTGGGCACCTGATTGATTGACCACTTGCTCTGATTCCATTTCTGGAAGGTGCTCACTCAACTGCTCTTGCGTGTATCTTCTTTCAGGATGAAATAAAATACACTCAACCATAATAGGATTTTCCTTACAATGATAAAACCCAGGTAATCTCATCACCCGACTTTCATTCACGCACATGGGGTCACCATCAAAATGTTTCACCAGTTGCTTTTGAATTAGTCGGAATATACTTACATCTCCATTACGGACAAACCAGTAGGTATGCAGAGATTTTCGTGTTCGAATAATCATAGATGGAGCCAAGGGAAAAGCATCTATCTTCTTTTGCTGTTCCTCCAAGCTAACATTATCCATTTCTACAAAGTGAGCATTGATTCTGGTAATACTCCCATCGTCTTTACCTCCAGCATTAACTACAAAGAAGATACCTCGGTTTTGTTCATTGTGTTGTCGCAGCGTTTCTTCTCTTGATGCAAACTTTCCCGCTTCAACAAATAGGTTTGCCCCAGTAAAAGTCCTCTCCTTTTTGTCATCAAGAATTCGAAGATGCACAGTGTCATCAGGATTAAATAAGCTACTAACAATATCGCTACCTCGAATCATCGATTCCCTCCAGTTCCAGCATATCTGCAAAATTTTCACCTGCACTAGCCTCCGCAACTAATGGCAAGTCAAACTCCTCAAACGGTTGTTGCTCCATGCATTCCCTTATATGGCCGACCGCTTCTTCTACTTTATCTGTTGGTACAATAAAGGTAAGTTCATCGTGAATTTGTAAAATAGGCATTAGCCATGGACGAGCATCTAATCCCAAAAGTATTCTAACAATAGCCAGCTTCAATATATCGGCGGCCGTTCCTTGGATAGGAGTATTCAAAGCGCATCTTTGGGCGAAACTTTTCTTTCCCCATTCATCATGTGTAATGTCAGGAAGATATCTACGCCTCCCAAGCCATGTTTCTGTGTATCTTTTGCTAGTTGCTTTTTGGATTACATCAGCTTGCCATCTAGTCAAGGCCTGATAACCCGCCTTAAGGTTATTGATAATCTCGTCACACTCTTCAATTGTTTTTTGAACTCCTGCCTTAAAGCGTAAGTTAGATTGTAAGCCCTTAGGGAATAGACCGAAAAACACCCCAAAATTGCACCCTTTTGCTATGGTTCGTTGCTCTTTGTATACATCACTTTGCTTATCAATTTCCCCTACATCGATACCAAAGATAACTTCTGTCGTTGCATCGTGAATATCACCACCATTACGGTAGGTTTCCATCATCACTTCATCTCGACAATAGAATGCCCCTACACGAAGTTCAATCTGACTAAAATCAAGAGATAAAATAACATGCCCCTCTGGTGCCTTTATAAATCCACGTATGCCAATTGGGTCGTTAGATTTTCTTGGCATGTTTTGAGCATTAGGTCTACGACAACTCATTCTTCCAGTATCGGTTGATAAAGCAAATATCTCCGGATGAATTCTTCCAGTTGCAGAATTTACATATTTCAGGTATCCGTCAACATAGGTAGAAGTAATCTTACCCCACTTTCTGTACTCTTGAACCAAAGTAAATAGGTTGAACAGCTCTGGACGATTTTCCTGGCACCACTCTTTTAAGAGAATCAAGGCTGTATCATCCAATGCCTCTCTATCCTTTAGTGTTCTCTTTAGAACTGGTAACTTTAACTCTCGGAACAAATAGTTCTTGAACGCTACTGTAGAAGCATTTTCACCAATGTTTATGTCACCGATGATAAATGCAATATCACCCCTAATCCTCTCTCGTCTATCATGGGCCTCTCGCTTGCGTTCTTCCATGGTTTTTAAATCCACTGGAACACCAATATTTTTCATGATTCCTAGATATACTGCCACTGGAGATTCCATATTTTCTACAATCCATCTGTGCTTGGGTAAAAATCTATCAAACCAATCGTTGAAGATATGATACAAACGTAGGGAGAAATCTGAATCAGCGGCTCCATAGCGGATTGTTTCTTCATCTTGGGGATTCAACTCATCAAAATGCTTATCCTTTGTAACACTCGCAAAAGAGGGAAGTGGCTCATCACATAAATCCTCGGCCAGCTTCTTTAACCCCGAATCGTACAGTCTCCTAAAAGAAGTATTACTATTTAGAGTCATTTGGCTTGCAACCATAGTGTCATAAACTGGTGGCTGAATCACAATGCTATCTTTGTAAATATGACTTGATTCAAAAAGAAGATTATGAGCAACTTTTGTAATAGTTTTACTGGTAAGAAATGCCTTCCAAAAATCATAGAATTCAAATCCTTGTAAATTCACACCCACTCTATGCTTCAATGGAACATAGATGCCTGTTCCTTTGGAAATAGAAAAACTAACTCCCACCATTTCACTTTTAGCAGGATCAAGTGCTGATCGTTCCTCACTTCGATAATCATCAAGAGGGGCTGTTTCAATATCAAATGCCACTAGTTTGTGATTCCCGATGTAATCCCTGATTGCATCTACCGTGGTAACACATTTGTAATCTACTTGTACTGCCATTGTTGTCCTTTCTGATGCATTGGTGGGATGCCTATCCCACCACATACATCTGGTTCAATTAATTCAATGGTTGAATTTCTTCACCCTCATCAGTGTAGGCAACCATCTCAGCCGCTTCGTCAGCAATGAGTGCAGAGGTGGTTAAATTCTTGGCATACTCTTTTACTTGTGTAACCATCTGGGCAATGCTTACTTTTTCTGCTTCTTCTAGCACACGCTCAAAAGCAAAAACCGCTTGAGAATAAACAATCCCATTGTTATTAGTAGCCTTCTTCAATGAAATCTTAGTAACAACATGGCTAAGTTTTCGTCCCTTGGTTAAGTTTCGCTTTACATACTTTGTGAACTCCTGCAAAGAACCTGTGGGCAAAGATAACACTAAGGGAAACAACTCGCCTTGACGTAAGATATAAATATGTCTCTTGTTTCGACAAGCCTTGCCTTGACCTTCTCCCGATCCATACACGTTGAGTGGACATTCTTTGCAATTGCCACCGGGATTGCCAATACCAATCACTCCATCAAATGACCCACAATCAGGAGGGTTATTTCCACCAGTGTACTTTTCTTCGTAATACGCAAAGGCAGCGTGCTGGTGTAAAATGACACCCGAAACCTCTTTAACAAGAGTTGTATCTTCCACATCATCATCGCTTGGAACTTCAAAGGCTGTTGACCCACCAGAAGGAATCTTGATTCGGTCAAACCCAAACTCCAAACCTTCACATTCTTCTGCCATTGCTTCTTGCAGTACATCCATCCCTTCCAGTACAGCATAACTACCTACTACTGCGACTTCCGTTGATTCTGTTCTATTTTTATTTTCTATTTTCGACATTTTATATGTCCTCCGTTTCTTGAATTGAAAGTAATACTCTAATGTTTACTTGTTCTTTGGCTCTTTGTTTAATTGAACTTTCTCTTTTTTCTTTGATTTATGATCATCCCTTGCGGATGCCTACCGACACTTTTTCATGGGTATTTACCAGTTCAGTAAGCCAGCTGGGAATTTCATCGTTGTTTTGCTCCATCTGTTCCTTTATGAAGGAGGCCAATGTATTAGCATTGACGGTCTCAGTTACAATAGAACCAAAGCCTTGTTTCTTTAATGCATCAAATAAGTCCTCTTTCATTCCCGCCATGGGAGAAGCATACATCCTACTACTTAAGTAGAAAGTGGATCCATTGCGAGAAAATCTCTCCACCTCTGATTCTGCCATGGCATCAGAGAGTGCTAAATCCAGTTCCTCGATTTCTCTTCCTACTTCTTTTACAGATGATTCCATCATCTTCTTGAGTTCTTTCTTTGCCTTTAGTTCATCGGCAAGTTCAAAAATCTTCTTTTCTTCCAACATCTTTTATCCTCTCAATTTCTATACGGATGACGACCAGCACGATAATCATCAACTAACAGTTTTGCCAACTCAACTTTGCTTCGCAGTGCTCGTAGCACTTTCAAGTCCACCGTATCCTTGGCAATCAAGTAAATGTACAAGCAGCTTTTCTTCTGGGATATCCTGTGAATTCTACTTTTTGCTTGTTCAAAGTTCGCCATGGAATAATCAAGCGAAAAAAACACCATTGTACTGGATGCAGTTAATGTAATACCAAGCCCTGCTGCCGCAATCTGCCCTACAAACACCATACAATCCACATCCTCTTGAAAAGCTCGTATCTGCTCATCTCGGTCTTTTACACCACCTCTAATTACAGAATGTCTGATACCTTTCTTTGTAAGTAGATTTTGGATGTCATTTAGCTCTGGGATAAAACGAGCCATCACTACTAGCTTCTTCCCTTCCTCTAAAGCCGTATCAACAATATCGGATAATGCCTCTAACTTAGCTTTGGATATGATAGTAGTATCACCCTCATCATCTGTAAGATGCCCACCAGTAATTTGACTAAGCCGTAGAAGTTTAGTAAGAATATTTAGCGCCGATACCTCCGCCCCTTCAAGTTCTACAAAAGATTCTTCTTCTATCTGGTCATAAATCTTTCTCGCCTTTGCATCCAGCTCAACCGTCCGCACCTCCTCTATAACATCTGGAAGGTCAAGACATTCTTCCTTGGTTACCCTAAATGCTACTGAGTGCATCTTTTCTAGGAAGTCTCCCATCATTCGTTTGCGAAATACTGGAGTGTGGTTGCCATATCCCAACATATCGAAATAGGTATTCCTAAAGTGATAAAAGCTGTATCCAAATATGTTAGGGGCAAGAAACCTGTACTGGCTAAACACATCCAACTCCTTGTTGGTGATTAACGTTCCTGTAAGAAGGAGTTTGTACTTAGCCTTATCACCAATTTTGTGAATTCCCTTAGATTGTTTTGTCCTAGAATCCTTTAATTTGTGTGCTTCATCTGCAATAACTAAATCTGGCTTCCATGCTAGTAGTTCCTTCTCCATTCGCCATGCCGACTCATAGTTCACCACTGCAATTTGTAGTTCCCCATCTAATCTGTGTAACCGCTGTTGCTTTTTTACTCCTGAGCCCTTTAGCACTTGTAAGGTATAATCGTAGATGGCAAACTTAGCAAACTCTTCTTTCCAAACGGTTACAATGGATAGGGGTGAAACAATTAAAATTCGCTCAATCATTCCTGCATTAAACAATGCTCCTGCTATGGCAATACTTGTAATTGTTTTTCCAGTACCCATTTCCATCAGAAGTGCCACTCCATCACTCGTCTTCCCTGGGTCTCGTAAGCCAAACTTTTGTACTGCAAACAGGAAGGCTTCCACCTGATGGTGATATGGTGTGACTTTAATCGGCAGTGCTTCTTCTGCAACAATCCCACCTGTTGTTTCTTTGTTCATTGACTCTGTCCTTCCATCAATATTTCAAAGCAAAGTCCCTTAAAATGCTTTCCAAGATCAAACCTTCTTTACCAGTCAGCTGTCCTGATAATACCTCCAGTGTTTTCTTCTGTTCTGCATTTAAGTATTTTCTTCCCGCAGTATACCCATATGGAACATAGATACCTCCTCCATTACCACGGGATGTCTCAATGGGATGAGAAGCTGTCAGTATTTCTATATCTCGCATAATGGTTCCACGCGACACGCTAAAGTGAAATGCCAGATTGACTGCTGTAACTTGTTCATTCCGACACAGCATATCTAAAATCGCATCTCTGCGGTCACTTGGAGTCATCTTGCATTCCAACTTCTCACCCCCTTCCTTTACTTTGTAGTTAAAGATTACCTGCCAAATGTTTAAACTTTTGATACATTTGGAAGAAGATTTTTCTGCTATTGAAAAAATGGAATCTTTCTAGACAATCAATCTATAGATGGCATAAAAAAACAGCCTATGACATTTTGAAAACAGTGAATATGCAAACATCATTTGCTCTTTAGACACTGTAGTTTCAACACATCAAGAGGCTGTTTCTACAAGCTTTATATTCTATTTTTCTCCGATATCTATTCGTATATCCCTCTTACATTCTTGGCATTTGTGATACACGAAAAATGGCGATATCAGTTTTTCCTCCGTCTTTATTACGAAGCAATTTTTACCTAATCGACATCTCGATTTAGCGTTGGGACATCTGTAAATATATCCCTTTATCCGACCGTTCACTTAACTCTTCCTCCAAATGAACAGAACCAATAATTTATGCTTTTTATCGTTCTAGCCTATAAATCGAGTTAAAAAAAGTGCGGGGACCACCCGCAATATTATGGTTGTGTTCCTACTTGCATTGTTCTGCAAACATTAATAAATGACCTATTCTGCTATATCTGGATATAATCTTACAACAGCTTTCCCGAAATATTCTCCTTCCGGTGTAGAAAATATTAGTTTAATATGCTCATCATCATGTGCTTCTGCATCAACAACCGTTTCATTTGGAAACTCAAACATTGATATTTCCCTCACTTCTTCACCGACCACAAATATTCTATGAGTGAGGTCATCACTACTTTTACTTAGTCCAATGACATTTTCTCCACATTTGACTAGTTTATGAAACACGGGTATCCTCTTTTCGCCACACTTAACTACTTCCAACTCATCACCTCCTATCCCACAACTCTTCCGAACACTTTAAAATCCGAGAACTCATCAATTTTCAGTGGCTCGTACATTTGATTTAATGAAACTAACATCATCTCATCGTCTACTTGATAAAATCTTTTACAATAGGCTTCTCCGTCCAAAAAGAATAAACCAATCTCACCGTTTCTAATTTCTTCTTGCTTATGAATCCATAAATATTGCCCGTCAATAAATCTAGGCTCCATGCTGTCCCCACTAATTCTCACTCCGAAGTCAGCATCTTTTGAGACTTCGTCTCCCACCTCTATCATTGTGTAAGAGTCTGAATCAAGAAAGGATCCTGTTCCTGCAGATGCAGGAATATCATACAAGGGGAGCATTCTTATAAAAGGAATTACATTTCTTGCTTCTCTTGCATATCTTCCACTTTCATGGAGAAGTGTAATATAGTTTCTTGCTAACTCCTTCCCTTCATCAGACAAATCTGCAAATGTTCCTGGTTTAACTGCAACTTCAAACGTCGAATTAATATCCGTAAAATCCAAGATTTCACATAAAGCAAAAAAGACATTTACATTTGGAATATTGATATCCGTCTCCCACTTACTTATACTTAGAGATTTAAAATCAAATCCTAGCTCAGCGAGTAGATTTAGCACATCGGTTTGAGTAAATCCTTTTTCCTTTCTCCTACTCGCTAATATTTCGCCAATTAATTTCATGTTCCCCTCCAGTCACACATATATTATGTCTCATACATTACATTGAAGAAACAAAAATGTCAATCCAAAAAGTGGCTTTTTCGCTTTAAAATCTATTTTTGTGCAATTTGTACATTGACATTATATTTTTAGGAGAGTTATAATCGATAACACGGCAGGAATGTATGTTCGGGTGATGGGGGTGATTTTTTGAAGAAAGTTATATTTCATATTGATGTAAACAGCGCCTTCTTATCGTGGGAGGCGGTTTATCGACTGAAGCATAAACGTGGAAAAGTAGATTTACGCACAATACCATCTGCTGTTGGAGGGAATGAAGAAAGTCGGCATGGTATCGTTGTTGCCAAGTCAATAGCCTGTAAGCCATACAACATCAAGACTGGTGAAAGTCTTATGGAAGCAAGAAAGAAATGCCCGACATTATTAGTTGTTCCTCCACACTACAATTTGTATGATAAATGCTCTAAGGCTTTTATGTCTGTATTACATGAATACTCACCTGATGTGGAGCAATACTCTATCGACGAGGCATTTTTTGACATGACAGGAACAGAGTCTCTGTGGGGAGACCCTGTTACTGCTGCCCATAGGATTAAAAATCATATAGAGAGGAAATTGGGATTCACCGTTAATGTAGGGATATCTTCTAACAAATTACTAGCAAAGATGGCATCCGATTTCAAAAAACCCAATATGGTTCATACCTTATGGCCAGATGAGATTGAAGAAAAGATGTGGCCATTACCGGTCACTGATTTATTTTATGTGGGACGAGCAACTTTTTCTAAGCTAAATAAACTGGGAGTTCACACCATTGGGGATCTTGCTCGGTTCGATTTGGGTATTCTTAGGCAACACTTGAAAAGCCATGGTGTTGTAGTCTGGAATTTTGCCAATGGTAATGATTTTTCTGACCTTGTTCCACAAGCACCTGCCAACAAAGGTTACGGGAACTCTACCACTACCCCCTACGATATCTGCAACCAAGAAAACGCCAATATGGTTCTCCTATCCCTGGCTGAAACCATCGGAATGCGGCTAAGAAAGGATTCGGCAAAGATAGGGGTCGTCTCTGTGGGTATAAAATATTCGGATTTTTCTTACAAATCCCATCAATGTGTATTGAAACAAGACACAGACATAACAAAGGAAATATATCACTGTGCCATCCGCCTATATGAAGAACTCTGGGATAAGGTTACTCCCGTGCGCCATATAGGTATTCATACTTCTAGGGCAAAAGAAAAAACTAACTTCCGACAACTAAGTTTCTTTGATACTGGAGACTTCGGAATCTTCGATGGCATAATGACTGATTTTGAAAGGCAAGAAAGATTGGATTCGATGACAGATGAAATACGGATGAACTTTGGCATGGATGCTCTAAAGCGGGCAGTGTTTATCCGCTCCAGAATCGATGCTTCTTCTGGAGGCATTTCTAGAGAAAAGATGGACGTAGATTATGATAAGCAATTGATACATTAGGAAGGAGGGGCTATGCTATTTCAATCGGATCGTGGATTGCAAGAAGCAGTCCCTAAAAAGGTCGGTGAACCCAAAGAAGTGGCCTGTATGGCTTGGTATACAAGGTCAGGCACCCTAACCCCCATCATGTTCAAAATCGAGGATGATGAGGGTATTATTCGCTCTTTTAATGAAATCTATGTTAGCTACTCTGAAAAGAAGGAATATGCTGGCATTGCCTCCTATGAGTTTAAGTGCGAAGTAAACGTTCATAATTTCAAAATCAATGTCGTCTTAGAATATTACCCTGAAACATTGAAGTGGTATTTATATCAGATTGGTTGAACCAGAAGCCTTCTTCACGACTTTATTGTATTGCAAGGATGACTTTTGTTGAACGCAATCGCCTCTTTTGATTCGTCTAAATATGATTTTTATTTTACGAAATCATAGATTCTTACAATGGTGCGTGTAGGGTCTTGTTCAATTATCACACGACCTACTTCAGTTATCACCCCACAATTTACACAGGTGATGGTGATGGTGTTTGGTTCAGAGCCTTTGTAGGCGTAGCTGTTGTGAAATTGATTTCCATTACATTCAGAACATACTAGATGGTGTTTTTTTCTTCCCATTTTCTCTCTCCTATTAACAATGTATTCGGACAGCTCTTCAACTAAAAAAGCGACCTTTCTAGCGTTAAAAGTGCTATGGTATTTAGCAACCCCACATGTCATACTCTTTTGGTCTGCCTTTTCCTATTATTGTAATTATATTTATATTCAACCAATGACGATACACCCCAAAAGGTATATCAAACAATAAAAACAAAAAATAAGCGCTTCACAAGAGCATCCGTGTCGCTCTATTCCACAATCTATATCTTTTCCTTTACTTACTTATGACTTCTTCTCTTTCTTAAAATCATAAAATACAATAATAACAGCATAATCGCTCCAAAAATCGCAAGAGCTATACCAAAGTTTGCCAAAGCACATATCGGAGACATTTTTTGATCAAATCTTATCTCGTATATCGGCACAAATACATAATTGAAAGCAACTGATGATGATAAAATAGTCGAAACAATTGCAATGACAATATGAAACCAATTGCTCCTTTTCGACTCATCAAATGTATTTTGTTGCATAGAGATTTCCACGACTGAGTTTATTAAATTAATCTTTTCATTGATGCCAAAAAGATTATCAACTGCATAATCCATTACTTTACGAACAATGTGATATCCTGAGTATTTATATTTAATTTGCAATTTTAATAGATGTAACTCCCTCTTTGCTTCCAGTAACTCTTTTATTGAACTTTCCTTTTTCATTTTAGAATATGCATATATCTTTGTATTAAGAATAGACAACTCTTCATCAAATATTGCAGCAGGCATATGAGCTTCCATTATATTTCCCAGTGTTAAAGTCATGTTACCAAAGATAAACAGGCGTGATGAAGAGCACTCACTGAGATTAAGCAATTCAAAATTATATGGCGAATTGTCATCTGAATACTTAAACCCATTCACAACTAATTGGATTTCTTTGTCCGTCAGTTCTAAGTTATCTAAGGAGACCATACTTCTCGCACAGAATGAGTGTTTATCGTACTTAAATAGAAAAGACAGAAATAATTCTGCTAGCTCCAAAAGGTAATCAACATGTAGCTCTTCATGACTGAAAATTATAGTTTCATTAGCCTCAAAATCTAAGCGCTCGGCACCTTCTTTTTTGATCTCTAATCCCAAAGCTAATGTATATGTATGTGGAACTTTTACATCTTTTATTTTGTCGGTGCTTCTAAGCATATTACTTGCAAAATCTTCAATGTTTTCTATTTCTCCATTAGGGTAGTAATTGAAATCAACAAGAGCCACCTCTTTGTTAACAAGTTTAATCACCGGATAAATCTGGTAAGAATAGTTAGTGTTTTTCTCAAGCTCCACAATTATAGGCTGGAAAATGAAGTAATGATATTCATCCATATATTCTTCATCAGTTGAAAAAAAGTAATTTCTGAACATTTTTTCTCCTGTGATTTGGATCAAATAATGTTCTTCTAGCTCATCCATATTCGCCTTGTCCACAGCAAACATCGCACTTGTTTGATACCTATCTGCTTGAAAGTCCACTCCTATGCTTTCCGCTTTACCGTCCTTGTACCGAATAACTTTAAAGTCTTTATCGACCCAACAATAAAGTGCCCTCGTTGACATAAGGTTTGCAAGCATATCTGTGTCTAATTCAGAATCAAACATACAAAAAGAATAACTCTTTCTAATTCTAAAATCATTAATATTCATTGGCTTCCTCTCGTAAACTCAATATTGTGCGAAATAACATCTTTGCATGTACCTTGATTACTTACCAGCATTTCAGACCCATGGAAAAAGGATTTCTTTGTAAAAAGTGCCCTTCAGAAAATTTTAAAAACACCTACTTAAACTTCTCTTTTAAGGCTTCCATGGGCATTGTATCTTTAATTAATTGTAGTCTACATACAAGTTAATTCTTTCCCACATACTGCTTAATCCCAAAATAAGACCTGTACATATTTTAAAAATTCCTCCTCACATTTGGGACATTTCAAATGAACAATACCATCAACTTCATCATACTTTTTAATATCATCATCAACAACGAATCTACCATTACCAACAATAATTCGTTCTAAATTTCCTGTGCATAATTTGCATGAGAACGATGGCTCATACTGCTTATGACCTTCAACAATTTTAAAATGAAAATGATTTTCCAAGGAGTCACATTCCTTGCATCTATAAAGTTCGTGTCCATAATCAGTAGAAGGGCATCCCCCTTTTCCAATCATCTCAAATACAGTATCACAAATTGCTGAGTCCTCAACATATTCTTTTAGAAGTGGTTCGCCATCTTCACAAATTCCGTCTGGAAAAGCAATACTCCAGTTGGCATCAGGATCACCGCTTCTTCCATAAAAGACTGAATTTGGAGAGTCTGCATATCCGACTCCTTCTATCACATCAATAGAATAATGGCACTTTTCACATTTAAGATTGTATGTTATTCCCACAAAAGATCTCCTCTCTTAAACCGCTAGTTTTTGGTGTGTCCTTTTCAGTTACATACTTGGCATGGGGTCCTAGTCCCTGCTTGATCAATAGTTCCACTATTTATCGTTCTGGAATTTGCCAAAGTACTACAGCTTTCCCTGGAGTGCCATCGCTGTCCGTTAGGCGTCCAAAAAACAATTCTTTCACCATCTTCCTGTGTGGGTTGCTCTATTTGCTGAAATACCAGAGGTACTGCTATTTGCCTGAACAATGCTCCATTCCTTGGTGTTCCAAAGATTGCCACCTCCGCATATCCACGTTCGAGAAGCATGGCATTCAACATCATACTTCTAATTTGACTTTCATCTCTAGTATCTGTAGGCATCTCAACCCATATATATCTTCTTAGTCTGCCAAATCTATCCGTATCATCACCATCCGCTTCAAGCCATACCGTTTGCCCTTCAATCAAATCTCTTACGAAAGCTGTTGACTCCTCAAATCCCGGCTCTCCCCTTTCAGGTGTATCGATAGCAATAAAGCGAACACGCTCACCTGTGGAGATCTCTATAGTATCACCATCAACAACCCGAGATACATGTGCCTCTTCTAAACCTAAAGTTTCCAAAGTAGGCTCTGTTTCAGCAACCTCCTCTTCAATTTCCTCTGGCTCATCTGCAGAATCTTCAGCAATTTCCTCTGGTTCTGGCTCTGGTTCGGGTTCTATTTCTGGCTCAGGGGTTTCAACGACTATTTTGTCTGACTCTTCCTCATACTCCTCATAAATTGCAACATCTTCAGGCTCATCTATTTCTTCCAAAGGAGGTGCTGTTAATCCTATGCAAATTAAAGCGACGAAAGATGCAATGAACCCACCAAGAAGGATTTTTAGTGGCTTCTTTCTATCTGTTTTCTTTCTCCATGCTTTAATCAGCTTTATTCCACCATATATAGCAACGACAGAAAATATTAGCCACAATACCACAAAGAAATTATTCATTTCAATCCACCTTTCATTCTTTCAGGTCAAATAAAGACATTTGACCCTGTATTTGTTTGTCTAGTTCCTTCGGTCGCTTCTTTAATAGCGGTTCCACCGCAGTATCATCTAAGAGCCAGTAATCTATTTCCGATGCATCCAATATCAGCGGCATTCTATCGTGTATATTCTTGATGGATTCATTGGCTTCTGTTGTCAAAATCACAAATCTTTTTTCGTCTCCGTACTCCTTATAGAACCCTGCAAACAGCAAAATCTCTCCATCAGATGATGTAAACTGGTACTTATCTTTCATGGAATTCCACTCATAATACCCTGCCGCAGGAATGATACACCTGCGGGTCGTAACACTATCTTTGAACATTCGCTTTTCTTGAACGGTTTCTGAACGAGCATTAAAAATAACTCCACTTTTCTTAGGGTCAAAGTGAGGAAATCCCCATATTTGTCTTTGGGATTCTCTCCCGCCTTCCATGGACTTTATTATATCCGTTTTTGCAGATGGATAAATCTCCCGCCTCTCATGAAGTAATTTATCACTGATTTGTTTGACCAGCTTCTCAATTTCCCGGTCAGTCTCATCGTTCATGTAATATCTTCCGCACATTGTATCATCTCCATTCTTGAGTCATACTTCATCTCCTTTATGACGACAGTTTGGATTGTTCATTAACTTTATGATTCCCTCTAAGTCATTTCTTTCTATAAGTTTTTGAATGTTCGCTCTGTTACTATCACTTATGAATAAAATTTCGTTCTTCAACACATTGTAATCATCAATGAATGTCAACTTCAGTTTATCAACTTGCGGTACATTAACAAAAAGCGTATAATGCCTATCTTCTAGAATTTTTACATAAAACATTTCGCAACCTCCTTTATCACGCTTCTATAGCACTATAAAGGATTTTGATTGGTATATCAACTAGATTATTCGAAGTAATCAATTTAAGCTTTTCTTCACTCAGCAAATATGTCGTCAGGCCTCAGAAACCTTTTGCTTCAGGTACTTCAATGCGTTTTCCTCATTTTCGTCAATCAGCATCTTTACTGATTGTTTAGCCAGTTTATTTAACTGTTGTGCCTCCTCTAGTTTCGCTAAGGAAAGAAGCACTAATTCTTTTATTTCCTCTCTTTTCTTAGAGGTCAAAATAGGAATAATTACACCCTCAACCTGAGGCACGCGCCAATGTTTAATAATAGAACCCCCTGCATCTCTAACAGCTTGTAATTGTACAACATCTGAGTTTAGGACAGCTGTCAAATACTCTGGTGACAAGTCAATCTCTTCAAAGATGCGAAGACGCAAGATAGCGCTAGAAGGAATGAAATCTCCATCATCGATTAAGTGATGTGCAATACCGACTGTGCCATCTTTTGAAAATAAAATCTCATCTTTTTTAGGAAACAGATCTTCTTCACCAAATTTTGTTTTGTCTAAGAAAACATCTGTCGGAGAAATTTCGTATTTCTCCAAATTTGAAACTCTAATAAATGGAATCCCCTCTGACTGATATTCGTCACTCCCAGGCTCTATAGATTTCTTCACTTCTACAATTTCACTCAATTTCATATGTTTATGATCGCATAATGCATTCATCAAATCATCATACTTAGGCTGAAAAAACTCAGCATCTAATCGTGAGTTCTTTAATAGAGCTTCTCTGAATGATTTTACATTAATTGAAGTCACTTTGTTATATACTCGACTTTTACCATCAATCCCAACAGCATCCATTATAATCGTTGTTGCTTTATTTACTATATCCTTTGATTCATCTCTTAATACTTGTGCCTTACGTACCAACTCTTCAATTTTAGATTGGAATACACTCGTGGCAATTGGAATCACAATTTGCTGTATTTGCATCATGTTAATATTTGGCTGCCCAGTAATTGTTTTTAGCTGATTCACCTCGGATTGACCATACGTTGAATTGATAAAAGTTGCAAGGTAATACGGATTTATTGCATTATCTTTTAATGTAATTTTAGCAATTGCTTGATTAGAGCTTATTATTTTGTCATATTCATAAACTGCGGCCTTCCCAAGGTATTCACCTGCCATAGTCATCAGTACTTGCCCTTTTGATATCCATGATTTATCGAGCAAATCATGGCTATTCTCATCAATATGAACCAGATTTTCCCAATCTATAAAGTTCTCTTTAACATTCTGAGCCCTCAGGAACGGTAAGCCCTCCTCTGTAAACACAATTTGGCTAGTAAGAGAGTATGCCCCAAAATTCTTTACAGATTTTACGTACTTTCCTAGCTTTACTGCCCCTAATAGAAACATCTTCTCTTCGAGCTCTATATATTCCTTCTTATATGTGTTTGAGTCAATCCTAAAATCAATAAAATTTTTACAATAAGATAGCATAACCTCATTAATTTCGAGCCCTTTTGATAACCTTTCATACTTTTCATTATCAAAAGGGGCATTCAAAAAAAACTAAGTTTCTCCTTTTTTGCAAATTCCTCAAAAGCTTCTGCTATACCATCTTCAGTTACTCCATCAACATTGAATAAATCATGATCCACAATCCAGTGTCCGCTTTTATCCAATACATACTTCCCACTCTCATCTATACGATATATTTTATCTCCTGAGTTGTCTTTACTGGGTTTACACATTGTTGCAAAAAAGATGGGGTAATCATCAACTTTAGGGCATAAAGAGTCATCCCACTTTTGGACAAATATAATGCTCGTTTTCGTGCCTGTATGGGGCTTAAACACATTTTGATGAAGTCCGACAACTGCTAGGATTCTTCCTCTAGAAGCAATGTAATTTCTGACATACTCATCATTAGCATTGTTGAAACGTCCTTGCGGCAATATCAGTGCCATCCTCCCTCCATCCTTCAATAAGTCAAAATTCCTTTCAATAAACAAGATATCTCTACTTACTTTTGTTTCATACTTTCCGTTCGCCTTCTTACCTAACCCCTCATACTGAGTAATTATTTTACTTTCTTTTATGTCCCCTGCAAATGGTGGATTTCCCATTGCTATGTCAAAATCAAAATCACGAAAGTTTTCTCTGTCAGTCGATTTCGTTTTCTTTACACTTTGATATTTCAACAGACGTTTCCAATTTTCTTGAAATATGGAACGCCAATCATTATCAGCTGAGATATGTTCCCAGCTTATATAATCTAAACTATTCATCTTCAATATGTTTGCTGCTCCCTCTACTGCCATTAAATTTAATGTTCGCGATACTCGTGTGGCTTTCTCATCAAAATCTATTGCAAATATATTGTTTTTTGCATAATCTGTAAACTGCCTACTCTTCTTTAATTGTAACAAATCCAGTACTCCATTAGCTCCGCTAATCATTTTACTCCAAACACTAAAAATTGTATGGATTGGAAATCCACAGCTTCCCGCAGACACATCGATCATGCTCTCACCCTGTTGTGGGTTTAACATTCTCACCACCATATCGATTACATATCGCGGGGTAAAGTATTGTCCTTTATCCCCTTTCTGCTGTTTATTCATTAAGAACTCAAATGCATCGTCAATAACCTCCAAATTAGAATCTACTAGATTGACATCTTGGAGACTTGATATACATACTGCCAAATGCGTTGCTGTAAGATCAATTTTAGAATCAATAGGAAAAATCCCCTCCCATTCTTCCTTAGCTTCTTGGAAAAGATCGTTTATCTTACCTTTCAAAATCATCAACCTTTTTTCTTCCTCTTCGTTACCTTGATCATAGTTTCTGAATTCAAGATATCTATTATTGTCTTGCTCAGACATGATTTCATCAAATACCTTGGTAAAAATGAGTTTAAATACCTCCTCAAAAGAGTCAACTCCTGAATTTGCCAAAACCTCATCTTCCATCTCAATGATTATATCTTTAAGTGTTTTCCCCTCAGAAACAAGTTTATTATCTCTTTTCAGCTCATCGAGTGTCTTGCGCTTAGTTAGAACATCTCTCAATGTTTCATTAGCCTTTGGAAGGCTCGGAATAGGTTCAAAGAAGTTCGGGTCGAGCCTATTATAAAACGAAATTTGCTTCCCATTTGTCCACACACCTATGGGGGCTCCACTAGCATTGCAATATGATTTCAACTGCTCCTTACCATCTGTAAGTTTTGGCTTTTTTATTTCAAAGACAATATATGGAATATCTTTTTTTTCTGAATCCAAAACAACTATATCTGCCCTCTTTACATCACGCCCGAAATGTATATGGTATTCCAAGATGATGCGTTCTACTGGATACAAATATACATTAATCAATCTGTCCAAATATAGCTGTCTTGCTATTTCCTCTGGTTTTAGCGCAATTTCCCTTTCTCTCACCAAACACTTAACTCTGTATTGGAGCTTCCCATTACTCTCTCTTTCTACAATTCTATCCTCTAATCTTTGGATTTCATCATGTGTAAACTGCTCCAATCCATAGTTTGTTGACTTTAAAATTTCTCCTATCCTTCCCATGAATATGTCCTCTTTCTTTCTCAATTATATGTGATCCTATCATTATAACGTTTAATTCCACCACATCCCTATAATTCATTTTACACATTTATTCTATCACCCAATTATTGTCTTGTCAACATTTTATTTGTTCGACGTTTATTGGGGCAATTGTTATTGCGTGTATGAACACTATATTATTGATCATCTTTCACAGGAAACTTCACAAACATAATCTAGAAATCATGCTAGATAGAATGTTCATTTGAACATCACTTTCATATATTTTTTGTCCCACAAAGAGTTTATGCTTTTGCGACAAAACTTCCTCTTATTGTGAGGTTTTATATCGACTTCTCAAATATGAGTATAGATTCCACACATTTGCTGTGACCGAAAAATCCCCACGGTACTTAAACCTACATTTGTACGTGATTTCATGGGCATCACACCAGTCGGTGATGTCCTTCATCATGTATAGAGCCCCGTTCTCTATTCTATTTGCTATGTATTGGAATGCCATCTCATCATGCTCATTTCTAAGGAATAAAAAATAAATTACATTATAGTACAATATTCCTACGATTCTTGGTTGTTCCATAATTCCTCCTTTCGCCTATAATCTAAGGCGATTTTAGTTTCGCCAATTCGTTTTATAATTTAGCAAAACAACTACTTTTCCTTTAAATATCTTTTAATTTTATTAGTGGGTAAATGGTGACAAAAAGTGTAGTTTTCTCTTACTCTTTTGCGAGTATAACTGAAGCCCCTGCATTTCTTCTCTTGCAAGAAACTCCCTGTTCATGGGCTTTTCTGGCATTCTCTATGGATATCCTTCGAGCCACAAGGCACCTTTGTGGGCCAAGGTGATTTCCCCAATCCTTGGCTCCTTGCCACCCCCAACAAGGGAAGCTTTGGTCGTGGTGTGGTGAACACTACGAAAAGGCGGTAAGGTAATGAGAGGGTTCCCTTTTTGTAAAAGTCCCATAATGCTGTATATTTTGGTAATCTCTAACATCTGGGAATTCTCCAGAGGGGGCAAAATAGAAGAGATGGCCTGAGCAATTAAGGATTTGCCACTACCAGGTGGCCCAATCAACAGCACATTGTGGCCCCCTGATACTGCAACCTCAACCGCTCGTTTTACTGCCCTCTGACCGTAGATGTCTGCAAAGTCTATGGCTTTGTTTCCAGTCCCTCTTTCGTTTGAATGATTGCTTTTCTCTAAATTGTTAACTCTTTCTATTTCCTTTGCTTTTTCTTTTTCCTTTGCTTCATCTATTTTTTTTGCTTCTTCTTTTTCCTTTGCTTCATCTGTTTCTTCTCTTTCCTTTGCTTCATCTGTTTCTTCTCTTTCCTTTGCTTCATCTGTTCCTTCTACTTCTCCTGTTTCTTTTGTTTTATCTATTTCTTTTGTTTCATCTTTCCTTTCATTGGAACTGCTGTGGCCTTCCTCCTTTTTTGAGGCAATCAAAAAATCATATACCTCCCTAATCCAAGTAAAACTATGAACTTCTACTCCTTCGACTAGATTCCCTTCTTGTTCATTCTCTCTAGGAACAATAAAAGTTGTAATTCCTAATTTTTTCGCCTCCATTACAATGGCCAATAGTCCATTGACCTTGAGAAGCTTCCCATCTAACCCCAGCTCTCCAACAACCAGGATGTTTTTTAGTTTTTCTTGGGGGATTTGCCCTGCAGAAACCATAATAGAAATGGCGATGGGCAGATCGAAAATTGCGCCCCGCTTACGGATTGTAGCAGGAGAAAGGTTAATGATAATCTTCTTTACGGGATACTCAAAACCTGAATTTTTAAGGGCAGTGCGCACTCGCTCTCCGGCCTCTTTTACTTCACTAGATAAATAACCAACCATGCTAAACATGGGTAGTCCATTGCTAACGTCTGCTTCAACATTAATCATCTCCACATTAATGCCCGAGATGGTGGCAGACATAACTGTACCAAATGCCATAAATGCACTCCTTCTTCACTTTTCAATTTTGTTTGTTGGGGTTGTTAAAAAGATACTCACCATATGTTTCTGATAGATTTCTGACAGGCTTCTGACAGGCTTCTGACAGGCTTCTGACAGAAAAGAGTTACAAGCAAGACGTTGCTTGTAAAAATCATGTGTTAATCTTCATCTTAATCAAATAGAGATTCCTTGTCAATAGAAGAAATCTCATTCATCATCAATTATCACTAAATCTTCTAAATTTCCGATAATATCTATTGCGTCAATTTCAAACGGCGTGTCCATAAAGACCCTATACACAATTCGGTTCCCTGCCACCATTCGCTCTAAAATCCAGTCGATGAATCGTTCTTCATCAAAATTCAATTCAACAATATCCCCTGGAGCAATGACGTCGCTAACAACATTATTATTGATGTCTCGTACCCCAAAATTATTCCATTCACATTCACGCCCACTCTTTCGCTTAGGTTGACTACTCTACTATTCACTTTTCACTCTCAGAACATCATACGGATTTGCTCTTTTATCCAGAGTAATCACAAGCCTTTGCTGTGGATGAGGAGCACTTTCTTGCCCTTCTCCGTCTTGGTTGACGATTTTTAACACCTGAGTCTCTATATTCTCACCATCTGGTTTCATAATTTCTATGATTTCTCCTACTGAGAATTTGTTTCGTTGTTCTATTGAAACCTTGTACTTTGTCTTTTCTTTCCCATGAAGCTCATGACTTCTATCAACATTGCTTTTGCTTTGATCTTCCTCATTGACTTCCTTATCCCAAACCTCCTCCACAATTCCAAGATAGATGTAATTCCTCTCATAGGTATTGTTGTCATAGATTTGAGCCTTCTCGTCTTGATTCCCAAAGAAGAAACCTGTGGTAAATTGACGATAAGTACAGTTTGCAATCTGCTCTAAGTACCAGGGCATATTTCCCCTATACACTTCTTCTCCTTGAAGGTAGTCATCAATGGCCCTTCGATAGGTGCGAGCCACGGTGGCCACATACAAGGCATTCTTCATTCGTCCCTCTACTTTAAAGCTGTCAATTCCAGCTTCTATCAGCTCTGGGATATGCTCTATCATACACAAGTCTTTGGAATTGAAGATAAATGTTCCCCGTTCATTCTCGTAGACAGGCATAAATTCCCCTGGCCTAGACTCTTCCACAATGTGATATTTCCAACGACAAGGATGAGTGCAAGCCCCTCTATTGGCATCTCTGTTGGCCATATAATTGCTTAACAGACAACGACCCGAATAGGAAATACACATGGCACCATGGATAAAAGTTTCTATCTCCAATTCCTCTGGTACATTCTGTCTCATCTCTTTGATTTCTTCAAGAGATAATTCTCTGGCGGTTACTACGCGAGTTGCTCCTAAATCATGCCAAAATTTTAAAGTTTGAACGTTGGTATTATTGGCTTGAGTACTGATGTGGCGTGGAATCTGGGGACACACTTCTCCTGCAATTTGAAAAACCCCTGGATCTGCAATAATCAACCCATCTGGCCCTATCTCTCGTAATTCTTCAAAGTATTGGCGAATCCCCTCTAAATCATCATTATGAGCAATAATATTTGCGGTCACATACACTTTTACTTGGTGTCTGTGTGCAAACTCAATTCCTTCTTTCATATCCTCTAGAGTAAAGTTCTTCGCCTTAGCTCGCAAGCCAAAGGCTTCACCACCAATGTATACTGCATTGGCGCCGAAGATTACAGCGGTTTTCAACACCTCTAGGTTGCTTGCTGGAATTAATAATTCAGGACCTCGTGACATTTTATTCTCCATATCCCTTTATATTTTCTATACTTACGGCAACTTTTCTTTCTGTGCATAACTCATTTACAGCTCATCTTGACGAACGACTCGAAGTGGAAATCCCATACCTTAAGATGGACGTGCCAAATACAAAATGGCCATCTTAAGATGGCCGTGCCAAATACAAAATGCCTTATACTAATATTTCGTCGTATTTCTGCGTCATCATCACTCGCCATAGGTATAACTATGACTCATTCTTC
>JGI20163J15578_10000182_pt1 | contig 26495 bp, 20 predicted proteins | sample TergutCu122P1_FD_15578 | JGI IMG/M metagenome (IMG submission 15578)
CCCTACAAGTTACTGATTCCATCTGTTTAGTATTATATCGACGACATTGTTTGTCGAATCATTTGCTAAGAGAGATTTTAGGTTCTCAGACATTTTTTTCAGTTTTTCTTCTTCTGATAACAACAATTTAATTTGCTTGTATAATTTTTCGCCACTGCAATGTTTTTCAGACAAAACAATCGCTCCACCCGCTTTTTCAAGCTGTTTTGCATTTTGCTCTTGTTCATTATTGGCTACATATGGTGAGGGAACTATTATTGCCGGCTTGCGGAGCTTAATTAGTTCCGCAACTGTAGAACCTCCGCCTCTGCAAATTATCAAATCCGCTTCTGCCATGACTTTTGGCATATCTTCAATATATTCTTTTATTATTGTATTCTTTGATAAGTTCTTTAGCCCGGAAATATTACCTTTCTTACCTACAGCATGGATGTGGTCGAATATATTTTCATCAGCGTTTAGTTTAATGACCTCTGCGATAACCATATTCATTTTTTCGGCACCGAGAGAGCCCCAAAATGATACAACAAGAGGTTTTTCGCGAGTTGCTGATTCTGCTTTTTTCTCGCCGGCTAATCTGAAACCCTCATGAATCGGTGTTCCTGTGAAAATCACTCGCTTAGGTTTTTTGTATAGTTTCTCTTTATTCGGAAACGAAACGAGCACTTTGTCAACTATTGAGCTCAGTAGCTTCGTTGTTAAGCCCGGAGTTGCATTTGATTCATGAATTATTGTCGAAATTTTCTTTTTCGCTGCCCTTTTCAGCACAGGATAACATATGTATCCGCCCGTACCGACAACTATGTCCGGTTTATATCTGCTTATGAGGTTCGCTGCCTTACAATCGGCACTAATAAGGTTTATTATGGCTTTTATATTGTGTTTTATCATACTAAGCGAAAAATCACGTCTTAAACCACTCATTTTGATATTTACAACATGAAACCCGGCACGAGGAATCAAAGTTTTCTCCATCACTCGATCTGCACCGACAAACAAAATCCTGCAATCCGGCATTCTAGCACGAATCTGCGTCGCAATCGCAAGCGCCGGGTTAATATGCCCTGCCGTTCCACCGCAAGCAAACAAAATTTTCATCTTATCCGCCCCCAGCAATGGCACCACCGGGACTAAGTGTTTCTTCTTCATATAACTTGCGACGCTCATATTGCACAGCAGTCGGTATTTCACGAGATACTGCTAAGATGATGCCCATCTGGAACATTTGGACTATCAAAGCTGTTCCGCCGTAGCTGAAAAAAGGAAGCGAAATCCCTGTCGCCGGAACCATATTCGTTACAACCGCAATGTTTAGGAAAACTTGAATCGCAAGTAAGCTTGTGATTCCTATTGTAATTAGCCAACTGTATTTGTCCTTTGCATTTAATGCCAACCAGTAGCCTCTGACAATAAGCAAGGCGAATAACATCAAAACAAGCATAGAGCCGATAAACCCAAGTTCTTCTCCAACTATTGCAAAGATAAAATCATTATGTTCTTCAGGAAGGTGCAAATGCTTTTGTCTGCTTTGTCCAAGACCTTGACCCAACAGACCACCCGAACCAATGGCATTTAGAGATTGTCTGACTTGAAACCCACTGCCCAAAGGATCCTCATCAGCGTCAAGCCATGCGCTAACTCGCCTACCGGCATATCCGAATCTGTTTAGGTCTAAATTCTCTATTGAAATTTGTCCGACACCTAAGTTGCCTTCTTCACGCTCGTTTGGCGCTCCATCCATTGTAATAAACACCATAATTAGTATACCCGCAACGAATAATGTACCGCCAAGCACAAACCATCGAACTCTTGTACCACCGGCAAACATCATTATCATCGTAAGCGCAAAAATTATTATAATTGCTGACAAATGAGGTTGCATGTACAGCAGAACCATGAATATTAGTGTAATTATCGCGAAAGGTAAAACGCCATACTTGAATGTGCTCATTCTTTTTTTGCCGAATTTGCACGACATTTGAGCAAATGCCAAAATTATTGCAAGTTTTGCAATTTCCGACGGTTGAAATCTAAAACCTCTTTCTCCGCCGATACCAATCCAGCGAGTAGCACCATTAACGCGAACACCGAAAAACAAAACAGCAACCAAAAGAGCTATTGACGCAAATAGCAGTAGTACAGACCATCGACTTATTACGCTGACCGGAACACGAGAGGTTACGAGCATAACAACTACCCCGATTGCTGCGAAAAAAAGTTGTTGGACAAATAGATTCATCGGTCCTTCGGATGTGTAAGCCTGCCTTGCATAGCTGGCTGAAAACAGCATAATAAGACCAAAGGTCAAAATCACGAGTGTTATGACTAAAAACGGCACATCAAAGCTGGGACCTTTTAATCCTTTGTCGAGATATTCTGATTTTAGCTCACGTGCTCTCCAGTTTGGAGCACCTAAATCAAAATCAGATACTTCTACCTCATCAATATCATATTTTTCATTTGTTCTCTTGCTTTTTTTCATGCTCATTCACCTGTATGGTAGTAGGCGTTTAACCCTAAAATCTGTTAATTACTCCAAAAAATGATATTATCGCAAATATTGCTGATATGCTTGTAAATACAGCAACTAATTTATATTCACTCCAACCACACATCTCAATATGATGATGGATCGGAGCCATCTTGAACACTCGCTTCCCTCCGCTAAGTTTGTAGTAGGATATTTGAATGATAACGGATAATGTTTCAACAAAGTAAACGAATCCGAGCGGAAGAAGAATTAAAGGCATGTCCATCGCAAATGCAATCGCACATATGGCACCACCCAGAAACAATGATCCTGTGTCTCCCATAAATATTTTCGCCGGATGAAAATTAAAGAACAAAAACGCTACCAAACCGCCAAGTAATGCAACTGAAAAAATTCCAATCTCGGTAAAGCCCCATAAAAAAGCCAGTACAGAAAAACAGATAACTACCGGTATAGAAACACTTGTGACAAGCCCATCCACACCATCGGTAATGTTAACCGAATTGACTGTGCCGACTATAACAAACGCCGCAAATATGAAATACACAGGCTCGGGCAAGTTTATTGTCACGTTCACAAACGGAACATACAGTCCGGGTGTCAAATATCCCGAATAGCGCATTAGAATCAAAAACCCAATCGCTACGGCTGCTTGCAATGCAAATTTCGGCAATACTTTGAGCCCGAGATTTTGTTTCTTTTTAAGCTTCATATAGTCATCGTAAAAGCCGATGGCACCGAAGACAAAGGCGAACAGAAGCATAAAAACATGAGTTAAACCACCTTCTATGATGTTCATTAAGCCGACGCTCACGCATGTTACGGCTATGCCAATCATGAAAATGAATCCACCCATAATCGGAGTCCCTTGCTTGTTATTGTGCCACACAGGGCCATCTTCGCGTATTGTTTGTCCGGCTTTTATTCGGCGCAATATCGGAATCAAGATTAAGCCTGCACAAACAGACACAATCAGTGACACTATGAATGCTAAAACAAGCTCAAAGTTCATCCTCTTACCTCAAAAAAATCTGCGACGATTTCTCTTTCGTCAAAATGGTTTTTTTCAACTCCGACAATTTGATATGTCTCATGTCCTTTTCCCGCAAGTATCAACACATCATCCGGCCTTGCATTGTCTAATGCCCAATGAATTGCCTCTCGCCTGTTGACTATTACTTCATACGGAGTTTTTGTATCAGTCATGCCGACCAGTATTTGCGATATAATCTCGTCGGGGTCTTCTGTTCGAGGGTTATCACTTGTGACTACCACAAAATCCGAATATTTTGCGGCGATTTGACCCATCCGTGCTCGTTTGCTTTTATCTCTATCTCCACCGCAGCCGAATAATGTAACCACTCTGCCTTTTGTGGATTCTCTTGCCATTGAAATAACATTCATAAGAGCATCGGGAGTATGAGCGTAGTCAATCAACACTGTATAGTCCGTGTCGGTCGGTACGATTTCTACTCTGCCTTTTGCACTTTTACATGTTCCAATCGCCGATGTTATTATTTCAAGGTCGAACCCCGCTAACAATGCAGCCGATATCGTCGCCAATGCATTGTATACAGAAAATAATCCCGGTATTTTCAGCTCAACTCTGCAAAGATTCCCTACTGTCAGAGCGCAAAATTCTACTTTGTTGGGTCTCAAATGAACATTTTTCCCAACGAGGTCAGCTTTTTCATTCTTGATTGAATATGTGAAAACTCTGCCCGGCGCATTATCAATCATTATTTGAGCATATTCATCGTCAATATTAATCGCCGAGTTGCGACAAATTGAGAATAGAAGCGACTTTGCTTTTGCATACTCTTCCATCGATTTATGAAAATCAAGATGCTCGGGAGATAAATTTGTGAAAATGCCTACCTCGAAGGTAATTCCATGCACTCTGTCAAGCGCCAAAGCATGAGAAGATACTTCCATTATCACATATTCACAACCTTCATCAACCATCATTGCAAGCAATTTTTGAATTTCAAATGATTCCGGTGTTGTGTACGATGTCAGATACTCTTTATCGCCTATCCAATTCCCATTTGTTCCTATTAAACCTATTTTCTTTTCAGTACATTGCTCAAGAACATGTTTAATTAAAGTTGTGACTGTGGTTTTTCCGTTTGTTCCGGTTGCTCCGATAATTTTCATTTTCTCTGCCGGATTGCCAAACCATGCTGCCGAACTCAACGCTAATGCTTTGCGGGAATTTTCTACTAGGACATATTGCGCATCAGCAGTTGGAGGCTCCTCGCAAATAACACAAGCGGCTCCTTTTTTGACAGCTTCCTCAATGTACTTATGCCCATCATATTTCAGACCCCGAATAGCAACAAACAAATCACCCGGGCATATAGTTCGAGTATCATAACTAACACCGCTTATGCCCATGTCTAAGTCAGCCTTGACATCGATTATATTCACTTTTTCCAGTAAGGTACTTAATTTCATATGCTACTACTTTCACCTTTAATGTGTTTCGTCATTCCGAGCTTGACTAGTGTAGCGTACACGAAATAACTGTGTATAAGTGCTGAGGATTATTTTTGTAAGACAAGGCACGAAGAGGGCGAATATCTAGATATTTAACCGATGAGTAACGAAGGATTACGGAAATAAGACCGGCAATGATGCATAGTTATTTCGTGTACGCTACACTGGGAATCCCCTAAATCTTGATGAGATTGCGGGCTCGTTGACCGCAATGACGATTATTGTCACTCAATTATGCGTTCTATAATCCTATTATCGATAAGAGTTACCTCTACAACAGAGCCATAGATCGCTCTATATCCTGCCGGCACCGATTGTACTGAAACCACCGCCTCTAAGTTAGACCTCGGCGCTCCGGTTGTTCTAATAAACATGCCATTATTTCTCAACGCTTCCTTAGCTTGAATATAATTCATACCGAAAAGTGACGGCACTACCACACTATCTCTCGGAGGGTCACTTTCGGTGTAAATTGTTATCGCTGTTCCTTGCGCAACATTCGCATGTGCTCTCGGCAACTGTCCTATGACTGTCTCGCCATTTCCGATAATTGTATATTCAAAGCCTTGCTCCTCTAATTGAGCTACCACATTTGCCACATTTCTATTTACAAGAGACGGAATAACAATATTAATATCTTGAATTTCTTCCTCAGAGTAAGATGGTCTGATTCCGAGAGATCTCGGCAAAATGTCAGCGAGCATATTCCCCACTACAGGTGCTGCCATTGAACCGCCGCTAATAAATATTCCTGTATCATGGCTCGGTGTATCAAGCAAAAGCAGAATCATAATCTGCGGGTCATCTACAGGTGCAAACCCTATAAAAGAAACGATATAATCTTTCGGAGCATCTACACCTTGTATTGCTATCTGCTCAACATTTTCTGATGTTCCGGTTTTGCCCCCAACTCTATATCCTCTGACTTGTGCATTCGCTCCCGTACCTGCCTCAACAACATTCTCAAGCATCATGCGCATAGTTGCAGATGTTTCATTACTGATTACTTGTCTTAAAACCGTAGGTTCTATCGTCTCAACTACATTCCCTGAACTGTCTGTAATTTGACTTACCATATGAGGTTGCATTAAATATCCGCCGTTAATTGTCGCTGCTGCTGCAGTAATCATCTGTATCGGCGTTATCCTGAATGTCTGCCCGAACGACGCAGATGCCAGTTGTGACTGATTGTTTCTGTCAAAAAACACTTGATCATCCCACCAAATCCCTTGTGCTTCCTCAGCACCGCCAAGACCGGTTCTGTCAAACAGACCAAATGCACAAATATACTGATAAAATGTACGCGCGCCAATGCGGAGTCCTTGATTCACAGTGGCTATATTACATGAATTTTGAAAGGTCTCGTTAAGCGTTTGATATCCATGACCCCATCTGCGATGACATCTTAGCGGAACCGGATCTCCATCCGAATTAACACGACCCGCAACATCCATTGCACCTGCACAGTAATAATGTCTATCTAATGATGTGACATTTTCTTCCAGTGCCATTGCCAAAGTCAGTATTTTGAATACAGAGCCGGGTTCATATGTGTCGGTTAAAGCTCTGTTTCTCCACTGACGAAGTTGTGCAGCGTGAAAAGCCTCTGCGCGCTCTGTTTCATCTTCAATTAGATTTATTCGCTGCTGCTCTCTTTCGCTGATGGTTAAAAAATCATTAGGATCAAAATTCGGATAACTCGCCATTCCCAAAATCGCACCTGTTCTGGGGTCTATTGCGATGCATATTGCGCCATTTGAGACATCATAATCAATAATTGCCTGCGCCAAATGCCTTTCAAGATAATATTGAATTGACATATCAATAGTAAGTGTTAGGTCAAAGCCATCTTGAGCGCTGAAATAATCTTCAAAGCCCGAGAGCATCATATCTGTGCCTCTACCGCTCCTTAGGTTTACGGTTCTGCCATCAACACCGCTCAAAACCCCTTCATAACGATGTTCCAGCCCATCGAGTCCTGTATTATCTGTTCCAACAAATCCGATAATTTGACTTGCTAATCTATCACCGGGATAATGCCGTCTCGAAGTTTCTTCAAAATGTATACCACGTAAGCTATTCTCATATATAAACTCACGAACTGCACTCGCCTCATCACTACTGACCATCATTTTTATTCTCTCATATTGCGATGGTGACCTTTGCATGCGTTCCATTATCATTTCTCTTGAAACATCAAGAATTTCCGATAGTCCATCTGCAATAAGATTTTTGTCTTGCTCATGTGTAACTATTTCGAGCGGACTTATAAATATATTTTCGGCAGGTGCGCTCATCGCCATAATATTTCCATTTGCGTCAAATATCGCTCCTCTTGTCGCTGTCAACCTTGTGTGTCGCAGTTGTCCTCTCAACGCTCTACTTTCATAATAACTGTTGTTAACTACTTGAATGTCATATAGTCTGAGCGCAAGACCACCAAAAGCTGTGATTCCACACACAGCCAGTATAATCAAAGTGCGAACTATGAGAGCCATTTTTGCTCTTTTAGCTTTCACCTTTTTATTATGTGTTCTTTTTCTCGTATAATTTTCCATAATGTTTACCTTATATATTCATCGAATAAGAATGATAAAAACGAACCGATCTCTTGTAATCTGCCATTTTCCGGATCTGAGTAATTTTCGAAAATCTCTACTGTGTCATATGGTCTCGAGCGAATGACTATGTATTGTTCGGCATCGGGCACAGACATTCCGAGAACATCTTTGGCATAACGCTCAACTTCGTCCATGTTAATAACACTTTCAAATGTTATTGACAATATTCTCTGTTGTTCTACTAATGTTTCAAGCTGTGAATTAAGCCTAACTGTTTCTCTCGATACCTCAGTTAGATTAACCTGCGCCAGCATGACGAAAATCATCAATAACGCAACCGCAAAAAATCCTACAACTGCAAATATCGACACACTTGGCGCCTTCTGCTGCGCATTTTTGATTTTGTGAATATCTTCATAACTCATGGACAAAGGAATCCCCGGCAACTCATTTGCATATTCCATATCAGCCGGAATTGCACGAGCCGTCGAACCATGAACATATTCATTTGTGTATCCTGACGTTCTTGTACGAGTTGCCATATCAGACGGACTCCTTTCCCGACGTATTGTTCGATATTTTATATTTTCTCTGCGATACGCAATTTCGCGCTTCTTGCTCTTGGATTATTCAGTATTTCTTGCTCTGTGGGAATTATAGGCTTTCTTGTTATGAGTTTCATTGTTGGTTTAACTTCACACACGCATATCGGTAACTTTTTTGAGCACACACAGCTTGCAGCATGTTTATTGTATATTGTCTTTACCAATCTATCTTCAAGTGAATGGAATGAGATTATGCATGTTCGTCCACCTGTATTTAGCAAACTCGGTATCACTTCTACTAAATCGGAAATTGATTTTAATTCATCGTTTACTGCGATACGTAAAGCTTGAAAACAACGTTTTGATGGGTGCTGTGGCTCTCTTTTTGCGGCGGCAGGAATTGCTGAGCTTATAACGTCATTTAACTCGAATGTAGTCTCTATTGGTGCTGTCTCTCGTTTTTTGACAATGGCTCTTGCTATCGATTTTGAATACCTTTCTTCGCCATACTCATAGAAAATCTTTTTGAGTTCTTCCTCAGAATGATTATTTATAATCTCGAAAGCCGTCAGCTCATCTTGCCTGTTCATACGCATATCAAGTCGGGCATTATGCATGTAGGAAAACCCGCGCTCTGCGTCATCAAGTTGCGGTGAGGACACCCCAAGGTCGAACAGCATACCATCTACTGATGTGATTTTGTGGTTTTTTAGTATCTCTGCAATGTTGTTAAAGTTTGCGTGAGCGAATATGATTTTATTTTTATACTCTGCTAACTTACCGGAAGTTTCGGTAATCGCATTAATGTCACGATCAATCGCAATGAGCTTTCCACTACTTAACCTTTTCACTACTTCCAGAGCATGTCCTCCACGCCCGAGTGTTCCGTCAACATATATTCCGTTTGGCTTGATATTCAAGCCATCAATACATTCATCCAATAGTACAGGTGCATGATTCATTAGAAATCCAGCTCTCTGAAAATATCTTCAATGTTCTCCGGTGTTGTTTCTGCCTCGTCAACTTTCGACCATTCGTCGGCATCCCAAATCTCGACCAGCTCACCCGAGCCAACAACAGTTACATTTTTGTCCAACTTAGCAAAATCACGAAGTGCTTGCGGAAGCAATATTCGTCCTTGTGAATCCAACTCACACTTAGCCGCATGCGAAAACAACGGACGCATTCTTTTCTGGCTGAGTTTTGGCAGTGCCTTAATTTTTTCCATGAGCTCATTCCAACTATCATTGGAGTATGCCGACAAGCATTTTTCTGTTGATAGGGTCACATAAAATGATTCACCAAGCTCGTCACGAAGGCGCGCAGGGATAGCAAGACGCCCTTTCGCATCAATAGTGTGCTGATATATTCCGGTCATCTTTGCGCCCTCCCTTCATCGCATTTCGCAATAGTCGCCTGCTTTCACATCGCTTTGCATGCTCTTTTACTCAAAGTAAACTTATAAGTTCGTTTTATCGCTTCGTGCGTTCACTTGTATTCCCCACTTTTTGGGAAAAACAAACATTACCCCCTACTTTTCCACACTTTTGTGTTTGATTATAGCTATCAAAGCTCCTGTTGTCAACAAAAAAATGCAAAAAAAATACTTTATTTTTTACGCACACAATATGTTGTGTCTGCAGCATTTTTCGAACACGAAAATGATAAATAAGAAGGGATAATGGTCAGTTGACAATGACAAAAGCCACTTTATTGTTTCTTCATTGTTTTTACATCGGAGAAACATCAAGTGGTTATTTTTTTTGCCCATTATCCCTTGTCAGTTGTCCATTGCTCATTAGTTGTTCATAAATTGTTCATCAGTGTTGTATTTTGTTTCCACAACATATTGACAATATTCACAACAGAAGCACAATATATTCGTTTTAGTGTTTTTTCGGTAACAAATTGGAAACAAAAAGTGAAAAAACTATTGACAAAAATAACATGTTCTGTTACTATATCGTTAATCTTGTCACTATTTTGTCACTTGTGCGTCATTTTTGAATTTAGTGACTAACCCTTGAAGCGGATAACTCAGATACCCAACCAAAGTGCAATCGATACAAACATAATTCATAAATTTTAGGAGGACAACACACATGAAACGAATCAACAAACCACTAGCTATACTACTGGTAATCGCCATGGCAGCGAGCATGGTACTACTGATGGGATTTACGCCATATGACCTAACTCCACCATCAGATGAAACACAGCCACCAATGACGGACAGTTTAGAAACAGTCGCTGATGAAAATACTCAACCGCCTGTGACGGCAGCAGAAGACTGCGAGATTAGTTTGGAAAGTGTAAGTATTCCGGGCACACAGGCACTTAACAATCATGGTATAGCCCCCTTATGTGGCAGCCTTACGTACTACTTTGTGATTTTTCGCCTCGGCGCCGGATACCCATACCCAGAGCCAGCCTGCAACACACCGCTATATCAATCTGTACAACACGTCATATACATAATATTTCCGGATGACCCTACTCGACCAGACCATGACTTTGATGGATGGGTTGAAACAAATGAAGGGGGTAAAATAATCTTCACGGCACAATGGGAACTTAGAACTCCATCATCCCACAATGTGACTTTTGACCTAAACGGCGGAGCCCCATTCAGCGGCTACTGCATTCCTTTGCTATCTCAAACAGTACAACAAGTCAAATACATAATATTTCCGAAGGACCCAACTAAAGTTGACCATGACTTTGTTGGATGGTTTGAAACATCTGATGGGAATGATATCACCTTCATCGCAATATGGGTACCAATAACTTTATCATACCACATTGTGACTTTTTGCCCCAATGGCGGAGAACTAACCTGCATCACCCCAAAAGTTCAAACTGTACAAAAAGGCAATAGCCCAATTAAGCCGGCTGACCCAGTTCGCCTGGACCATGACTTTGATGGGTGGACTTCAACTAATGTAGGGGGTAACATCTACTACACGGCACAATGGATACTAAGAACTCCATCTTCCCACAATGTGACTTTNGACCTAAACGGCGGAACTCAAGCCCCCGGCGAAGACCCTAACTTGCTATCTCAAACTGTACAACAAGGCGATAGCCCAATTATGCCGGCTGACCCTACTCGCGATGACCATGACTTTGATGGATGGACTTCAACAAATGTAGGAGGTAACATCTACTACACGGCACAATGGATACTAAGAACTCCATCTTCCCACAATGTGACTTTTGACTTAAACGGCGGAACTCAAGCCCCCGGCGAAGACCCTAACTTGCTATCTCAAACTGTACAACAAGGCGATAGCCCAATTATGCCGGCTGACCCTACTCGCAATGACCATGATTTTGATGGGTGGGCTGTAACAAATGTAGGGGGTAACATAACCTACACGGCACAATGGATACTAAGAACTCCACTACTAATAGCTCCAACATTATTTGGTTCAGTTGCATGCGAAGTAACAGACAATGTAATCCAAAATGTGACTATCAGACTTTATGAAAATGTATCCGATAGCTGGCAACATCTACGCTCTGAACAGACGAACGCAAACGGTGTATTCAAATTCAACTCCGGCGAAGTACCTGTAGGCGATGTCCTGTTGATAAAAGATTATACTACAATCCCCGCAGGGTTTGTCGTAACCGAGGGAAGCGGCAACATCTCCTACGTCACCACATCACCCGCAGGAGAATATGAAGTAAATTTCTTCGTAACACCTTTCTCCTCGCCACCAGACAATATTAACAGTGGTGGCGGCGCAAACAACGAAACACCTGTAACACCTGCAACACGCAGAGCAAACCCACAAACAGGTGACATGGCGGGCGAAATAGCAGTTGCTACAGCGGGCGCTATAATTAGTTTCGTTGACGCAATCGTCATTGCAATAGGAATTTTGTTACTGCTCCCATTTGTTGTGAGGAAAAGAAAAACTGATGTAAATTAACAATTAAACAACATGATAAACTGCCCGAACTCTCTGTAAGTAATGCATAGTGAGAGTATCGGGCAGTATTTTTGTTGGTTAAGCGTTGTAGAATGTCACCGGATAAAGATTTGGCAAGCGAAAATGGTATTGCTAATTTATCACTTACTCATTGTCCACTGATACGGGTGGAGGAGGTGGTGGTTTTAGCGGCTCGGGTACTTTGCGCGCTGCTTGCTTAAATCGCTCTCTGGATTCTTGAATTTGCGTTAACGCTTTTATCAGTGAATCTTCCGTGCGTTTCATTGTAACATCAACATACTCATTGGCCACACGTCTAAGTTCTGTTGTACTTGCCTCCGCAGATGAGAGCATTGCACCGGCTCTCGCTTTTGCGGTTTTTGTTATCTCTTGCTCGTCAATCATTTTTCTGGCACGTTCTTCTGCTGTACGACGAATATTTTCCGCCTCACGCTTAGCGTTGCTGATAAATTCGGCGCGACCTGCAATAAGATTTTTCGCCTCAGCCAGTTCTGTTGGGAATTGAGCTCTTATTTCATCCAGCAAATCAAGAGCTTTATTTCGCTCTATAATGCATTTTTCTGCACCTAAAGGAAGTCCCCACGCCTCAGTAATCATGGCGTGTAACATTTCTAATAATTCCGGAATCCTACTGCTCATATTACATCAAACCTCACTTTTGATATCGCTGCACTAAAGTCGCCAACCAACGTTTTTTACTTTCATCACTAAGTCATCAATGATTTCATTTGGCACGAATGTGCTTAAATCTGCACCATATTTCGCCATTTCCTTAACTACAGTCGAACTAAGATACGTATATTTCTCACTGGACGGCATTAATAATGTTTCTATATTATGATCAAGTTTTCTGTTGACCAGAGCCAATTGAAACTCTCTATCAAAATCTGAAACAGCGCGCATACCCTTGATAACAACCTTTGCACCTTTTGATTTCATATAATCAACGAGTAAATCCTTTGACATTTCAACTTTGACATTCGGATATTTCGCAACCGTGCGCTGTATGAGNTCTACTCTTTCTTCATGTGTAAAAAGCGGACTCTTTTCAAAATCACTCATGACACAAACCAGCACTTTATCAAAAACNCGTGATGTGCGTCTGATAATATTCAAGTGACCTAATGTTATCGGGTCAAAACTACCGGGATATACTGCTATACTCATACATTGCTCCATCAGCTACAACCCGTGCATCACATAATCTGCTGCGTTTTATGTTCACTGTTTGCTATAGCGTAAAATTTTTGTGCTGCCGTATTTATATTCTTTATGCAAAAAATATGGTAACGGAACATCCGGCACAGGCATTTCTATCGTAGTTTCACAGATTATTATACCATTGCTATTTAATTTGTCAAATCCAATTATCGCAGTCAAAACCTCAGGCAAAAGCAATGTATTATACGGCGGGTCAATAAAAATGACATCAAAAGTTTCTTGAGCAGACGCATTTCCGCTAAGATATCTCAAAGCATCACGAGTTTGAACAAATGCAAGATCATTAAATCCGCAAAGAGCCAAATTTGATTTTATTAATTTCGCCGCCTCCGGATTTGAATCTACAAAGACAACACTCTTGGCTCCTCTTGAGAGCGCCTCAATTCCAAGTTGTCCGCTCCCTGCAAATAGGTCGAGAACTCGTCTACCCTCTATATCAAATTGAATAATATTGAATATCGATTCTTTTACCATATCACTTGTTGGTCGAATGTCGATGTTCACGTCTTTTAGTTTGCGCCCTCTTGCAGTGCCGCTGATTATTCTCATTATTTACCGTCCTTATGTTTTCTATTTTTGGAAGTGGTCGATTATTTTTTGTGCTACGTCTTTTGGGACTATTTTTGATAATTCTTCCGATGAAGCGGCTTTTATTGCTTTCAGACTGCCGAACTCTTTTAATAAATAATTTCGGCGTTTTTCGCCTACGCCTTCAATCACATCCAACTTCGATTTATATGTGCTTTTTGAACGCATATTTCTATGATACTCTACAGCATATTTATGTGTCTGCTCTTGAATCGTTCCTACAAGTGCGAAAACAGCAGGGTTTGCAGATAGACCTATCTCTTCCCCGTCCGATGTGACAAGCGCTCGTGTTCTGTGCTTGTCATCTTTTACCATGCCGTACACGGGTATCGACACATTCGCTTCTCTGAGAACTTTGTACGCAGTTGACGCATGTGCAGCTCCGCCGTCAACAAATATTACATCAGGTAACTCCGGAAACTTTTCATCACCTTGTGAGTGGCGTGCGATTCTTCGTGACAATACCTCTGCAATGCTTGCATAGTCATCTTGTCCTTGCACTGTTTTTATCTTGAAACGCCTGTAATCACGTTTGTACGGTTTTCCTTTGACAAAGACGCACATACCCGCAACTATATCTGATTTCCCCGTATTTGATATATCGTATGCCTCAATTCGATTGGGCATTGTTCTCAGTTTCAGGGCGTTTTGCAACCACTCAAGTGTTTTCAGCGTTTTTTCCTCATATGTTGTCACTCTCTCGGTTTCTTCACGCGCATTGATATTTGCTGTTTCAACAAGCTTTGCTTTGTCACCTCGTTTTGGTACAAAAAGGCGAACATTCTTGCCTGTTTTTTCTGAAAAGTATTGCTCCAACAGTTCTAAGTCCGAAGTTTCAAGCGGAAGATATATTATATTAGGTATAACTCCGCGCTTTTCATAATATTGACGCATAATACCCGAAATCGCAATCGAATCATCTTCAAAAGGAGTGTCAAAAAGTTCATAATCCTTGGATACAAGCTTACCATCAATAAAGTGCAAAACAGCAAAGCAACTCTTTACCGCACCTCGAAAGAACCCGATTACATCGGTATCAATCATTGCTCCCGAAACAACCAGTTGCCTCTTTCCAAGCATTTCAACAGCACGTATGCGGTCACGTTTCTCAGCCGCCAACTCAAATGAAAGCTTTTCGGCAGCGTCATTCATTTCATTTGTCAAATTATCAATCAGCGCAACTGTTTTTCCTTGAAAAATGTCAATCGCCGCATGTATGTTTTCTTGATATTCCCCTATCATTTCGGCTTTTTGACAATATGCCGGACATGCCCCAATATGGTGATTGAGGCAGGGACGCTCTTTTCCGATAATGCGTTCAAGTTTTTTTCCGCAAGTCGGAATCTTCAGCGCCTTGCACACTGCGCTAATCGCTTCACGGGTTTCACTTCGAGAACTATATGGCCCAAGGAACAGCACATCATCATCACTCGGCTTTGAAACGATTTCAAACTTGGGATATTTGCTTTTTGTATCAACTTTGATATATGGATAACCTTTGTCATCACGTAGTCTGATATTATATCTCGGAACATGGTGTTTTATTAACGAATTTTCAAGCACCAATGCTTCAAACTCGGAGTTTGTGATTATAACATCAAAATCCGCAATTTTTGAAATCATCACGCCTGTTTTCACATCATGTGTGCCTTGAAAGTAGCTGATCACTCTATTTTTAAGCCGCGTTGCTTTGCCAACATATATGACATCACCCGACTTGTCTTTCATAATATAGACACCCGGCAAACTCGGCAATAATGATGATTTTTCACGCAACTGCTCAGCCACAAAACCGCTCCTTTAAGATATTTCGGTATTATAGTGATTACAGCACACACAGGAGCACTATAGAGCCGGTAAGGGGTATGTTTTCTGAAATACCGGCATGAGTTGGGGACAGCGTTCAAGTTATAACTTACGAAGGCTCACAGGTGCCGGTATTTCAGAAAATATACCCCTTGCGCAAGGCTAAGTAATCATGAGGTGTGTACAGTAACTAATAATGAAATATATACCAATAATAATTTTATGTCAATGGACAATGGACAATTTTTATGGTATAGTAGCTGTGCAAATTATATTTTTAACAACAATATAAAAGCACGAAAGGCGTTTTTATGGTAAATAAAGTATTTTCAAAGGTTTTTGGGACCTATAACGAGCGGCAACTCAAGACACTAATGCCGATTATTCAAAAAGTTGAATCACTTGAGGATGAATATCGAGAAATTTCTGATGACGAACTAAAAGCAAAGACAGTCCGGTTCAAAGAGCGCCTGAAAAACGGAGAAACCCTCGACGATATTTTGCCCGAAGCATTCGCCGCAGTACGTGAAGCGAGTGACCGAGTGCTTGGAATGCGTCCGTACAGTGTTCAGCTCATCGGCGGACTGATTCTACACCAAGGACGAATCGCTGAAATGAAAACCGGTGAAGGTAAAACCCTTGTCGCCGTTATGCCCGCATATCTGAATGCACTCAACGAACAAGGTGTGCATATTGTCACTGTTAATGACTATCTGGCTCGTCGTGACAGTGAATGGATGGGTAAAGTGCATAGATTTATGGGTTTGACTGTTGGACTTATTGTCAACGGGCTAAACGGCGATGAACGCCGTGCGGCATACGGTGCAGATATAACATATGGAACAAATAACGAATTAGGGTTCGATTATCTGCGTGATAATATGGCACTGTACAAGCGTGATATGGTGCAACGCGGACATAAATTTGCCATCGTAGACGAAGTTGACTCCATACTTATTGACGAAGCTCGCACACCGCTCATAATATCGGGACAAGGCGACCAATCTACCGATTTATATGTAAAGGTGAACGACTTTGTATCTCGACTCAAGAAAACAGTATTTGCCAGTATAGATGAAAAATCGCAGGAAGAAGAATCAATAGACTCTGATTATGTGGTTGATGAGAAATCCAAAACAGCGTCACTGACTGCGCGAGGTATTAAGAAAGCGGAACATCATTTTGGTCTTGAGAACCTCGCCGATTTGGAAAACAGCACGTTGGCACACCATATAAATCAAGCGCTCAGAGCATACGGAACAATGCAAAAAGATGTCAATTATGTGGTCAAAGACGGCGAAGTAGTTATAGTTGACGAGTTTACCGGACGATTGATGGTAGGACGCCGCTATTCCGAGGGGCTGCATCAGGCTATTGAAGCGAAAGAGCGTGTCGAAGTGGCTCGTGAGAGTAAGACACTTGCGACGATAACTTTCCAGAATTATTTTAGACTGTATGAAAAGTTATCGGGTATGACCGGTACAGCATTAACCGAAGCTGAAGAATTTGGAGCCATATACAAACTGGATATCGTCGAGATTCCGACAAATCGCCCGTTAATGCGTGTCGATAACGCCGATGCCATATACAAAACCGAAAACGGCAAATATAAAGCAATACTGGATCAGGTTGAAAAATGTCACCGGGCAGGTCAGCCTGTGCTTGTTGGTACTGCCTCCATTGAAAAAAATGAGTTGCTCGCAACACTGCTCAAAAAACGCGGAGTGCCGCATAATGTTCTTAATGCAAAAAATCATGAACGAGAAGCGGAAATAATCGCACAAGCCGGTAAAATCGGAGCAGTCACAATCGCTACGAACATGGCGGGACGCGGAACCGATATCATGCTTGGCGGCAATCCTGAATACATGTCCAAAACCGACATGAAGAAAGCCGGCATGTCGGAAGATTTGATTGCCGAAGCGACGGGTTATGCAGAAACCGAAAATGAAGAAATCATAAACGCAAGAAAAATGTTTGCAGAAAAAATGGCCCAACATCGCAAAGTAACATCTGCCGAAGCCGATAAGGTGAGAGAACTTGGCGGATTGTTCATCGTGGGTTCGGAACGTCATGACTCTCGCCGAATTGATAATCAGTTGCGTGGGCGTGCCGGTAGACAGGGCGATCCCGGGGAAACCCGATTTTATATTGCTCTTACCGATGATATTATGAGATTGTTCGGCTCTGAGCGTATTTTGGGTATAATGGAATCACTCGGTATTGATGAGGATACACCCATTGATAAAAAAATGCTCACAAATGCCCTTGAAACAGCACAACGCAGGGTTGAAAGCCGTAACTTCCAATCACGTAAAGCTGTTATTGAGTACGACGATGTCATGAATGTACAGCGTACTCTCATATATAAACAGCGTCAAAAAGTCCTCGACGGTGAAGATTTACGAACAAACATACAAGCTATGATACTCGAAACCATTGAATCCATTGTAAATCAAGGTTTTGGGTCGCTTGAACGAATAGAAGATAAATCAGCGCTCAGTGAAATAACTGTTCAACTTGAGCCGTTGTTCCTGCAAAAAGGTGAAATCAAATTGCCCGCAGAAGGCTTTAGTCGAGAAGAATTAACTGAACTGTTGGAAGAAAAAGCCCAAGCTGCATATACTGCAAAAGAGGTTGAACTCGGTCCGATTCCGGGTAATCCCGACATGCCGATGATGCGTGAGCTGGAGCGTGTGATTATGCTTCGTGTTGTTGATGAATTTTGGATGGAGCATATCGACGCTATGGAGAGCTTGCGTGATAGTGTTCGCCTGCGTGCCTATAGTCAAGTTAATCCGGTTGATGAATATAAGCGCGAAGGCTTTGATATGTTTGAAGAAATGGTCGGCGGTATCAAAGAAGAAATCGTGCGCCGTATTTACACTGTGCGTCTGAGAAAAAATGAAACTTTGCAAAGGCGTGGTGTCGCAAAGAACATGAGTGCTTCAGCTCAAAATATCGGCGGAAATGGTTCCGGCGGCAGAAGACAGCCCGTCAAAAAGGGAGTTAAGATAAGGCCCAATGACCCCTGCCCTTGCGGTAAACTGCGTCCGAATAAGTTGACTATGAAGTACAAGAATTGTTGCGGCAGATAGTTTGCCACAGATATAAGATTAAAAATATCGGTTTGTGCCGGGGTGCTGATAGATTGTTCTCTGAAGTTATAAAAAATGGTGTAACATATATGACATCACCTAATATAGACTGCACACATGCGTTCACCACTCGCTTTGGTGGTGTCAGCAAGGGTATTTATGGTGCTTTGAATCTCGGGCAAAGTCTTGGTGATGACCCAAATAATGTTAAAGAAAACTACAACATTATTTGTGATGTAATGGGAATTTTCGTAAATGATATCGTAAAGTCAAGCCAAGTGCACGGTAATTGCATCCGTGTTGTGACTAAAGAAGATTGCGGTAAACTCTTTTGTCTTGACACTCCCAAAGCTGATGGGCTTATAACCAACGACAAAAACGTGGCTCTTATCGTATATACCGCCGACTGCGTTCCTATACTTTTATGCGATTCTACCAAAAGTGTTGTATGTGCAGTACATGCCGGTTGGCGCGGCACCGCTATTAACATTGCCCAAGAAGCGGTTCAAAAAATGGTGGGGATATTCAAGTGTTCACCCACCGATATCAAAGCTGCAATCGGGCCATGTATTTCCGTATGCTGTTATGAGACAAGCAAAGATGTACCGGATGCATTGCGCAACACATTAGGCGATGAAGCGGAAAGTTGCTTTATTCTTCAAAACGACAAATACATGGTGGATCTTAAAAAAGCCAATTATTTGATGTTGAAAAAAGCGCATATCAAAGATATTTTAGTATCTGATGAATGCACTTCATGCTCAAACGATAAATATTGGTCACATAGAAAATCAAATACTAACAGAGGCTCTCAAGCCTCGATAATAGTTAATCATTGATGGGAATTAATATGCACCGATAAAGGGAGACACACTGTGAGAAAACGGTTTTTTTTATTAATCATTGTATTTTTACTGCTCCTCGCACCTGTTTTACATGGCTGCGTCCATCTTTTGGATTTTCTTCCAATGGATTTTCCGGACATAACACCACCACCCCCTCCACCTGCACCTGTAGAGGAGCCTGAGGAGGAACCGGAAGAAGAAGTGATTGAACTCCCTCCACCGCCACCTGTGAGAAGAAACTTTACGCTACGATACGACCCAAGCAGCACATTGAACCCAATATTAATGCTCAACAGAGACAATATTGTCTTATCATCATTAATATATGAAAGCCTTTTTGTACTCAACAATAATCTTGAAGCTGTCCCTGTGCTTTGCCGAAGTTGGGAAACCGAAAATTATCAAAATTTCACATTTGAATTAATGCCCGATATCGCCATGCATGATGGTTCTACATTGACCGCAGCCGATGCCGTCTACTCATTCAGAAACGCCATGACAAGGGGGCGATTCGCAAGCAGATTATACGCTGTGATTGCTGTTGAAGCTATCGACGAATTGACGTTCACAGTTACTTTGAACGCAACTAACACTCGCTTCATTTATCTACTTGATTTTCCGATTATAAAAGCAAATTCTTTTAATGATTCAACACCACCCGGAACAGGACCTTATACTATGGTAAGGAATGAAGATGAATATTTCGGTACGACTTCATCGCACCTCACTGCTTTTCCCTCACATAGAAATGCAGCAAACATGCCAATTCCAACAATATTTCTCAGAGCAAGCGGTGACAACGAGCTCACCGAACTTTTTGACAATGGCGATTTGAGCTTATTGTGGGACGACCCTGCCAGCACCTTTGATTTGCGACTAAATCGACTTCATGAAATACGTTATTACGAAACAACAGCTCTTCAATTTATCGGATTTAACGCAAACACCACGTTTTTAAGAGATCCCGATATACGCCGCGGCATAAGCGCATCAATAGAACGACAATTCATCGTTGATGAAATAATGCCCGGACAATTTCTTGCCTCACCATTAGCACTTTCTCCTGCTTTCCCATGGTACAATTTCGAATGGGAGATAAGCCGTCTTACTCCGGCTCAAGAGATGTCTTATCTATTCGCACGTGCAGGACTTGAAGATTTTAACAACACATCTTATCTTGAACTAGATACAGGCAGAGGCGAATTTATCAGATTCACTATTGATTTCATAGTTAACAGCGAAAACACCCACAAGGTGCAAGCTGCAAACAGAATCGCCCGAACACTCAGACAAGCCGGAGTTGATATTACCGTGCGAGAGTTGCCTTGGAGTCAATTTATGCAAGCTCTGCAAGCAGGAGATTTCGATATGTACTACGGCGAAATCATGCTTGGTGGTGATTTTGACTTATCTCCCCTACTCATACCGGGTCCTCTTAATTTCGGGTCTACGGCAAGTACAAGTTACAGAATATTCATCGACAATTTTCTCGCTGCTCGCGGTGAACGCGAGATTCAATTCGCAGCATCTTTGCTTCTTGATGAAATCAGAATTAATGCGCCTTTTGCGCCAATTTTATATAAAAGACATGTCATTTATACTCCACTTGGAGCCGTATCCGGTGCGCTGCCCAATCAATCGTCAATATTTCATAATTTTTCAAATTGGACAATATATTTAGACATGCTTGCATAATATTGATTCCACTGAAAGGACTAAGTAATATTTTATGAACGTATTTCGCTGTTATACAGAAAAGAAAAAGGGGTTCGATATTGAAGCAAGTTATTTATTCAATGAACTTGTCGATTTTGTTAAAGTCCAAAATCTTGAATCATTACGTGTGTTCAATAGATATGACATTGAAGGTATTGATAGTGATGTTTATGAAAAGGCTAAATTCACTGTTTTAGCCAAACCTCAAGTTGATATATTCTATAATGAGAATCTTCCTAAATTAGACGATTTGCAATGGTGTTTGTCTGTTGAAGCTCTCCCCGGTCAGTATGACCAGCGTGCTGACGCTTGTGCCGAGTGTCTTAAACTTCTTGCACCCAATGCCGAGTTGCCTCTTGTAAAAACAGCAAAGGTATATGCATTTGCGGGTAATCTCAGCACAGAAGATAAAGACAAGCTCCAAAAATATCTTGTTAACCCTTTGGAATCACAAGTATCACCTCAAAATAAGCCGAAGACTCTTGCGGTTGTGTCTCCAAAACCCGATTTGGTAAAAACAATTTCCGGATTCATAACAGCAGATGAAAAAACTCTGAGTGAATTTTCAAATGAATATAATTTGGCAATGGATATTTCCGATATTCTTTTTATGCAGAAGTACTTCAGAGATACTGAAAAACGTGACCCAACCGAAACGGAGTTGCGTGTTATAGACACATATTGGTCAGATCATTGTCGCCACACTACGTTTTTTACACATCTAACCGATATTGAGATTCATGAACCAAATATAAAAGCGGCATATGAACTATATCTCAATGCTCGGCATGAAGTTTATGGCGAAGATGAAAGCAAACGTCCTCAAACACTAATGGATATCGCTACAATAGCAGCAAAAACTTTGTCCGCTCGCGGAAAGCTGACTAATATAGATATCTCCGATGAAGTTAACGCCTGTTCGATTCATATTGATGCAAACATAGACGGCAAAAATGAAGATTGGTTATTGATGTTTAAAAATGAAACACATAATCATCCGACCGAAGTAGAGCCTTTTGGAGGCGCGGCAACATGTGTCGGCGGTGCAATTCGTGACCCGTTATCAGGCAGAGCATATGTTTATCAAGCAATGCGTATAACAGGTTCCGGCGATCCGCGCGCCGATATCTCTGACACTCTTGCTGATAAAATTCCACAGCGCAAACTCACGCTGACTGCAGCTCGCGGCAACTCATCATATGGAAATCAAATTGGACTGCCTGCAGGTCTTGTTCATGAAATATATCACCCCGGCTACATAGCAAAACGCATGGAACTTGGCGCGGTTGTTGGTGCGGTCAAGGCTGATAATGTTGTTAGAGAGGTTCCTGCACCCGGGGATAAAGTCATTTTGCTCGGTGGTAGAACCGGACGGGACGGAGTAGGCGGTGCAACCGGCTCCTCGAAAACACAAACCGATAAATCAGCTATTTCCTTCGCATCAGAAGTTCAAAAGGGCAATGCACAGGAAGAACGCAAGATTCAGCGTTTATTCCTCGACCCGACAGTCACTAAGATGATAAAGAAATGTAATGATTTTGGTGCCGGTGGTGTGTCCGTCGCTGTCGGTGAACTTGCTGATGGGATTGATATTGATTTATCTCTCGTGCGCCTTAAATATGACGGTCTTAACGCAACTGAAATAGCAACATCTGAATCTCAGGAACGCATGGCTATTGTCATCGCACCGGAGAATGTTGAGTCCTTCATTAACAAAGCTTTCGAGGAAAATTTGGAAGCTTATGTAATAGCGGAAATTACGAAAACTCCACGTATGGTAATGCGCCATGATGATAAAATCATCGTAGATTTGTCGCGTGAATTTCTTTCTACAAATGGTGCCGTTAAGCAAGCATCTGTAACAGTTAAAGACTTCGATAATATTCAAANNGAGGAAGGCTCCTCTTACCTGAACCCCGCTGTCGCTGATTCATGCTTATCGCCGATTGAAAGGTATAAGGCTTTNGTAAGCGACCTTCGCTTTTGCTCACAGCGCGGATTATATGAAATGTTTGANGGAACTGTCGGAGCGTCAAGTGTACTGATGAAAAACGGCGGTAAAACGCAAGATACGCCTACACAGGTTATGGCTGCACTATTGCCTGTGCCTTATTCCTCCGAAACAACAACTTGTTCAGTCATGTCATTTGGGTTCGACCCATTTTTATCTTCCAACAGTCCTTATCAAGGCGCTAAAACCGCTGTCATAACATCCGTTGCAAAACTTGTTGCAGCAGGATGTGACCCATCTCTGACTTATCTCTCATTTCAAGAATATTTTGAAAGATTAGGCAATGATTCGGCACGTTGGGGTAAACCATTTTCAGCACTCTTGGGTGCATTTGAAGCACAAATGGAACTCGGACTTGCCGCCATTGGCGGAAAAGACAGTATGTCCGGCTCATATCAAGAACTGGATGTCCCCCCCACCCTTGTCTCTTTTGCGATTGCGCCCAATGATGTTAGCCATGTGATAGCACCGGAGTTTAAGAACTCCGGACATGATGTTGTTGTTTTCAACCCTGCCAAATCCTCGTCCGGATATATGGCTGTTTGGAAAAATATTCGCAAACTTGTTGAGCAAGGAACTATACTGTCAGCATGGGCTGTAACTGATGGCGGAGCTGCTGAAGGAATTTTCAAAATGGCTCTTGGAAATAATATCGGCTTTGAAATCTCAGGTAGCGTGGAGCATGATACTCTCTTTGACTACACTCCCGGAGCTATTATCGCCGAGGTCACCGGACCCATTGCCGATGGGACAATAATTGGACGCACAATATCTGAACCAATTATTAAGCTTGGCAATGAATTAATAACTCTTGATGAACTAAGAACGCTATGGGCAAATACTCTTGACGATGTTTTCCCAACAATGGCGATAAGTAAAAGAGCCGACAAGATTACTGTCCCTAAAATTAGTTATGAAACTCGCAGTGCAGTCGTCGCAAGCAGAACATTCGCTAAACCTCGTGTGTTGATACTTACGCCACCGGGCTCAACGGGTGAGTTTGATGTCGCCGGAGCTGTCAGTCGGGCAGGAGGAGTTTCGACAACTGCGCTGATAAGAAATATGTCACCGAATGCCTTAGCCGAATCGATTACAGAAATTGTCAAATCTTTGACCGAGAGTCAACTCTTGATAATGCCTGCTGCATCAACTTTCGGAGATGAACCGGACGGCGCAGCGAAATACTTGTCCACTTTTTTACGTATTCCGAAAGTCTCCGATGCTGTACAAAAATATTTAGACAACCAAGACAGCTTGATTCTCGGCATTGGCAATGGTTTTCAGGCTCTGGTTAATGTCGGACTAATACCATTTGGTAAAATCATTGACCCTCTGAGCGATTATCTCGCATTCAGTGCATCAGACAGACCTGCTTTTGCAAGTAATACTATCAACAGGCATCAGGCGACTTATGTAAACACCCGTGTTACTTCCATAAATTCTCCCTGGATGAGTTTATGTAATGTCGGCGATATCTATTCTCTTGCTGTTTCTCATGGTGAAGGACGCTTGATTGCCTCTGATAATATGCTCGCTCATCTTGCAGAGCACGGTCAAATCGCAACTCAATACACAGATGAAAGCGGAAATCCGTCAATGGATACTTTTGTCAACCCGAATGGTTCTTTTATGGCTATTGAAGGATTGTTCAGCCCTAACGGCAGAATATTCGGCAAAATGGGTCATATGGAGCGATATAATAATCACATAGCAAAAAATATATACGGCAACAAGCACCAACCGGTGATTGAAGGCGGAATAAAATATTTTATATAATGGAGGCACAATAATGACAGACAGAAAAATAATTGAAATGGCGGCCGAAGCCATGAAACACTCGTATTCCCCTTATTCACGTTTTAAGGTCGGCGCAGCAGTAGAATCTTCTGATGGCTTAGTTTTTACCGGTTGCAACATAGAAAACCCGGCCTTCGGAACAACAATTTGCGCTGAAGTCGCCGCAGTTTCAGCCGCAGTCTCAGCAGGTAAACGCAGCTTCAAACGAATTGCAGTAATCTCTGATGGTAGCGCTTATTGCTTTCCGTGCGGTTCTTGTCGTCAATTACTTAATGAGTTCAGCCCTGACGTTGAGATTCTCTGCACACGCTCGGACGGGCGTTATGTGAGTTATCCGTTATCAGCGCTTCTTCCTATGGCTTTTGGGAAAGAGCATGTAGAAAGATAGGAATTTTTCATATTCTTTGTAAGCTGTTACATTTTTGTAACCATTAATTGCTTTACTATGTATTATAATTTGATATAATGTCTATCGCAAATAGAAAGGGGAGGCTTATAAGTGGACGAAGAGTATACCATAAAGTATGAAGTCGTAAATGATATTGATACGACACACAGAATCTTATCTGCTGTCTATGAGGCTTTGAGAATAAAGGGTTATAACCCAATCAATCAAATCGTCGGGTACATTTTGTCTGAGGATCCTACCTATATTACAAATTATAACAATGCGCGAAGTTTGATTTGCAGGTTGGATAGAGATGAGCTACTTCAAGAACTTGTTAGTTCTTATCTTTCAAGCCAATCACTAGAGTAATATTTATATAGTTACATTTCAAAAAAACGGCTCGTGAGAGCTGTTTTTTTTGTGTTAAAAATATTTTTTATTAAAATGACAAAAAAACCTTGACACTACGGAAACAATATGTTACAATTCAGTTACAGAATTTGAGAAATGGGGTCACTACTATGCCCAAAACAACAAAAACACCAACCAAAATCCTTGAATACAAAGGGCATCCTCTACGACGTAAAGATAATCTTATCTACTATGGCAGCATGTCAGATAAGTACATTATCATGTTGCAAATCACAGAAGAAAAACAAGTGGACAACCTCTCTATACCAACTCGTGTGGCTGTCCAGCTTCAATACACAGACCCTGATTTGAAATCCCGTGACAGAGTTCTGAAAAAAAGCGATAAAACCAGTTTGTATGAAGCTATTGATTTGGCTGCTGTATGGCTAAACAGAGCTCTCGCATCGGGATAACATATATTAATCTGTGCCATGACTGAGTAGTTAAGTTAAATTATTATCCATCTTCCCTATCATAAAAAGATTGCAAATTGCAGTCTTTTTATTTATTATAGAGTAATGGAACAAATATTTATTACCTGCGTCTAATACATATTCTG
>JGI20163J15578_10000184_pt1 | contig 26309 bp, 25 predicted proteins | sample TergutCu122P1_FD_15578 | JGI IMG/M metagenome (IMG submission 15578)
ATGTGGCATATTTTTGTCCAAGAATCTGCTTTGCAGATAAAGTTTAACCAGGAGATGGAAAGGCATGATATACGACAAACAGAATACATTTCCCCAGAGTGGTTTATTGATGTTGACCAGATGGGAATTATTGTTTTTCATAGAGATTTTATTTCGATGATTCAGGATGTAGATAATCCTGAAGAGAATCGTTTCCAAGGCCTACTCCCCAAACAGGATACGGTTATGATTACTGGAATAAACGGTAGGGAAATAAAAATGGTTGGAGCATATGAAACCATAGAGAAGTTAAAAGAGTGGGTTGGGCCTGAATAGAGGATATACAAATCTTGCTTTTAGAGTTATAATTGGGATGGCAAAGGAAGAAGGAGTAAAATATGTTTGTAGATCGAACTAAAATCATAATTAAATCCGGCAAAGGCGGCGACGGACACAGCAGTTTTCGTCGTGAAAAATACGTTCCTGCAGGTGGCCCAGACGGTGGCGATGGTGGCAAAGGTGGAGATTTAATCTTTCAAGTAGATGATGGATTAAATACTCTCGTAGATTTCCGTCACAAGCGAAAGTTCGCTGCCCAGGACGGTGAACCTGGTGGGAAGAGACGCTGTTCTGGGAAGAGTGGAGAGGATCTTATCCTTAGAGTACCTGAAGGAACCATCGTAAAAGATGCAAGCTCTGGAAGAGTCATCGCAGATATGTCTAGAGAGAATCGTAGACAGGTCATCCTTACAGGAGGCAGAGGAGGTTTAGGAAACCAAAACTTCGCCACCTCTACCATGCAAGCCCCTCAGTATGCTCAGCCTGGAAAACCAGCCAAAGAGCTAGAAGTCCAACTAGAGCTGAAAGTGATTGCAGATGTTGGCTTAGTAGGTTATCCTAATGTTGGGAAATCTACTCTTTTGTCACGAGTGAGTAATGCCAAGCCTAAGATTGCCAATTATCATTTCACTACCCTCAATCCCAATTTAGGAGTGGTTGAGTTAGGAGAGGGTAAGGGATTTATCATGGCAGATATTCCTGGTTTAATTGAAGGTGCTTCAGAAGGTGTAGGCTTAGGTCATGAGTTTCTCCGTCATATTGAACGTACAAGATTCTTAATCCATGTGGTGGATGCCGCTGGAATAGAAGGACGTGACCCAGTAGAGGATGTTTATCAGATTGTAGATGAATTATCCGCTTATAATAAAGAGATGGGTCAACTTCCAAAGGTTATTGCTGCCAATAAAGTGGATTTGATTTATGATGAGTCAGAAAATGACAATCTGAAAAGGTTAAAAGAGGAGTTTGAACCAAAAGGAACTAAAGTATTCCCTATTTCAGGAGTTACTGGAAACGGTATCAAAGAGCTGCTCTATTACACTGCAGACCAATTGGAGAAAATAGATTTAGAACCTGTTACTTTTCCACAAGAGTATTTTCCAGATGAGGAATTAGTGTATGAGAACCTTCCTTATACCGTTACTGTTGAAGATGGTGTCTATGTTGTGGAAGGACCTAAAATTGAGAGGATGTTAGGATTCACCAATCTTGAATCGGAGAAAGGCTTTGCATTCTTCCAAAGATTTTTAAAGACCACTGGTATTCTTGATGATTTAGAAGAAGCGGGAATTCAAGAGGGAGACACGGTAAAAATGTACGGGTTGTCTTTTGAATACTTAAAATAGTTACAGAGAGAAAGGAATAATTATGACCACAAAACAAAGAGCTTATCTTAAAAGTTTAGCCATGAAAATAGAACCAATCATTCAAATAGGAAAGGGAAGTATGACTCCAAGCCTGACAAAAGCCATTGAAGAAGCTTTAGCTGCTAGAGAGTTAATTAAAATTAGTGTACTGCAAAACTGCCTAGATAATCCAAAAGAATTAGCAATCTTGATTAGCGAGCGTACAAAGTCTCATGTGGTTCAAGTGATTGGAAAGAAGATTGTCCTTTATAAAGAGGGAAAAGACGATAAAAAGGTGATATCCTTACCTAAAAGTTGACAATAACATCATGGAGGTTAAAGATGAAAATAGGCATTCTAGGAGGGGCTTTTGACCCCATTCATAACGGCCACTTGTCATTGGGGGAGTACGCATTAGAAACTTTTATGCTTGATGAAGTATGGTTTCTGCCAAATGGCTCGCCACCACATAAATATACCAGTGATTCTTCTGATGGTGGTCTGACTCATCGTATTCGTATGATAGAAAAAGCAATAGAAAGCAATCCATCTTTTAGATTATCACTCCATGAGGCAAGGACAGATTTTACATCTTATACTTATACTACCCTTCAATCTTTTAACAAGATGTATCCTACTTATGAGTTTTACTTTATTGTTGGAGCAGATGCTTTGTTTTCCATTGAAAACTGGAAAAATTTTACAGAAATTTTTCGTCGGTGTACAATATTGGCGGCGGTAAGAGGGGAACATAATATCAGCAGTTTAGTTGAGCAGATAAAGCGTTTAGAAGATATATATCGAGGAAAAATAGAATTACTCCAGGCTCCAAAGTTGGAAATATCATCCTCTGTGATTCGGGAGCGAGTAGCAGTAAGAAAAACCATCTCTTATATGGTTCCTGAAAAAGTAGAATGGTATATAAAGGAAAATCATTTGTACTCGCTAGATGGTGGTTTAGCTCCCCAACAAGAAGACAATCAAGTTCAAGGAGAACACTTTGACCGAAGTGATTTGAGAGCCTTTGGTATTGACGAAGATGGAGTAGTAAGTCAAAAGGTTATTTCTGATATTCATTGGTATAAATCTTTAACTTATCAAGAGCAAAAATATGATTTAGAGAAGTTTGGAGAGATTTTGAAATCCAAGTTGACCCATGAACGATACCTTCATACTTTAGGAGTAATGTATACTGCTGCAGTTTTGGCCATGAGATACCAGGTGAGTTTATTTGATGCTATGACTGCTGGAATGTTACACGATTGTGGTAAATACATCTCTTTGGAAGAGCAAGAAGAAGAGGTGAAAAGATATAACATTGCCTTGTCTGACGATGAACAACAGATACCTTCTTTGATTCATGCACCTTTAGGGGCATATTTGGCTAAAAATGAATATGGAGTTACAGAGGAATCCATACTAAATGCTATCCTATATCACTCCACAGGACGACCGGACATGACCATGTTGGAGAAGATTATCTATATTGCTGATTTTATCGAACCTTATCGAGGGGACAGTTGGAAGTTTCGGATGATACGAAATTTAACTTTTTATGATATAGATAAAGCAATATATGAATGTGCCAAGTTAATTATCCATCACTTAAAGAAAAACAACAGAAGGATTGGTGAGGCAACCTTTAAAACATTAGAATTTTATGGAGGAGAAAACATTGACTCAAATTGAAAATGCAAAGAAGATGACAAAGATTGCAGTTGCAGCTTTAGAGGACAAAAAAGGAGAAGACATTAGTATAATCGATATTTCTGGTGTATCGGTAATGGCTGATTACTTCATTATTGCCAATGGCTCCAATGAATTGCAAGTAAGAGCATTGGTAGAAAGTGTGGAAGAAGCACTGGAGCGAGGGGGGTATGAAAAAAAGCAAAGAGAGGGAACCCATAAGGCTGGTTGGATTCTTCTAGACTTTACGGATATTATCGTTCATATCTTCGACAAGGAGAATCGCTTATTTTATGATTTGGAACGAATATGGAGAGATGGGAAAAGTATAGATATTGACTCGCTGTAAATGGAATACAAAGGGGCGAAATGTATATGATTTGGACAACATTAAGGAGCATAGACCTGGCCAATGCCTACTGTCAATGCTCCCTCTGTCTCTATCCACGTGAAGATATTGTTTTATAAAAATCTAAACACCCCAATCACTTTCCCAAGAATCTGTACATCTTTGGTGATGATTGGTTCTAGATATTCATTCTCTGGTTGCAACCTTACATAACCATTCTCTTTGTAAAATGTCTTGACGGTGGCACCATCTTCTAATAGTACAACTGCCATATCCCCATTGGAAACTACAGGAGATTCTTCTACAAGTACCATGTCCCCGTGCAAGATTCCCTTATTAATCATGCTATCCCCTCTCACCTTTAATAAAAAAGTGCTTTTGTTGGGCATAAACTCAACAGGAATAGGGAAATAATCCAAGATATTCTCTTGAGCTATAACAGGTTGGCCTGCTGCTACTTCTCCTAAAATAGGTACCTGTGACATCTCTCGACGCATCAAGGAGAACTCGTCATCTGTAATCTCAATAGTACGGGGTTTGGTTGGGTCACGTCGAATGTAACCGTTCTTCTCCAATGTCTCAAGATGAGAGTGAACAGAAGAGGTGGATTTAAGGTTCACAGCCACACAAATCTCCCTAACTGATGGTGGAAATCCTCTCTCTAGAATCTGGCTCTTGATAAAATCTAGAACCTCTTGTTGTTTGTTTGTTATTTTCCCTGTTGCCATAAGCGCCTCCGTTAGGTTTGTAATTGAATTTGTTGTATTTCAAATGGTTCAAATATGGGGTGAGATATTTATTTATCGTGATTCTAAGGTGAGTCAAGTATTCAAATACATGATAACACAAACCTACAGAAAAAGAAACATTTGTTTGTGGGAATATGTAAATTTTTTGTGAAAAAGATATAATTATTTTATTAACAAACACAAGAATCAGAAATCATTGACAGAGATATAAAATGGGAGTAGGATATAGAGTGGTAGAGAGTAAAAAACTAGGAGGTGGGGCCTTGTCGAACGCAGTAAAAAAAATATTATATATTACATTAGGAACAGCCATAATGGCATTTGGTGTAATTAACTTTTCTGTTACAAGTTATTTAGCAAGTGGAGGAGTTACAGGTATTTCTCTTATTCTTTTCCATCAATTTGGAATTGGTACAGGGGTGAGCACTTTTCTCCTAAATGTTCCCTTACTTATTATATATTATAAGTTTACGTCAAAGTCAACTTTTTGTTATACCATTTTTGGGATAGTAGCAGTGTCAGGATTTTTGAGTTTATTCGAGTTAATTGGTCCTATTATGCCAAGCTTACAAGATGACATGATTCTTGCAGCAATAGGGTTTGGGGTAACCATGGGGATTGGTTCAGGGATGATCTTGCAATATGATGGAACAACTGGTGGTGCGGCTATTGTGGCTAGATTGCTGAAGGATTTTTTCCATGTACCTATTAGTAAATCATTTTTAATTATTGACTCCGCTGTAATTATCGCCTCTTTCTTCTTCTTTTTAACCTTAACTGACGGAGTATATTCAATTCTTGCTGCTTGGATTACGGCGGTAACCTTAGCTAAATATCAAGAAGGATTTATTATTGGATATAAAGTGTTGATTTTCTCAGAGAAATATGAAGAGATTGCTCAGTTTATTATAAAGGATTTGGATCGAGGTGTTACTTTTATGAAAGGTACGGGTGCTTATTCAGGGGAAGAAAGGCAGGTAGTGCTCACGATTATTGATAGAAAGCAGATTGTATCCTTAAAAAAAGGAGTTGCCAAGATTGATCCAGGGTGTTTTATGAGTATTAGTCATACCTATGAAACATTGGGGGAAGGATTTACCTTTGAGCAAAATACATATGGGTTAAGTAAAAACGGTGAGGATTAAGAAATACGACTTCCAAATCGTGAAGGGTAATGATTGAATAAAATTTGAATTATCGGCTAAAGATATTTTGACACAGATTATTAGTTTTGTTATGATATGTAGTAGATATGTATAAATTGAAGATTTAAGGAAGGAGAGGGCAATTCCTCACGCCATTAATGAGCTAGAACATACTACCCACAGAAGTAATCTTCGTAGGTTCTATCTTCTTAAACCCCGTGTTTACTTGCCCAAATAATTTATGAATATACAGAATATTAAAGAAAAGGAACTTAGAGTAGTTAATGGATTTTTAGTGCTTATTATTATCATCAGTGGTTTTATACTATCCACAGCATTATTTATCAACAGCCTTATTATGGTGATTAGTCACCAAACATCACTTAATGTAGGTCTAATTTTTGCAAGTGTGTTAGGCTGGTTATTTTTTGGAGTATTATCTTGTGGATTAAAAATCAATCGTCCCAATGAGGCCAGGGTGTTTACAATCTTTGGTGCATATTACGGTACAGTGAAGACTCCAGGTTTCTATTTTGTGAATCCTTTCTCCAGTTCTTTTACGCCTGATATCAACAACCAAAGAGCAGAGTTGGAGCAGCAGATGAAAGAGGCTTATAAGCAGGGGAAGGTTGATGCTGCTACTGTTTCTAAGATGTCTCCTCCCAAAACCATTTCTTTGAAGGCTAATGCCTGTGATAATGGCTTACAAAAAGTAAATGATGTTCTAGGCAATCCCATTACCATTGGAGCGGTGGTGATTTGGTATGTGGAGAATCCAACACAAGCGGTTTTTGCTGTGGAGAATTACAAGGAATACATCAGCATTCAAAGTGATTCAGCCATTCGTAATGTTGCCAGATTGTATCCCTATGATGTGTTTGATGACGGTGATTATGATGAGGATGCAAGCGAGAAAACCCTTCGTGGAAGTTCTGTAGAAATTGCTGAAACTATGAAGATGGAGCTACAAAAGAGAGTTTCTAATGCGGGACTGAGAATTGAGGATGTTCGTATTACTCACCTGGCTTATGCAGAGGAAATCGCTGCAGCCATGCTACAAAAGCAACAAGCGGTTGCAATTATTGCTGCGAAACAAAAGATTGTTGAAGGAGCTGTGAGCATGGTGAAGATGGCAGTAGAAAAATTAGAAGAAGATGACGTGGTAGTATTGGATAAAGAGAAAAAGGCCGCCATGGTTTCTAATCTGTTGGTGGTTCTTTGTGGTAGCCGTGATGCTCAACCTGTTGTGAATAGTGGTTCTATACAGTAGAACATTTAATTTTCAAAAATGCGAAGGGCAAACTCTATCTTGGGTTTGCCTTTTTATCCTTGAAAATCCCTTGACTTTTCTATAGTCGAGGAGTATAATCTGACATAAAGTAAAGGGGCTAGAACTGGCATAAGTTCAAATCCCTTTGTTGATGTCTACAAATGACTAAAAGAGATCGAATCAGCCAAATAAAATAGTGGAGAGATAACCATGGGAAAACATACTTTTTATGTGATATTAACACTGGCAGTAGTATGGATAATCATGATGGAAAACATATCCTGGCGTACCATAGGAACAGGGTTTTTAGTAGTTATTGTTGTGATGCATTTTGAAAGGAAATTTTTGCCTTATGAAGAGATTAAAGATGTGAATTTCTTCAAGCTGGCAACCTATCCTTTCTTTTTGATTGGACAAATATATTTGTCTGGTTGGCAGGTAATCAAGATGGTCATCACAGGATGTAGAATTGATGTGGTTAATGTGAGAACTCCACTTAAAAGTGAGACTCTTCGATTTATCCTAGGAGATTCCATTACCCTTATACCTGGCAGTGTTTTACTGGAAATAGAGGGAGATAAACTCACTGTACTTTGGATTGTTCCTACAAAAACCCCTCAGCTCAATGAGGAACAGACAGAAGAGATGATGAAAGGTAAGCTAGAACGTAGACTGGGTTTGGCACAAAGAGAAGTTGATTAAGTAAGCTTTATAAAATATATGATATAAAATGAAAATCAAGGTTATTTTTCACAAAGAAAGGCTTAGTAGTAAAGATGATTAACATGAATTATGTAATATGGGCTATGGTAGTTTTGATGATACTCTACATCATTAGAGCTGTAAGAGGTCCTTCCATATGGGACAGATTTTTAGCATTAATGTTAACAAGTGCAAAAATCATCATCATCATTGTGATTTATGCATCAATGGTGGAGATTAGTTTTTTGTTGGACTTTGCTATTATTTATGCCCTTTCTGGTTTTATCGGTACAATATTTATCGCCCTTTTTTTGTCTGACCGTAAAGTTGGCAAAAAAAGAAAAGGAGAAGAGGGGGGTAAAGAATAATGAGTTTTAGCGAAGTGACTTATATTATTGGCAACATTGTTGTCATTATTGGCATTATTTGTATGCTGATTGGGGCCTACGGTCTATTTAAATTTAGAGATTTTTACCCTCGTCTATTGATTGCAACAAAGATAGATACCGTTGGACTGATGACTTTACTTTTTGGAATTTGTATTATTCAGGGATTTAGTTTTTTCTCTTTAAAAGTAGTTTTTATTATTTTGATTATATTGATCCTTAATCCTTTAACCGCTCATTTGATTGCTCAGGCGGCTTATCGAGCAGGTTATAAGTTGGAGGGGACTTTAGTTGATGAAGATTTTACAGATGAATCAACACCAGAAGCAAGTGATGAAATCGTAGTTGAGGGAGAAAGAGGGTAACCGTTGTGATGTTACAAGTGTTGTTAGTTCTGTTGTTCTTAACGGGAGTTTTGCTTTTTTTTGAAAGCAAAATATATCGGAATATCATCTATTTTGGTATTTTTTCACTGATTGCATCTTTATGCTATCTTCTTTTAGGTGCCCCTGATGTTGCTATGGCAGAAGCAGGGATATCAGTTTTTGCCACGGTATTCTTTATTGTGAGCATCGAAAAATATTACGGACGTAAAAATGCCAGAGATATAGAAGAGCGACCCATGGTTCTTAGTGGAGGACGTTGGCTCTTAAAAGTTGTCTTTCCCATTCTTTTAACCATAGGATTGTTTGTGCTGTTTATTTACTTTATGCCAGATCATCCTACCAGCACCTATCTAAAAGACCACTATCTTGCGCGATTTGCCACAGATGTAGGTGGGCAGAATGCAGTAGCTGCTATATTGCTAGGATATCGTGTCTATGATACTTTGTTTGAAGCGTTGATTCTGGTGGTTTCTGTTGTAGCAGTTTCTCATATGTCATGGACGGAAACCATTACCGTTTCAGCTGCTAAACGTAGTGAGATTGAAAATTCTTTGGTTGCCGCATTAACCTTGCGGATTATATGTCCAGTGATTCTTATTTTTGGTGTTTATCTCATATTGAATGGTCACATTGCTGCTGGTGGTGGTTTCTTAGGAGGCTTAGCGATTGCATTTTTCTTTGTTTGCCGTTACTTCATCTACGGAATATATGATGTACCTATGGACAAAGTAATGCGAATAGAGGAGTTGGTATTTATAAGCTTTGCCTTTATGACTTTGCTTTTTGTATCCCTACTGGGGGCAAATGTATACTTGCCTGAACGATTCACTGTCCTTTATCAGGATGTTTATTTAATGGTGATGAATGGATTAATTGGTTTGAAAGTGGCATGTGGGTTCTTTATTATATTCTACCGTTATGTGGCGGTAGAGCGATTTGACTGAAAGCTTGAGGCGAGGTGAAAAGTTATGTTCGAAACTCTAGACATCTTCGCGATAGGATTATTCTTTCTTGGATTTTTAGGATTGATTACCAGTCGCAATATTGTGAAAAGTATAATATTCACCTTGGTGATGCAAACTTCGGTGATTATGTTTTGGTTGTTCCTTAGCGGTCGTACAGGACAGATTCCTCCTATTATCGATGCCCAGGAGCTACAGTACATGACCTATCTGCCTTATATACCAGATATGGCAGATCCCCTGCCACAGGCTTTGATGCTCACCACAATTATCATTGGTATCTGTGTAATAGCGGTAAATATTGTAATGCTCAACACCTTGTTTAGGAAGTATGAAACCAGTGACTGGTCATTGATGACCAAGCGAGCTAGAGAAGATGATGTAGAGGTTGTAAAAGATTGATTTAGAGAAAAAAAGAAAGGTTAAGGCGTAAATGTTACCATTTGTTGTAATTATTCCTGTTTTAATCGCGGTATTTTTGTTTGTGTTTTCTACGAACAAGGCTGCAAGGGTGCTGGCAATTGTATTCCAGTCTCTTTTTGTTGCTTTTTCATTCTATTTGTTTTTAGCCAGTCGCCATGAGTACATTGTGACTTATGTCGGAAGTTATGATGATGTGCTGGGAATTATCTTAAAATCAACCAATATTTCATCGGTATTTATATTGTTAACCAGTATCATATTCCTTGCAATAGCCATTTACAGTTATAATGAAGTGGGGGTAAGAACTTTTTGGTTTTTGCTGTTTCTTTTAGAGGCTGTGCTAGCAGGATTGTTCTTGACTCAGGATTTGTTTAATATTTTTGTACTGGTAGAGGTTGCTACAGTAGTGGTTATTGCACTGATTATGTATTACCGAAGAAGAAGGCAGATGTTCACGGGTATGATTTATTTTATGTTGAACATTGTGGCCATGCAGTTCTATCTCTTTGGTATTGCGTACATTTATATGTTGGTTGGGGCCTTTGACATTACTTATGTGGCCGAGCAAGTGTCTTACTTAGATCGTGACGCACTAACCCTGCCTTATGCTTTGATTATGACTGGGATGGCTTTCAAATGTGCCATTATTCCTATGCACAGTTTTGTGCCTAAGGTAAGGTTATACCCAGCAGCTCCCTCAGCAGTAGTGGCAATATTGTCTGGAGTTCAGATTAAGACCAATGTATTCTTGTTCTTACAGATGCAACGTGTATTTGGAGATTTTGCTGCCACAGACTTCTTCTTGGCACTTGGAATTGTAACCAGTCTGGTGGGTGTATTCATGGCCATCTGTCAAACGGACATTAAGATGATTCTGGCTTATCATACAGTTTCACAGGTAGGTCTGATTATTATTGGACTTTCTGCAGGAACGGCTTACTCTTTCCTAGGTGGTTTATACCATGTGATTAGTCATGGTGTGTTTAAGTCGGCACTGTTCTTGTCCGCAGGGATTATCTTCCATGCCTATGGAACGCGGGATGTCTATAAAATCAAGGGAGTGTTCAAGCAACTGCCCTGGGTGGGGGTGGTCACCGCTGCTGCTATTCTTGGCATTACCGGTGCACCATTCTTTATTGGAAGTATATCCAAATACTTTATTGCTGCAGATGTGCCTTGGTTCGTGGAATGGTCGGTAATTGTAATCAGCTTGGGCACGATTATCTCCTTTACCAAGTATGGAGGCATGTTATTTGGTAAACCAACTCCCCTTGAAGGAAAGGCTCCTGTCCCTGATAAATGGCGATTGGTTCCCTCTCTTGGATTAGCGGCATTTTGTCTACTTGGAGGCATTTTTGGAGCACCTCTTGTAAGGTTTCTATTTGTGACCGACGCAACCATTGATGTGATTGGATACATTCAAAAAACAGGGATATTCTTTGGGAGTGCAATCATCGGATATTTTATCTATAAATACATTGTGAAAGGGAATGCTCTCCTAAAGAAGATAGGTGATTTAGACTTAGGATTTAGGAATGCGGTTGTGACTATGGGGGTATTTTTTGGAATCATTGTAGTTGTCGTAGGTGTTCTGTAGTTTTGGTGCTTTCATAGAAAGAAATGTAATGAGGTAGAAAGTGTAGAGTGCTTTCTACCTTATTTATTGAAAGCAGGTGAAGAATTCACCGGCAGTTTATAAAGGTTTTATAATAAAGATATAAAAATTTTATTAAATCTATTATTCATGAAACTTTTGATGATTTTCACAAGTATTATCTAATAAGAGCAAAGAGTGATTTTCTGTAAATATCTTAAGGTAACAAGGACAAGAAAGGCAAATTGTAAGGTTTGACATGCATCTTGAAAAATGTTATTATTTTCGTGTCGGGAATTTATAAAAATAATTTTCCAAAAAAGATAACGGAAGAGACTAACTAAAGAAAGGGGAATGCTATGCCCGTAATAGAACAAACAAATCGCACCATTGATTTTCAAAGTTACAACCCCGAAAAAGACGATTTATTAACCTTAATTGGAGAGGTTAAAGGGATTGACAGCCTGGATGATGACAAGATCAAGGAAATCAATGAAAAGCTACTGGTAGGCAGTTATGAGGAGTTTCTCACCAAATTTGCTCCAACGGTGTATTCTTTCTATAATGCCAATGATCAATCTGTGAGTTACACATTAAAGAAGCCAGAAGGTATACCAGAAGATAGTATTACAGAGATACCACTTAATCAAGATAATGATTTTATCAAGATGGTATCTACCATGTTGGACGCAAGGACTGCAACTGGCGAAAAGAATGTGAATTTTAACTTTGAAAACATTACCAACATGATTTCACCTGAAAAAGTAATGGATGACATCCGCCAAGTGCGAAAAGAAATTCACTATCTGTATGACCAATACAGCAAATTGGATGAAGGTGATCCTAAGCAGTTGGATGTAGGGGACAAGTTGAATGAACGCTTTGAAATGGCCTCTAATAATTACAACAATGTATTAACCATGTTGCCACTGGCAATAGAGGACATTAAAACTCGTCTTTTGCTAGGAGCATCTGGAGATGAAGCCAAAGCAGCAGAGATGAAAGTGGGGATGTTAACCATTGGGGACAAAGGTGAGTTGAAGATTATCGAAACTCCGAAGGTAGATAGCACAGAATTAGTTGCCCTAGATGACAATGCCAGTACAAGCTTATCCAACTACTTTGCTGAGGATTATGAGGAAGTAGCAGAAGCTCCTAATGATTATGTGAAAAGTCTGGTGGTGAGAACTTTTGCTCCATTGCCAGCAGAGATTTCTAGGGAGATCAATTATGAGTTAGAAGTAAGTAATTACAATGGTTACTTGGAGTTTTATAAGAAGTCCAAAGATGATTTTATCAAGGTGGTTAAGCCACTTGTGGAGAAGATTATTGGAGTGAAGCTGTTCTTTGACCAATATCAAACAAAGAGCAAAGCAGCTCCACCAAAGCTACTCATTACCAATACAAAGCTGGAAATGTTGACCAAATCTTCTAATCTGCCACGTTTGGAGAAGTATCTTAACACAGTAAACAACAAGAACGACTTTGAAAATACCGTTTGGTTTGGAATCTGTTCCAATGTTGAGATGACTGGAGAAGGGGAAATAAAAGTTCGTCGTCAACGCTTCAAAGGGAATGAAAAGATTGAAAAGAATGTTGAAAACACCATGGAATCTATGGCTATTTTGCTAAATGTGTTAAAAGATTACAAAGTTCAACTGTTCTTTAACTTTGAAACCAGTGAAGAGACTACTTTCGATAGCTTGTCAACAAAAGGGGTACAGCCTTATATTGACAAATGCAAACCTTTAATGAAGAAAGATTTTAGTGCATATGCTATCCCTTGCTATCCCAACTTTACCATCATTCCTAAGAATAAAAGTGGAGTATTACTTGATAAGAAGATGGTACAGATGGAAGAAGGTGGAGTAGCGTTATCTGAAGAAAAAGAAGATCTCATGCGCTTGTGGTTAGAAGGAGTCTATGTTGGTGCGGCCTATGTGGCGGCTGGAATCAGTGCCGCATGGCAATGTCCAGGATATTTAAAGGCTAACTTTAAAGAGGTTCATAAGGAGTATCCAGGCGTACGTTTTGATATTGAAGCCAAAGACCATATGTTACGAGTGATGACCACCATGTCTAAGGAGATTAGTGGCTTTACCAACAATGTAAAAAATGAGATCAATCGCTTAAACTTTGGGTTTGTATTTGCCAGTGAAAACGCTTCTTATAAGGGGCAAGACATTAGTAAGATTTCCGTTTATAAGGCACGTTCATTAGCAGAGGGATCTAACGGTTTTGAAGAAACATACAAAACATTAGTAGCAACTTACATAGAGCGAGTGCTTCGTTATCAAAGTAACGACTTCAAGATGGATAACATTATCCTGTTCTTTAGTAACAACCCAGACAGTACAAGAAGTGTTTGGTTAAGCCAGAAAGCTTTTGTAAACTCCATTATTCAAGAGGGAGATGACTTAGGCTACAACATTGATGACAGCACCAATGTGTGTGAGGTTGATTTGATGTTTAATGGAAATGTAAAGAACCTAGAAGTTGCTATAAACAAGGCCGTAAATGTATAACTCGAAGTAGATATCAAAAAGGCGGAGAGAAACTTGCTCAAATATTCCAAGGCACAATTGAGTGAGTACACCAATCATGGTAATAGTTGCTCAGTACAGAAAGAAATATCTTTGTCACTAAGAGATGGAGGTTTAACTGAGCAATTCGTTGCATAAAAAACGAGTTTCATAATAAAAAACCAAAAGGAGGAATTAAAGAAATGGGATTTACGTTAAAAGTTGATGGACCAGAAATCATTGATCTTGGAATTGACCACATCATATCGGTAAAGCTTGATGTGGAGACTCCTGAAGATTGCAATGCACGCTCTACAGATTTAGGGGTAGGCTTGGTAATCAAAGGGAAGATTTTAACTGCTCTTGATGGAGAAGCAGCAGACAGTTCTTTGAACATTGCAAAATGGTCAGTAGTACCTGCGGAAGATGCCACATGTTATCGTAGTTTAACTGTGGATGTAGTTAACGCAAGCCAGGTGGTTCGTAAGTTTACTCTACCCAATGCTTTTGTGATCGACTACAAAGAAGAGTTTGGCAATACTGAAGGGATCGGTGAGTTTACCCTGAAAGTAAGACAAAAGAAAGACAAGACAGACCGAGTAATCATGGCAGGTGGATTCGGTTTATAGTGTCGCAATTTAGAAAAAGTAAATAACGGTACTCAGTCGATGAAACGGCTCAATCGAATATGGAAAGCATTTCATTATGCTTTCCATATTCCCGTTATGGGAGGCATATTTGTTTATGAATCATTATGAAGTTCTTGGTGTTGCAAAAACAGCATCCGAAGAGGAAATAAAGAAAGTATATCGTAAACTAGCTGCTAAATATCACCCGGATCAGAATCAGAATAATCCAAAAGCAGAGGAACGTTTCATATCTATTTCAAAAGCTTATGAAATATTGGGTGATGTAAAAAAACGACAAGAATATGATAAAAGCTTAAGCAACCAACAGTTTTTCAAAAAAGGGTCAGCAAAACAATCCAAAACAGCACCATTTAACCCAGAGACCATGGGGAAGATGGGAGAGTTTGAGCAGTTTTTTGGATTTACAAAAGATGGGGAGAAGATTACTCCCACTGGAAAGTCTTCCAAAAAGGGGCCGATAGATCCAGACCAAATATTTGGGCAGTTTTTTGGAAAGAAATGAAGAAATTGAGTATGAAAACAACAAGACCAAAGGAGGATAAAAAGTTTGAAGAGGGTACTTCCAACCGTTGATGGTATGATTTTCACCTTTATAGTTGCCGTGGTCTTTTATTTACATTTAAACGAAAAGCCACTTGTTTTTATTATAATAGGTTTAAGTTGTGCTCTACTATGGGGTGTGTTTGCAACAAGAAAGATATGGATACCAAAGCCAAAACCAAAGATAAGAGTTATTCAGTTATTGAATGAGCAAGGAGAAGTGGTGAAAGAGTGGTACATCACTGATGAACAGGGTTTACTCATCGGAAAGTCCTATCAATCCAACCCTGTTGATATTGATTTGTCAGAAACGGAATATGCCGTTCTAATTGAGAAAAACCATGCCACATTAAACTGTGAAAAAGGAGTGTGGTATTTGGAGGATATGGGTGGTCGAAATGGAACGGGAATAAAGTCTCGAGATGGCACATCCATAAAACGGTTAGAGGGTGGTGAGATTGTCCAGCTTTTCCCTGGAGATCGTATCTATATCGCAAAAACAGTATTACAACTTTCGTAGTAGCTTAGGAAATTACATACTAAGTATTAACAATATTAAAGAAGGAGAGTTAGCAATGGCAGGACTTAGCAGATGCAATAATGGACACGTTTTTAGTACAAGAAGGTATGGGAATGTATGCCCCTATTGTAACATTACTGTGAAAGAACAAGGGGAGAAAAACTTGGCAGTAACAGAACAAGGAAGGTTTGACGAAGATTTAGAGTATATGGATGATTTAGAGATCATTGATCCTGTTACGGGCTGGTTGGTTTGTATTGAGGGACCACAACTAGGACGAGACTATCGAATTATGGCAGAGAAGAACTTTATTGGTCGTTCTGAAGATATGCATATTCAGATATTAGGAGACAATCGGATTGCTAGACGAAATCATGCCATTATCGCTTATGATCCTTTGAACCGAAAAACATTGATCTTACCAGGAGACTCCTCTGGTCTCGTGTACCTTAATAATGAGGCAGTGTACACCCCAACAGAGCTTGAAGCTTATCATGTCATTCAGCTAGGGGCAAGTAAATTTTTATTTATTCCTTTATGTGGAGAACATTTTGAATGGGGAAATTTGAACAATGACGACAATACTAACGATTCTGATTAGTGGAGTAATATTATTGATTTTCATTCGGATTTATCTGGCTTTTCCTAGGCGATACTTTCGGATATTGACCACCACTTTTCCAAAATATGATTATGATGATGTCTCAACAGTACCGGAGTTGCATGAGCCTTTGGTCTTGGAGGGAGGTCATGAATGTTTCATTGTGGTCACAGACCCTGTGGGACATCCAAAAACAGGAGAGTCTGCTTGTATATTGGCTCAAGAGACCATAAAGGAATTCTACCATAATCAAGAAGTTGGAATATTGCCCAAAGAGTTTTTGAAGCAGGCTTGCTTTAGAGCTCATCGGAAGATAAGTGAACGGATTAATTTTACCACTGGCGGTTGCTCTATTGCCATGGTGTATATGGATCGCAATCAGCTTTATTGGGCCAGTTCAGGTAATATAGGTATATACCTGTGTAACAAAGAATTAGAGCAGTTAAATCAAATGGACTTGTATAAATACAAGTTAAATGAGTGTGTATTACAAAGGAAAATACGAACAGGGGAGGTTCTGAGCAATTCCTTAAAAAATGAGCTAACAGCTTATCTAGGACATGAGAATTTGAGACAGATAGAGTTATGTGATGATGTATTGCCACTAAAACGATCAGACCACTTATTCATAGCGACGAAGAAAGTTTATGAAACATTATCACCTCTAGAATTAGAGAACATCATAAAAAAAGGGGTAAAGGGGAGCGAGAAAATAAAAAGGCTGCAAACTGCTTTTTGGAATCAGGTGAAAGCTGATCTCCAGGCAAGAGAATCTGTTAGGGGACAGATGGCGGCTGTGTTAGTTTCTCGCTTTAAGAAACACAAGTTGTAGAAGGAGCAATTAAAGCAAATGAGAAAAGACAACAGTGATTTTCAAACCGCCTTTTTATCGGAAGCTGGAAGCCAGCTGGAGAATCGGGATTATTTTGGTTATGTAGAATTAGATGATTATGCTTGTTGGGTAATGGCTAAGGGTCTGGACAATTCAGAGACCAGACCCAGTGCTGCCATGGTGGTAAAAGAAATACTCATGAATTTTACCACCAACCCAGGCTTTTCAAAAAGAAGATTACGTGAATATATGTCAGATGCTCATAAGTATCTGCGAAAGGAGAGCAAAAGAGAGCGCCTGAAAGCGAGCGTGTTAATTGTTGTGACCAATTATATGACCATTCGCTACGCTTCAGCTGGAAATATTCATCTTCAAATATTAAGACAGAATAAATTCTTTCTTGAAAGCAAAGACCAAAGTTATTATCAACAAAAAGTAGATGATGATACCTATCCTAGAGATCGTTCAAGAGGTTTCATAGAACGAAGTAACCTGACCAGCTATGTGGGACGACCAAGGGGTTTTCGGTCATTTGTTTCAAAAAAGATTAAAGTAAAAGAGATGGACGTGTTGGTTCTCACTACCGTTGGTTTGTGGGAGCGCGTGACAAATGGCGAGTTGCTTGATGCTGCACACGATACAAAAGAGCCTCAAGAGCTAATTGACAACGTAGAAGATATCTTGTTAAGCAAGCAGCTTCCTATGTTTAGGAATTATACGATTGCAACCATATTTGTTAATCGTCTATTTTTGCGTGAAAAAAAGTGGTGGCCAAAGGTGAAAAAGGCCTTGTTCATACTTATACCACTTTTGATTATCATAGGAGTGATTGTCTTCTTCCAGATGAGAGCTACTCGAATTCGTAACGAAGGTATAGCTACAGTGGAGTCTTTTGAGCATCGAGGAGATCGATACATTCAGGAGAGGAACTATCCTCGTGCTCTCACAGAGTACAGAGAGGGGTTCTCCTTAGTGGCAGGCATTCGGAACCATGAGAACGAGGAGCTAGAGCTAAAGAAGCGTGTAACGGAGTTTATTGTGGATGGAAATAGTGCTCTGGAGCGAGATGATTTAGAGGGGGCCAAGAGCTTCTTTATACGTGCAAGAGATTATATCATCACCTATCCCGAGCAGTTGCACCACTTTAACTTAGGAGGCTTGCAGGATCGATTGGATTATGTAAACACCCGTATCTTTATTGGAGAATTAATTGCATTAGGGGATATTCAATTGGAAGCAGGGCTGTATGCTAGTGCCATTCTGAGCTTTCAACAAGCACGAACAACTGCTGTGAATATTGGACACCAGGCGGGATTGCAAACGGCAGACTTAAGACTGGAAACCGCTAGAGCACGGATGGAAGTGGCTGAAAGCAACGAAGCCAGAGCAGCCGCCGACCTTGCAGCAGCAGAAGCCGAAGCGGCCGCCGCAGGCGGAAATCTAAGTACAGAAGATTTGGCTGCCTTATTTGAAGGCGTGGCACGACAATATGAAGAAGCTGGCATGCCAGAACAAGCGGCCAGAATGCGAGAAAAAGCTCAAGGATTACGAACAGAAGCAGCAGTAGCAGACCAGATACGCCAAGAGCAAGTAGCAGCAGATCTAGAGGCCAATGGAGATGAGGCACTGCGAAGGGGATATTATGAAAAAGCTTTGGCCTATTTTCATGCGGCACAGGTGATCTATGTTGATATTGGCGCAACAGTAAGAGTTCAGATGGTTGGTCAGAAGATTATGGCAGTGAATGAATTAATAAGGATAAGGGATAATCCGCCTCAGCCGCCGCCTCAGCCACCTCCGCAACAACCACCAGCTGGTGGGGAGTCCAATTCTGGATCAGGTGGATATTGAAGGTTAATGAAGTAATCTATTTAAGAGGTGAGGGTAGTATCTGAATGTACATAGCGAGGATACTACATAATGTTAGACAAAAAGGTATTACAGATGATTTTTAATTACTCTTTTTAGGAGTATTTTGATTGGAAGTCACTTGTGTTACAAATCTGGGAGTCAGCAAGGTAGGAATTTTATACTAATAATATATATAATAACTTCAGATAGTAGAGACATGTAGAAATTAAAGGGTAGATTAGATGATTTATAAGTGCAGAAAGTAGTGGTGTTGATTTTAGTCTTTCAAGGAGGAAAAAACAATATGCCAGATATAGACACAATAGAAGCCAGGGGATTAGAAAATAAAAATAGAAAAATGAAAGAAGAAACGTAATAAACAAGGAGACCCAATGAAGGAACTATGGAAAGAGAGATTACAACGAATTGAAAACTTAAATGATAGACGCTTGTTAAGAGGAATTCTAACAGGTGCTTTTGAGCAACTAGAATCCTATACAGATAAGCGATTAAATGATATTGAAGAGCGAGTGTTCGCAGAAATAGAGGATATCGAGAGTGACTTTGACATCTATTGCTCTATGGTTTCCATGGAAGAATATGATCCCATCAATGATTTTCTATTTCCTATAGTGAGCACAGACCCTGAGTCGGATCAAATTGCCATATCAGAGATTAAAGAAGCCATAGAAAAGGAAGAACGACCTATTTTAGATAAGATTTATCTGGATATGGATTACCTATCCCTAAAAGCCTTCAAAGATACATTAAAGAACCGAAAATTCAAAGGGAATTTAAAAACTAACAAGAATGATTATCCCATAGAAGTGAGTTTGCATCCTCATCAAGGGTATGAACAGCAACTGGAGAGACTCTATCATATCTTTTTAGAAAATGATCTTCCCTGGCGTACGGTGTTCCATCCATTTATCTATAAATTTATGAATATTCAATTAGAAACAGGGATTATTTTTCAGGAGCGAGAGTCTATTGAAGAGATCACCTTTAACTTAGAAGAGGTAGAACTTTATAAGAAAGTAAATCAGATTCCTCTTTGGAACATTAGATCGTTTGTCTTTGAAAATGCCAGCTTTCCCATACCCGCATTTGATCGAATTAACTATGAGCATCATCTTAACTTAGGGGCAGTAGGGGAACAACATGGCTATTTAGTGGATAGCACAGGAAGAGAGATTCTCTTCGTACAGCGAGAGAAAGATGGAATTCGTATCATCTCGCCCATTGAAGAGGTGATGAATTGGAATATTTTACAGATTGTTAAGCCAGATACATCATTGCTTGCAGATTATTTTCTTTTTAGCAATCGTAGAAAAGAATTGTTTACGGATCGTTTTGCAAGAAGAGAAAATCGAGTAATTCGCTCAGAAGGAGAAATCAGAAGAATACTTCATTCTCTTGTTGCCTCTGATGGGATTGGCTTATCTAGAATAGAGATTCATGAACCTGGTAAGGGAAATGAAGAAACATACAATACCAATTCTTTTATAAAAGATAACATTCGAAAAGATGGAGATAAGAAGGTATTGCTACTATCCTTTACAGCTTATGAGAAACCAAAAGATATTATTGAGGATAAATTATTATGGGACAGGGTAAGCTTCTTAGTGTCCGTAGTGCAACTTTATTTTCCAGAATTCAAGTGTATAGGTGAATTGGTATGAATTACATATGGGAACTATTAGTGCGAGGGAGACAGCAAGAGCTCTCTCATCATGAGATAACATTCACTTATCCAGAACGATTTTCTCCCTATACTGAGCTATCTTTTGAGCATCTTAATCAAGATGAAGTGGTAAAAGTTGCAGATGTGAATCCATACTATCGATTCAATGAGGTATTTCAAGGGTACTTTCATCCGGATTATCTGGAGGATAAAGAGGTTCGTGATGTATTGTTTGATATCATCATTCATTATCTTGCAAATTTGGATTCATATATGGGAATGANTAAAAGGGAATATCATATTAATTTTGCCATAAGAGAGATTGAAGGTGGAATCTTCGGGGAGACAGTAAAGGAAGGGTTTCAAACTTGCACTTTAAAGGAAAAGAAGATCATTGCTGAGAATGTTCTACGGCTTCATCAAACAGGAGAAGGGATATATCTGTTTCAGGATTCTGTCAGAAAGGTGTTTGAGAAATCCACAATCTTTGCAAACAATAGTGACCGAGATATGTTGTTGATCCACCTAGCTGTACCTGAGACAAAGGAAAGAGAGCAAAAGGTTCAATTACTGAAAACATTATTCTTGCCTTTTAAGTATGAGATGAAAATTTATTGGGAATATCTTTTTGGTGTGGTTGGAGTACCTGAATTGATGAAACAGGGTGAAATTCTAATGTATGAAGAGTGAATTACAAATAAAGGAATGTGAGTATTTACAACAAATTAGAGGAGTAGGAGAGCAAAAAGGATGAAGAAGCTAGGTACAAACATACACGGTCGTTATACTAGAAAACAGTTGGAGCGACTGACTACATTGCAGCTGAGGGACATTTGTTATAAAGAGAAGATTGTTAAAGGGGTAGCCAATTCTCTTGACCGAAGAGCGTTTATTGAGGTTATTCTGAGATTTCGTGGAGCAAATGAAGATTTTTTAATAAAAAGGTATAGTGAAAAGGGCTTTACACGTTTAGGGGATTTCATTAAAAGTAAGTCAGTTGAGCAGGTTGTTCCAAAAGCGCCCATTCAAAATCCTGCAAGGCTTACGATTTATAATGGATTATCCATTGAGCCAAGAGACCAATACCGGGTGCTTACAAAGGAAAAGAGTGTACAGGCTTCCAATGTTTTATTGGTAGATGAGCACCTGTCTTTGTGTGGTATTTTTTACCTGTTGCCAGATGATAATCTAGAGAATGAATACCTTCTTTGCATGGGAGAGGGGATGAAGATAGAGTTTAGTAACAATAAAAAATATCGCTTGCTGTACTTTCCAGAGGAAGACTCTCAGTATCTTTTTGGTCTGTACAATGGCGACCCTTACCTCAACCATAAGGTGAAATACTACGAAGTTCCATTACACAATGTGGATATTCGCCAGCTAGAAGAAAGCAGAGAAGTCTTGGCCATTGATTTTGGCACGTCGAACACCACTGCTGGTATCTATCTAACACAGGAAAATGCTCATCATTTTAGTCAGCATGATTTGTTGAATAACCAATTGAAGACAAATGAGATTAACTACGTCTCTTTCCACAACACTGCATCTACAGAAAGAGAATGGATTGAGCTGTTGCCAACTGTTGTAGGAGTAGAGAACTGTGAAAATCCAGATCATATCCTATTCCAATATGGATATGATGTACTTCAGCATGCTAACCTTACAGGAGGCAATGATTTGTCCAGTGTTTTTTATGATATTAAACGTTGGGTTAACAGTTACAAAGAAACAGAAGAAGTGGTGGATCATAGTGGGAATACTGCCACCACCACCAGAGGGCAGATTGTCTGTGGATTTATTGAGTATGTCATACGCTGTGCCCAGCAACAATTCAAATGCAAGTTTAAGCATCTTCATATTTCTAGTCCTGTGAAATTAAAGCGACAATTCCTACAGATGTTTAAGGAATTGCTTCCAAAGTACGAGATAGAGACAAGGGATGCTTTAGATGAAGGCATTGCAGTTCTTTACAACACCATTGCTAATCAAATTGACAAGCAAAGTTTTATGGATGGTGTTCCACACAAAGCATTAATTATAGACTGTGGAGGAGGGACTACAGATTTATCTTCTTGTGAATTCATGATAAAGGACAATCGCCTAACCTATCAGATTCAGGTAAATACCACCTTCGAAAATGGGGATACTAATTTTGGAGGGAATAATCTCACCTACCGACTAATGCAGTATTTGAAGGTACTGATGGTAGACTACTATAAGCACAGTAAACGAACCATTACCTACAATGACGTAATGGATGTTCCTGTCAATGACATTTATCGGTTTGTTGATCAAGAGGGAAGAGAAGCCTTATACAAAACCTTAGATGAAAAGTATCAAGAGGTAGAGGATTATCTGCCTACAAAGTACAGTTTGTATTTAAATAAAAGTCAATCGGAATACATGCGAGTAAAAGGGAATTATCATCAACTATGGAGATTGGCTAATGAGATGAAACAACGCTTCTTCCAAGAAGTAGGTATCATTCAACTAAACCTGGATAAGACCGTGTTGCATAATCAAGAGATTCGGTTGAATGCAACTACAGGCTTTCGACTGTCTGTGTTTAAAGGAAGAGAGTTAGAATATATCTATAAAGTACCAGATATTAGTGTAAGCCTACCAGAGATTAGTGCTTTGTTAAAAGGAGATATTTATTATATTATTAGAAAATTTTTGGAGGAATATTATACCACGGATCAATTACAAAATTTCTCGATCATTAAGATGACGGGGCAATCTTGCCGAATTGATTTGTTCCGTGATGCCTTAAAAGAGTTTATCCCTGGAAGAAATATTGAATTTCGACAAAAAGAGAATCATTTGCTAGATTTGAAGCTGTCCTGTTTAAGTGGAGCACTAAGATATTTACAAGCAAAGAAAACAGGGGTAGTAAGAGCTGATATTCAAAATCTAACTCCTATTACACCATATACCATCTTTGTGAACACTCATCAAGGGCACCGTCATGTGCTTCTTACCAGTCAAGAGAAGATGACGCAAAACAGTGGCATGATTTCAAAGCACAGTAGCATTCAAGAATTAATTCTCTACCTGGAAGATGCCAATGGAGAGATTCAAACCAGCTATCAATATTTGAATCATGACAATGAGTACATACCTACTACATATGGCGAATTAAACACCAAATATACGGAATGTATCCGACAGGATGACGTGGACAACATTGAAGACGAAGAGGTGAAGTTTTTTGTGTATACCAACGAAAGCCATTGGGGATTCCATGTGTTGCCCATTGTTCGTAATGGAGACCTCTTAAGAAAAGGGAAAGAGCAGTTCTTCCCATTTGAAAACGAAGAATGGGAGTTAAACTTTTTTGACGGAGATAAATAGGAGAAGAGGATGATAGAACAAAAGATACCCATATTTACCGATATGCGATTTTTGAAAAATGAAATGTTAAGGAATCTACGTGATTTCCCTAGAGATATTACAGATATTCTTCTTGCCCCCTATTCAGATGGAGTGGTTACTGGATTAGACCTAACCGTTACCAATGAGGTAATTCGGATTACTCCTGGGATTGTGAAAGTAGGTGGAAGGTTATTACTCCTTAAGGAAGGTACAGAGATACCTTATCAACCAAGAGGTCAAAGTCAGGCTTTGAAAATGATATTTGAGGAGCCTTATGAAGGGCTGGATTTTAAAGGGCAAGAAGGGATAGTTTCTTTAGAAGACCATATAGAATGTCAGCCCGATGAGATGGAACTGGCTCGCTTTCAGTTGGAAGAAGGGGCATACCTAAGGTCGGATTATCAGGACTTGTTGGATTTTTCTACGGGATATAACACTTTGAATCTGGTTCATCAACCCTACTCAGGGTTAAAAGAAGCCACCATACATCCAGCTATATTAAGGTATTTTGCCAGAGAACTAATCAGCTGCCGAACAGAACATTCCAGTGACATTGCTCTATGTTATCAGATATTAAACCAATCCAAGAGTATAAGCAAGGAAACCTTGAATGCTTACTTCCAAATGCGACTAGGAGATGAAGTGGCGGCAATGGATAACGTAGAAATTCATACAAAACTGGTGAAGATATTAGATAAAGCAAAGCAAGAGCAACGTCATGTAGTACGACCTCACATAGGAAATCGAAAGCTTATCGTAGACTAACAAGGAGAATAGAACAATGAAACGAAAAATAGCCTTATTACTTATTGCATTACTACTTGTTCTGTCCATTCAAGCAGGTGCAAGAAACACAGAGTTTGCACCTGGAGTTGACATTATGTTTGTTATTGACAGTAGTTTTTCCATGGGGATAAATGACCCTGATGGAATGGTATTTGAAGCCGTAAAATACGTGGCGGCATTAAGTGAAGGAACTCAAAATAGAATCGGTTTTGTCATCTTTACTTGCTCTATTGTTGTGGAGCAAGGACTTAGAAAAGTTTATGATTCGGAAGAGATTAAAGAAGTGATGAGGGAACTTCAAGCGGCACCATTTGTTCATGGAACAGATGTGGGACTGGGTGTGGGTAGAGCAAAAGAGTTGCTTATGGCAGATAACTATCGAGAAGGTTTTACGGCCATGATTATTCTCTCTGATGGAGACACGGTACTGGAGGTAGAGAATCCTAGAAGAACCCAAGAAGAAGTAGAAGAGGAATGGGAATATGTATTAAACAATGTGAGCTATCCTGTGTTTACTATACAATACAGTGAACTAGGGGATTTCATAACAGATGGATATCGTCACTCAGGAGTAATGGATGATTGGGGGCCACGGACAGGAGGTAGAAACTTTGATGCCACTCACCCTTTGCAACTTATAGAAGCCATAAGCAGTATCTATGAGGAGATGACAGGTCTAACCTTAGACATCACAGATGTTGGAGAACGTTTTGAAGTGACTATAGTATCGCCAGAGGATAACCAAGAGTTAATTGAAGAGGAAGAGTTATATGATGAGTTAGAGGAAGAGGAATCTGAGCCTCTATTAACGGGGATACAAATTTTTATGCTTATTTGTGCCATAATAGGAGGGATACTCATCACATTACTAGCGATTTATCAGGTTCGTCAACATCAACATAGGAAGAGATACCAGTACTTTAAAGGATCTCTGGAATGTTACTTTATGGTGATTCCTGACGCAAGCAAAGAAGTGCCCATTCAATCTTGGTCAGCAGCAGTAATTGCAGGGAAGAAAAGTGGAAGCTTATATGAATTATTAAAGAATATATCCTTAATCAACAAAATGCCAGAGGCAAAAAAGGTATTTGTAGAGATAGGGCAGAACAATTCTATCTTGATTACCAACCAAGCAGGAGTAACCTGTTATCGAAATGGGAAAGAAGTAGGGGATAAGAAGATTTCCCTATATAGTGGCGAAGGGCTATACATGGTGTTCCAGAAGGGGACGCTGGAGCTAGAGTTGAGGGTGAGGAAGGGGAGTTTGTAGGAGCTTTTAGTGAATTTGTTGGTATTAAATACTAATGAACAGGTAGATTGAAAGACAGAATAACAAAGTGGTAAAGGGAATAAAGAGAGAGTTGATTATAAATCAAAAGAGTGGAGGTTCAAATGGATAAAAAAATATTTGCTGACGAAGCAATATTAAGACAGCGAAAAGAAATGGTGGAAGAGGTCGATATTGAATCAGATGATGGAGTCTATCTGAAAGGAGAGCGGGTTAGCTTTGAGAGGGTTGAGATGATAGAAGGATATTCTATCGTACTGCCTAACTTATTCCAGATACTCTCAGAGGAACATGCCATGATAAAGTATCCCTCTTCTCATCGACCAGATGTTATCTTTACCACA
>JGI20163J15578_10000185_pt1 | contig 26267 bp, 23 predicted proteins | sample TergutCu122P1_FD_15578 | JGI IMG/M metagenome (IMG submission 15578)
AAAGCGGAGTTAAGTCAGTGATTGTGTCATCACTTAAATGCAAACTTCTCAAATATGTCAAATTGGTTAATGGTGTTATATCTTTAACTTGAGTTAAACTCACGCTTAACACTTCTAAGTTTGTTAAAGTTGAAAGTGGCGCGATGTCGGTTATTTCTTGCCCATTTACTAAGTTCAGCCATGTTAAATTTGGTAGTTGTGCAATTTTTACAATATCTTCATTCGTCAAATTCATATCTAGAATCTGCAGTTGCCGCAATGCCGAACTAAATTGTTCGCCTTGTATTGTAATATATGTTATAGGTTCTGAACTTACAAGTACGGTTCTTAGCCTGCTGTCCCAACTCACATAATATCCAACGCTCTCAAGCACAGCACGAATAGGAAGCATTGTTCTATCATTTATAATTTGTGCAGGGACATCAAGCATGTGAACTATTCCGTTAGTCGTGAATTCTGCACTTCCAATAGTCAATATAACTTCGTAATCTTCACTCGTTAATGTTGCTTGTCTGCTTGTAGGATTCCAATCAACATCAAAACCCATAAACTCGAATACTCCGCGAACCGGTACAAGCGTTCTGCCGTCAACGATAATAGGCTCTTGGTCTTCAAATTCAATCATCTGCCCGTCGACCTGAACTCTAACCTGATTTGCAGGTTGGGTTGAAGTTTGCAACACACTTCCATAAACTTCTGCCGCCATTTGCTGTGCAAACGCAGGCGTTAAAATAAGTGATAACATCAGGATAAATGGGATTATACGCTTTTTCATTTTTGAACCGCCTTTCATTATTTGAACCCAACTCAGAAAATAGTCTCTTTGTAAGCATCAACTCTTGCATTCCTTGCTTTGTCAAACGTGCTTCTTGCTTCAAGTATACCATACTCGTATTCGAATTTGAATTTGAAAGTAAATTGGGGCAGATTTTCATCTGCCCCATCATTCTCAATAAATATAAGTTAGTTAGTAAACACCCGCAAGTAAGTCCCGTCCAAAACAGCCTGCCTCAACTCAGGAACTGTAAGAATTCTAAGAGGCGGAACTATATGAAAGTTGTTGTTTGGATCCGGATCATAGAAATCTCTCCAGTTGTCTGCATGGAATACTATTGGATCAAATGCCGTCAGACCCGGGAGGTTGTTTGCATCCCAAGTATTTGTGCCTTCAGCAAGTTCTCTAATCATGTCGAACGTCGCTTCGACAAAAGCAATCGGGCTGTGAGAAGCATTTGCAATCATGTACCCTTCTTCGATGAGTGCAAAAAACTCTGCTTTGCCATTGCCGGGAGATACGATTCTAACTTGATCAGTTAAACCAAAATTCCGAAGTGCACGGACTGCACCGCTACCTTGCGTATCGTTTTCCGCCCAGATAAGATTCAGCTCATCACCCGCTGCCGCGATTATGACTTCGCCACCTGCAAGTCCACCGGCTTCAGTCCAAATGCCTTCATAAATTGCAACACATCTAATTCCAAATCTGTCAGAATTAAATGTTCCCGTTCGTATAAGACTTTGGAAAAGTCCTGTTGAGTAATAAACAGCATCTTCCATTGAGATAGGCTCGCCTCTGGCAATAGAACGGCCATAGATAAATCCGCTGACCATTCCGTTTACACGGCTTTCCGCAGTGCTGTTACCCATTACTCCAAGGATTACGCCTGATACGATTTGCTCGTTAGGATCAAACGCATACATACCCGCATGTCTACCTGCTACGAAACCATTATAGAATGTGTTTCCGGTAATAGATGTGATAACCGGTGCACCAAATATCTCAGAACCAAATCCGATTACAGGGATTCCTGCTTCAACAGCTCTTCTGATTGGAGCAGTTACTCCAACTACGTCTGTTGGGTCAACAACGATTATGTCTACACCTCTGGCGATGAAAGAGTCAATCTGTGCACTTTGAAGTGCAAGGTCATGCTCCGCTACATCAAAGAGTAAAGTCCAACCCCAGTCATCAGCAACTCTTCTTGCGGTCGCATATACTGCTGCAAAAAACGGGTCACCCAGTGAAATTTCAGTCCAGCCTATTACGATGTTGTCCGGGTCAGCAGGCACAAATGGAAGCGCCATGTCGATGTCAGTTCTGTCAGGTATATCATGTGGATTAAAGAACCCTGAAAGAGCTGTGTTCGGAAGCAAATCGAAAACCGGATGCCAGCCGTCACCATTCGGATCCGGATCATCACCGTTTTCACCCAGCGGTGGCGGTGGCGGTTGTATAGGCTCATTATTCCCGCACCCTGCGAAAACAGTAACTAACATCAAAAGCGCAACAACTATTGCTAGAAATCTTTTCTTCTTCATTAACTCTCCTCCTTCTCTAAATTGCAGTGTATACTGCCATAACATTTTTTGTTCGTTGTTAATTTTTTATCTATCGCCCATTATAACATTTTCTGCTCCGGTTAATCAAGCATTTTTGGAAAATTCGAAAAACTCCCAAAGATAAACTTGCGATAAATTCAAAAATCTCCTGTTAAACAAACAAGAGATTTTCATAGTAAATATATTTATTATTAGTTTTCCGATCCGTTATACTAATCTTATTTCCCGGTGTAAACAGGTTTTCTTTTCTCGATAAAGGCTCTCATGCCTTCTTTTTGGTCTTCTGTTTCAAAAAGCTTTACCCACTCGTCTTCTTCATATGCTACAGCTTCGGAAACTGAAGAAAACGTCAAACCTTTTGTTATAGTTCTCTTTGCAGTTTCAAGGGATATTTTACCTTTTGAAGTGAATTTTTGACACCACTTCATAGCAGTCGTCATCAATTCTTCTTTTGGAACAACCGTGTTTACAAGCCCTATTTTTTCAGCGTCCTGTGCGTTTATAATTTTGCCGGTCAATACGAGCTCACACGCTTTCGCATATCCGACAAGTCTTGGAAGCCTTATTGTTCCTCCTGCACCGGGCATAATGCCCAGATTAGTTTCAGGAAGTCCAAGTTGTGCCGATTCGGCTGCAATCCTCATATCGCAACAAAGTGCCAGCTCCAATCCGCCTCCCAAAGCATAACCGTCAATGGCGGCTATCGTAGGAACGCGCAAGTCCATAATCTTATTATAACACCCATTAAATGAAAAGACCCTTGCCTGCTCAGGATTACAATCTACCATTCCTTTGATGTCAGCTCCTGCCGCAAAGTTTTCGGTTCCGCCAATTACAACCGCTCTAACGTTTTCATCTGACGCAATCTCATCTATTATTACTTCAAGATCATCTATTATTTCTCTATTTAAAGCATTTAGCGCTTCCGGGCGATTTACAGTAATAATCGCAACGCCGTCTTTCTTTTCACATACTACTTTCGACATAAATACCTCCTATATATGTTTCACTATATTTTCAGCAGCTATAACGCTCACCTTACTTATCGCTTCAACAGAATACATGCCCATATGAGGCGTAATTACTACTTCGTCAAATTTTAGCAACGCATTGTCAACATCAATCGGTTCTTTCTCCGTCACATCAAGCCCCGCACCTGCGATTATCCCTTTAGTTAACGCATCCGCCAAATCAACTTCATTTACTATGCCACCTCTGGATGTATTGATAATAAACGCGCTTTTTTTCATTTTTTTCATTTCAGAAGTGGTGATAAGATCTTTTGTTGCTTCGCTGAGCGGTACATGAATCGAAAGAAAATCAGCTTTTGCAAGTGCCTCTTCAAATGTTACAAGCGACACAAAATGCTTAAATTCATCCGGAATTTCGCTAATAAAAGGATCATATGTTAACACTTTCATAGAGAAACCTGATGCTCTTTTAGCTACCCTCTGTGCAATATTGCCAAAGCCAATCAGGGCAAGTGTTTTATCATATACTTCTGTCCCTACAGCATACTTCCATTTTCCGCCTTTCACATTTGAAGCGGAATACGTTATTTTTCTCGCCACGTCCAATAACAAACCAAAAGTTAAGTCAGCCACAGAATCGGCATTAACTGCAGGAACGTTAGTAACCTTAACGCCATACCTTCCCATGACTTCCATATCAATATTGTCGAGGCCCGCTCCGTGTTTGCAGACTATTTTTAGCTTATCTGCAGCTTTAACAGCTTCCTCTGATAGCTTATGGGCGCCTATTATCAAACCTTCGCAGTCTTTAAGCCTCTCAACAAATTCTGCTTCATCAAATCTGTCATTGTAAAAAACTATTTCACATCCCGCTTGTTCTAAAATTTCAGAAGCTTTTTTGTCGACGCTTCCAAAAGATTTAGACGTTATTAGTACTTTTTTCATGAATATATCCTTTTTCTGTTTTACTATTTAAAATCTTTCCGGCAAGTACAAGTCTTTGTATCTGGTTTGTTCCTTCATATATCTGTAAGATTTTTGAATCTCTCATAAAACGTTCTGCTTCGTTTTCTCTCAAGAAACCTTTTCCGCCAATAATCTGAACCGCATCAGTACTCACCGACATCGCCGTATCCGTTGCTACAATTTTGCACATTGCAGCTTCTTTTGTAAAAGGAAGACCCTCCTGCATTAGCCATGCAGTCTTTAACACTATCAATTGTGCCAGTTCAATTTTTATTAACATATCAGCTAACATAAACGAAATCCCTTGGTTCGCCGAAACCGGTTTTCCGAATTGTATTCGTTCTTGTGATGCTTTTAACGCCAAATCATAAGCACCCATGGCGGCTCCCACACCTTGGCTTGCGACCCCAATTCTGCCCACATCCAAAGCGTTCATCGCAATTTTAAAACCTTCTCCTTCTTTTCCAAGCAAATTACTTCTTGGTATCCTGCAGTTTTCAAATACCAATTCCTTTTGCATCGTGCCTCTTATGCCCATTTTTTTGTATTCTTTGCCAAAGGTGAATCCCGGAGTTCCTTTTTCAACTACAAAAGCACTGATTCCTTTTGTACCTTTGCTTTTGTCTGTCATAGCAAAAACTATATATGTTTCTGCATACTCTGCGTTTGTGATATAGATTTTTCTTCCATTGAGGATGTATTCATCTCCATCAAGCACCGCCGTAGATTCCTGCATTGCTGCATCACTTCCTGCGTTTTCTTCTGTTAAGCCAAAGGCACAAAGCTTTTCACCTTTTATGAGAGGAACCAAGAATTTTTGTTTCTGTTCTTCTGTTCCAAAGTTAGCAATCGGAACAGAGCCTATAGACATACAAACAGAGTAACCCGCACCGGCAGATACGTCAACTCTACAGAATTCAAATAGTGCAAGCGCAACCAATATTGGACTCTCATCTTGCCCGCCATATTCTTTTGGGAAGGTCAAACCAAACAACCCCATCGGCGCCATTTTTTTCTTATAAATGTCATAAAGCGGCCCGAAATCTTCTTCTTCGTCCCGCTGTATGGCTCCGGGTGCAAATTCTTTTAGGGCAAATTCCCTCATTTTCTTTTGAAATTCTTGTTGTTTTGCAGTTAATTCAAAATTCATTTACTAACCTCCCCTTACCTATCCTTTTGCTATTTTGTAAAACCCTTCAATGCCACATTTGTGTTCGTTTCTGTTAAGCAAAAACAGGTTAAATGGATACTTATCAGATACCGAAGAAAATGCTAACTCATATGCTTTTATCATAGTTTCATCGCCATAAATAGCTATGTTTTCGATGTTTTTCCATTTATCATCAAGTATATGCAAAAACGAATCAACCGTAGCCGCTGCTATGATACCGCTAAGAGCGTCCCTTCTTATGTGATTGTTTTCGACGTCAAATATTTTCATTGCGTGCACCATATAAACCGCTCTGGCAATGCCATAGCGGTTTAATAAGTCACAACCATATGAAACAGCGCCCATATCAGGTCTGTACTTGTTTTTATCTTCTATTGCAGTACTTCCACTTAAAACAGTTGCACTCGTTATTGCATGAAAAATTTCGCCTGAAAACGTCGACAAAATATCGATTATCGTATCATTTTCAATCATAAGCCCATGCGTATGCGAACCCGGAATTATAATCAGGTAGCTCTGCTTTTTCCATGCTTTTGGAATATGATTAAAAATCCCAAAAACTTCCGGTTCTTCACCTCTAACGTTGTTTAAGTCTGAAAGATTATCTCTTGTGATTTTCCCGTCTAATGTTTTTAAGCCTCTTATCAGCTTTATTTTCCTGTGAAAAAGAATGTCCTCTTCGTATTCATACATTGAATCTCTTATCACATTGACATCAACCGGAACACACATATGCGGCACTTCTTTTAATCCGAAAGGGCTCGTGATCATACCGGATGCATAAATATCTGAAACATCATCCGAAGTAATGCCTGCCTCTTTTATCGAGTCCGTATATATCTCATACATCGCATCTAAAAGCACTTTATTGTGCTTATTTATCGATACATCCTTTGCCCCAACATTTCTATTATTTGATGAAAGAATCTTTCCGTCACAAAGTACATACCCTCGCGTATTGCTGGTACCGCAATCAAAGTAAAAAATATACAAATCGGCCTCCTATGGAAATAATATTTATATGCTGTTCTTCGTTTATTTTACCAAATATCCTCCGTCAACAGGAATTATCGCACCGTTAACATAATCAGATGCGTTTGATGCAAGGAATATACATACTCCCTTCATATCATCGCCATCACCCCAGCGCCCTGCAGGTATGCGGTCCGAAATGGCCTTAAAACGAGGATTGCTTGGATCTGTCAAAGCTGCATTCATCTCCGTGTCCATATAACCCGGTGCAATTGCATTTATATTAATTCCCTTGTGCGCCAATTCGTTGCACATCGCTTTTGTTATTTGTGCTACACCGCCTTTAGAGGCTGCGTACGCAGGTACAGTTTGACCGCCAAAAAATGAAAGCATTGACGCTACATTTATGATTTTACCTGAAGGGGTTTCTTTTTTTAGGAATTCTTTTGCTGCAAGTTGACCTAAAACAAAAGTTGCCGTAAGGTTAACTTCTATTACTTCTCGCCAATCATCAAGCGGAAATTCTTCATACGGGTGTCTCTTTTGTATGCCCGCCGAATTCACCAGTATGTCCAAACCTCCAAGCAAGCGTACCGCCTCAAAAAACCCTTTTTCACGTGCTTCCTGGTCTGCAAGATTTACTGCTAAACCTTTACAACTTAAGCCTCGAGCGCAAAAACCGTCTGCGACTTCCAAAGCTTTTTCACTTGAGCCAAAAATCACAACTTCGGCACCGGCTTCCATAAGCCCTTCGGCTATTCCATAGCCTAAACCGCGCGTACCGCCCGTGACAATTGCCTTTTTGCCTGTGAGATCAAATAAATTCATTGTGCTCTCCTTTTGTCTTTACTTTTTGTATCTTTTTGAAAATGATTTACCCTTTTCGAAGGAGCTTCGGAATAATAACGGGTAAATAATTTCAAATTTGTTATACTATTAAAAATCGCTTTTATTTATCAATTTTACTTTATTTGTCGCTTCTTCAATTACTTTATCTATTTCCGCCAGCTCCTTTATATCCATACATAAAGCAGTCATCGGCGAACGGGTGTGTCCCGAGTCATAACCTCTGGCTCTCAAACAAATATGAGAGGTCTGAATGCTGTTACCAAATTTCAACTTATCGGCAAGGGTCATGGTAATCTGATATATTTCCGCAGCCCTTATATCATCTTCAAAAGATGTGTTATACAACGCCGCGACAAGTTCGGGAACATAGTTACACATACCGGCTATTAAAGCTAAAGCGCCCATTTTTTGAAAGCCGAGCCATCCCGTTGTAGTACCCGGGATGTATTGGAAGCTATCGTTTTTTAGCTTCTGCTCAGCATACAGCGAAGCAGCGAGGCGAATGCTGACTGAACTGTCTTTAATTCCCGCCGCGCCTAATTCTTTTACTTTTGAAACAAATGAAGGGCTTAGCACTTTTCCGGTAAGCTCCGGGTTATTGTAGGCGAAAAACGGCACTTCCGAAGCGTTAATCAATGATTCATAGTACCTCAAAACTTCATTGTCACTATAACTGTAGTACAACGGGTTAATAGCACTGATCGCATCCATTTCCATTTCCGAAGCTAATTTTGCTAAAGAAACATTGCTCGCCAAATCAGGGCCACTAATATGTGCTATCACATATGTGTCCAGATAGTTATTTGATACTTGTTTCGCCGCTTCAAAAATTATGGCTTTTTCGTCCGACGATAACATATATCCCGATCCGTATGTTCCTGAAACAAATAACCCTTTTACACCTTTGCTCAGCATCCATTCCATATGCCATCTGCAAAGCTGTTCATCTATTTCACCTTTAGTATTAAAAAAAGTGATACATGGCGCTATTGCACCTCGAAACATTACATCTCCCCCTCACCGTGTAAAAGCCAAATTATTTGCTTGCTATTGCGCCTAATCTATCCGCATTAATTACAGCGTCCAACAAGTTTTCAAAAGTTACTTCAAATGGCATATTGTGCGTTATATTGTTATCCATCGCTCCTCTAACTGCTTCACGCATCTGCTCGTCCGAAAGCGTGTCAAGACCTATGTCCTTAAGCGTCAAAGGTAATCCTATTGATTTATAGAATTTTTGAACATTTGTAAACTCTTCAAAAGGAACGTTTTCCAGTACCAATTGAACTAACGTACCAAACGCGACACATTCACCGTGCATAAACGAGAACTCCAGCTGCAAACGCGATACTCCATTATAAAACCCATGAGAAACAGCACATCCGTTATTTTCAAATCCAACGCCACTCAAATAAGTATTTGTTTCTATTATGTTTTCAAGAGCCTTATTAACTACTTGATTTTCCACAGCTATTTTTGCCTGAAGTCCTTGCTCAAGTAAAATTTGATTGCTAAGTTTTGCCATTGAATAAGCAGTATTTGTGCATAATCCTTTAGAAGGAGTTATTGCGTCTGAGCGTTTGCAAGCGCGGGCTTCATAATATGTCGCGAACGCATCACCCATGCCTGCTACCAAAGAACGCACCGGAGCTTTTGCAATCAAATCAACATCAACTAGGACGAGATTCGGATTATTCGGAAGAAATAAGTTTTCCGGAAGCTCGTTTTCTATATAAACGACACTTAAAGCGCTACATGGTGCATCTGATGAAGCAACTGTTGGCACAATAACAGTTCCAATCTTTGCTTTATAAGCGGCACCTTTTACTGCATCCAGTGCTTTTCCTCCGCCACTCGCAATTATGACGTCACATTTGTTGCTAAGTGCTAAATCTCTTAGTCTGTCGATTTCCGGATAAGTCACTTCGCCGTTGAACACTTCTTCAATTTGTTCAATTCCCTTTTCTTTAAAGCTGACTTCTCTTCCTTCTCTAGTGCTTGCAAGTCCGGTTTTCCCTCCGACCACCAAAGCTTTTTTATAGCCTAAAATTTCAATATGTTTCCCGAGCTCATAAATTGCGCCTCGTCCTTGTACATACCTGCCGGGAGCTGTTATTACCGTTGAAGCTTTACTCATTTGATATTTCCTCCTCATTTCTTTACTATATTAATATCCTGTAATTAACTTGGGGTTAAGATACACGAGTCATAGAATTCTAACCTTTAAAGATGTTGCTTTCCCAGGTAATCTGCGTTAACTATGGCATCCATAAAGCTTTCAGCCGTTACTTTAAATGGCATGTTGTGCGTTATTTTATTTTCCATAGCCACATCTACAGCTTTTTTCATTTCATCATCCGAAAGTTTGTCAAGACCTATATCCTTTAATGTCAGCGGTAAACCTACCGATTTGTAAAACTTTTGCACAGCTTCAAATTCTTCAAAAGGCACGTTTTCCAATACAAGCTGAACTAATGTGCCAAATGCAACATATTCACCGTGCATGAAATCTTGCCTTCTGGGTAAACTGGCTACCCCATTAAAAAATGAATGCGCAACTGCACAGCCGTTGTTTACAAACCCGGCGCCGCTAAGGAAAATATTCGCTTCTATTATGTTTTCAAGGGCTTTTGTTACGGTTTGGTTTTCTGCCGCGATTTTCGCTTTAACTCCGTCTTCAAGCAGCATGTCGTTGCACAACTCAGCCAGCGCATACGCAGACTTCATCCTAAGTCCCTTGCCGGAATCCAAATTTGTCAATCCACCAAGGTTTGTATTAGAATTTGCCTGCATACATGCGCGTGCTTCATAATACGTTGCAAACGCATCACCAATTCCCGCTACCAAAGTGCGTACAGGAGCTTTCGCGATTATATCCACATCAACCAAAACAAGATCCGGTGCTTTTAAAACATATAAGAGTCTAGGTGCCTCGTTCTCCTCGTTTATGATGGCGTGGAAACTGCAAGGTGCGTCTGTTGCGGCGATTGTGGGGAAAATTATTGTATTAGTTTTACAATAAAACCCCACAGCTTTTGCAGCGTCAACCGCTCTGCCTCCGCCTGCGCCAATAATCGCATCAAATTTGTTTTCCGAGAAAAACTTGCAAGCGCGAGCTATTTCACTTTCCGTACACTCTCCGTCAAATTCGAGCCAAACGAACTTTAGTCCGCTCGAATCAAACGCCAATTTCATCTTATCACTTATAAGTTCATATACAATTTTATCCGTTAGTAATAGAAACTTTTTTCCGTAATTTGCGACAAACTTGTCAATACGATTCAAGATATCTCTACCTTGTATGTATCTTGACGGCATTCCGACTATATTATAATCCATGCGTCTGACCTCTAAATAATTGATGTTTTTTCTCTGCTGCTTGTAATGTGTTGTACAAATACTGCAAGTACTATAATTACACCTCTTGCAATTTGCTGCGTGTAGATACCTACGCCCATTAAACTCATTACATTTGTGATAAGACCTAATACCATTACACCAATTACAGTATTTAGAACCGTTCCTTTACCACCGGAAAGGCTTGCGCCTCCGATAACACATGCTGCAATCGCGTCAAGCTCAAGACCCGTGGCTATGGATGGTGCAGCTACAATAACTCTGGCTGTCGTAATAACTCCAGCTGCCGCACATAACATACCACTTATAGCATACGCAAAGAATTTATATCTGCTAACTTGGATTCCTGCAAGTCTTACTGCAGTTTCATTACTTCCTGATGCAATAACCAAACGCCCGAATACGGTATTTCGTGTAATAAACACAAATATTAATATGACTACAATTGCTAAAACTACAGGCCACGGAATTCCAAATATCGGTTCAGATCTGGCTCCAAAGTAAGCAAGCGCTTCAGTGGCCGGCTCATCAAGCGGTAATCTTAACGGCTGTCCAAAAGTAGTCATAAACGCAGCTCCTCGGGCTATGGTCATAGTTGCTAACGTGGCCACAAAAGGTGCCATCTTAAGACCAACAACAAAGAATCCTGTCATTGATCCGGCAATAAAACCTACAGCTAAAGCTGCGGCAATCGCAAACGCCAACCCGCCATGGGAAGTCATTCCGTAATTTACAATAAACATCCCGCAAATCATTCCGCCCAGCGCGGTATTGGAACCTACCGACAAGTCAATTCCACCTGTTAAAATTACCATCAACATACCAAGCGCCGCAAATGTAAGAGGTACCAGATGACGTGTTAAATTAAATATGTTCATTTGCGTCAAAAACGCGTCCGATATAATGCTCGAGATGACAACCAATACTATTAAGATAATAACCGCATTATGCTTCATAAGTATATCTACAACTTTAGCTCCGGTACTGATTTTTTGCTCATCTTGAGTTTCTTCTACTTTGATTCTTTCTTCAGTCATTTCAAGACACCCCCATAGATAAATTAATTAAATTTTGTTCGGTAATCTCGGTGCCGCTTAACTCACCTCTGACTTCGCCGTTACGCATAACAACTACTCTGTCGCTCATGCCTATTATCTCCGGCATCTCAGACGAAATCATGATGATTGCCACTCCGTTTTCCGCCAAAGTATTTATTACTTTGTATATTTCTACTTTTGCCCCAACGTCAACACCTCTCGTGGGCTCATCAAATATCAAAACTTTACATTCTGATATCAGCCATTTCATAAGAGCCACTTTTTGCTGATTTCCACCGGACAAAGTTGATACCTTGTTCTTTTGGTTCTGTGTTTTTACAGTCAAAACGTCAATCATCTCATTGACTTTATTTATTTCTGCCTTATTTTTTAATATTCCGGTTATCGGCATAGAAAAAGAAGACAGCGAGCTCAACGTTCCGTTGATTCTAATAGGCAAATCAAGTAGCACTCCTTGTTGCTTTCTGTCCTCAGGTAACATACCAATTCCTTGTTTTACTGCGTGTGACGGGGATTTTATTTTGGAAGCTCTATTTTGGATAAAAACTACGCCGCTTTCTTTTTTGTCGGCACCAAAAATTACACGCATTGTTTCCGTACGTCCGGCACCTACCAAACCCGCAAAGCCAAGAACTTCGCCTGCTTTAACTTCGAAGCTAACATTTTTCACCATTTTACCGCGGCTCAAATTCTCTACTTTTAAAACAGTATCTCCAATAGACGCATTTCTTTCAGGAAAAAATTCAGAGAGATCGCGCCCTATCATATAATTAACCAGCTTGTTTTCATCTATGTCGCTCGTATTTACCGTGATAACATTCCTACCGTCTTTTAATATTGTCATTCGGTCACAAATCCTAAATATCTCTTCCAAACGATGAGAGATATATATTATGCAAACACCTTTGTCTCTTAATCTTTGAATAATAGTAAATAATTTCGTTACTTCCTTTGACGTTAGCACTGCCGTAGGTTCATCAAGTATTAAAACTTTTGATTCTCTGGAAATCGCTTTACATATCTCAACTACCTGTTGATAAGCTACCGTAAGCTCTGCCACAGGTTTGTTTACGTTGATATCTTCAAAACCCATTTCTGTTAATATTGCTTTTGCTCTTTCTCTGAGTTTTTTCCAATTTATTATTTGTTTTCCATCTCCCAGGCTGTCTATAAAAATATTTTCTGCTACCGTCAAGTGTTTTGCGAGAGCAAATTCTTGATAAATAATAGATACTCCGCAATCCTGGCCTTGCTTAGGCGTGTTAATATCAACTTCCTGGTCATCAATGAAAATGTTTCCGGAATCCTTAATGACCGCGCCTGCCAGTACTTTCATAAGTGTTGATTTTCCTGCGCCGTTCTCGCCAAGTAACGCATGAACTTCTCCTGCGTTAGCTGAAAAATCAACATCCGAAAGAGCTACAGCTCCTCCATATCTTTTGTTCATTTTCTCCATACGGACCATTTCTTTGTTTTCCATCGTATGTCTTCTTTCTATCATTTTTTTTCACCATAAAGCAAGTCTGTAGCATGATAGTGCGGAAAATTGCCGCACTATCACGTTACACGCGTGAAGATTCTCTTCACGTTGCTCTTATGTTTAAAATTTAACTGAAAACTAACAAGTTAACTGAAAACCCGTCAATTAAAGTCCTCCGTAAGTACCATCCAAAATAGCTTGTCTAAGCTCAGGAATTGATAAAATTCTTAGTGGTGGAACTATGTGGAATGGATTAGCTGGATCCGGATCATAGTAGTCTCTCCAGTTATCTGCATGGAATACAATAGGATCAAATGCTGTAAGTCCAGGTAGATTGTTCTCATCCCAAGTGTTTGTTCCTGCAGCAAGTTCAGCGATCATGTCGAAAGTTGCCGCAGCGAAAGCTGTTGCACTGTGAGAAGCGTTTGCAATCATGTATCCATCTTCGATAAGCGAGAAGAATTCTCTTACGCCATTACCAGGAGATACAACTCGAACTTGATCAGTTAGACCGAAGTTTCTAATCGCACGGATTGCACCGTTTCCTTGGAAGTCATTTTCTGCCCAGATTAGGTTTAATTCGTCGCCGGCAGCTGCGATGATAATTTCTCCGCCTGCAAGTCCACCTTCATCAGTCCAAAGACCTTCGTGGATAGCAACGCATCTCATGTTCCATGTATCTGAGTTAAATGTACCTGTTCTTACAAGGTCTTGGAAAAGTCTAGTTGAGTAATAAACAGCATCTTCCATTGAAATAGGATTACCTCTAGCAATAGCACGTCCATAGATGAATCCACTCATCATTCCGTTTACACGGCTTTCCGCAGTAGAGTTGCCCATTACTCCAAGGACTACGCCTGATACGATTTGCTCGTTTGGATCAAACGCATATCTACCCGCATGTCTACCTGCTACGAAACCATTCATGAATGTGTTTCCGGTGATAGATGTAATAACAGGTGCTCCGAATATCTCAGAACCGAATCCGATTACAGGGATTCCTGCTTCAACAGCTCTTCTGATTGGAGCTGTAACTCCAACTACGTCTGTTGGGTCAACTACGATGATATCAACGCCTCTGGCGATGAACGAGTCGATTTGTGCACTTTGTAGCGCAAGATCATGCTCAGCTACGTCGAAGTGTAAAGTCCATCCCCTCTCATTTGTTTGTCTTCTTGCTTCTTCATAAGCAGCTACAAACCAAGCATCACTCAATGTAATTTCTGTCCAGCCGATAACTATGTTGTTTGGATCTGCAGGCACAAATGGAAGCGCCATGTCGATGTCAGTTCTGTCAGGTATATCATGTGGATTAAAGAATCCTGAAAGAGCTGTGTTCGGAAGCAAATCGAAAACCGGATGCCAGCCTTCATCACCATTGTCACCTGGATCATCACCATTGTCAGCCGGTGGTGGTGGTGGTGGTGGCGGTGGTGGCGCAGTGTCACCATTACATCCTGCAAAAACGGTAACGAACATCAGCAATACAACAACTATTGCTAAAAATCTTTTCTTCTTCATTAACTATCCTCCTCTTATTTACAATTATTAATGATTCATTCTATATTCTCAATACGGTATAATTATTTACCGTACTAAAAATCAAGTAATTCTTTTTCCGGAGTTACAATTATCTTAGCGTGTTTCTTTTTTTCCGGTCCGGTCAATGTATTAATTCCTTCTTCTATTATGTTATCTAATGAAATTCTTTTTGTTATACAGTAGTCAGCTTTAATTCTTCCGTCTGCCATAAGATCTATCGCCATAGGGAAATTCCTTTTGGATCCTATTGTGCCTATCATGTTGATTTCTTTATACACTATGTCGTTAGGATTAAATTTAATCTCGTGACCCCAAATGCTCGTTATAACAAACGTCCCTGCAAACCTTAGAGCCTGAAGCCCTATATCGAGTCCCGATTGGGTGCCGGCTACTTCAAATGCAATATCGACTCCGCCATCCGTCATTTCTTTTATCTTGCTGACAACATCTTCCTTTTCAGGATCCAGCACTACATCAGCGCCCGCTAATTTAGCCATCTCCTGCCTTAGCCCGGTTCTCTGAACCACTATGACTGTTTTCGCACCTGCCGCTTTCAATGCTTCTATTGTGACTAAACCGATAGGTCCTGCGCCTATAACGAGAGCACTCTGACCGACTGTAAAGTTGCCTACTTCCAAAGAATGGAGCGCCACCGCAATTGGCTCTATCAAAGCTGCTTTTTCGTAGGATATTGAATCCGGTATTTTATGTACAAAATCGACAGGATACGTAGTGAACTCCGCGAATCCGCCTCCCGTTCCACACAGCCCATGAAAACCTATATGCAAACAAAGGTTGTATGTTCCTTCTTTACAGGCATTGCATTCTCCGCATACTACGTTAGGCTCAAGCGCAATTCTATCGCCTACCTTAAACTTTGTAACACCTTCTCCGACTTCAACGATTTCTCCTGACAATTCGTGTCCCAAAATAACTGGAGCTGTTTTCCCGCTGAGTGGGTGAGGTTTCGAAACCGGAATCGCAATCGGTCCGTCCAGATATTCATGTATATCTGAACCGCAAAGTCCACACCACTTCACTTTGATTTTTACTTGTCCTTTTTTCGCAAATGGTTCTTCGACTTCCTCGATTTTGATTTTCTCTCTATCATACCATAATGCTGCTTTCATTTACTCTTCCCCGTTTTCTCAATCGCCGTGAATCTTATCAAAGCACTTCTCATTTGGTGTTTGTTTCTTATTTAACAATGATTATAACATTTTTTCCTTGTTGAAATCAAACATTTTTTGCAAAATTCACAGAATTTTTTCACATTCCTGTTGCAGTTGTGATGCTTAATGGCATCATTTTCATTGTTGCATCACAACCTTGCGCCGAGGGGGAAATCCCAAGCGACGCAAAGTTGTGAATTTAAGATAGCTACCATTCGTGCTTCGCCTTATGCTCCATTGTATAGGAAACCACCGTCTACAGCTATCGTATCACCTGTCACATAACTTGATGCGTCCGATGCCAAAAATACTGCGCAAGCTCCGAGATCCTCAACATCGCCCCATTCTCCTGCAGGTATTTTACCTTTTATCATTTCATAAAGCGGTTTGTTGTGCTCATGAATAGGAGACGTCAGTTCTGTTTTAAACCATCCCGGTGCAATTCCGTTAACTTGAACATTATAAGGTGCAAATTCTAAAGCCGACGCTTTTGTAAACTGTAAAACTGCCCCTTTACTAGCCGTATATGCCGGTGCTTCCACAAGTCCGAGGTAAGAAGACATCGATGCAATATTAATGATTTTGCCTGCTTTTTGATTAATCATAACATTGCCGAATACCTTTGTTGCCATAAATACGGAATCCAGGTTTACCGCCATTACAGCTCTCCAGTCTTCAAGACTGTAATCTTTTATATATCCGCGTCTTTCTACTCCTTGGGAGTTAACAAGAATATCGATTCTTCCGAATTTCGCCAGCACATCGTCTCTCAATTTTTCCAAATCTTCCATTTTAGAAGAATCAATGCTTACGACCATCGATTTTCTGCCAATCGCTTCAATTTCTGCCACAACGCTTTTTGCATTTTCAATATTTCTGCTGGCAGGAATAACATCAGCTCCGTGGTCAGCCAGCGTTACCGCAATGCCTCTTCCGATTCCTCTTGTTCCACCGAGTACAATTGCTACTTTTCCTGTCAAATCAAAACTTTTCTTTTTAAAAGACATGCTGTTCCTCCTTCTCTGACTTACTTGCTTTTCAGTTTGTAAGCTTCTTTAAATACATCCTTCATTTCTTCCAGTGTTATACTTCTTGGGTTTGTCCACAAGTCGCCACCTTGAATAGCTTCTCCTGCAAGCATATCGAGATCTGATTCTTTTACACCATAATGACTTAATGGAGGTATAGGCAGATCATCTAACAAGTCAAAGAAGCAGTCTGCCGCAAGTTGTGCTTTATCATACAAATCAAGACCTCTAGTGTCGCATCCAAAGAAATCTGCAAGATCCGCAACTTTTTCAGGATTTGCAGGTATATTGAACTCAACAGCAAGCGGTAAGCATAACGCATTTGCAACACCATGAGGAACGCCAAAGTGAGCTCCCATAGGAGGTGCCATAGCATGAGCAAGACCAAGAATCGTGTTTGCAAACGCAGCTCCTGCCATGTAGCAACCAAGGGACATGTCATATCTTGCATCTCTGTCATTTTCGCCTTTAAGAGTAGCTCTTCTCAAAGATCCGGCGATTAGCTTAATTGCCTGAGCATTGATTGCATCACATATAGGATCGCTGGCTCTTGAAATATAACTTTCAACCGCATGAGATAAAGCATCCATGCCTGTCGCTGCAGTGAACAATGGTGGAAGTGACCAAGTCAACTCAGGGTCACAAATCGCAAGCGGAGCTATGCCATATGAACCACCAATCGCCATTTTAACTTTATTTTGTCTGTCTGTTATAATCGCAAACGCTGTAGACTCCGAACCTGTTCCCGATGCTGTCGGTACAACTATGACAGGAATCGGAGCATTTTCGTACATATCAACTCCGGCATAATTTCTGATATCCCCGGGATTTGTCAATAAAACAGCTGCCGCTTTCGCCGGGTCTACTGCACTTCCGCCTCCAACACCGATAAGCATATCTGCGTCTTTTGCTAATTTTGCAACAGCTTCTACAGTTTCTACAGAAGGGTCGGCTTCGCATTTGTCATAAATGTCATATTTTATTCCTACTGCATCAAGTGTATCAGTTACTTTTTTTACTACACCGGCTTTAATCAAGCCTTCATCTGTAGTAATAACTACTTTTTTTGCGCCTAAACGTTTTGCTTCCTCTCCAACTCTTGCAACTGAACCGTTTCCAAAGATAACTGCACCCGGAGGCGACCAGTTAAAAACACTGTCCCTACCTTTGAAGAGTTGATAGTCTAATGGTAATTGTGCAACCTTTCTATACATTTTTTCCCTCCTCGTATTTTTATATTAAATTTTGATCTATATTGACCGTTTAAAAGAGCAAACTTCATGCCAAATTAAAACAGCTCAATTTTAGTCATCTTATCAAATCGTTTGCATTTCTTCAGTAACATTGATGCCTTGTTGCATCGTTTATGCTATTTTCGCTACGATTTTTCCTGTTACTTGTTTGTTTTCTAACTTTGCTAAGTATTCCGGTATTTCCTTTATGGTAATTGTCTTTATCGGTAATGGTTTTACAATTCTTTTTTCAACTAAATTGATAAAATCTTTCGCAATTTCCCCAATTTGCATCTTCGATAACATGTCACCACTAAAATGCGCACCGCCAAGAGCTACTTCATGAAGCGACCAAGCTTTTTCATAAAACTTTACTCTGTTCATGTCAGGATATTCAACAACTGCAACAAGCTCTCCTAAATATGCAAGGATATCTATATCTTTTGTAGCAGTCACAGAATCAATTGTGTTAACAACATAATCTACGCCTCTGCCGTCTGTATCTTCCATGATTTTTTTATAGATATCTTCACCGTAATCATAAACAAAGTCAGCTCCAAGTGACTTCACATAGTCCATATCCGCCTTAAAGCACGCCGTGAAAACCTTCACGCCATTCATTTTAGCAAGTTGAATCCCATATCCGCCGACACCGCCGCCGCCGCCATGAATTAAAATTGTTCTTCCTGCTTGTACTCTTAATTTTTTTATAACAGCCTGGTACGCTGTAAAACCCGAGCAAGGTAAAGCCGCCGCTTCGATGTCGCTTATAGAATCAGGCACAACAGCCGCCGCATAAGCAGGAACACAAGCATACTCTGCAAAAGTACCGTTTGATTTGCTTAAATCACCGTGAGCATACACTCTTTGACCTAATGAAAATTCCGTAACTCCTTCACCGAGCGCGTCTACCGTGCCTACTGCGTCAAGCCCCAATACAGGTGGTATGTCCCACGTGAAACCGCCCCAACCTTGAGCCAACTTATAATCCACCGGATTTAATCCTGCAACTGCAACTTTTATACGTATTTCACCAGGTTTCGGTTCCGGCATTTCCCTATTTTCTGTGTATACAATACCGCTGAAATCTTGGCTTGTTTTTTCCAGTACGATTGCTTTCATATTTTTTCCTCCTTTATTGTAGCAAAATATCTTTATATAATAACTAGCAATAATAATGCCATTTTTTCGAAACAAAACGCTAATTTATACAATCAGTTGACAATCCATCTCCGCCCTTGCTACAATGGCACTTTCGATTGACACTCCGGTTCTTCCTTGCTACAATGATACCATGATATCGTTGTCATACGGCGAAAACAAAAGGATGGTGCACATTATGTCACAAAATAATTTACAAGGGTTGTCCGATCTGGCGAAAAATTATCCCGCATCAGGCATCAGAAAGATGTTTGACTTGGCTGCAAAATACGAAAACGTCATAAGCTTAACTGTAGGGGAACCGAATTTTGATACACCTCAAAACATCAAAGACGTGGCAAAAAAGGCGATTGATGACGGTTTTACAAAATATAATCCTAACTCCGGAACGGACGACTTAAGGGAATGTATAGCAAAAAAATACCAAAAGTATTGGACCGGTTACGCTAAGGATAACGTTATAGTTACTGTCGGCGCTCTGGAAGCGCTCACCCTCGGTTTGCTGGCAACTATAAACCATGGCGACGAGGTGCTCATTCCGAATCCGGGTTTTCCAAATTATGAGGGGCAAGTAATGATTGTCGGTGGCAAGCCGGTTCATGTTCCCGTTTACGAAAGTAACGACTACAGAATCAAAGCTGCCGATATTGAAGCTTCAATAACACCGAAAACAAAAGCTCTTATTCTTAATTCACCGAGCAATCCTTTGGGTTCTGTGCTAACAAAGCAGGACATCTTCGAAATCGCGCAAGTTGTTAAAAAACACGGCTTATTTGTCTTTTCTGACGAACCTTACGATGCCATCATTTATGATAACGTTGAATATTTCAGTATCGCACAGATAGACGATATTCGCAGTAACGTTTTTGTGATTAACAGTTTATCAAAATCACACGCCATGACAGGTTGGAGATTGGGTTATATGCTGGCAAACAGCGAATTTCTTCCTACCCTTGCGAAACTCCAGGAGGGGATTGTGTCGTGTGTGCCGACATTTATTCAAGTAGCAGCAATAGAAGCTATTGACGGTCCCCAAGATGCCTCAAATAGTATGGTTTCGGACTATGCACGAAGAAGGGATTTGCTGACAGATGGATTAAACAGTATTCCGGGATTTGTGTGCAAAAAATCCGCGGGCAGTTTTTACACCTTTGCAAATATAAAAGCTTTTGGCAAAACTTCAGCGGAGTTTGCTGAAGAGCTAATTATAAACACACAAGTTGTTGCCGTNCCCGGCTCTGCATTNGGTTCAATGGGCGAAGGGTACATGCGATTNGTCTTTGCNAACTCGGATGAAAATCTGTTAGAAGCCGTAAGGCGCATCAAAGAGTACGTAGTAAAGGCGTATCCTCATTTATAAATNTTAGTTATTTTTTGGTTCTTTATAAGGAGTTTATTATGAGTAAAAAAATTGTTGTACTTACAGGCAGTCCCAAAGATAATGGAAATAGTTTTGCCATGACGGCTGCTTTCATTAACTCTGCCGAGGCTAAGGGACACAAAGTTGTTCGATTTGACACAGCGAAAAAAACTGTCGGAGGATGTTTGGCATGTAATTCATGTTTCAGCAAAGGGAAAGCATGTGTAAATGATGATGATTTTAATGAAATGGCGTCGGATATTTTTTCTGCTGATGCGATAGTGCTCACTTCGCCGTTATATTGGTATACATTTTCTGCAAAATTAAAAGCTGTAATTGACAAGTTTTATGCTTTTTGTATTGCAGAAGAAAATATGAGCAAGTTTAAAGGTAAAGAGTGCGGGTTAATTGTTGCTTGCGAAGATAGCGATCCGACTGCAATGGACGGGATTGTGGCGTCCTACGAGCATATTGCGCATCACCTGGAGTGGAAATCTTTAGGCACGGTATTAATTCACGGCGTTTTGGATCCCGGCGATATAAATAAAACAGACGGTATAACTAAGGCAAAAGATTTAGCGGAAAAATTTTGAGTACAAAACTTAATTTTTTGGTTAGAGAGAATTTTACGCGAGTAAAGGAGATATAACGATGCCAATATTACCACAAGAAGCATACAATATAAAGATTCCGCAAATGTACGATGTAAAGCAAGTGTTTCCTGATGAATCTCTCAAAAACATTGACGAAGCTATTTTAAAGCAAATAACAGACCCTAAAATACGTGCAAGCATAAAACCCGGCGCTTCTGTCGCCGTACTTGTAGGAAGCAGAGGAATCGCATCTTTAAAAGAGGTCACAAAAGCGACTGTTGACGGCTTAAGGGTTATAGGTGCAAATCCTTTTATCGTACCTTCGATGGGCAGTCACGGCGGAGGTGTCGCCAAAATGCAAACCGAAATCATTGAAGGGTATGGCGTTACTGAAGAATACGTCGGTGCACCAATCAGAAGCTCAATGGAAACTGTAATAATTGCGGAAACATCCTCCGGGATACCCGTTCATATCGATAAGATTGCATCCGAAGCGGACGTGATCGTGCCTGTTGCGCGGATAAAAACTCACACAGATTATGAGGCCCCTATTGAAAGCGGTTTGTGTAAAATGCTTGCGATAGGACTCGGAAAACATAATGGTTGCTCCAGGCTTCATCAAGAAGGGTTTTCAAGTTTTCCAAAGCTTATACCGGAGGTAGCGGCCATCATGTTGAGCAAATTTTATTTTCCGTTTGGCGTGGCCGTTGTAGAAAACGCTCATGAAAATGTGCATTCCGTACATATTGTATCAGGCGAAGAATTTCTTACTAAAGAGCCCGAACTGCTTACATTAAGCAAAAGTTTGATGCCAAAACTTCAATTCGATGAAATCGATGTCTTGATTGTCGAACAAATAGGGAAAAATATTTCAGGAGCCGGAATGGATCCAAACATAACAGGAATAATGTCTTCCGGCAGGATTTCCGGATTTTCAGGTCCTTATGTAAAACGAATTGTAGCGCTTGGTTTAACTCCTGAAACACATAATAACGCGACCGGAATAGGTATTGCTGACTTTACTACTAAAAGTGTATATGAAAGCATAGATCCTATATCAACTTATGCGAATTGTATCGCTTCGGGAAATCCTGAAGCCGGCAGAATTCCAATTTTGCTTGATAACGAAGAAGACGCGATACGCGCAGCCCTTCAAACAGCGCCACGCATAAATCTTGATAACCCTAAGGTTGTCAGAATAAAAAGTACTCTTGATTTGATTGATATTAAAGTTTCGAAAGCTCTTTTGGAGCATTGTCAAAACCATTTGGATAAATTCCGGGTCTCTGTTTGACGCTGATGTCAAACAGAGTTGACATATAAAGTTGACATATAAGAAAGTAATGTTTCAATGTTTTTCTAAAGGATTTCTTTCTGCATACTATAACAGTTTTTCAGAAAGAAGAAGCTACTTAAAAGGAGGTAACAAAATGGATTATCCAAGAGCGTTTTCTCATATAGGAATATCAGTTCCTGACATAGAAAAGGCAACAAAGTTTTATATCGATGTAATGGGTTGGTACTTAATAATGCCTCCGACCCTTATAACAAGAGATGATTCGGATATCGGCGTGATGTGTACCGATTGTTTTGGCGAGGATTGGACAGAATTCAAAATTGCCCATATGTCGACCAGCGACTCTATTGGCGTTGAGTTATTCGAATTCCCTAATAATATCCCTGTTGAAGATGAATTCAAATACTGGAGGACAGGCGTATTTCATTTTTCAGTAAAAGATCCTGATATAGAAGGGCTTGTAGCAAAAATAGTAGCTTGTGGCGGCAAACAAAGAATGCCTATCAGACATTATTATAAGGGGGAAAAACCTTATAGAATGTGTTATGTAGAAGATCCTTTTGGAATGGTTTTCGAAGTTTATAGTCATAGTTATGAGTTAATATACTCATCAGGTGCCTATACAAAATCATGATGTGATATGAGTAATCAAATATGCGGTTGTGTCGGTTTGGCACAACCGCATATAACGATTCGGGAAATATAAAATTCTACCGGGAGGAATGGGGCAAATGAATTTAAATGGAAAAATGAAAGCGGCAGTAATAACCGGTCCCATGAAGATGGCTATACAAGAAGTGCCGATTCCTGAGATTGGTGATGAGGATGTGCTTATTGAGATTTTAGCATGCGGTATATGTACCACAGATATAGAGTTGTATGACGGGACAATGCCTTACTTAACTTCCGGATTGACACCGTTGCCATTAATTCCCGGGCATGAGTGGTCCGGTAAAGTTGCTAAAGTTGGGAAAAACGTCACAGGTCTTAAGATTGGCCAACTCGTCACAGGCGATGTAAGCATCGGTTGTAGTAATTGTCACAACTGCATGCAAGGCAAATACCATCTTTGTACAGACAGAAAAGAAATAGGAATAATCCGATATGACGGAGCCTTTGCCGAATACATAAAAGTACCGGTCAGAAATGTTTACAAACTTCCCGACGGATTTTCTGCTCTGACGGCAATGTTTTTAGAACCGGCAGCAACTTCCGTTAATGGGGTAATACGAACAGGAATAAAGTTTGGCGACAGGGTTGTTGTATTTGGAGATGGCGCAATCGGATTGTTTGCTGCACAAGCAGCTTTAGCTCAAGGCGCAAGCCGTGTAGCGGTAGTCGCCCGTAAAAATCTTAATCAAGGTTTGATCAAATCATGGGGTTTGGATTTCATAAACACAACGAAAATCGATGTTGAAAGTGCCATAGAAAATCTTTGGGAAACACAAGCGGATGTTGTTTTTGAAGCAACAGGAAATCCTGATGTGATAAATGATGCGATACGCGTTACAGCATCCGGCGGAAAAATTTGTGCATTAAGTATTGTTGGAAAACCGCGTGTAGCAATTGACATTGATTCTATAGTATGTCGCGACATTTCCATTATAGGCGTTGTTGCAAGTCCTAATGCTTTTTTACCTACGATTCGCATGATGACGGAAGGAAAGTTGCATGTAGACGGAATGGTGACTGCAAAATATCTGCTGGCTGATTGCAATGAAGCTTTTGACTTTGTAAAACACAAAAAAGGGCCGAGAATAAAAGTTGCTATCGTTAAAGATATGGATGTTAGCTAAAAACCTGTAAATTATATTATACGAGGAGGCAAGCAAATGAAAATTTATGATTTTTCACTCCCGATGGAAGTGGGAATGCCGGTATTTCCCGAAACGGAACCGGTAGATATCAAATATTCACATAACATTGAAGAGCACAGCTTTAAAATGGGGCAAGTAATTCTTAATTCTCATGCCGGCACACATTGTGATGCCCCTGCCCATTTTTTATTGAACGGCAAAGGGCTCGAGCATTGGAAGCTGGAAAGATGTGTGGGACACGCAAGAATCTTGAACTTTTCACACAAAAAACCCAAAGAACCTATCACGGTGAACGATTTAGCTCCTTATGAGAATGTAATTGAACCGGGAGCAAGGCTCTTGATACGAACAGATTGGGGTGAGCATTTCGGCAAAGACAGTTACTTTTCCGACTATCCGCCTATTGCCATTGAGGCGGCAAAATGGTTGGTTGAAAAAAAAGTAGGATTGCTTGGGTTAGAGCATCCATCCATAAACCCTGAATGTCCCGAGGTTATTCATAAGCTTCTTTTGGGAGGCGATATAATGATAATCGAAAGTCTTACCAATTTGCGCTCGGTAAAATCTGATGTTATATTTTTTGTTGGTGCACCAATTAATTTTAAAGACGCAGACGGGATAGCTCTGCGTGCATTTGGAATTGAATTTTAAAGGAGGTTCAAAAGTTATGGTTATTGTTCACGCATTTGTTGAAGTAAAAGAAGGTACAGTTTCTGAGTTTGTAAAATCCGCAGAGAGGCTCATCGAAGCTACACGAAAAGAAAAAGGTAATAATTTTTACACGTTTTATCAAGATGCTCAAGCTCCGACAAAATTTGTAGTCGTCGAAGAATGGGATTCAAAAGAGGTGCTTGACTTACATATGACACTACCACACTTGAAAGAGCATGTTGAGGAAGTAAAAGATATGATAGTTGCACCTGCTGTAATGAAAGTTTATGAGGCAAAAGAATTATAATGTCAAAAAGCCGGATTTTCGTTTGTTGAAAATCCGGCTTTTTTTAGTGAAGTAAAGTCAATTCCTATTGTTTAACGAAGGAATTGGTCAACATTTTCCCTTGTAACAATCATAACGCTGGAGTCTACTCTCTCAGGAAGTATGTTTATGCCATGATCTCTCCAACCATCAACAGGATTAACGATGTCATTGTACAGCCAAAACAGCATGTTGACACCTAAAAAGGCGTTCATATAGGCTTTGTCAACAACCGTTGCATCAATTACGCCATCTACAATGAATGGTAACATATCGTCATTTCTGTCCATAGCTATAACTCTTACTTGTCCTGCCAGCCCGAGCTCAGTCAGTGCCAAAGCAATCCCGCGACCGCTGTCTCCGTTTGTACCTACTATCCCATCTATGTTAGGATGTGCAATAAGTGCCTGTGTATATATCTCAGGAGCTCTTACAGGATCCGCTTCGTCGTTGAGTACTGCAACAACTTCTATTCCCGGATATTCATCAAACACGCTTATATAACCACGAATTCTTTCCTGAACGTTTGCTGATGGGAATCCGCCTATAAGCACTCTTCCTTCGCCGCCCAGAAGTTCTACCATTTTTCTGCCGCCTACTCTTCCCATATTGTAGCCATCAAATCCGGTCCAAGACAAGCGATCACTGTCAGGTGCATCGGAGTTATCTGTGATTACATTGATACCCGCTGCTCTGGCTCTATTGATTGAATCGTTAATGGCAGGGTCAGCTGCAAAAACGATAATGCCTGCCGGTCTTCTGGCTATAAGGTCATCCATCATTCTGATTTGCTCGGCAATATTGGCATCCGGAGGTCCCATAAATGTGGTTCTTACCCCCAAAAATCTTGCCGCAGACTCAAGTCCCATCTTTGTATCAGTCCAGTATGGTACGTGCGATACGATAGTCAAATACACATACTCCT
>JGI20163J15578_10000192_pt1 | contig 25540 bp, 22 predicted proteins | sample TergutCu122P1_FD_15578 | JGI IMG/M metagenome (IMG submission 15578)
CAGTGCATGATGTCTTGCAGGCAGATTGACAAGATGTTTGGCACTCTCCACAACCGCCTTTTTCCACGGTATTGGTTAAAGTTTCTGTATGTAATGTTTTAATATGATTCATCTTCTTTTCCTCCAAACCTAATAATTTTGCGTGCCCAAATATTATATCACAATAAAATTGAATATTCAATCCAGAAACAACAAGTTTTCCACGTTTTTCCACACTACTGCGGCGGACCACCCAGCGTCACTTCCACAATTCGCTCTAGGTACTCTCCGCTTGGATCCGGCACTTGAATAGTTACGGTGACAACACTTCCCCGCCGGTGATACTGAAGTTCGCTTTGGAGGTCATTCATGCCGGTAATCGTAACTCCTTCCACTGCCGTAATCACATTACCCATCGTAATGCCGGCATGATAAGCGCCGCTGCCGGCGTGAACTTCTGATATAAATACTCCTACCGGAATATTGTATTGCCTTGATCCTTCCGGGGTAACGCCAACTCCGGAAATACCGAGAAAACCACGTTCCTCATCCGGTACGCGAAATCTAGTTTCCAGATTCATCAAGTGGGTAATAATCTCATTGACTTCACTGATCGGAATGGCATATCCCACTCCTTCGATGAGATGCCCTACTAACTTTTGGGAGTTGATACCAACTACCTCACCCCGAGCATTCACCAATGGACCGCCGCTATTGCCCGGATTAATCGCCGCATCAGTTTGAATCAACCTTACGTCGGTGCCAACACCATATCCGTCTTGGCTAATGGGATGAGTTGCCACCGCGCTAATTACTCCGGTGGTTACGGATTGTCCGAATCCCAGCGCATTGCCAATCGCAATGGCCGGTTCGCCAACTCGCAACCGGGTAGAATCGCCCAATACAGCTAAAGAAATCGAAGTCTTAGTTTCTTGATCAATTCGTTCTAATGGTATGGCCACAATAGCCAAATCATGAGGCGCATCAAATCCTTTGATATAAGCTTCTACACTTTGTTCATTGACAAAGGTTATGGTGAGGGTATCTGAACCATCAACCACGTGATGATTAGTAACAATTAGGAGTTCTGTGTCACTTTGGCCCAGGATAATTCCGGTTCCCGCACTCTCTCTTTCTCGCTCAATAGTACCTCTAAAAAAGTCCCTTACTTGTTGCACATTCAAGTTTGTGATGGACACCACCGAGGGCATGACCATCTCAACAATGTCTGATACGTCTAACAGCCCCGTTCCAATTGTCCCCATAACCGGATATTGACTAATTGTCGGTTGGATGATTTCGACGCCTCCCCCGCCGTCTATTGCTTCCGCTTCGTCGGTTTCTGCGGTAATAGCAGCCGGAGGCTGATTGCCCATCTGCAACAACTGTCTGCCCACAAAATCAGTAGCCAAGAACGTGACACTGGAAACAAAGCCAAATAGCACTGCAACGCTGATAATCACCAGTACTTTTAGCCCTCTTTTGGCTCGCTTTTTCTTTTTCGGTTCGGGAGGTGGAAAAATAGGGTAGGTATGCAAGGGTTGGTCGTAGTACTGATAATTGTCTGTTTGCTCTTCTGAATTATAGTAGTTGTAATTATTATCCATGAGAACACTCCTTTTTAGAATAATGTACTTTTGCATTCTATCATACCTACATATTGTGTCTATTTTGTGTTCATTCGATTAAAAAAAACGGAAAACAGGAGCAGGTGTATGTGCATCCTGCTCCTGAATATCTATTTGTTAGTTTCTCGTCCTAACGCTCGACAACGCTTCGCTGCATTCTCAGTCTCAGTCTTACAAATCGACGAAGTCTACATTAAAATCATCTTCCTCATCGTCTTCGAAATCATAATTATCATCGGCATAATCATCATCGTCATCGTAGTCATCGTAATCATCATCGTCATAATCATCATCGTCGTCATAGTCGTCATCATCATAATCATCATCGTCGTCGTCGCGATAGCTTCTACGCCCTCTGCTCTGGGCGTCATATGCATCATCCAATTCATCATTTACCCGACGCAATTTTGCCAGAACCACAATCAGAAGAATTAATAAGAATGAGAATATAATTACAAGCAACACAAAAACAATCATGAAATTATTCTGGACAATGCCCAATATTTGTCCCTGCCATCCTTCTAATTCTTCAACATCTTCTACGGCCGGAGGGAAAAAGCGTTGGAAGGTTCTTTCCACACTATCCCATTGATAAAATCCTTCCACTCCATTTGGTCCCAAAGCATATACTATCGAAAAGTCTCCACCTGCCGGATCTCTCCAACCGGGGAAATTCATATCGCCAAATCCCACCGAAATCGGTACGAAGTGGTCCGGCAAACCTGCTCCGACAGCTTCTCCCCGATCCAAGAGGAATATCGCGTAAGGATTCAAACTCGCTTGGAATACCGGTGAAAAGCTCTGTTCCGCCTCATTGAATTGGGCCAAGATGGGTTCCGCGTTATCCGCCACCAAGAATGCTAAGCTTACGCCACTGGCGTCTTGTACAACCACTTGACGATCGAGTCCGTCAAAGTGTAGTGTCCCTCTGGAAAATCCGGGCGGAATCATGTTGTCGGCAAAATGCTCAAACAAAGCGTAGGTAATCCCTCCCATAACCACTGTGGCCGCATAGGGAGATACTTGGATATCATTGTCCGGTGTATCATCCGGTACCCCTTCACCCGGTTCTAGTCCCGGTGCCGGTGCCGGACCACCATCTTCGGTGATAGTAACTGTGGCAACCGGTATATATGTAGAAATATGTCCTTCGCCCAGTGGGTTTGCCAACCACAATGCATCTTCGGCCGTATAGTAACCATACTCTCGATGGAACCAAGTGATATAACTACCGACTCTAAGTGGCGTTTCTCCTACATGTAACGCTTGGAAAACCACCGTAAAACGTAAATACGATATGTTACCATCACCCACTCCGGCAACCGTCACTTGCCCGGCCCAATCCAGCGTTGCGGTGGTTCCTGACACAAACTCCAGCATATAGGGATCGTATATGATTGGTATGTTAATGTCGCCAATCGCACGATTGTCAGGTGTTCGTACCACGATTACAATTTCTACTTCATAGCCCACACCCACTTCCAGGTTAGAGAACTCGATGGTTCCGGTACCACCATATGCCCTCGCTGTGGTTGAAAAAAACAAAACCATCATACACAGTACTGCACATAAGAAACTCGCCTTTTTCATCATCCTCATAATCATACTCCTCTTTTCTTCTACTTTGTAGATTCTTAATCCTCTCTTCAAGGTAGTTCCTTGCTCTAACGCTCGAAAACTACCTCGTAAGCGTTCTTAAGTCTCAGCCTAATGCTCCCCATCATCGCTTACATCCGGTGGAATTTCCTCGGGCGGAATCTCCCCTCCCTCGGTTGGAGGACCGCCGCCTTCTGCCGGTGGTACTTCCTCGCCCGGAGGTTCCGGTTCCGACGGTGGCGCTTCCTGCGCCGGTGGTGATACTTGTTGCGGTGGTGGCTGTGCCGGTTGATTTGGCCTTCGTTCCGGTGCGGTCAAAACCGGAGGGGTGATCGGAGATCGGTGTTGATCGGGTGGTGTAGCATTAAAATCCGTAAAGTTCACGACCGTCCCTCGCCCTGTCAGCATAACAATAGTATCACTGATTTCTATCACGGTTTCACTTGGCTCATAATCAACGATATCAAACAAAAACTCGTGCAATAAAGTTACATTTTCCGCCAATGATACCGGAACCAACGCATCTCCCCAAAAAGTAAATCGCATCGGTTCAAGTTCGAACGGAAATCCTGCGGTCTCTCCGATGATTAAATCGGGAGCGTGTCGACCGTAGTTTATCATTTCAAGCAGGGTGAAGTTGGTTTCTATCATCGGGAATACATTGTCTATCAAGGTTGCTAAGGAAGCGAATCCAATCCGTTGACCACCTTTGGCAATCTGCTCCATTACATTGCGTTGCCGCTCGGTTCGGCGGAAATCATCTCCGTAAGTAAAACGAACCCGCGAATATCCTGTTGCTTGTATTCCGTTTAGCAGATGGATACCCGGCACTTGGATATATTCCAAGGCGTCCCGCTCAAAGCCTAATTGATTAGCGATATCTCGCGAATAGAGATTGACTTGAAATATCTCATCTTCTTGAATATCAATGGTTATCCCACCGATAGCATCCACTACATAAACCAGCGCTTCATATTCCACCGATACATAGTGCTGGATGTTTAGATCAAAATTGCGATTTAACATCGCCACGGCTTCCTCGGCACCGCCGAGAAAGTATGCGGTATTGGCTTTATTAATTGAGCCATCTTCCTGCTCCAGCAGGGTATCACGAAAGACAGATACCAAGCGAATCTCCCTAGTTTCCTGATTCAAACTTAATATCATAATTGTATCTGACCGTCCACCGCCCGGCACTGCCACGCCATTTTGCTCATCTTCGGCATCAATGCCAAAGATTGCCACATTCAGAATTGGATGTTCTTCCATCATCTCGGCCACGGCCGGGTCAATACTCAAACTTTCCAAATCTAAGACGGTAAATTCCACTTGATTATAAGCGTTGTTTAACCACACTGCCGCCGTGGCGGTCAAGGTAGCAACACTGACAAATAGCACAATACTAAGTGCCACAACAATCTTCATCGTCAGAGACCATTTCCTACGAGGTCTTCTTACTTTCGTTATCTCTTTTGTCTGCTCTTTTACTTTCTGTTTTACTTTCTCTTTTATTTTCTCTCTGGTTTCTTCGATTGGAGTGACAATTTTATTTACTTCATCGATTGTGCTGACATTTTCTGATCTTTTTTTCGCCATAACAATCCTTTCTAAAACTGATTACTCCTATTATCATATAATATTTTCGCGTAAACTTCAACCCCAATATGCGTTATTCATGCTACATCTTTTCACCAACCACTTTGGCAGACGATGATATCTTCGTCCCGAACCGTATCCCAGCCACTTGAAACCACTAGAAATCAGCAAGGAAGGGATTAACCACGGCTTTCTTATGTCCCATAAATGCTTAATCGATGACCTCACTAATTTCACACCTTCGCCCTTGCTGTTAACCAATGAGAAGATTTCCGGGTATTCGGTTTGCGATACCCCTAAATCAAAGTTTCGCTTCAGAAGTCTAAGGTAGCTATCGTTGTGCGAATGTAGCACTTTGGCTGCTGCCGCATAAGCCACTTTGTAGCCGGAATGTAAGAGTTTTGCCGCCATAATCATATCTTCATTGAAGATAATGCGGCTTTCAAATCCTCCTAAGGATTCGTAAAGATCTTTCCGGTAGGCACTACATACATTGGAACAAAAGAAGGTTTTGATTCCTAACCGAGGTAAATCGGCTAAAGATTTCACCCGGCTTACGGGCGGATAATTAAATCCTCTGGTATAGCGTTCTATTTCATTTGCCGTGGCACAGGGTATTTGCCGGCCGTAGACGATGCCAACACTCGCATCGACAAAAGGTGCCAGCAATTCCTCAATCATCCGCTCATTTACCGGCACTGCGTCTTGGGTCATAAATACCACAACATCCGCCTTGGATTCCATCGCGGCTTGGTGCCTTGTGCCGCCGTGGTCAAATTCTCGCTTGGGGATGTGTCGGATAATGACTTTTTCGCCAAATTCGGTTAACTCCACCGGAAAATGCTCCGTCTTAGAGTTAATTAGGTAGATACGATTCACCTCATAGGTTTGATTTAGCAGCCGATGTACTAACCAAATCGTTCGCTGGTCGGGGTGGTAGGTGGGGATGATTACATCTACGCTAGGGGGCGTTTCTTGTCCCAACACTCCACGAGACCGCGCTAAGGGTTGAGGAACGTCTCCTATGCACGCTTGATAAGACCTCGCAGCGAAGTTCTTTTCCCCGGGCTCGTCAACACCTCGCCAAAGGAAACGACCGGCTGACCGGAGTGCTCGATAAGACCTCGCTGCATTCTCAGCCTCATTCTCAGCCTTTGCCCTTCGTCTTAATAAATCCCTGTCATCCATGAAATATCTCCACTAATTTGCTGTACTCGCTCTGACGGTTGAAATTGATTGTTGCCAAATAGAAAATAATGTAACTGCCTAACATTTCCCGCATGATTAATCGGAATCACATAACTCCCGGCTAGGCCCGCGACATTGGAAGAGGTGGTCACCTCAAAGGGCCAACCTTGCATCTCGTCCATCCTAATCCGCAACAAGTTGACGCCAAACCTTATCATCTCAAAGGATGTAAGATTGGTGGATACGTTGGGAATCACCTCATCCACAATCTGCATCCACGCCCTTGGTCCGGCCGTGCGGCTGCGACTGACGATTTGTTGCAACACGTCACGTTGGCGCTGGGCGCGCCGGAAATCGTCTCCGACGGTCATCCGAATCCGTGAATAACCGGTTGCTTGCAGACCATTTAACATTTGTGGTCCCGGTCCGGTGACTATTTTTATGTTTTCTCGACCTAACTCATCTGCCACCGCTCCCGCATGAGAATTAATTAGCTCTACCTCATCCGGTTGCACGTCAATCAATACGCCCCCGACGATATCTACAATGTCTGTCAAAGCCTTATATTCTACCGCGATAAATCTCTCAATATCTAAATCCAGATTGCGATTCAGCATTCGCACGGCCAGTTCCGGTCCGCCAAAAGCATAGGCCGCATTGGCTCGATTGTAGCTCCCGTCGGCTTGTAACATTAGAGTATCACGAAATACCGACACCACCTTCACCTCACCACTGCGATGATTGATACTGGCAATCATAATGCTATCACTGCGGGCAAATCCGTCTTCCGCATCCAAACCAAATAAGGCAATATTGGTAAAATTGCCGGCCACACGGACTTGTTCCAACGCCTGCCGATTAATATTCTCCCGCGGAATGGCATCTAAACGAAAAAACAAAAAGGCCACCAGAAACAAAATCAGTAGTAAAATTATTTGAAAGAATAGCAACACCTTCCATCCGCCGGTGCGTCTTCTGTGGTGCCTGTAATTCATATTTTTTTCTCCTTCTAAAGTATTGAGCGCTCACAGTCTCGTCTATAGTCTAGCAACGACTAAGAGCAGATTTAAGTGCCTTTGCAGAAGTGTTAGAAATGCTTGGAAGTTTGCATTTTTCTTTACATGCAAAAAAGTGATGTTTGAGCCTTGGCGAGTTTCACTTTTTTGCATGTGCTAAAAGAAAAATCAAACTTTTTAGCAGTTCAACACTTCGAAACCGCACCTGAATCTGCTCTTAGTCGTTGCGAACACTTTTCAAACCCGCGCTCAATACGCATTCTTATTGACAAACCCCCGGAAAAACGTAAGTAAAATTATCTTCACATCCAACCCTAAGGTCCAGTTTTCAAGGTAATACAAATCATATTCAATCCGTTTCTCAATAGAGGTATCCCCCCGATAGCCATTTATCTGAGCCCAGCCGGTCAGCCCGGGACGAACCTGATGTTTGACCATGTAACGCGGGATTTCTTCCTTGAATTTCTCTACATACAACGGACGTTCGGGACGTGGCCCGACTAAGCTCATATTCCCTCGTAGGACATTGAACAATTGGGGTAATTCATCCATACTGGTTCGGCGAATCCATCTTCCTATCTTAGTGATTCTGGGATCGTCCTTGGTGGTCCACTCTTTTTGCTCATCCACATCGGTTTGCTCCACCATCGAACGAAATTTATACATCCTAAAAGGCTTATTTCCTAAACCAATCCGTTCTTGTCGAAAAATCACCTTACCGGGACTGCTGATTTTGATTACAATTCCAATCACTACCATTAAAGGGGCGAATAACAGGAGTGCAAAAGCGGCGCCCACAATATCCAATACTCGCTTGCTGGTACGATACAATACATTATTCAACGGCAGGTGACGAATATTCACTACCGGCAATCCTAAAACATCTTCCGTATATGGTCGGGTGGGGATGATTTTATTATAATCCGGAATAAATTTTGTATGCACCCCGGACTTCTCACACATGCTTACAATCTTTTCTAATTTGTCATATTCTGATAATCCTAAGGTAATGGCAATCTCATCAATTCGATTTTGCGGCAATATTATAAACAGATTTTCAATGCTTCCAATCACTTTTATCCCCCGATATTCCTTGCCGCGGGGTTGTTTATCATCAAGGATTCCCCGAATCGTATATCCCCATCCCGGGTTAGCAATAATCCGATCGATATACTGCTCGGCCGCCCGACTATAGCCGACTAAGATCATGTGTTTGTGATTGTAACCGCGCTTTCTGATTCGACGTAAGATGGTACGCACCAGATTACGAATGAGCACTTCCAAACTGAAATTAATTCCCAAAAACAAAAATAGCATAAAGCGGGAGATGTGAGCATGATTTAAGACGTAGAGCACCAGAATCACCGCCATCAGGCCGATTAGATTGGCTTGGAATATCCGCGCCGCTTCTAACCTTCGACCCTGTACGCGCTTAGGTGTATACAGATGAAAACCCAGATACAAAATCAGATAGCCGGGGACTAAAAAAAATAGTAATTGCATGTACTCAACCAAAGACAAGTAGTACCCATCTACGGTAAATATGCCACTACGAAAACGTAAAAGCCAAGCTAACAAATAACTGCTAACTAAGATTAGGGCATCTAGTAATACATGCATTTTATTGAAAAAACTTTGATTTTCTTTGATCATTTATGAGTCCTTTTCTAATTTTTTAACTAAGCTCGATAACATCTCGTAAGGTAGTTCCCTGCTCTAACGCTCGATAAAACCTCGCTATAAATCAGGGAACGACTGACCTGCGCACTCGTGAAATACCTCACTGCATTTTCAGCCTACTCCACCGGCACGTCTTCTAAGGTGAACTCTACTATTCCATGGTATCCGCCGGAATGTATTGTGGTACCGGCGGGTAATTCTATTTGCAAGCCGTTATGCCCACTCCACATATCTGTAATCACCAGATAATCCACCGGCGTAGTCTGAAAATGAATCGGGGTGCCAACATAATCCAATACAAAACGCTGACCTCCGGTAAGATAAACGAAAGCATTGGAAAGTGAATGGTCGGCAGCTTCATTGTGCAATTCTTCCACTACTCTGACGGAAATTCGCCATGGATTTCGATTCGTCCGGGTATCTACCACGGATAATGAATTCTCTTTCCACACCGGTACAAGGCTTACGTCCATATGTTCCAAAGCCACTAAATCATAAGAAATATACCGCGGGGCGGTTCTAAATTCCAGCAAACGATCACTTCCCTGATTATCCTCGGCTACTACTTGGATTCTCATCGTCATAACAAGGAAGAGCACCGCCAGAAACAACAATAAGACTATTTTCACCAAAATTGTGCTTTTTCTTTCCATTATTATTCCTCATTCCTGCGCTGTTTACATCTTCAGATTTTTCACTATTCCTTTTCAATCGAACCGGCAATAAAACGTTTCTGAATTTCATCTACTTTAGCATCTCGCGTTTGCAATCTTTTCTGAATCTTCATAAATATTAATACGGCACCCGCTCCGAGGACAATACCGCCAATAAGACCTGCCACAAACCGGAGCGGTCCGCCAAAACCTTCCGCTTGATTCTGTCCTTGAGTGGGCCGGGATGTTGTCTCTCCTGCTTCTCCTGCGCCCGCCGCTTCATCTGCCCCCTCTGCTCCATCTGCTTCATCACCGTCTTCCGGCATTGCTGCGATAATATATTCTAAAAATTCCCAAGAATGATTGCCGCTAGATATGGTATAAGCAATTCGATATTCTTCGCCTCCTTGAAATAGCGATGCACTCCCATTAACTGTAAAAACAAAATTGGAATTAGGAGCCATCTGCATCCCTTCTTGTTCTTCCAAAAGGATAGTCGCTCCTGTTTCCACTTTTGTAATCTGTGTATTTATTGATAATTGATTGGCAAATGCCGGATGAATATTTTGTAGGTTGGCGCGAATACTTGCCTGCTCACCGGTTTTATCCATGGTTACTTCATGAAGCATTATTTCCGGTTCCACAGGTATCCCCTGTTGAAGCAAAAGAGCAATCACATAGGAGATTACCACGCTCACCTCTCCTACTTGTGCGCCTAGTTCTGTTACCTCTTGAAACAATAACCCACCGGCTAACACCCCGTTAATGTCTTCTTCCGGCATTTGTATCTCTATGGGCAGACGGTAGATAGTCATTCCCGGTATCTCCACAATTCCCTCTACGGCAACTATTTCCTCCACGAAATGACGCAAGGAATCATCTGCTTCTTGCGGCCGATGGCGATACACAACCTGCCCGTGATTATTCGTAATTGCCGTGTAGATTCCCGTTCGAATTAAAATGGGTTGGGTGCTGAAATTGGATATCTCCACCTCAATTGTTTGCACCTGCCCTGCCTCCATCCGGAGATTGAAGAAAGTTTGAGTGGGATCTCTCTGATTTTCCGGCAATACCGCACGAACTGTAAAGGCCGTGGTTTCCTCTGCACTATGAACTATCATCATCAAAGGATTGGCTATGATTTTCCAGAAGAGCAATGTCATTGCAAGCAATATTATTGCTTGCAATTTTATACTCATTCATCCCCTCGAAATTGCTTCATCATCTCATCCATCAAATCATTGACCTGAGCATTTTGCTTAGATCTTGATCTACGTCTGACTAGCATAACAATGAGTAAAACAATCAAAACAAGCAGTAACAATCCGCTCCCGGCGAAAATAATTAATTCAGGTGGGATTTCCTCTAATCTCTCGCGTATTCCGATGGTCTCCTCGTCAACTTCCTCCGCTTCGTTCATGCGCTCTGCCAGTTCCGGTGTAATGGTTAGAGGATAAGATGGAATATCCCAAGAACCATTGTAGGCATCCACCCTCACATGAAGAGCAAAATCTCCCGCTTCCACAACTTCTCCCCGCATGGGAATCGTAAAGGTGAAGTTTGAATTAGGTGCCATCTGTAACCCCGTAAGTTCTATCTCATGAAGCACTTCATGAGAATCTACCTCAGTTACACGAGCATGCAGACTCATTTCATTGACAAAGGATTTCTCTGTGTTTTGGATTGTGACGGCAAATACATTTTCATCATCCCGCTCTTCCGCCATTGCCCGAAGCAACTGTATGTCCGGTATAACCTGAACTTCGGTTTGTTGTAAAAACACCATCGTTTCCAGTAAATATACATTAACTCGATTATCGACTGCCTCTTCCAATAAAATACTCATGTCAAGTTCTTGGCGCAAGGTAATCCCGCCGGCTAGAATCCCATCAAAAGAACTGGTCGGCATCCGAATGGTAATGGGAATTGTTTCCGTTTCTCCCGGTTCCAGTAGAATTCGTGTATTCTCTACCCGCGCAATGTCCTCCATGGCATATACCAGGCTGCTATCGCGCGCCACCCCTTCGCGGGTACGGAAAACCAACTCGCCGTTATCATCAGTGGTGGCAGACGCAATATCAATCAACACGACAATTGGTTCGGTCGATAAACTTTCTACCTCCATCTCAATGACCTGTTCACTTCCGGGAGCCATCAGCAAGTTAAAGGATGCTACGCCCGCTCCTTCTCTTTGATTGGCCGGAATCATAATACGAGCCGTAAATCCCGGCCCGGAATCTTCAAAACCACGGACACTGCCGCCTAACTGCCCGCCTAAAAATAATACTGAAAGAATTAGTAAAACGGCTTTACTTAAAAACTTTTTCATACCTCTCTCCTTTTTCTAATGTAATTAGTGTTGTGCAACGCTTACAAAGCAAGCGTGCGCCAAACTTTTATACAACTTTGTAAGCAAAGAATTGAATCTTGAAGATGCAAACAGCGCAAGAATGAGGATTATAATGCTCGAAAATACCTCGCTGCGTTCTCATCCGGTTGAACGTTAGACAACCTTCATCTCCTCTTGCCTTCGTGGTCTCGTAAAATGGGATGGAACACTTTCGTATTCTACCCCATTAATGTAGCTAGTACAGCGTAATGTTATCCCACTCTAGGGGCGTCCTCTTATTACACCTCGAGTTTTTTTCCGATTACGTTTAGCCAACTCTTCCTCCAGAGGCTTTAGTCGCCGCTGCGAAATCAAGGCTTTTTCTCCACTATACATCTCTATCTCTCCCTGCTCTCGATTGATATGGTGAATATTATCCATATTCACCACATAGGATCTATGAGAACGGAAAAACATATCATATTCCTCTAAAATCTTGTTAATCGACGAACGAAACTCTAACTGACCATTTTCCAAATGCAAGATTACGTTATGAGCCTTATCTGAACTCTCAAAAAACATAATCTCTTCACAAGGAATCATCCGAATCTTTTCGCCGATTTTAGTGCAGAAGATATTTCTCTTGCGACCACCTTGATTCTGCAGTTGGTCATTTGCCAGTCTGATACACTCTATCACTTTTTTACCTACATCATCTCGCCCTTTAACAATGTAGTCCAAAGCCTCTACTTTATACATAAAGGTGAGATACGCATGCTCGCCATGAGCCGTAATAAAGACTAGTTTACCCTCGACATCGTAGTTTTTACGGATTTCTGCCGCCAAGGAAATACCATTCATCTGATTGTTCAAGTTCACGTCAAAGAAATACATGCCAATAATTCCCGGGCGTGCCTTTAGATAATCCAGTATTTCTTGAGGATTACCGGTAGATAATGCAATTTTAGCTTCCAAGTCTTCGATCATAATGTGATTTGTTATAATCTTCTCTAGTTCTTTCCTTTGTTTGTAGTCATCCTCGCAAATGAAAATTGAAATCATTTTCTACCTCCTATAACAACCTTTTGAATGAACTGATCTCCCAGCACCACTGTTTCGAGAGATACGTTATCTTGTTCATTTGCCAACTCTGATAAATTTGTCAACCCTATGCCGCGCCCGCTTCCCTTTGTCGAAAAGCCGAGTTGTTTCAACTGATGTACCTTAGGAATGTCCAATCGACAAGTGTTTTGCACTACAAACATTATGTCTTCTTCTAACCTTACAAATCCTACCAACAATTTCCCTCTTTTTAGTTCTTCTAACTCTTCAATTGCATTGTCTAAAAGTATACCAATCATACGCACTAATGTCAATGATTCCATGGGAATCGAATCAATATCTTCCCGGGCTTCAAATTCCACATTTATCCCCATATCTATCGCTGCCATTAACTTCGTCGCTAAGATACTTTTAATCTCACGAATTTTGATGTGCCCTAAGTTTTCCAAGCGGAATTGTTCGTCGGTAAGTTCTAACGAACTTTTCTTTACTTTGGTGGCAAAATATTCTCGTAATCCATCATAATCTTCTTCACAAATATAGCTATCCAGGGAGTTTAGGATGTTTTGATAATCATGCCGAAACTTACGCATCTCGGTGTATTGTTTTTCAATCTCTTCGGTATAGTAAGCAATGGCCCGATAACCTCTCTCTTTTTCCCGTTCCAATTCTTTTGTTTCTTTAATTTTCCGGTAACTGCCTACCATCGTGAGGCAAATGTAGATTCCGATAAAAAATAAAAACAACTGTAATAACAACGGTTCGGAAGCCAGTTCCCAAAAACATTCGTCTTCATAAATGAAATTGTATACTCTGGGCTCGCCCAACCACCATAGCGCCCCACCACTTATACACAGGGCTAATATCTGCAAAATTTTACTGCGCTGCATCCCTCGCGGAAGCAAATTATAAATCCCAAACACAAGAACCATGGCGATGGTGGTTATCCCTCCGACCATTGGAAAGTATAAAAATAAGCCATGCAAATCACCGGGGAAAAACTCCATAATCATTTGAGCGGCAAATCGGGTACTTATGGTTAACATGACCGCCAAAAACAAGGTGATAAATCCGGCCGGCAACCAAGGTATTTTCATCTTCGTCGTCGCGCCCAAGTAAAGTAACACCAGCGTGGTAACGATTTTAATGACCGGTGCCACCTCCATTGCGGCAATCACACCAACCACCACACCTAACGCTAAAAACAAAACCACCTCTGCGGTATCTGACTTTCGTTTGCTGGCAATTTGAAGGTTAATAAACAACAGCAACCAAATCAGATACGTGAGGAAAAAACGTATAATCATCTAGCACCTTCCTTTCATTTTTCATAATTTTTGGTCCCTAGACTCGATAGAACCTCGTAAGGTAGTTCCTCGTTCTAGCGCTCGAAAACACCTTGTATGGTAGTTCCTCTTGCTCTAACGCTCGACATAACCTCGTAAGGTAGTTCCTAACTCGACATAACCTCGTAAGGTAGTTCCTCGTTCTATCGCTAGAGAACACCTCGCTAAGGCCGAGGAACGACTTCCATGAGTGCTCGAAAGTACCTCGAGCGCGTTCTCAGTCTCAACCTTGCAACTCGCGCCACATTTCTTGCACTGTCTTGCCATAAATAGGGTGACGGTAAAAAGGAGCAATCTCACAAAGTGGCTCTAAGACAAAGGAGCGTTTATGCATCTCTCGATGAGGAATTGTAAGCCTTTCTCCTGTAATAATCTTGTCTTCATAAAAAATAATATCAATATCTAGGGTGCGGGGGCCGAGACGGATTTCATCTTCTCGTCGCCGCCCAAAAGTTCTTTCGATTTGATGAATTTCTGTTAACAATTCATGAGGTGCCAGAAGTGTCCGCAATTGTACACAACTGTTTAGGTAGTCATCTTGGGGCACTCCCCCATAGGGTTTGGTTTCAATTGTTTTAGACACTTTCTCCACTTGGCATTTTCGGTGTCCCAAAAGAGCATCTACGGCTCCTTGCAAATTGGCTTCTCGCTCTCCTACATTGGAACCCAAGGATAAATACACTCGATGCCAACTACGCCGGATTTCGACCGCTACATAAGTTACCGGCATCCTAACCGGTGCCCAAGGTTTTTTTACCTGTACCTCCACCTTTTCCAACAATGGTAACTGTAACAGTAACTCTTCTGCCAAAGCTTCTGCCACTCGCTCTATCAATAAAAAGGTATGACTCTTTACAAAATCCTGCACAAACTCGCAAACCTCACCATAATGGATGGATGTCGCCAGGTTATCCGTCAGCCCGGCTTCCCTAATGTCTAGGTAAAGTACAAGGGAAATAAGGAATTTTTGACCCAGAATTTGCTCTTCTTTTAGTACGCCATGATTGGCAAATATTTCTAAGTCTTTGATGATGATTTTATCCATGCGGGTTCCTTTCTATAATGTAGCTCCCTATGTGCGCAGAATTGTCAAGGCAATTTGCGCTAGGAATGCTACTGCCATGGTAGCTCCCTATGGGCGCAGTATTGTCAAGGCAATTTGCGCTTGGAATGCTACAACCATGCCGGCTTCTTACGGGCGCAGAATTGCCTTTGTCATATCAATTGCCCGTCGATTTTTTTCTACATCGTGCACTCGCACAAATGAGCATCCTGCCATCACCGCCATCACCGTGGTAACCAACGTGCCTTCTTCGCGCTGCGTAATCGGCAAATCTAAAGTCAATCCAATCACTGACTTACGAGAAGTGCCCAACAATACCGGATACGACAATTCGGTGAAACGAGATAAGGAACCAATAATTGTCAGGTTCTGCTCATAGGTCTTGCCAAATCCCACGCCCGGGTCAATCATGATTTTATTGCTACTAATACCGCCCTGCTCCGCCTTTTGGATACTCTCTTGCAACGCCTTGATGACGTTATCCAAAAACTGGTCCTTGGCTTCTTGCTCAGGAATGCTATGGCGATTGTGCATCAAGCAAACCGAAGCGTTGGCTTCGCGGATTACATTTACCATCTGAGAATCAAAGCCAAGCCCCCAGATGTCATTTACCATACATGCGCCTGCGCTTAAGGCCGCTTTTGCCACTTGGCTTTTATAGGTGTCAATGGAAATGGGAATGTCAAATTCTTTTACCACTCGCTCGATTATCGGGAGAACTCGTTCAATCTCCTCATATACTTCTACCTGCTGATGCCCCGGTCTGGTAGACTCGCCGCCAATATCCAAGATATGAGCGCCCTCTTCTACCATTTGTTGCACTTTGTACAGCGCCTTATCTATCGCCTGAAATGCGCCCCCATCGGAAAAAGAATCGGGAGTTACATTTAAAATCCCCATAATATAGGTATGATTTCGCGTATCAAATACGCGATTTCCAATTTTCATAAATTCCAACTGTATGATGTACATTCCTCCTAATAATTTTGCCCATAAAGCCCTGTGCTTTAGCTTTGGTGGACTTTAACATAGTAATCCCCATTCTTGCGCTGTTTGCATCTTCAAGATGCAAAACTTTGCTTGCAAAGTTGCATATAAGTTTGGCTCACGCTTGCTTTGCAAGCGTTGCACAACACTTGGGTGTGAAAGGAACTTTCACACTAAAGCTTCTTCGAGGGATGATGTAACACTTTCGTCCCCTCGTTTGGCTAGAGAAATGGTTTGGCCACCGGCGTTTTTCACCCCTCGCATGGTCATGCACATATGCTCTGCTTCCACCACAACCACTACTCCTTTAGGGCTTAGATATTCCATCACGGCGTCCGCAACCTGCCCGGTTAATCTCTCTTGCATCTGCAAACGGGCGGTAAACACTTCTACTGTTCGTACTAACTTGCTTAAGCCTACCACTTTTCCTTGGGGAACATAACCGATATGTACCTTACCAAAGAAAGGGAGCAAATGGTGTTCACACACCGAATGAAACATTATATCTTTTACGATAATCCACTCGTTATCTTTTACGGTAAATACTTTTTCTAGGTGTTCTTTAGGTGACTGATTCATTCCTCTAAGCAACTCTTCGCACATCCGCGCTACTCGGTCAGGGGTATCTACTAATCCCTCTCGCTCTATTTCTTCTCCGATGCCCTCTAAAATTAGGCGGACACCTTCTTTGATTTTTCCTTGGTTCATGATTTTTCTTCCTTTTTTAATTCATTCAGCCGCTACCTGCTCGGCGACCGCTGCTAAATACGACAGCGAACCGAAAGCGACGATTACATCTTCTCGATTTGCCTTAGCGTATATCTGCCTAACCCATGCTGCCACGCTTTCCATCGCAAAGGTAGGCGTATCGGGGGAAAGCCGGGTGCAAATCTCGCGTAATGTTTCTGCCTTTACACTACGTTTTTGATCCGGTAAGGTAATTGTATATACCTCTGTCGCTAAAGGTAGCATAAGGGACAGCATTTCTTCTATTTCTTTATCCTTAAAACAGCCAATAAGCAAAAATAATTTTTGTTTGGGGAAATAAGACTGAACCGCTTCTTTTAAGCGTTTCACTGCCCCCACATTGTGAGCCCCATCTATGATTAGCGTAGGATTTTCACTTATTTTCTGAAACCGCCCAAACCACTCTGCCTTCGCCAAACCTTTTTCAATCGCGCTTTCTTCAACGGAGTATCCTTTTGTTTTCAGAGCTCTAATTGCCTCCACCGCCGTGGAAGCATTTTCCAATTGATGAATTCCCAACATCTGAATCTGCTCCGGTGCTATTTTGGTTTTTGCGAAATGAACAGGACAGTTAGCATAAGCAGCCATCTTACCGATAATATCCGCAACTGTTGTTTCTTGGGGTGCCGACACTACTACACATCCGGGTTTGATGATTCCTGCTTCATCATGAGCAATTTCTTCAACTGATTCTCCGAGATATTCCATGTGGTCTTTACTAATCGAAGTGAGCACCGCCACTAAGGTATTTTTCACCACATTGGTAGCATCTCCTTGCCCGCCTAAGCCGGCCTCTAATACCACAATATCACAACCGGCTCGCCTAAAAAACAATAGTGCCATGGCTGTTTCTATCTCAAAAAGAGTAGGTGCTATCTTTTTACCTTCCTGCTCCGGAATTAGTTTACCGGCACGCAGTACCTCTTCCTTTAACTGATTGTACTCTCTTGGGGAAATCCATCTTTCGTTAATTTGAATCTGTTCCTCCTTAGATTGCACCGCCGGAGAAGTATATTTTCCTACCTTGTAACCGCTAAAACTTAATATAGTCGAAATATAAGTGCTTACAGATCCTTTCCCATTGGTTCCGGCGACATGGACAAAAGACAGAAAATCTTGCGGATCGCCTAGTATGGCCAGTAAAATACGAATAGTAGCTAAGTTAAGGTTGATTTTTTCCTCTACATTTTCCATACAAATTATTATACTCTTTTTCTGCCTTTTCTACAATACATAATTTACTTTTTTTATTACGATAATGATACTTATTTCCAACTTTTCTCCGTCTACATTGCAAATCAGGATTCGGTTGTCAAAAGGGTCGGGCCGTGGCTAGGGGCAAATTTCTATGCGATTTCGACACCTGAATCAAATCAGGCAAAAAAGAAGAGCCTCACAACCCCTCTTTTTCGTCATTTATATTCCGACTAAATAATATCTTTAGATTCCCGTTTCGACACCGAAGTTCGTCCATAAATTCTTTGGGAATGACCGACCCTTTTATTCGAATCGAGTAGGTCAACTCAAACAGGCTTCCCATATTGGTGGTTCGCACCCGCTCTAGCACCGCTTCCTCGGTATATTGCTCAAAGATATCATCAAATAAATACTCGTAATCCAGATTTTCCGGAATCGTAATTTTTAGAATCCGTGTTTCTGCTTCATTGCTCCCGAACTGCATTTGAGTGAGGACGAGAAATACCCCACCTATCAAGAACATAAACACTATCCCATAAAAGAGATACCCCATCCCGGTAACAAAGCCTAATGCCATCGCAAAAAATAAACAGCTAATATCTCTGGCATTTCCCGGCACCGAGCGAAAACGGATAAGACTAAAAGCCCCGGCCAAGGCAATTCCTACCCCAATATTGCGATTGGCCAGCATGATAATAATCTGCACAATCGCCGGTACCACCACCAAGGTTATCGCCAAAGTTTTCGTGTGTCTGTTGCGAAACATGTAGAGCATCGCTACCGCAAACCCAAAAATAAGAGAAACCACTGTGCAAATCAACAAGACCTGTATTGTCAATCTATCGCCGATAATACTTTCGCTCATGAATTCTAACATTACGCAACACCTGCCTCTCTTTGTTTTTGGAAGTAATTCATATAGCATGTCCCATATTTAGAAAAAGACCGGGGAAATATTTCATGTTTGCTTAATGCCCCGGTCAACCATAGGGGCATCCCCTCGACTAACTTGATTTCCATCACAATGATATGAGGTGGTAAAATGGCGGTTCCTTGTTCCGGGTTCTTAAATGCTAAATCACTCACTCGATAACGTATCTCTCGATCAAAGGTGACCCGCAATTTGGCATCCTCGATTCCGACAAAAGCCTGTCGTTTATGGGATAAATACATTTTTTCTTGAACGGGATTCTGATATAAATGGAAGGCTAACTCGCGGGATACCTGGGAAGCTTTTTGGTGGATGAAATCACGAATTTCCATATCCACTTTTTTTATCTCGGGAAAAGCAACGCGACGCTTGTACACCACACCTCTATATTTCTTCTTCAGTTCTAGAAATAGTTTCCGTTTTTCGGTTAGATCCCCATAACAACGCAGACGCATCTTTTCCTTGTACAAAGGTTTTTCTATAGATTTACGGATAATATCCCAATTCCTCGTATCAAAATACAAGTTCTGGACCAGATAATCACCATATTCATCCGCTTTAATCTGTCCACTAATATCCTGCAAAAGAGCGCAATACTGTGCTTCCGAAATCAGATATTTTATTTCATTTCGTTGAAATACATTTTGCAATGGATAATCCTCCCCTGTTTAAACAACATGGTTAGCCCGACAAATGAAATTTGTCGGGCAGATGATACGGATTGCTACGCGCAGTAGAACACGCTACCTACGACATTAATCTTCGTAAGTTATATCTTTTCTTGGTTAACGCTCGTTGACCTGCCTTTTCACATAGGTGGTATGTAGGATATGATGCGCTTTCTCGCCGCCCGGTTCTCCTAAGAATTCGTCGTATAGCTTGATAATCGAAGGATTCTCGTGAGATTTGCGGAATGGTTTTGCTTCATCTATATCGTATAATACTTTGGCTCGCAGCGCTTTTACATCGGTGGTATTCCATACTTCGGCGGTGCATTGTGGTTGACCGCCGCCGTTAACACAGCCGCCGTGACAGCCCATGATTTCGATGAAGTGATAATCGGCTTCGCCGGCCCGTACTTTATCCATAATCTTCTTGGCATTTACCATCCCGGAAGTAATCGCTACCTTTACTTCGGTGCCGGCCACATTGTAGGTTGCCTCTTTGATGCCGTCAGTGCCTCGCACTGCATTGAAGTTTACTTCTGACGATTCTTCGCCGGACAATTTTTCCACCGCGGTACGAAGAGCCGCTTCCATCACCCCGCCGGTTGCGCCAAAGATAATTCCCCCACCGGTAGATTCACCCATCACGTTGTCAAAGTCTTCTTCCGGTAAGCGATTAAAGTCCAGACCGACGCGGCGAATCAAACGAGCCAATTCTCGGGTGGTAATGACAATATCCACATCCGGTACGCCGGCAGCGCTTTGGTCATCTCTTTGACGCTCATATTTCTTAGCGGTACATGGCATCACACTGACACTGACAATGTCTTTCGGGTTCAATCCTTGTTTTTCGGCATAATAGGTTTTTACAATTCCGCCAAACATCTGCTGCGGGGATTTGCAACTGGATAAATGCTCGATTAAATCGGGATAATAATGTTCACAGAACTTTACCCAGCCCGGCGAACAAGAGGTAAACATCGGTAACTTACCCTTCCCATTCAAACGAGATAGGAACTCTTGGGTTTCTTCCATAATCGTTAAATCGGCGGCAAAGCAGGTATCAAATACCCCATCAAATCCAATCCGCCGAAGGGCGGCGGCCATCTTACCTTCAACACAAGTTCCGACCGGATAACCAAACTCTTCGCCCAAGGCGGCGCGAATAGAGGGTGCCGGTTGAACCACCACATGTTTGGTTGGATCAGCAATAGCGGCCAAGACTTCATCCGTGGAGTCTTTTTCATATAAGGCTCCGACCGGACATACATTGATACATTGTCCACAGGTGATACAACTGGTTTCTCCCAAGCCCATATCAAAAGCCGAGCCGATGTAGGTGTTAAACCCGCGGTTGTTTGCCCCGATTACTCCAACCGCTTGAAGTTTTTCGCAAACTGCCGAACATCTGCGGCATAAGATACATTTATTGTTGTCCCGCACCATATGAACGGCACTATTATCTACCGCAAATTCTTTCATCTCACCGGCGAAATAATTCTCATCGGAAATTCCTAATTCTTGACTCATTTGTTGCAATTCGCAATGATTGCTTTTTACACAAGACAGACATTTTTTATCATGGGTAGACAAAATCAGTTGCATGGTATGTCTTCTTGACTTGATTACGGCCGGTGAGTTGGTCACGACTTCCATGCCTTCGGCCACCGGATATACACAGGCAGCGACCAAGTTACGAGCGCCTTTCACCTCGACTACGCAGATACGGCAAGCGCCGATTTCATTGATTCCCTTAAAATAGCATAAGGTCGGGATTTTTACCCCCGCTAAATACGCTGCGTCTAGGATAGTCGAACCAGCCGGGGCGCAAACATCTAAACCGTTTATTTTTACATTAATTTTTCCCATCTTTTTCTCCTCTATCAATACTCGAACTTTTATTCTTTAATAATCGCCCCGATTTTAGGTGGACATTTTTCCACACAAACACCACATTTGATACAAGCTTCCTGATCTATTACATGCATCTGTTTTGGCGCTCCGTGGATACAATTCACCGGACAAACCTTCTTACAGAGGCCACAGCCGATACATTTAGCGGTAATCTTGAATTGTAGCAAGTCAGTACATACGCCGGCCGGACATTTTTTATCCACCACATGGGCAATGTATTCATGTCTAAAGTGTTCTAAAGTAGATAGAATCGGGTTTGGTGCCGTTTGCCCCAAAGCACATAGCGAGCTGGTCTGGAGATGGGCGGCCAGTTCTTCCAAGTGGCACAAATCATCCATATTGGCTTTTCCTTGGGTGATGCGCTCGAGGATTTCGAACATCCGCTTGGTTCCTACCCGACATGGGGTACATTTTCCACAAGACTCTTCTTCGGTAAACTCTAAGAAGAACTTGGCAATGTCGACCATACAGTTGGTATCATCCATTACAATCAAACCACCGGAGCCCATCATCGAGCCGACGGCGACGAGATTATCAAAGTCAATCGGCGTATCTAATAAGGAGTCGGGAATGCAGCCGCCGGATGGACCGCCGGTTTGCGCCGCCTTAAATTCTCTGCCGTCGGGAATTCCGCCGCCAATTTCAAATACGATTTCCCGCAGGGTAATCCCCATCGGCACTTCGACTAAACCAATATTATTTACATTTCCGCCTAAGGCAAATACCTTCGTCCCTTTGGATTTCTCGGTTCCCATAGCGGCAAACCACTCTGCTCCATTGGCAATTATCAGCGGAATATTGGCATAAGTTTCGACATTGTTAAGAACCGTTGGTTTTCCATATAATCCTTTTAATGCCGGGAAAGGAGGACGTGGACGCGGCTCGCCCCGATGTCCTTCGATCGATGTCATCAAAGCCGTTTCTTCGCCACAAACAAAGGCACCTGCCCCTAAGCTTAAATGGATATCAAAATCAAAGCCACTACCAAAGATATTTTTCCCTAAGATACCATATTCTCTGGCTTGTCCAATGGCTATTTTCAGGCGTTCAATGGCCAAGGGATACTCGGCTCGGATGTATACGTGGCCTTCGGTTGCGCCAATGGCATATCCGGCAATCGCCATCGCTTCGATGATTACGTGAGGATCTCCTTCGAGAATCGAACGATCCATAAATGCCCCCGGGTCACCCTCGTCGGCATTACAACAAATGTATTTTTGGTCGGCATCATTGGCAGCCGCAAATTTCCATTTTAATCCGGTCGGGAAACCTGCGCCCCCGCGACCTCTTAATCCACTATCGATAATGATTTGGATGATTTCTTCCGGCGTTTTCTCGGTCAAGCAAAGCCCCAAAGCCTCGTATCCACCATGGCCGATATATTCATCGATAATCTCCGGATTGATGACCCCACAGTTTCGTAAGGCAACTCGCTTCTGCTTTTTGTAAAAACCGGTTTCATTTAACGGAACAATAGTTTCGCCGTCGATGGTTTCATCATACAAGAATTTCTTTACAACTCTACCTTTTAAGAGATGCTCAGAAACAATCTCTACCACATCATCTTCTCCGATCATGGAGTAGAAAGAACCTTCCGGATATACAATCACAATCGGTCCTAATGCGCACAAACCAAAACAACCGGTTTCCACTACGCCGACTTCCTCGGCCAGACCTTGTCGTTTGATTTCGCTTTTAAATTTTTCTAAAATCTTTATGCTACCGGAAGAATGACAACCGGTTCCACCGCATACTAATACGTGTGAACGATACATAAATTATAGCCTCCTTATTTTTAAAATGTAGTTCCTCCTAGACTCGAAATAATCTCGTAAGGTAGTTCCTCGTCCTAACGCTCGATAAGACCTCGTAAGGTAGTTCCTCGTCCTAACGCTCGATAAGACCTCGTAAGGTAGTTCCTCATCCTGACGCTCGATAAGACCTCGTAAGGTAGTTCCTCGTCCTGACGCTCGATAAGACCTCGTAAGGTAGTTCCTCGTCCTGACGCTCGATAAGACCTCGTAAGATAGTTCCTCGTCCTAACGCTCGAAATCCCTCGCTGCCTAGTAGTTCTCACCAACTGCGCCGATGGTGTATTTTGTCACTACTTTTCCTTCTTTTAAGTGAAGGCGCAATACTTCCAACGCTTTTTCCGGTGTCATCTTTACATAGGTTACTTTTTCTTTGCCCGGTTCAATGACTTCCATCATTGGTTCCATCGTACAACTGCCAATGCATCCGGTTTGACTGACGTTAATGTTCGCCAAATGCTGCTCTTGTACCGCTGTCGCCAGAGCTGTCAGAACCGGTCTTGCCCCACTGGCAATCCCACAGGTTCCCATCCCTACTACCACTCGGATTTGTTCTTCACCTTCATATCGCATTCCGATTGTGCCTTGTACTTTTTCTCGTATTGCTCTTAATTCTTCTAGAGATTTCATCGGTTATCCTCCTTGTTGTGATAGAGCACTCTCGGAAACTCCCTTGCACGCATCTTTGTGGCTGATTTTCCGCCAGTAGCACACAAATTCTGAAGATTGAACTACTAATGTTCAATCGCGTAATCAACGTACGCTCCCCGTACGCCTCATAAATTTGTGCACATCTGACAAAAAATCATCTCACAAATCTACGCACAAAGAGTTTCCGAGAGTACTCATTAATATTTAGGAGGATTGAAAGTGACCATATCAAGAGCAGAATTTAACCGGGCCATGGGAGGTTTGTCTAATGCCAGAAGCAGGCGAAGTAACTTACTTTCGGATCAAGCAGAGCTTAACAACGTTTTGTTGAGGTTGAGACAAATCAGCTCTTTTATACCGCCGATTATACAAGATTTTGGGAGCAGAAGTGAAATTTCCCCGGCGAACTGGCGAGGGCAGGTAAAGAGCCGTTATCAAAGTAATTATCTTGCCAGTGTCAATAGAAGCCACAATGACTATCAAAGACAGGTGGCCAGAGCTATTAATGAGATAGAATCAGCACTAAATCAAATAAATAATCAACTATTAACTGTCCAAGGAGATATAGCACGACTGGAAAACCTAGTGCGAGGAGGTTGGCATGAGTAGGATTGAAGTAACCAATGAAGCAGTAGTAATGCTAGATGGAGTTGCCAGTGTAGGGAGTGGAGTACAGGGATTGCGCGTTAGTGGCGGTGATAACTTTCCCAACAATACCTTGTCAAGCACTCGTCATTTCTTAACAACTATTCGGCGGATTGAGAGATTAACAAACCAGTATCAAGAAATCTTGAAAAATGATGTCCAAAACAGTATAACTGTTATTAGAGGTATGCAGGAATTGGACAGAACACTGGCAGGTCAAATCTCCAGTAATATGATGGGATAAGATAAGCAGCTAAAGTGCCGATTGTAAAACCATAAACAATTATCTGACGCAGAAAGGGCAAGATAGAATGAGAATTAGCATTGAAGAAATTCAAGAAACTAATCATCGGTTGGACATAAGAGCCTTTGAAGAGCAACTAAGGGCTGTTCAGCGAGCAATTCTGCAATTCACCCAACTGCGCTCCTACCAAGGACAAACCGCGACCCAGATGAAAGCCTATTATAATGAGGTTCATGGCGCTGTCCTGCGGGGATTTCTAAGCGTTCTTGAAGAATATGAAAGAAGTATAAATAGATTGTTACAAAGCTTTCACGAGAACATCGATCCTAGTCCGGATGCTCGAATCGATTTGGATTATCTCACTCATATGAAAACCATTGTTCATGACTATCGGCAAAGAATGTTAGAGGTTCATCAAGAGACCGTCACCCAAGTGAATCGAGCCAGACAGATTGTGGATGGGCTTAAGAGCCCTCAGATAGAGGAACTAGATTGGGAAACAAGAAATGCNNAGCGAAATCTGGACCATACGATTGACCAAGTAGTAGCCTTTAATAATCATCATAACGGGGCAACTAGTTTATTAGAGCAATTGTTAGGCAGTTTGGAAAA
>JGI20163J15578_10000199_pt1 | contig 24983 bp, 19 predicted proteins | sample TergutCu122P1_FD_15578 | JGI IMG/M metagenome (IMG submission 15578)
GCTTTAATCCATTAGTGATTATGGCAGGTTGCTTTGATTGCCAAGCCATAGACACTAAATTATATTCCTATGAAGGTCCATTTGGGGTTGGTTATGCTGTGGGCAGCATGAGCCCTAAGGGTCATGAGCCAAGCCGTAACTTTGTAGATAAACTGGACAATGTTATTGCTGCAAATACCGCTTTGAAAAAGAGGAAGGAAAACCCTTATCAACAATTAGCTAGAAAATCTTTAGAGCACCTGGTTAAAACAGGCGATAGATTGGAAATACCAAAGGATCTGCCTAGGGAACTATTAGATAATAGAGCAGGGGTGTTTGTTTCAATATACAAAAATGACCGCTTGCGAGGATGTGTGGGAACCATTGGGCCTACTACAGATAGTATTGCTAGCGAAATTATCCAAAATGCAGTTTCAGCAGGGATATATGATAATAGATTTGATGAGGTAGAAGCATCCGAATTAAATGAACTAATATACAGCGTGGATGTGCTATCGCCACCAGAAGAGATATCGGACCCAAGTGAACTGGATGTGAAAAAGTACGGGGTAATTGTTTCCAAAGGAATGAAAAGAGGGTTGCTACTTCCAGACTTAGAGGGAATCGAGACAGTAGAAGAGCAGATAGCTATTGCAAAAAGAAAGGCAGGCATCCCTGAAGATGCAGAAGTGAAGTTGGAGAGATTTTTTGTGACTCGTCATGGTCATGAAGAGTAATAGTTTTTGGAGTTTATTGACAAAGCTATCCTAGCACGCTGTGATATCAGGACAAGGATGGCAAGTGGGTGGCTAACAACATGATGTGAAATCGGCGGTAAATGGAAACAGAGGGAAGTTTTGTGGTGTTATAGAGATGAATAAAAAAAACATAGATTGTATGGAAAGTACAAAAGCATTGTTTTGGGAGGCAAAAGATAACCGTGTTATCCAGTGCTTGTTATGCCCCCATAATTGCATTATTGATAAAGGTGAAGCCGGTAGGTGTGGTGTGCGCTCTAACATTAATGGGACGCTATATGCAGATAGTTATGGGAAGGTATCTTCAATTGCTTTAGATCCAATTGAAAAAAAGCCCCTTAAGATGTACCAAAGTGGGAAGAAAATCTTGTCCATAGGTAGCTTCGGTTGTAATCTTAATTGTCCATTTTGTCAAAACTATGGAATATCCTTAGATTATAGAGACAGAATTGAAAATGGAAGAAAAATGACTCCCGTTGAATTGGTGACCTTGGTTAAAGAAATAGGTATGAAAGAGGATGTCCATAATGTCCATAGTGAAAATATTGGAGTTGCCTATACATATAATGAGCCCTTGGTTGGCTTTGAATTTGTTTTAGAATGCGCAAAACAGATTTACACTAAGGGCATGAAAAATGTGCTTATAACCAATGGTTTTATAAATTCTGAACCTTTAAAGATGCTTTTACCTTACATTGATGCTATGAATATTGATTTAAAGAGCTTTTCAGAGGAGTTTTACAGAAGTATTGGTGGCGACTTAGGGGCGGTAAAAAAAACCATAGAACTTGCTGCAAACAAAGCCCATGTGGAGATTACAACGTTAATTATTCCTAACGAAAATGATAGCGAAAATGAAATAAATGAATTGGCGGCCTGGATTGCATCACTTAATCCAGACATACCACTTCATTTATCAAGATTTTTTCCTACATATGAATATCACGACCGGATTGCTACTCCAATAGATACTGTTTACAGATTAGGAGAAGTAGCGAAACAGCATTTAAACCATGTGTTTTTAGGCAACTTGTGAACAAGCTAAGTTGTATGAACCAGATGTCGGTTGCTTATTCTCCAATTATCTTCACCAGCACTCGTTTATTGCGCTTGCCGTCGAATTCCCCGTAGAAAATTTGCTCCCAAGTGCCAAAATCAAGGCGTCCATTGGTAACAGCTACAACTACTTCTCGTCCCATAATAGTCCGCTTCAAATGAGCGTCGGCATTATCCTCATAACCATTATGAGCATATTGGCTGTGAGGTTTTTCTGGAGCCAGTTTCTCTAGCCATCTCTCAAAATCTTGATGTAATCCACCCTCATCATCATTAATAAAAACACTGGCAGTAATATTCATGGCATTTACCAAACAAAGCCCTTCTTGTATGCCGCTTTCTCTTAGTTCTGCTTCTATAATTGGAGTTATATTCAATAAGGCTCTTCTAGTTTTGGTTTTAAATGTTAATTCTTTTCGATGTGATTTCATGCAGTTCTCCTCCTAATCTTTATTTGCTTTTCAAGCCATCACTGAGTTGGTAGCGTAGCTACTTGATTGTTAGGTCGAAGTAGCGTAAGCGGACTCCATGAAGATTGAACTGCTAATGTTCAATCGCATGAGTGATTGTCAACTAGTTGACTGGCCGCTTAGTCTAGATGTAATTATTATTTTAGCATAGGTAGAGTTATCCATCCAGATATAATTATCAAAATCGAAGCTATTATCAAAGACCATGCTACTGGTAAATTGACAAACGGCTTGCCACAAAGACTACAACCCAATTAGATACGTTTATAAGGCACACTCCCTAATAATGCACCACAACAGGGGTAAATGTGGTGATCATGTTAAATAACTCAGCCGCTGCACTTAAAGACATATTAATACATCCTCTAGAGCCTAGGGTGCGGTATAGTTGCCCGCCAAAGCCGTATCTTTGCCAAGTGGCATCGTGGAATCCTATGCCACACCAAGTGATTGGCATCCAATATGAAACAAATTGTTCCCATTCATAGCGTCCTGTTTCTGGATTATGAGGGCCTCTCAATACATAGTCTTGTCTGGTATACAAAACAAAATATACCCCCTGGGGTGTTGGACTCCTATATGGCAAGCCTGTGATCACTGGCGTCTCAAAAACAACCTGGCCATTTACAATGTACCACATATGCTGCTTGGTTAAATCCACCTGAATAAACGTATCACCCCAATCAGTATAAGAATGTTCAGCTGCTGTTCCATTTATAAAGTACACAGGCTCTTTGTAAAGAGTGTCTCCTGCTTGGATGTGGGAAATAAGAGCATAAGTTGTTTCTTCTTCATTAATCCACCAACCATAGGTACCGCCAGTTACTTGAGTTACCCGCCCTCTTGGGGTAACTATACTTCGGGTAGTGCCTCTGGTATTAAAGCGGATGGCAAAGTCAGCTACCCATTGGCTCACACGTTCCTCCACTAAAGTTACATTAAACTCATTATCTATTTCCAACCAGGTATAGATTAGTCCCCCATCAACTACAACTTGTTCTCTCATGTTGTAGGTTATTCTTGCAGCAAGATAACGGTTTAGGTTGTCTACTTTTGCAGCAAGTAGTGGACAATTGGCTGTTGTCTTTGGCTTTATAAAGGCATCTATTTCGTAAAGGCACAATTCTTCTTCCAAGAGTTGGATAGATTGAGAGATGGAAGTAATTAATTTGTTCAAATCCATGGCTGTTCCTGGTGTTTCTGGCTCAATAACAAATTTATTACCATTAAAGACAGGATAAGCACAAATTGGCATAATCTGTTCCGTAGCAATAAAGGGGAGCCCTCTAATTTTTTGCTCTAAAAGACCTCCATCAAACTCTAGCTGAAAGGCTATCTCAGTATGGTTAGCTGTTAATAGAGAAGCAGGCCATCTTAAGTCATTTTGTTGTCTTAGCAATTCGTAAATTTTGTAGCCGCCTTTATAAGTTAAAGAGATATCTTCGCCACGTATTACATGGACACCTTCATCAAGGTCAGTGATTTTAAGCTGATACTGCTCAATATAATTCATAAGACGAGACTGTGCTTCAGCTACTGTACTTAGAGAAAAATTCTGGCCATTGATTCTTGTGTTAAAAAAGAAATGATTTGAAAAATATATGGCTCCACCTATGTAACCAACAGTTAGCAATATAAAACAAGCGAGCAATACGTTTTGTACTTTTGCTTTGGCTATTTCTACAGACTTTCTTTTTTGTCTTCTCTTTCCCAAGGCCTTACCATCTCCTGGTTTGGCCTGCCTATTTTGTTTTGCGGTTCTCTTTCTCGAGGGGTGGTGATTAAATTCTTCTCGCCACCTGCTGTTTTTGAAGTTGCTATTATTATTTTTTGAGTTCATGGGTTATGCTCTTTCATACAAACGAATTTTCTACGACAAGTTGTCGTAATTACAATTTACTACAACTTGTCGCAATTGTCAACTGTTTAATCCCTAAAGAGCAAAAAAGTCTCAAAACCTAAAAAGGTCGAGACTTTATTGTAAATAAACTGTCTGGATGCACAAAGGTGGAAATTGGACATAAAGCATCACTGATAAATAAACAACTGTCCATTAGAAAGATATACAGAAAATCCCTGCTCTCTAAAAAAGGAAAGGGGAGCATAAATGCCAAAATTTTGTGCCATGAAAACGTCATTTACTCCTACCCCAGACATATCTATAATTCCCTCCCCAAAAGCAAGATAGTTGACAATCCTAAGCTGTGCAATAATTTCATTTTCTTGATTTTGAATAGCAATTTGGCTACCAGCTGATATGTCAGATAGCCCTAGTGCAGCAAGAACAGGAAACAGTGGTACATGAGTGGGTGACCCTTCGCCATCCAATGTGAAGAAATTGTACATAGGAGGTAGTCCCACCCCATTAGCTATAATATTGTTTTCAGTATATTGAGCCCAGTGCTCTATTGATGCGTGGTCACCACCATAGCCCGTAGGCCGCTGTGTTGTTGAAGGTTCGAAAGTTTGTGCCGTTTCTATTGGGGTAGCTTCTGCCGTTTCATCTGGGGTTTCCGCACCTCCAACTAAGGAGGCTTCAGTGGCTTCATCTAAGATTGTTCCTAAGGTTTCATCTGGGCCTGATTCTGCAGTTTCACCTACACCTTCACCTAAGGACGTCCCATAGCCTTCATGGGCAGATACTGGAATCATGCGACTTAATAAATTTGATGCTATCACACTGCTGCCTACTATCATTACCCCAATTATTACAGCCAAAATAATAGTAGATTTTTTCATCTTCTTTGTAGTTATTACATTTACGAGCCTACCTTTTATACTTTCTTGAGAATCACTTAAACTTGTAACAAAAGCAGTATTATATAGAAGCCCTCTTTTTAAGGTTCCATTTTTTAGAACATGTAGGATAGTTTCTCCGTAGAATTGTCTATCAAATTTGTCCATTTTCATTACCGTCTTTTCATCACAAGACAGCTCACACATAATGTTTATCTGCTTATTTAGAGCGTAAACAAAAGGATTAAACCAATGGACGCTGTTTACAAGTAGCATAACAAGCTTTACAATTAAATCCTGACGCTTATAGTGAGTTACTTCATGGGCTAAAATCATGTCTACTTCTTTATCAACAAGATGCATTTTTGGAAGAACTATTATTGGGGTAATAATACCTATAAGCATAGGCGTGCTAGCTATCTTGCTAACCACCACAGGAAGCTTTCGGTTAAAAAAAATTGTTTTGCAATGAATGTGTGTAATGCTGCTTGCTCTAGATAATATTGCCCGTCGAAATTTTAAGTATGCAATCTTACCAGTCACTAAGTATAATAGGGCTCCTATAATCCATATAGCTAGTAAAAAGGGAGCAGCCCTCTCAAGGCTCCTTATTAATAAACTACCCTCTAATGAAAGTAGTTGGTTGCTAATAATAGATGCATTGCTATCTATTATTATCGCCGCTGTAGAGTCATTATTCATGGTATCAGCACTGTTAGGATTAGCCAAGTGACCTTCAGATGATAAATTAGTTTGCCAATTACCTTCTGATGACACCTGACTACTAACCATGGGCTCTAAAGTTGGCTGAGGCATTAAACCAGCCATGTTCATTCCAACATGAGTTCCACCCAAGAACAAGAACAAGGGAATAAGTAGCATATAATAATGCCATGTTTTTGAGAACAATTTGCCAGTGATAGGGCGTAGTAGCAGCAAAAGTGCAAAAACTAAGCTTCCTATGATGCTGTTGATTATTATATTTAAAAGCAAATTCACGATGTGTCACCATCCTTACGAATACTATTTTGAAACCACTCTTGTAACTCTTTGACCTCTGTATCAGTTATGTCGTCACCATCAACAAGAGCAGCCATAAAATTTTTAATACTTCCTCCGTAAAGTGAGGAAATAATATTTCTGCCTTCTTGTTTTTGGTATTCTCCTAATGTAGCAATTGGCCGGTAGTAATTTACTTTCCCTTTCATATCCTTTCGAAGAAAACCTTTTGATATGATCCGCTCTAGCATAGTTGATAATGTGGAGGTTTTCCATCCTTTATCATTTTTATAAATTGCAACTAACTGCGAAACTGTCACAGGGGCAGCTAACTTCCAAATAGTTTGCATAAGTTCCATTTCTACATCGGATAATTTACCTAGCTTTTTCATGTTTATCTCCCTCCAACTTTTACTACAAGATGTAGCAATTACAATTTACTACGTTTTGTCGTAATTGTCAAGGAAATGTTTGATTGCAAAATTAAGACTATCACCCCTTGTAATAGAGATTCTATGTTATAATATATATAGGGTTAAATGTAATCAATATTATTATTTTGAACTCTAGGAGGTTTTTCATGGCTAAAGGTATTTTTTCAGTAAGTGCATTTGCTAAGTACTCCCGTACAACAAAGGACACTTTATTACACTATGATAGAATTGGCTTACTTTCGCCTGCACTAAGGGGAGCTAATGGGTATCGCTATTATTCGCCGAGTCAGTTGGCTCTTGTTAATGTGATTCGTACACTACAGCAGTTAGGCTTGACTTTATGTGAAATAAAAGAACTTATTGATATCCGTAATCCTGAAAATTTTGACATCACCTTTGAGCAGCAGATGAAAAAAATAGATGATAAAATTAGAGAACTACTCGACACAAAACATCTTCTTGGTACATTACATAACAATATTCAAACGGGATTAAAAGTAGATGAAGATTCTCTATCTTTTGAGTATCTGGAAGAAGAGGCTATAATAATGGGTGATTTAAACGATTATAGCGATGGAAAAAACGATTATGATGCCTTAAATATATTTTATGAAAATATTCACGAAAAGTATCCAGATTTAAACTTAAATTACCCTGTATGGGGGGCCTTTGCAAAAGAGCGTATAAGAAAAAGAGATTGGAAATATCCTGACCGATTTTATTTTTATCATCCAATGGGAGATGAGGTGAGACCTGCTTCTCTTTATGCCATTGGTTACACCAGGGGAGGATACGGTAATTGCGGAGACTTATATGAAAGGCTTCTTGATTTCATTGATATAAATGAGTATGAAATAAGTGGATATAGCTACGAAGAGTATATATTAAATGAAATTAGTATCATAAATGATAAAAATTATCTTATTAGGGTAATGGTTGCTGTAAAAGAGAGGTAAGAAAAACCTTGACAATTACTTCTAAAGGGTAATAGAATACAGTAATGTTTGTTTTCAGTAAAGATAAAATATCCAAAGAGCCATTGGAGGAATACTAATGAGTAAAACATACAAAGGCATGCTAGACTTAATCGGGAAGACTCCCTTAGTTGAAGTGGTTAATTTAGAAGAAGAGTTGGGGTTGCATGCTAGAATATTAGTTAAACTAGAGTGCTACAATCCTGCAGGAAGCGTTAAAGACAGAATTGCAGTAGCAATGATAGATAAGGCTGAAGAGGAAGGCTTATTAAAAGAAGACTCTGTAATTATTGAGCCCACTTCAGGAAATACAGGAATTGGCTTAGCCGCCATTGCCGCAGTAAAGGGATATCGGATAATTCTTACCATGCCAGAAACCATGAGTGTAGAGCGAAGAAACATATTGAAAATATATGGCGCAGAAGTTGTGTTAACTGAGGGTTCAAAGGGAATGACTGGAGCTATTGAAAAGGCTAAAGAACTGGCAGCAGAAATTCCAGGTAGTTTTGTACCTAGTCAGTTTGACAATCCAACCAATCCGGCGATTCATAAAGTTACTACAGGACCAGAAATTTGGGATGATACAAAAGGTGAGGTAGATATTTTTATTTCAGGTGTAGGGACTGGCGGAACCATAACAGGGGTAGGAGAATATTTAAAAGAGCAAAATCCAGATGTAGAAATTATTGCCGTAGAGCCATCAGATTCTCCTGTGCTATCAGGAGAAAAGGCTGGATCACATAAAATACAGGGCATTGGAGCAGGTTTTATACCAAAAATACTAAATACTAGTATTTATGATAAAATAGTAAAAGTTGAAAGTCAGGAGGCATTTGCAGCAGCAAAGCTATTAGCTAAGAAGGAGGGAATTCTAGTTGGGATTTCCTCAGGAGCAGCTTTGCATACTGCACTGTTAATGGCCAAGGATGCTGGGAATAAAGGGAAAACTATAGTGGTAATTTTGCCAGATTCAGGAGAAAGATACTATTCTACTCCATTATTTACAGAAGGCTAGGAAATGCTTTTCTTGGATGTAAATGTGAATTTGGTACTAAGAAAATAGTAAAGGCTTGAACAATTTGTAAATAGAAAGAGAGGACAATATATTGGATAAAAAGATTACAAGAGAAAACAGAAATTTAAAATTTGAAACGTTACAAGTACATGCAGGGCAAGAAACACCAGACGTAGCAACTGATGCCAGAGCTGTGCCTATCTATCAAACAGCTGCTTATGTTTTCGATAGCTTTGATGATGCCAAGGCTCGTTTCAATTTGTCAAAAGCCGGAAATATTTATAGCCGTTTAACCAATCCAACAGAAGGAATTTTTGAACAAAGAATTGCAGCTTTAGAAGGGGGAGTGGCGGCACTAGCGGTAGCTTCTGGGGCAGCAGCAGTTACATACTCCATAATGGCTATTGCCAGAAATGGCGACCATATTTTATCAGCAAATAATCTTTATGGTGGTACTTTTAATCTACTTCGCCATACATTGCCCCAATATGGTATAGAAACTTCTTTTGTAGATGTTTTAGACTATGAGGCTGTGAAGAGCTCCATCAAAGAAAACACAAAAGCTCTTTTTATTGAAAGTTTGGGAAATCCTCACTCTGAGGTTGTAGACATAGAAAGATTAGCAAACATTGCTCACGAACACAAGATTCCTCTAATAGTGGATAGCACCTTCTCGACTCCATATTTGCTTAGACCAATTGAATATGGGGCGGATATAGTAGTCCATTCAGCAACAAAGTTCATTGGCGGCCACGGCACAAGTATTGCTGGTGTAATCGTTGATGGTGGAAAATTTGACTGGAAAGGTTCAGGGAAGTTTACCACTTTAACAGAGCCAAATCCTAGTTATCATGGTTTAAGTTTTGCAGAAGTATCTAATGAGTTAGCTTTTATATTAAGATGTAGAACAATACTTTTAAGGGATACAGGAGCATGTATTTCTCCACTTAATTCGTTTTTGATGATTCAAGGATTAGAAACATTATCCTTGCGAGTTGAGCGCCATGTGGAAAATGCTTTGAAAGTAGTAGAGTACTTGGCAAGTCATCCAAAGGTAGATAAGGTGCATCATCCAGCAGTAACTGATGACCCGGCCCAAAAGGAACTGTATGAAAGGTATTATCCAAATGGTGGCGGTTCTATTTTCACATTTGAAGTAAAAGGAGATGATGCTGCTGCGAAAGCTTTCATTGATAATTTAGAGCTGTTTTCACTTCTAGCAAATGTTGCTGACACGAAATCTCTGGTAATACATCCTGCTACCACCACTCATAGCCAATGCTCTAAAGAGGAACTGGAGGCTCAGAATATTAAGCCAAACACCATTCGTTTGTCAATTGGAATTGAGGCTGTAGAGGATATTATTCAGGATATTGAAGAGGCTTTAAAAGCAGTGTAATTAACAAAAGTATATCCCCGCCTCAAGTGCGTAAGCACTTGGCGGGGTAACAGCTTTATGTCACAGTGCGAGATGACTTTCGGAGGTAGAACTAATACGTAGTTATACCTTCATAATGTCTGTAGGTTGTGTGTAAGAAATATATCTCAGTGTTGAAGTGCACTTGTTGACTTAGGAGAATTAATTTATGGAAATTTTATTTTTAACTATTGGTATATTAAACTTAATTATTCTTGTAGTTGTACTGATTATGTTGTATAGCATAAAAAGTCAAGAAAAAAGTGGTGAAAGCGGTGCGGTAAAGGAAGCGCTACTTGAGTTAAATGATAAATTAATTGAGCAAAAAGGCGACATTGTAGATAAAGTTAGCGAAAAAAACGTTCATTTAGCTAAAGATATTGGCAAGCAGATCGAAGAGTTAAAAACAGGTAATCGGGACAGTTTAGATAAAATAAACGAAACTTTGAATCAAAAACTGGGTGATTTCCAAAAAGATGTGTTTGAGAGGTTTGGAACCATCCAAAAATCAGTTGGGGAATCCCTAAGCGAAAACCGTACTCAATCAGGAAATGATATTGCAAAATTTAGAAAAGAAATTGCCGAGAATCTAGAATCAATTAACAAGACCCTTGAAGAAAAAATAAATGCTCTACAAGTTAGTAACGAAGAAAAGCTTGAGAAAATGAGAGGAGTCGTTGAGGAAAAACTAGAAAAAACTTTAAATGAACGACTTACATTGTCTTTTGAATCAGTTAGAAAAAATCTAGAAGGGGTTCAAAAAGGGCTTGGAGAAATGCAAAGTCTAGCAACTGATGTAGGAGGCCTTAAAAAGGCTATTAGTAATGTGAAGACTAGAGGAGTCTTTGGAGAGATTCAGCTTGAACGTATTTTAGAGGAGATATTAACCCCCTCACAATACGAAAAGAATGCCCAAGTTAAAGAGGCATCTCAAGAAAGAGTGGAGTTTGCCATAAAGTTACCAGGCAAAGAGGGTGATGACTCTACAGTTTATTTGGCAATTGATTCTAAATTTCCGTCAGAAGATTATGAATCGCTACTCCTGGCTTATGAGCATGGTGAAAAGCTGGATATTGAAAGTGCTAGAAAGGCCTTTGAAAATAAAATCAAGTTATTTGCCAAAGAGATTAGTGAAAAATATATTAACCCACCAATGACAACAGACTTTGCAATTTTGTTTTTGCCATTTGAAAGTTTGTATGCCGAAGTTGTACAAACTCCAGGGCTGTTTGAGGAACTTCAAAGAAAATATAAAATCACCGTTACAGGACCAACTACCTTATCGGCATTTCTAAACGCTCTTCAGTTAGGTTTTAAAACCTTGGCAATCGAAAAGCGTTCGTCAGAAGTGTGGATGGTATTAGGGGCAGTAAAAACAGAGTTTGGTAAGTTTGAAGAAGCCCTTGGAAATGTTCAAAGAAAACTCCAAGGGGCTGATAAAGACTTATCCAATTTAGTTGGCACAAGAACTACTGCAATAAACAGAAAGTTAAGAGATGTGGAAAAAATTTCAGAAGCGGACACTCACACGGTTTTACCTATAGAATCAATTGAGTAGCCCTCATTCTTTAACAGCCATATTTTCTTGTCTAACCCGCCTGCGTATCCTGTAAGCTTACCTTTTGCTCCAAGGACACGGTGACATGGAATAATAACAGAAATTGGATTGTGTCCAACAGCGCCACCAACGGCTTGGGCACAGTCCATTTTTAGTTCTTTTGCGATATCGCCGTAAGTAATTACTTGCCCATAAGGAATTCTTAGTAAAATGTCCCACACTTTGTGGCGGAAATCACTCCCTTCTGGCTTAATACTGGGAATGAAATCTGGGTTATCTCCTCCAAAATATATGTTTAACCACTCGATGGTTTCTTTGAAGATACTCAAACTCTCATTTATATCCACATAAGTAATGTCATTTTGGTTACTGCTAGCTGTATCATTGGATTCAATTACGTTGGAGATTAAAGCTGGAAAATACTTTTGGTTTTCAAACCAAAGTCCTGTAAGATTGTCGCCATCACTTGCTAGATAGGCCTTCCCAAGGGGAGTGTTTATAGTAGTGAAATACTTCATTGTTAATGCCTCCAGTTTTTTCGTTTGATATCGTGGAACACTCTATTGATATTTTGAAACATCCCCTATCATTCTAACCTTAGAATTACGAGGCAAGAAGAGTCTCTTTCATCAGATTTTCGCCATGAATTTCTGATGGCTAGATTCTTGGAAAATAAAGCATGCTCTTGCCGTTAGTATCATTATATATCGGGAAGAGGAATTGTTCAAATAGAAATGCTTTAGAAAATGGATTTTTGCATTCATCTAAAGACTTTGTTCCCTAGTATGGCTTAACTTGCATTTATCTTGCATTTGCGTGTTTTAGATGGCATACTTAAGGCACAGATAGCTTGTGGTGTCATAAGTAAATGGTGATGGGATTTTCATGGATATGCTTGGAGAGATTAACAAAAAGAATATAAACATCAAAAAGCTCATCTCTTATGTGGGCTCATTACTGATGGTAATATCTATAGTTTTTGTCACTAGAAGATTTATCAGTATGAGAGAGGACATAAATCTTTTAGTTTTATCTAATGTATGGGTCTTTATCCCTTTAATAATTGTGGCATTGGGAGAAAGTGTCACGGTTTTCCTTGCCTCCTTTAATTTCAGAAGCTTAGTCGCCGACTTATCTAAAGTGTCCATCAAAAGACATGTAGCAGTAAAGGCATATAACGTAGCCAATATGTATAAATTTATTCCAGGGGGAATAATGTATGTTGTTGGACGTAATCTGATGGCTGTTGAGACAGAGAGGTTAAGTCATAAAAAGGTGGCATTAGGCACGCTACTGGAAGGTGTTTTGTTTGTTGTAGTTGCATTGTCACTTTCACTTATCTATTCTTTTGAACATTTTGTGTATTATGTGGGACATATAACTACATTGCCCTTTAGGTGGCTGGTGTTAGTATTGGCCTTGGTCTTAGTTACATTAATCTTATATGTATTTCGAAGGCGTATATTTCCAGCTTTAAAAGGTGTGAAGCCAGGTATAGACAAAGTGATTTTTATATCTATGGTTAGACGCCTTCCTTTTATGTTTGTTATAATTAGTATGTGGGGATTGTCTTTTCTGGCAACCCTCGTAATTCTAGGCCAACAGGTAACGTTTAGGTTGGGAATCACAATTGTAGGGCTGTATTTGCTGTCTTGGCTGGTTGGCTTTTTGACTCCAGGAGCTCCAAGTGGGCTGGGAATCCGTGAGTTTATTTTGTTAATGTTTATGGGTAATGTGCTAAATCCAGAAATTCTTCTGTCAGCTATAATCATGCATCGAGCATTACAAATAGTAGGGGATGTTATAGCTTTTATATTAACTATGGGATATGTTATAATTACAGGTAAAGGAATATCAAGTATCAAAACAGAACAATAGTTAAATATAACAGAGTAAAGGGTTGCAAATTTCGACAAATCGTATATTAAGAATAAGGAAAGGAAAGGAAAGGAGGGAGAACATGACTTCAAGTAATGAGGATAGAGGATACTGCCAAGAATACAAATGTAAAGATATGGATCTATGTCGAGAATACAAAAGAATCCGCACACCAGCAGAACTTCGCTTTCTTAAACAATTTGAGAGCGAAATAGGGAGAAGAGGTAATGCTAGCGGGTGGGGGGAATCGGATAAGAACCAAAAATGTGAAAATAGGTACATAAAAATGTGTCCAAATTATGTTCCTCCTATATCCATACGTGGGTTTGAAGGGGCATTAGAGGATGCACCAGGAGAAAAAATAAGAAGTCAGTGCGTAATGGGATTTTTGTTTGTGTTTTCCGGTATAATGATACCTATTATATGGATTGGATTTATAATTGGATACCCCCATTATGCAGGCTATTTAATTTTGGCTTGGGCAGTGATAGCAGCACTTGCTTACAGGTTTTCACTATATAATCGACGAGAAAACGGTCGACTTATAGCTGTAGCCAATGAAGAGGCCATTTACATAAACGCAAGGAAAATTAGGTGGGAAGATATAGAGAAAATCACATATGTTTTTGAAGTACCCTTTATTAGTTCTTATGACCTTGCCTTTGGGCGCCCCCTTCCAGTACCCTATATAGAAATTCAGTGCAAAGGCAAACAGGATTATGTTATTTATCACGCATCAATCTATTTTCTAAATGTGATACGAAGGCATGCACCTTCAGTAGAGGTTTGCACAAAAAGTATTAGGAAAGAAGCATTGATTTTATCCGGAATGACATTAATTTTAATGATAATTTTTAGCCTTATTACTTAATGCGATGTAGATGTTTTCCACTCTATAATCGAATTAGCCTTGAACATCTTCCATGCTAACTAGCACCTTTGAAAGGAAATCCCTTCATTAGGGTGCTTTTTCTTTAGAATCAACCTTTTTGGCTATTGCCTAGTCAACCCCTGTAAAGATAAAATAGTGATAATATTATCAAGGCATCCGCATCCATTAGGAAAAGTTTCGAGAATAATGTTGCTTTCTTAACTTTTATTTAGGAAGTGGGTGAGCTTTATAAAGAATTTGGAAGGGGTTTTTTTTCACTCACGAGTTCTTGTTTTTGTTAACTAATATTATATATGGGGGAAGAGAAAGGAAAAGCGATTTATGAAGAAAGTGTTTAGTAGAATCTTGGCTTATGGTACAGCTCTAGTTATGATATTTAGCTTCACACTGTCAGCTAATTTGAGTGATGTTCAAGCTCAAACTGATTGCATAGGCAAGCTAGGTTGCTGTGCTTCTGAAATTGGAGAAAGTGGTGATGAAGTTGAGTTAGCCACGTTTAATGCTGGTTACGGCTATGGTGGTTACAGTGATGTTCCAATTACTGCTCTGTGTGGAGGGGTTGGATGCGGGGAGCCAGATTGCAATGATTGTAATCAGCCATGTTGGTGTGACGAGCATTATGGCTGGTATTGCTGGGATTGTGATCTGCCAGCATGTGGTGGTTGGGTGTGTCAAAACTGTCCACTTTGTATGTGTCGTAGTTGCGGTGAGTCATGCTGTTGGTGGTGCAATCCGCCAGCATGTTTACCTTGTGATGGCTGCGCAGAATGTATGTGTCGTAATTGTGATATGGTATGTTGTTTATGGTGCTATCCAGATCCGTGTGGCTGTCTAGACTATCCCGACTGTGACTGTCGCAATTGTGGTAGATCATACTGTAGGTTTTGCAATCCTCTTCCATGTGGCGACGGGTGGGGTTGCTGGGATTGTCCATATTGTATGTGTCTAAATTGTGATGTGAGTTGTTGTTTGTGGTGCGAGCCGTCGCCCTGTAATTGGTGCCTAGACTGCCCCGACTGTGAGTCTCGAAATTGTGGGGACTTATGGTGTTGGCGTTGTCATCCACCAGAATGTTTACCTTGTGATGGTTGTCCAGAGTGTTGGTGTCGTAATTGTGGAATGCAAGGGTGTTGGTGGTGTAATCCACCTCCATGTGGCGAAGGCGTAGGAGATGGGTGTGGAAATTGCCCAGAATGTATGTGTCTAAATTGTCGTGTGAGTTGTTGTTTGTGGTGCGAGCCGTCTCCCTGTGATTGGTGCCTAGATTGCCCCGACTGTGAGTCTCGAAACTGTGGGGATATATGGTGTTGGCGTTGTAATCCACCAATCTGTGGCGGTTGTTGGGAGTGTTCAGAATGTGTATGTCGCAACTGCAACATAATATGTTGTCCATTGTGCTTTCCGGAACCATGTGATTGTCTAGACTATCCTGATTGCGATTGCCGTAACTGCGGTGAGCCAGAGTGTTGGCGTTGCAACCCACCAGACTGTGGAGGATGGGATTGTCCAGGCTGCTCTGCTTGTATGTGTCGCGACTGTGGAGGTCAGAGGTGTCGGTGGTGTAATCCGCCTTCATGCGGCGGGTTAGGCTGGGGTTGTGGAGACTGTTCAGAATGTATATGTCTCAACTGTGGCTACTCATGGTGTGTTTGGTGTTATCCGCCACCATGCAATCGTTGTTGGGAATGTCCAGAGTGTCAGTGCCGTAACTGTGGGAGTCAATGGTGTTGGTGGTGTTATCCACCATCGTGCAATCATTGTCAGGAATGTCCAGAGTGTATGTGCCGCAACTGCAATAGGGCATGTTGTATGTGGTGTTATCCGGATCCATGTGGTTGTTTAGACTACCCCGATTGTAATTGTCGTTACTGTGGAGAACTATGGTGTTGGGTTTGCAACCCTGCTGCCCCATGGACTCCTGAGCAATATGATGCATTTGATGCACTACTGGCTGAACTAAATACTCTAAAGGAAGATGTTAATAGCTTACTTACGGTTATATTAGAAAAATGCCCAGAGTGCTGGAATCATGAGTTTTGGTGGGCCCATGACTTCTTTGAGTGGTTCTATTGGGTGAATTCAGAACATGCTCACGGTTATCCAGAAAGTTGGGGATTTATGATGACACAGCTTGGAGAAGGCATTGCGTATTTGACAGCAGTGCATGGGTATTTGGGCGGACTAATCGACGCATTTGAATGTGTTTGTGACTTATGCGCCTGTGGAGATGAGCCATGTACATGCCAGGAAAATCACCAATGGACAGCCAATCAATATGCCGCCTTTGATGCATTGCTAGGTGAATTAAATGCCATTAAGGCTGATATTGATACCTTACTTGAGGTTATTTTAGGCGTTTGCCCAGAGTGTTGGTACTACGATTACGTTAAATGGGATCCAGATTTCTTAGAGCTAATGGCATGGTTTAATTCAGGAGATGCTCGTGGTTATCCAACCAACTGGGACGCGGTAATGGGACTACTTGAAGGTTTAATCGGGGATTTGACAATGTCGTATGAGTACTGGACTGATAAGGTAGGAGCATTTGAATGTACATGCCAGGAAAATCAGCTGTGGAATGACGATCAGTATGAAGTATTTGATGCACAGCTAGCTGAGGTAAATGCTCTTAAAGCTGATATTGATAGCTTACTTGAGATTATCTCAGGACTTTGCCAAGAATGTTGGGATAATGCCTCTCTTGAGCCGCTTCAAGGAACCTTAGCGCCATTTAATTGGGGTACAGATTTCTTAGAACTACTTGCGTGGTTGAATTCAGGAGATGCTCGCGGCTATCCAAACAACTGGGGCACAGTGATGGGACTACTTGATGCTTTAATCGAGCAATTAACTGCAGAGTATGAGTACTTGTCTGGAAGGATAGAAGCATTTAATTGTGGATGCGGTGAGGAATGTCCAGTAGGATGTACATGTCCGGATTGTTACGATCCAGGAACAGAGTGTCCTGTAGGATGCACGTGTCCGGATTGTTACGATCCAGGAACAGGGTGTCCAGTAGGATGCCAATGTCCAGTGTGTAACCCGCCAGGAACGGAATGCCCAGTAGGATGTGATTGTCCAGATTGTTATGATCCTGGAACAAAGTGCCCTGTAGACTGTGACTGCCCAGATTGTTATGACCCTGGAATCGAATGCCCTGTAGATTGTGACTGTCCAGATTGTTACGATCCAGGAACAAAGTGCCCTGTAGATTGTGACTGTCCAGATTGTTATGTAGCAGGAACTGACTGTCCAGTAGACTGTGATTGTCCATTATGTATCACTCCTACTCTTTGTGGGGTATGCGATAGTTATCCTTGTATCTGCTGTGATTGTGGACCATCTGATGAATGTCCAGATTGCAAAGAATCCGAAGATGATGAAGATGCAGATGATGAGGCTCCAGAGGCACCAAGAACTGGTGATGTGGCTTCCGCTATTCCATATGTAATTTCATCCATGTTATCACTGTTCACAATATTTACTATCTTTAAGAGTAAAAGAAAAAGATAGTCAAAATTAATATTTATTTTGTAACTGTTCAGAGGACTGTATTTTAGAAGCTCTTCTGGACAGTTACTTTTTTTATTTCTTTCAATTGTAAATTAGTATATTACAGTTTTGACGTTTCTTGTGAAAAATGATATACTTAAACGACTTTAGTAGTAATTGGATTCGAGGAAACTAGTGTGGACAATAAAAACTTGGGTTTTAAGGGAAAGCTACACTTCTATATGAGTTTTCCTTTGTTAGTAACCATAATATTTTTGTTTATGACTATTTGGTTTTTTACCTTTGACCCCCAAATAGGAATAGGCATGTTTAGTTTTCTTATTTTGTATACGGCAATTGCCCTTATACATTACTTTTATGTGAAGAAAGATATTATGGCAGAAATGGCTAAGTTTTCTGCCCAGTATATTGGTGTTCAAAATCAGCTTTTAAAAGAGCTTACTACTCCTTATGTAATTGTTCTTGAGAATGGACGAATTGTTTGGTCAAATGACGAATTTAGAAAGACCTTAAGTAAAAGAAGCAGAGAGTCCTTAATCCACAAACTTATCCCTGAACTTAAAATAGAGATGTTTCCAGTTGAGAAGAATCAAGAAATTGGGGTGGTTATTCAGCACAATAATCATGATTATCATGCCAGTATGTTGAAAATCCCAGTTGAAGGCTTCATGGGTGCTGAAGAAGATTTAACAATTGCAATGAATGAAAAGTTTCTAATTGCCATCCACCTTAAGGATGTAACAGAGATTCAAGAATATATCCTTAAAGACGAAAGTCGTCGTTTGGTTACAGGATTAATCTACTTTGACAATTATGATGAGGTAATGGAAAGCACCCCAGAAGAGCGACAATCTCTAGTGTTGGCTATGATTGATAGAAAGGTCAACAAATATCTAAGTGATGTTAGTGGCTTAGTTAGAAAGCTTGAAAAAGATAAATACTTTGTGGTGTTAAGTAGCATTGATTATGAAAAGTTAGAAGGAGATAAGTTCTCTTTACTAGAAGATGTTAAAACCGTTAGTGTAGGAAACTCTCAGGTAGTTACCCTTAGTATTGGGATTGGCCTTAATGATGAAAGTTATACGAAATGTCATAACGAGGCTCGGATAGCTATTGATCTTGCCTTAGCTAGAGGAGGAGATCAAGCTGTAATTAAGGAAGCCCAAGAAATTAAGTTCTTTGGAGGAAAAACAGAGCAAACCTCTAGAAATACTAGAGTACGTGCTAGAGTTAAAGCAGAGGCACTTAAAGAGTTTATTATGGGCAAGGAAACCATTATGGTTATGGGGCATAAAATGCCAGATCCTGATAGCTTTGGAGCTTGTATAGGAATCTACAGATGTGGAAAAGCATTAGACAAAAAAGTTCGTATTGTTATTGATGAAGCTCCAGTAAATGTATTGCCATTGTATAATGAAATTGTCGAAAGCAGTGAGTATGAAGATGATATTTTCATTTCGCCAAAAGAAGCTGTGGAATTAATAAATGATGATACAATGTTAGTAGTGGTAGATGTGAACAGGCCTAAGTTGACAATAAGTCAAGATTTGCTAAAGCTGGCAAAGACAATTGTAGTTATGGACCACCACCGAAAAGGGGTAGATTCTATTGAAAATGCAGTACTGTCATACATTGAACCATACTCCTCATCAACATGTGAATTGGTGGCAGAAGTTCTACAGTATATTATCGGGGATGTTAAAATCCCATCACTAGAAGCCAATTGCCTTTACGCAGGCATTATGATTGATACCAGAAACTTTGTAAATCGTACAGGAGTGCGGACCTTTGAGGCAGCAGCATTTTTAAGACGTAGTGGTGCAGACATTAACCAAGTGCGGAAAATGTTTAGAGGCGATTTTGATTTTTATCGAGCCAAGGCTACTGCTATCCAATCAGCAGAAGTATTCCAGCATCAATACGCAATTGCCAGATGTCCTAGTGATGGAGAAAACCCTATCGTCCTAACAGCCCAAACCGCTAATGACTTGCTGGATATAAGTGAAATAAAGGGGTCCTTTGCCTTTACAGTTTTTGAAGGAAAAGTTTATATGAGCGCTCGCTCTATTGATGAAATAAATGTTCAAATTATTGCTGAAGAATTAGGTGGAGGCGGACACATTAATGTGGCAGGAGCTCAGTTGAAAAACGTTGAGATAGAAGAAGTTATTGATAAGTTAAAAGGCATAATTAATCGAATGATTGATGAAGGAGAGTTATAACGAGAAATTTGAAAATTTTCTGTGGGGGCACGAATTCTAATTAAGATACAAACCTCCAAATTGGTTTTAATATAATATAACTAAGAAAGGAATGTGAGATATGAAAATTATTTTGTTAGAAGACGTTAAGTCATTAGGAAAAAAAGGTGATATTGTAGAAGTGAATACAGGCTACGCCCGTAATTTTCTTCTGCCTAAGAAGATAGGTCTAGAGGCTACAGATAAAAACTTAAATGAGCTTAGGTTAAAAAAGAAAAATGAAGCTAGAGTTGCCCAAGGTAACTTGGAGGAAGCACAAAAGTTAGCAGATGAGATGCAAGAATTACAAATAGAAATCCCCATTAAAGTTGGAGAAGGGGGACGAGCATTTGGTTCGGTTTCTAGCAAGGAAATATGTGATACCGCAAAGAAGCAATTGAAGCTAATTATTGATAAGAAAAAAATCCAATTAAACGAACCTATTAAAACTTTAGGAACTCACACAGCATATGTGAAGTTGCATCCTAAAGTAATAGGTGAGTTGAAGGTTGTGGTGGTTGAGGAAGCATAACTATATCACAGTGTGAGATGATTCCCACCTCTAAGGTGGTAAGCGAGAAGTTCGCCAAGGCGTATTTGAATACAGGAGAGTAAAAATGGAAGCAGCAATTAAAAGAATTATGCCTCATAGTACAGAAGCAGAGCAAGCAGTAATCGGCGCCATGCTTCTTAATAGCGATGCCATTTTAACAGCATCGGAAATTATCTATGGTGAGGATTTTTATCAGCGTGCTTTGGGCACTCTTTTTGATACTATGGTGGAGATGTATAATGATGGCAAGCCTGTAGACTTAATTACCTTACAAGAGCGATTAAAAGAAAAAGATGTGCCACCTGAAATTAGTAGTATGGAGTATGTAAGTGATATTTTGGAGAGAGTTCAAACCTCTGCCAATGTTAAATACTATGCGGAAATAGTTCGAGAAAAAACTATTTTAAGAAAGTTAATTAAGGTAAATGATGAAGTATCCAATATATGCTATCTGGAAAATCAACCCCTTGACGATATCTTAGAAAAAACCGAAAAAGATATTTTTGAACTAATTGAGGGAGGAAACACGAAAACCTACACTCCTATTAAAGATATTGTTTTAGAGGCTTTGGATAGAGTTGAAAAGGCATCAAGAAGCAAAAACAGAATTACCGGCATTCCCACTGGATTTAGGAATCTTGATTATAAGCTTACAGGTTTACAAAAATCAGATTTGATACTTATTGCTGCAAGGCCCTCTATGGGTAAAACTGCTCTTGCTCTTAACATTGCAAGACACGCTGCCATTCAAAACAATTATTCTGTAGCAATTTTTAGTCTGGAGATGTCCAAAGAGCAGCTTGTAAATCGTTTTTTCGCCTTGCAATCCCAAATTGATGCTCAAGCTCTTAGGTCAGGTAATTTAAAGGAATCAGATTGGGAAAGGCTAATTGAAGGTGCTGGAGAGATTGGCAAATCAAAAATAACAATTGATGACACCTCCAATATTTCCATTAGCGAATTGCGCTCAAAGTGTAGAAAGTATAAGTTAGAATTAGGAGTAGATTTGATTATAATTGATTACTTGCAACTAATGAGTGGTAGCAAAGGAAGAGCTAATGAAAATCGCCAACAAGAAATATCGGAAATTTCCCGTTCACTAAAGGGGATTGCCAGAGAGCTAAATGTTCCTGTGGTGGCATTGTCTCAATTAAGCCGTGCTAGTGAGCAAAGAACTGATAAGCGTCCTATGCTTTCTGACTTACGTGAGTCAGGGGCCATCGAGCAGGATGCAGATGTTTGTATGTTTATTTATCGTGATGATTATTATAAGCAAGATATAGAAGAGGAAAATAAAAATGTAGCAGAGATTATCATTGCTAAACAACGTAACGGACCTATTGGGACTGTTTATCTTAAGTGGATGCCACAATTCACTCGTTTTGTAAATCTTGAAAAACAGTAAATTAATGCTACAGCTAATACTGCCAGAAACATGCCCTAAGCCCACACTAAGTGCATTTGGATAGGTTTTCGACTTCTCGGAATTGCACTTAGTGTGGGCTTAGGGCATGTTTCTGGCAGTATGGCCGGTAGCAGAAAATTTAGTTTAATCATTAATACTTAGGTTTAGCGAAAAGATAAACTCACATCCCACTCCTTCAGTGCTAACAACATTTATGTGTTCGTTATGGGATTGGATAATTTCTCTAACAATTGCAAGGCCTAAGCCAGTTCCTTTCTTATCAATGCCTCTAGAAAGGTCAGATTTATAGAATCGCTCCCAAATCTTGTTAATCTCTTTTTGAGGTATCCCCATTCCATAATCTTTTATGGAAATATATATCTTTTCATATCTTGAACGAACTTCAATGGTTATTGTGCTATCAATGTCGCTGAATTTTATGGCATTATCAATTAGATTATGCAATACTTGTTGTATTTTACCCCTATCAGCATTAACATAGATAATTTCTGGAAGTAGTAATAGCTCAATGGTGATTCTTTTTCTGGTGCAAAACACCTCAAAGGTTTCGGCAACTTGTCTAATAGCATTTTGAATGTCAAAGTCAGTTTTATTAAGAAAGCCTTCTTTAGAATCAATTTCGTTTAGGGTAAGTAAATCCACTGTTAAGTTAGTCAGGCGGTTGGTTTCAGACAAAATAATAGATAAATATCTTTCGTGTTGCTCTAGTGGAATGGTACCATCAGCCATGGCTTCAACGTAGCCCTTAATTGAAGTTAAAGGCGAGCGAAAATCATGAGAGATATTGGCCACGATTTGTTTTTGATAATCTTCCATATCCTTAAGCTGAGTAGCCATATAATTTAATGAAGAGGATAAATACCCTATTTCATCATTTGAGTCCACTGGGATGTCATAGTCCAGATTTCCAGCTGAGTAATGACTTGCAGCTTCTTTAATGTTTCTTAGAGGACTGTAGATTAAAAAGTGGAAACCTAGTAATATTAGTAGTGAAAGCGAAATCACTATTCCAACAGTAATATATAAATACAACATAAATTCAGAAGTTTGTCGGTCAATAACTGAGGTAGGCATATGAATAATAAGATAGCCATTTATATCAAAGCCTCTAGTTACAGGAGCAATAACAGTTATGACTTCCTCAGTAAAATAACCATGATAGTAGCTTCTAATATAGTTGTTTGCACCTATTTCAGCAGGGTCGAAATTCGAAATAACCTCTGGAGGGTTACTGCCGGCTCTAGTGGAAGAGGATATCATTGCTCCATCAGGATCCACAAACCAAATGTGGGAATTTAAGTAGATTGACATAGTATCAAATTGGGCAGCCAGTTCATTCCCAGAAATATCGTTTGTAAAATATGCAGGCAAATAATTACCGGCAACTGCCGAGGCACTTCTAAATAGAGTTTGGGCACTGTCATTAGTCAATCGGTTGCTAATTAAACCTTCAGACAATGTAGCAGCAGTAAACATACTAGCAAAGCCGAAGATTAGATATAGTACAGCAAATTTTACGTATAATGTATTTTTCATAAATACCCTCTTGCCATCTGAGACAACCAACATGAAGTAATTATTTCACTTCAAATTTATAACCAATACCCCACACAGTTCCAACACTCCAGTTGAAGTCTTCCTTTAGTTTTTCACGAATTCGTTTTATATGTACATCTACAGTTCGCGTATCTCCAATATACTCATAACCCCAGATTTGATCCAAAAGCTGTTCCCTTGTAAAGACGCGGTTAGGAGAAGATGCCAGGTAATGGAGTAGCTCTAGCTCTTTAGGAGGCATTTCCACATGTTCCTCATCACAAATAACAGTGTAGTTGACTAAATTAATCTCTAACCCGTCAAAACGAAGGATTCGGTCATTGTCTTCATCATTTTCCCAAGTAACATTTCTAGCTTCTTGAGAGCGCCTAAGAACAGCTCGAACCCGAGCTACCACTTCTTTAGAATCAAAGGGTTTAATGATATAATCATCGGCCCCAAGTTCTAGACCTAGTACCTTATCAAAGACCTCTCCCTTTGCTGATAGCATAATAATGGGAGTTGAGGAATTGGTTCGTATTTCCCGACAAACCTGATAACCATCGATTCCTGGAAGCATCAAATCTAGTAAGATTAAGTTAGGCTTCCAGGTTTCAGAAGCGTTTATTGCATCCTCACCATTATGAACAATTTTAGTTTCATAGCATTCCTTGGTTAAATATAGGGAAATAAGCTCTGCTATGTTTTCGTCATCATCAACAATTAAGATTTTTTGTTTAGTTACCATGAAAACTCCTCCTACCAAGACAAGCAAGTTACCCACCCTTAGTGCTGCACACTTAATGCTGGGCCTTGCTGCTAAGATTTAAACTCTACAATAGTTACTCCAGCATCTCCTTCGCCAAACTCTCCTAAGCGATATTTCTTTACAGATTTATGTTTTTTTAGATAATTATGAATAGCAACCCTTAAGGCACCTGTTCCTTTGCCGTGCACCACACGGACAGAGGAAAGGCGGGCTATAAAAGCGTCGTCTAGATACTTATCAAGCTCATATAATGCTTCGTCTGTGGTTTTTCCTAGTAGGTTAATTTCAGAGCGAATATTAAGAGCCTTGCTCATGCTGCCGCTCTTGCCTGCGGATTGCTTAGAAGTTCTTTTTTCTGCATAAGGATTAACTTCTTCAATAATTTCTAAATCTTTTATATTAACCTGGGAACGAAGAATACCCATTTGCACATAAAGATTACCCTTAGAGTCTGGCAATGAACTTACAGTTCCTGTTAAATTCATGCTAAGAACTTTTACAGACTCTCCAAGCTTAAAATCACTAACTTTATGGGTTACTTTATGTTCCGGGCTACTAATGGTAGATGAAGGAGCAATTTCTTTTATCTTTTGCCTTATTCGCTCACGTTCTCTTTCCATATCGGCAGCGGATCCATAGTTTTGTCCGTGTTTATAAAAATTAGAAATAGTTTTATCTGCTAGCTCTTTGGCTTCTCGCAGTATTAAATTAGCCTTGTCATTGGCTTCTTTAATAATTCGGCTTTTTTGATCCTCTATTTTTTTGCTTTGGGCTTCAACT